>Ga0256839_1001051_pt1 | contig 34456 bp, 29 predicted proteins | sample 354166metaG_FD_185968 | JGI IMG/M metagenome (GOLD analysis project Ga0256839, IMG submission 185968) | Hydrothermal vent microbial communities from Mid Atlantic Ridge, Atlantic Ocean - 354-166 | ecosystem: Environmental > Aquatic > Marine > Hydrothermal vents | place: Atlantic Ocean: Mid...
GGAATGCAGGCGCTGGATTGTGCAACGCAAAGTATTGCCTACGGGCATGCCAACCTGATATTGGCGGGAGGCGTGGAATCTATGAGTCATGCGCCGGTATTGCTGGCGGAAAAAATGGTGGCATGGCTAGGTGGCTGGGCGCGTGCGCGCACAACCGGCGCGAAACTACAGGCACTGCGGCAATTGCGACCCGCTTATTTCAAACCCATCATTGCCTTGCTGCGCGGACTCAGTGATCCGTTAGTAGGGCTTTCCATGGGCCAAACCGCAGAAATTCTCGCCCATCGCTTTGGTATTTCACGGGAGCAAATGGACGCTTATGCGGTGCGCTCCCATCAACGTTTGGCCGCCGCGCAAGAAGCAGGACACATGGGTGAAATCGAAACGCTGTATGATACCCACGGGCATTTTTATAGCGCAGACGATGGTGTACGCGCCGATTCCTCCACGGCAAAACTGGCCACCCTGAAACCGGTGTTCGACCGTCCCTTTGGCAAAGTAACAGCAGGTAACAGTGCGCAAGTCACCGATGGTGCCGCATTGTTACTGCTGGCCTCCGAAACCGCAGTCAATAAATGGAATCTGCCTGTGTTGGGGCGCATCGTAGACAGTGAATGGGCGGGACTGGACCCGGCACAAATGGGCCTGGGCCCGGTGCATGCGATGACACCTATCATGAAGCGTCACAAATTCGCGTTAGAGGATATCGATTATTGGGAAATTAACGAAGCCTTTGCTACACAGGTACAAGCCTGTCTTGCCGCCTGGAATGAAGCAAAATACTGCCGCGAAGAATTGCATATTCGCGGGATCATGGGGGAACTGGACGAAACAAAACTGAATGTGGACGGCGGCGGCGTCAGTCTCGGCCACCCGGTGGGTGCCAGTGGCGCACGCATCGTGCTGCATTTATTACAAGTACTGGAACGCAATCAGGCACAACGCGGCATGGCCAGCCTGTGCATCGGCGGTGGACAGGGTGGTGCTATGTTGGTGGAGAGGGTTTGATCATGACACAAGAAAACTATAAACATTTCCAGTTAGAAACCGATGACGACAATATTGCCTGGTTAAGTATTGACAAGGCAGGAGCCAGTGCCAACACGTTAAATCGTGAACTGGTGGATGAGCTGGACAGTATACTGGACAGACTGGAAACCGAACGGCCCAAAGGCTTAGTGATTCTTTCCGCCAAGACTGGCAGCTTTATTGTCGGCGCGGACATCAATGAATTTACCACCATTGAAAATACCCAACAGGCGCGTGAACTGATTCGTCGTGGCCAGAGCGTGATTAACCGTATTGAAAATTTGCGCTTTACCACGGTGGCGCTGATTCATGGCCATTGTCTGGGGGGTGGGTTGGAACTGGTGCTGGGTTGTGATTACCGCATCGCGGAAGACAGTGCGAAAACGAGACTGGGGTTGCCCGAAGTTCGCCTGGGTATCCATCCGGGTTTTGGTGGTGCAGCACGCTTACCTTTATTGATTGGTGCCCCGGCGGCTATGGATCTGATGTTATCTGGACGGGCCATCAGTGCTAACGCTGCAAAGCGTTTGGGAGTAGTGAATTTCGCTGTGCCAGACCGGCAACTGAAAGATGCAGCACGCAGCGTCGTGCAAAAACCACCGCACAAAAAACCGTTACCCTTTTGGAAATCTGTCACCAATCACGGATTGGTTCGCCCCCTGCTGGCAAAAATATTGCGCAAAAAGGTCGCTGCCAAAGCTCCCAAAGATCATTATCCCGCCCCTTACGCATTGATTGATTTATGGGCCAAACACGGTGGCAGTCAACAGGCCATGCTACAAGGCGAAGAGCAGTCAGTGGCAAAGCTGGTATTGGGAGATACGGCGCAAAACTTGATCCGGGTTTTTTTCTTACAGGAAAAACTCAAATCTCTGACCACACATTCTTTCAGGGCAAAAAAAGTACATATTATTGGCGGTGGCGTCATGGGTGGTGATATTGCCGCTTGGTGTGCGCTGCGAGGTATGCAGGTGACCGTGCAGGATCGTCAGGAAGCCACACTGGCAAAAGTTATTCAACGGGCAGCCAAATTGTACAAAAAGAAACTGAAAAAACCACGTCTGGTACAAGAGGTGCTGGATCGTCTGACCCCGGATAAAGAAGGACTGGGTATCGCACAGGCGGATGTGGTTATCGAAGCAATCTTTGAAGACATTACGGCCAAACAAAACCTCTATCAGGAAGTCGAACCGCAAATGAAACCCGGTGCCCTGTTGGCCACCAATACCTCTAGTATTCCATTGGATGTGCTCAGTGATTGTCTTGCCGATCCAACACGATTGGTGGGTATTCACTTCTTTAATCCGGTGGCGATGATGCAACTGGTGGAAATTGTCAGCGCGAAGAACACCGACCCCGAAGTAATTGCCAAAGCCACGGCTTTTACACGGCAGATTGATCGTTTGCCGTTGCCTGTAACCTCCACCCCCGGTTTTTTGGTCAACCGGGTGTTGATGCCTTATTTGCTGGAAGCAGTGGTATTGGAATCCGAAGGCGTCAGCCCGCAAGTTATTGACAAAGCGGCGCTGGATTTTGGTATGCCTATGGGCCCCATTGCACTGGCTGATACGGTCGGATTGGATATTTGTCTGGCGGTGGCAGAAACACTCTCACAATCCATGAATGTGGACGTACCGGATCGTTTACGCAGTCTGGTGGAAGACGGCAAACTAGGCAAAAAAACCGGGCAGGGGTTTTATCGCTATCCCTCGAAGAAAAAAGGCAAACCGGAAATCGAAAAGCCGGGCAGAGGTGATTATTTCCCGCCTGATATTCAAGATCGCCTGATGTTTCGTATGCTAAATGAAGCACGGGCCTGTCTGCGCGAAGGTGTGGTCAGCGATGAGGATATGTTGGATGTCGGGATCATTTTTGGCACTGGTTTTGCGCCGTTCCTCGGTGGCCCTGCGCATTATATTAAAACTCAGAACACCCAGGTTTTACTGAAAAAAATGCGTCATATGCACGAAAGTTACGGTGAACGCTTTACGCCGGATGTAAGTTGGACGAGTGTTAGTTAATATCATCCGTCAGGCATTATAAAAAAACGTAAACCATAGGGGATGACAATCAGCCCGCAACCGAATTGGTTACAAGGTCACTCGGGACATTTGGATATTATGATATTTATGAGCCAACAGGAAATGCTGAAAATACATTGATTGACATAAATGGTTGGTTAACTCAAAAAATCTCGACCGGTATTACTCATATTCAAAATGTGACAAACTCAGCGATTGTCTGTAATAACAACGGTCTTGGTTGGGCCGCTTTTGATGATCCTTCGCAAGCTGGCATTATCAGAGCAATTTTTGAAATCAAAGGGTCAGTGGACTGACAAATTGAAAGTACCTAACAGCATAAGTTTTAAGGCAGTAATTTCTGAATGGTGCTTGGTAATTAGTGCGTTGGAAAGCTATAAAAATATTCTCGAATCTAAAGTCAAACATGTTGAGGATGAAGATATGCAAAATGAAACTTATGATGACCTGGAGAGATTGGAAAGGCTTATTCCTGATTTTCGAGCACAGTTTAAAAAGGAATATAGTGAACCCCAAGAATAGGCATGCAATAATCTCCCCGCTTGGCTTAGCACCCGGATTTAGTTCGTATTCGGATGTTTTGATTGAATAAAAACGAGTAGGTTGGGGTGAGGCAAGAACCCCAACATGGTCATAGCCACAGAATGTGAATACTTTGGTGGTTCTTGACCTTGGCATGCTGGAGTTCATAAAAAACATTCACCCCAACCTAGCGGGGTCACATCGACCAAAAAGCTCTAGCGGGCAGGCTAAAAGGGCATGTTTTCACGTAAGTAAAAAAATGCTGCTTTAGCCTGCTGCGGGGCAAGGCGATATTCTTCAACAGGAAATCTTTACAGGAAACAATCACAATGGCTAACGAAACTCTGGACGTCATTTCCATCGAAGAAGCGGGCAATCTTCCGGGTCTTTTTCAGCAACGAGTCAAACGTACACCGGCGGCGATCGCTTATCGTCACTTTGATGCCACGCAATCCCGCTGGGTGGACTTTACCTGGGCAGAATCAGCGCAACAAATTATGGCCATACAGGCAGCGCTGGAAAAGGAGGATCTGGAAGCCGGTGATCGCGTGGCTATCATGCTACGCAATTGTCCGCAGTGGGTTTTCTTTGAACAGGCTGCGTTAGCTATGGGGCTGGTGGTCGTACCACTGTACACGGATGATCGCGCCGAGAACGTGTCATACGTTTTACAGGATGCCGGTGTCAAACTGCTATTAGTGGAAGGTGATGTGACACTGCTGAAGCTATCACCTATTCGCGCACAGCTACAGGGATTGTTGCGTATTGTGTCAGTGGAGGTTTGCAAGCCTTCCGCAGATTTTTCACGACTGACAACGCTGACAGACTGGCAGGTTTTTGATGAAACACCTTCGACAGTAGCAGCGCTGGACATCGATGCATTGGCAACGTTGGTCTACACCTCAGGCACCACCGGGCGCCCAAAGGGTGTCATGCTCAGTCATCGGAATATTCTGTTTAATGCCGATGCCGCAGTACAGCAGTTCCCCATTTATCGTGAAGATTTACTGCTATCATTTTTGCCGTTGTCACACATGTTTGAGCGCACTCTGGGTTATTATATCCCATTGATGACAGGCAGTACTGTAGCCTTTGCACGTTCAGTACAGGACCTGGCAGAAGATCTTGTCAGTCAACGGCCCACCATTCTGATTTCCGTGCCACGAATTTATGAACGTGTATACAACAAAATTCATACACAGGTAGCCGGTAAATCTCCTTTCGCGCAATCACTATTTCGCAATGCGGTGGAAACAGGCTGGCAACGTTTTCAAAATGGTGGCGGTGGTGGTTTGCGCTGGCCAATTTTAAAAGCATTAGTTGCAAAAAAAATCATGGACAAGCTGGGTGGGCGTCTACGACTGGCAATTTGCGGGGGTGCGCCGCTGTCTTCAGAAGTGGCAAAAACATTTATTGGTCTGGGACTGAATCTGATCCAGGGTTATGGCCTGACGGAAACCGGCCCGGTCATTAGTGGCAACCCGGAAAATGATAACGACCCTGCCAGTGTCGGTGTGCCATTGCCGGGTGTGGAAATCAAAACAGGTAAAAACGATGAGCTGCTGACTCGCAGTCCATCTGTGATGATGGGGTACTGGAATAATCCTGAAGCCACGCAGGCAATGATTGATAAAGATGGTTGGCTGCACACAGGCGATAAAGTACGTATCGAAAATAACCATATTTACATTACCGGTAGACTCAAGGAAATTATCGTTTTGTCTAACGGTGAAAAGATACCCCCGGCGGATATGGAAATGGCAATAACCCTGGATCCCATGGTAGAGCAAGCGTTGGTCATTGGCGAAGGAAAACCTTATTTATCGGTTCTAGTTGTACTGGAATCAGAGACCTGGAAGACGGAAGCTGAAGCACAGGGCTTTGATGTCAGTGATCCCTCTGTGCTTAATAGTAAACCGGTGTGTAAATGGATACTGGATCGCATTGCCCCACAACTGAAGGATTTCCCCGGTTATGCCAAGGTGCGCGCAGTGACGTTGCTCGACACGCCCTGGAGTATTGATGATGGCACCATGACGCCGACAATGAAATTACGGCGCACGATCATTATAGAAAAAAATAAAGACGGCATTGAAAATATGTACAAAGGACACTGAGGCTGTTGGGCAACACAAAAAGTGAGGCAACGGGTAAAACGATACAAACATTACCCTCAACCACACCAACCATCCGAGTGCTGGCTATGTCTACTGACACTAATGCCAATGGTGATATTTTTGGTGGCTGGATCATGTCGCAGGTGGACATCGCTGCGTCTATCGTTGCTCACCGATACGCAGGCACCCGTGTTGTTACCGTGGCAGTCAATTCATTTCAGTTTAAAAAGCCGGTTTACGTGGGTGACCTCATCAGCTGTTATGCCACAGTAAAAAAAGTGGGCAACACTTCTATTACATTACTTGTAGAAGTATATGCAGAACGCGACAGGCAACAGGTTGACGTGGTGAAAGTGACCGAGGCGACACTCACTTTTGTCGCCGTTGATGAAAAAGGTAAGCCGCAGGCAGTAAGAACATTGAACGCATAATATTACACCGTTAAGGCATACAGACAAGCAAAATAAAGTTATGACAAAAGAAAATATAAAGCCTATTGTTAAAAGCCGAAACGAGCCTTTTGTTGATCGTGTTGCCACACGAATATGTCAAGAAGTACCTTCTGCGCACAATCCATATATTGCTGAGTCTTGCCAATATCATGGGTATGATGCATTAGAACTTGCAAAAAAGCGCAGTTTTTCAGACGTTATTTTTCTTCTTCAAGCGGGAGAGCTTCCTTCTGAGCAAGCATCTCAATTATTTGAAACTCTATTGGTTTTATTGTGTAATCCGGGGCCGAGGCATCCCGCAACCCGGGCAGCCATGAATGCAGGTGTGGGGAAAACCAACCCAGCCCATATTTTGCCAATATCTCAGTCCGTCATGAGTGGAGAGCACCTTGGTGGTGGTGAAGTCAGTGCTTGTATGACATTTCTGCGAAAGCATCGCAAAAATGTACCCGCAGAAATTGCGCATGAGCTGATTGCAGAAAGTGAACGACCTGAGGCAGGAGACTGGCATATTGCTCCGGGGTTCGGCTCCCGCTTTGGTGATATTGATATTATTCCCGAACGTAATGCTGCATTGTTAATGACACTTCCTGGAAAAGGTCTGGCACTGGACTGGGCAAATGAATTTGTAAAACCACTACACGAACACAATACAGGCTGGTTGATCACGGGGCTTGCCGCAGCTGTTTTTCTCGATTTAGGTTTTCACCCGCGAGCGGGCGCAGGACTGTTTCAAATCGCATCTTCCCCAGGGCTTTTGGCACACGGGCTTGAACTTGCCAATAAACCACGTACTGCAATGCCGTTTCCTGACGATGAACATTATTTTTATGAGCCTAAAAATAGTGAACAATAAAAGTCATGGTTTGGGTCGTTTGATAGGTTGGGGTGAGGTGAAAAACTCAACAGGACTACGATCACAGAATATGAGTATTTTGGGTGATGTGTGGCTCCGGTATATTGGGATTCATTAAAAGCGTTCATCAACCTATGTGAATTAAACGCTGTGCTTCAACAAACCAACATTATGCAGTCTATTGGTACTGGACTCCTTTATTTTTTAGCTTTAGGGGTTGCTGCTTATGCTATTTTTTCTTATGGCTTTTTACCCTTGGGCACACTTGTACATCCAGATATAAAGGCATCTTTTCTTGCTCACCCTTATGGTATTTACATTCACGCCTTTGCATCAGTTATTGCCCTAGCCATCGGCCCGTTTCAATTTTCTGCCAATCGCAGAAAAAACCACCTTGATTTTCATCGTTGGCTGGGCCGCATTTATTTAATCATAGGTGTGTTGGTCGGTGGTTTGGCCGGACTGTATATGTCTCAGTACGCATTTGGTGGCCTCATCGCAAAACTTGGCTTTGCAACACTTGCCATATTATGGATATATACCGGGTTACGGGCTTATCTTGCTATTCGCCAGGGTCACATTGAGGAACATAGGAAATGGATGGTTCGCAATTTTTCTCTGACGTTTGCTGCGGTGACACTGCGATTATATTTGCCAGTTTCTACGGCGATGGGTGTCGAGTTTGCGGTTGCATACCCTTTCATCACATGGTTGTGCTGGGTGCCAAATTTGATGTTTGCAGAGTGGCGTTATAATCTTAAATCTCGCAGTTGACCACTTTGAGGATGTAATATTTTTTTGATAAGTATGTGTTTTGACGGGTTCACTACTGGTTAAGTGAGTCGCTACGACCGGTATAACATGCTATTACTCCTCATCGCGTCTCACCAGCTACAAAATTCAACGCACTCTACTGGTCGTTCAATTACGGATTTTAGGATAATGCCGTCCGTACATAGGTGGGGAAACAAAGGAATTATTTGATATGAAAATATGGGTCGATGCAGATGCCTGTCCCGTGGTAATCAAAGAGATTTTATTTAAGGCTGCAAATCGTACCGGGGTTGAGACAACATTGGTCGCTAATCAGGCGGTGCGTATTCCACCGTCACCGCATATCAATATGCTGCAAGTGAAATCAGGTTTTGATGTGGCGGACGATGAGATTGTTAAGCAGGTCAATGCGGGGGATTTGGTGATTACTGCTGATATTCCACTGGCGGCAGAAGTCATTGAGAAAGGCGGCCTTGCACTGAATCCTCGTGGTGAGATGTATACGGCTGATGATATTAAAGCCAAACTGAACATGCGTGACTTTATGGATACGATGCGCGCGAGTGGCGTGAACTCCGGTGGGCCTCCACCCTTGAGCCAGAATGACCGGCAGGCGTTTGCCAATCATCTGGATCGGTGGCTGACCCGGCAGGCGAAACCATCGACAAAACCAGAGTAGATTGTCTACCTCCGGATCGACATTTCAACCTAAAGCCCGCAGTTGAATGGCTGGTAGAAATTCAAAATATAATGTTTAGCAGTGTGTTATTACACCCTCTAAACGGTCAACTGTGGTTCAACGCTTCGTCACTCCGGCGAAGGCCGGAGTCCAGGGGTTTACACCTTTGGATTCCGGCTAAAAACATGCTGGAATGACGATGTTCGCAACTCAAGCTATTTCCGAAAGTATCACTGCAAGCAGTGGAGAACGAAACGCTTAGAGATTTAATCTTTTTTTGATTTTTTCCGGGCGCTTTTTTTCAGTTTTTTGTCGCTGCTCTTTGGTTTGCTTTTTAATGTGCTGCGCTTTTCTGATTTTTTATCAGCTGCCGCAGGTTTGCCATCCGCGTTTATGCGGGAAATTTTTAATGGTTGTCCCGCTACCCGGACTTTAATTAGATCCTGAAAGACTTCTTTGGGCATACCTTCGGGTAAATCTACGTAGCTGAAGTCATCATGAATTTTGATATGGCCAATGTGTTTGCCATCCAGCCCGGCTTCATTGGCTATGGCTCCGACGATATTGCCTGGTTGCACGTCGTGATTGTGGCCAACCTCAATGCGAAAACGCTCTAAGCCTTCAGCGGGCGGCATTTCTTTTTTCGGTGCGCGTTCTTTACGTGGGCGGATTTTCGCATCACCACCGCTTCTACTATTGCTATCACGTTTATTACTACGCTTGTCCCCGCGTTTATTGGAAGCGGGACGGTCATCTCTGTCCCAGTTATCACGGGACTGACGTTGTGGTTTGTTTTGTAGCAATAACGGCGTGTCGCCCTGTAGCAGGTGTGCGAGTGCGGCGGCTATTTCCAGTGCGGGCACATTGTGTTCTTGCTGGTATTGTTCGATGAGTTGGTAAAAGATACCCATTTCTTCGGTAGCCAGGGTATCGGTGATGCGCTGTTTGAATTTGTCGATACGTTTATCGTTGATGATTTCCGTGGACGGCAATTCCATGCGTTCGATTTTTTTCCGGGTGGCCTGTTCAATGGAATACAGCAGGCGCTTTTCACGCGGTGCAACAAACAGGATGGCATCACCTTGCCGACCCGCGCGCCCGGTACGACCAATACGATGTACATAGGCTTCGGTATCGTAGGGAATGTCGTAGTTAACGACATGGCTAATACGTTCCACGTCCAGGCCGCGAGCGGCAACATCAGTGGCAACGAGTATATCCAGGCTGCCTCTTTTTAAATTATTAATGGTGCGCTCACGCAAGTTTTGTTGGATATCGCCATTGATGGCAGCAGCGGCATAACCACGGGCAGACAATTTTTCGGCCAGTTCCACCGTGGCGGTTTTGGTGCGCACAAAAACAATCATCGCATCAAAAGGTTCGGCTTCGCAGATGCGAGTTAGTGCGTCGAGTTTGTGCATGCCGCTTACTGGCCAAAAGCGTTGACGAATGGTGTCAACCGTTGCGGTTTTGGTCTTGATAGTGATTTGCGCCGGGTCGTTTAAATGGCGCGTGGCAATACGGCGAATTTGTGATGGCATGGTGGCAGAGAATAGGGCGATTTGTCGGTCATCCGGTGTTTGTTCCAGTATCCATTCAACGTCATCAACAAAGCCCATGCGCAGCATTTCGTCGGCCTCGTCCAGCACCAAGGCGCTGAGTTGCCCTAGTTTAAGGGTACCACGGCGCATGTGATCCATTACCCGGCCCGGCGTGCCGACGATCACATGTACGCCGCGTTGCAGGGCGCGGATTTGTCCACGGTAATCCTGGCCGCCATAAACCGGCAATACGTGAAAACCTTTCAGGTGCTTGGCGTATTTTTGAAAGGCTTCGGCGACTTGAATGGCTAGTTCCCGGGTGGGTGCCAACACCAGTACCTGTGGGTCTTTTTGTTTGAGGTCGAGCAGAGAAAGCATCGGCAGGGCAAACGCAGCCGTTTTGCCGGTACCGGTTTGTGCCTGACCTAGTACATCCCTGCCTTCCAGTAACAGGGGGATGGTTTCTGCTTGAATGGGCGAGGGGCTTTCATAGCCTACTTCGTCCAGGGCTTTAAGGATGGGCTTGCTCAGCGCCAGTTGATCGAACGCGGTAACCGTGTCGGTAGTCATATTGTTTGCCTGTACTTGAATCTAAATTAATCCGTTGAATTTACTGCGAACGGCTATGACACAGAATTTAAAAAATTTTTCTGTATAGGTTGAGCTCACCGTATGGGTAATACGTTGTCGCTCAAAATATTTCAAAAAGTCTTTTATCTTCCGCACCATAGTCGCTCTCGCTACGATTCAACTGATTAATTTAGGTTGAATGATTGAACGCGAGGAAAGCTCGCTTTTCATCAAAAAAAGTAAGAGCCGGTGTTCGCGGAAATGCCTGTGTTGTTCCCACCCGTGGATATTGCGGACGAAGCCGGGAGCGGGAAGGGCGCGTAGTGTACAGGCTTATGCCTCACTGCACACACTTTTCGTAAAAAATATTGTGTATTGCCCATAGACCGGGCAAAAAATGGCTGTTCAATTTGTGTCGATTTGATCATCCTGCCGTTTATCTGCTTCGATCTGCTGTTCATAAGCAATTTCTTCACGACGTAATTGTTCTTTGATATCGGCTTCGCTTTGCAGTAAAAAGACGATGGGCGCACGCTGGAAGATCAGTCGCTCATCCATGCGCAGTCGCATGATGCGTAAGCCGTTTTTATCGGCCATGGCTTTGACGTGGGGGATATTGTCAATGAAGCCGATTTGATAATAAATCCGCCCGTCAGGGTTGAGATGTTGTCGAACCTGCGCAAAAAAACGTTCGTGTATTTCCCACCAAAATTGTGTGTACTGGTTGGAAGGGTAGTCGATGTTAAACAGGATGACATCAAAACGTTCGTTAGGTTTGATCGGAGCAAACAGGTCGCCGAGGCGTACTTCAATTTTGTCCTGCAAGCCAAAACGCCGGACATTGAGTTTGGCGGTTTCCACTGATTTGGCGGAGATATCTGTAGCGACGATGTGGTTGCTGATTTCAGCTGCAAAAATTGCCTGCACACCAGAGCCAGTACCCATATCGAGCACGCTTTCCCCCGGTTTTATTTGCCAGTGGGATAGAAGATAAACACTTTGTATGGAAGGGCGGGTAACACCTTCAGGAACCAGAAAGGCGTATTCGTTGACCTTGAGGGTGCCATATTCGGGGTTTTCCGGTGTTGGTTCAATGTATTCGAGAGCGTAAGGCGTTTCCGTAGGTGGGGCTCGGAGCCCACTCTTGCTTTTTAGGGCAGCAGGTTGTTGTATAGATGACGGATTTTTTTGTGGCGGAGGTTCGCAGGCACCGAGTATCAGCACAAACATCACGATGCCAAGTAATGACGTTATGCGGAAGATGTTGTTGAAAAACATAGTCATTGCTTTTGTTGCTCGCAGCACCTGTTTTTAGTGTGGTGATGCTCTGTAGCCTTCAGGCATATTGCCCATTTCACCTTCTTTAAAGAAAAATCCCAGCATATGTTTTTCAATAACTTCAATGCAGGCAGGGTCAGAGGTGGATAGGCCATTTTCATTGATGATGATGGTTAAGCGCTCTAACCATTGTTGCCACCCATCTTTCGAGACATTTTCGAAAATACGCTGGCCCAGCTCACCAGGGTGCGGTACGGCATCGAGCCCTTCGCTTTGCTGATTTGTGACGACACATTGCACCATTCTCATCATTTTTCCCCTCGGACTGTATTTTTGCCATTAATTCAGGTAATCGTGGTGTTGATTATACCCGAGTGCTGCGCTGGGGAGGAGGGGGGGAGAACGCATCAAATATAGATATGTTATTGCGTCCCATTCCTTAATTCATTGAACATTGAATTTTTCGGTGTTCCAATACTGGAAAATTGCGTCGTACTGATTGTTGATATGCTGAATCCGTTTCCGCAATCACAAATCCGGAACCACTTGGCAGGCGATCCATCACCGCCCCCCAGGGATCGACGATCATGCTGTCACCGTAAGTTTCCCTACCATTAACATGATAGCCACCCTGTGCGGCGGCGATCACATAACATAAATTTTCTATTGCCCGGGCACGCACCAGTACTTCCCAGTGTGCCTTACCCGTCATTGCGGTAAACGCCGATGGCAGGGCAATGATTTCCACTCCTTCATCTAGCATACGACGAAAAATATCGGGGAAACGCAGGTCGTAGCATACGCCCAGTCCCAGGCGGCCAAACGGAGTATCGGCAACGATGACGTGCTTGCCATGTTCAATCGTTTCCGATTCCACATAATTTTCATTGTTATCAGGCAGGTGTACATCAAACAAATGTATTTTGTCATAGCGGACAATCCGCTGCCCTTGCCCGTTATACAACAGGCAAGCGCTACGTACTTTGTTTTCGACATCCGCTTCGAGAGGAATGGTGCCACCCACCAGCCACAGCCCATGTTTTTTAGATTGCTCGGCGAGAAAAGCTTGAATAGGCCCCTGTCCATCAGCTTCACGGACATCAACCTTGTCGGTTTCTGTCATGCCCATAATGGCAAAATTTTCTGGTAGTACGACAAGCTCGGCACCTGCTCCAGCTGTCATGGCGATCAAACGCCCGGCTTCAATAAGATTTGCGTTTACATTAGGCCCAGAGGCCATTTGTATTGCTGCTATTTTTGCCATGTGATTCCTTGGTATCGGTTTTTGTTTGAATTATACCTATTCCCCAGCAGATTATTCGCTGAATAATAGAAACAAGCCAGAATTTAGTGGCTATAGTTCATCTTCATCGAGAGTATCGGTTATGGATTCGGAGGGTTTAACTTTTTTGATCACTGGCTTATTCCAGCTGCCAGTGATGGTGTATTGGTTTTTGGTCGCATCATCAATTTGAGGTTGAAATAGTTTTTGGAATGCCAGAATGGCGACACCTACCTGCGGAGTGGCTGCCAAAACACCTAATACCGGCAGGCTGTCTGTTACATGGGGCGTAACCGTTACCAATTGATCATAATCTTGTTCTGCAAGTCCGGTGCGTCCGGCGATTTCGACGCGCGCAGCTGGGCCCTCCATATACAGGTTGTTTGTATAGGCATCCCCCTCTTCGATGGTGAATTTACCTCTGATACGATCAAAACCAAATCCTTTTTTAAAGACATCGGAAAAATCCAGTAATAAACGTCTTGGTAGGGTCTGGATGCTGAGTATGCCAAGCATGCGTCCGGCACCGGGATCAACATCGAGTAGATAACCATCTTTTAGTGACAGCTTCAGTTTGCCTTGAAGTTCATTGGCGTCCACATCGGCAAAAGAGCCTGGCCATTTTAATTCAAGATCCAGGCTGCCGTTGCCTTTGTTGATGCCGCCCACATAGTCCAGTGCTTTGAGTGTGTGTCCGATATTACGACTTTCGACACGCATTTGCAGATTGGAATACTGTTGTTTTCCACGCACGTACCAGCCGCCACGGGCCGTAATTGTGGTGGAGCGTGGTTTTAGTACCAATTGCTCTATACGCATGCCTTCTGCCACATTGGAAGTTTCTAAACGTATCGAACCAAATTTGCTGTTTTTATAACGAAAATCGGCAATACGGAAATCCAGTTCAGGAATGTCCCGTGGGTCTATGGTACCGCCACCTTCATCTATTTCAGTGAGGTAACAATAATCCAGGGTTGCACGAATGGGGTTCTTTTGAGTGTCATAAGGCAACAGAATCCGGCCTTTTAATTCCTGACTGTCGATATCGGCTTGCATACCATCTTTCATGGCAGCAAGCTTGAACCTTACGTTCTGTAGCTGCTGTCCGTAAATCTCCAGTTTTCGTACAGCGACATCCGCAGAATTGAATAATGGCGCACGAGCATCATTTGTTGTCGTTGTTAGCTGTAAGTGACGCCAATCATCCAGCGATATGGTATCCATCCAGCCCGTTAAACGTAGCCCAGGAACGGTTGGCATTTGCGCAAGACCGCCGTTGAGACGAATTTCACCGCGAAAGCTGTTTTTAAGCATTACATTTTCCGACAGCGCTTTGTTCGGTGAAATATCACCTAATGCAAAAATGCCATCCACAAAGCCTTCATAGTTGACCCGTAATACGGGAATTTGTTCTGAAGGGAAGTCCAAGCGAAATTCCAGGCTGCCGGTTTCTTCTGCCGTTTTGTCAAAAGGTGGTGGCAGGCGTGCTTCTACGCCTTTGAGGTTGGTACGCATTTGTAAGACAGCCACATGTTGGGTGCTGCCATCTTTTTCACCAACTGGAATGTCAAAAGAAATATTCCAGTTTCCCTTTCCTGCCAATAACGTTTTTATAGGTGGTAAATATCGTGCGGCCAAGTCCGGCGCATCAAACATGCCTTGTGCACGAATGCGTATCTTGGCGTTAGGGTTGGTTTTATCGGTTGCGATATTTATTTGTGTTGTTTGACCAAATAATTCAGCTTGAATATTTTTGGCAGTCAAGCCTGACTGGGAAAATTCTAGTTGGCCGTTAATGTCACTTAATACTTGGCCCAGTGGTGAAATTGACAATGTATTTTCTTTCATTGTCAATTTCCCATTGACCTGTACGGGTTGATTATTACCTATTGGTAATAATAAATTCAGGTTTAATAAACTGTTGCCTTTAGACGTCATTTCTTCCAGGTGTTGCGCGAAAGCTGTGTAAAGCGGTGGGCTGGCTATCAGATAATCCAGTTTTTCTTGTGTTGGCCCTTGTATGTCACCTTCAATTTTTAACAACATGGGGGTTGCTGTCATATCGGCAATACTTATTTTTGCCCATTGAATATCATTAGAAAATATTTTTCCGCCTTGTGTTTCCACTGACATAGTTCGACCGAGGAACTGTACCTTTGCTGTGATATTTGTGATTGATGGCCAATTGTCAGCATAGTTCAAACTGGCATTCTTCGTGGAAAAGCCGACTTCAAATCGTCCATTCCCTCGGTCAAAAGGAAATTCATTCAATCTGCCGTGAAAAAGTGCGCCACCCGAAATAATATGCGCACCTACGATAGCTTCGTCTAGCCAATTAACAGCATTCGGGGACATAATGCCTGTGGGCAAGTAGCGAGCTACCTGACTGCCGTCACCATTACGGGCATTAACCAACAGGGACATAAACGGCGATTTTTTTGCATCGTCCTGCACGATATCAAGAGTTGCAAATGCGGTAATATCTTTATTGCTGGCTTCCAGGTTACGGCCAGTGACATACCAATGTTGACCATCCTGCTGCCAGGCAATGTTTCCGCGTAATGTGTCTACTGTGAGTGGCCAACGAAACAGGTTGGGGAGGGCCAGAGTCACTCCCGCATTTTGTAGCTCAATCTGTCCGCCTTCAGAGTTTAGCCATAATTTACCATCAATTTTTTGTGCCGCAGGAACGGTTTGCCAAGTATTGATGGCAGCATTTTGTAATCGGGCATAGGCGTGATACCGGGGGGCATCACCTGTTTGCCAAACAATGCCAGCATCGTGAATTTCACCACGCGGCTTCATCGTTAACAAAGGTGTTTGCACAGCGTCACCGCCGACAGAAAACAATGCTAATAACCGAGCAACATCTTCTACTTGTAAAAAGCTGGCGTAGGCATTAAATGTTGTGCCAGTTTTTTCTGTTTCCGTAAATGCCAATGAAATACGTGATGGCTGCCATTGACGGGATTGCCGCGCGAGGACTAAATCATTAGCTTCAAACTGCCAGCCTGTATCCATTTTCTGCCAATCAAAATCAGCGGCTATCCGGTCGAGCGACACAGTTTTTGGTAATGTGTTTATAGTTGTTGCAGGTTCATCAGGTGTCAATGCGACACCTCCAGCATCAGCACTGCCTTTTATCTGCTGGAGTTGCCCACTCTTCCATGCTGCCCATACCCGGAAATTAGCACTTTTTGCGGAAATCTTCATTCCTGCTAGTGATTGTGCTTTAAACAACTCTGTTAAATGCACATGCTCACCTGCTAAATATAGTCGTGTGCTTCGCCCGTTTGCCTGTAGAGGGTCACCGTGCATATCAACACGTAACATCAGTGATTTGCCAAGGTGCCGGGGTAGCGTGAGCGATGCATCCAGCTGATGTCGATCATCATCGTTACGCAAGCTGATGTTGATCGCAGAAAAATGCATTACCCGGCCTGCACCCATTTCATCACGCCAAGTGATGTTGCTGTTTTCCAAGCCAAGCCGTCCTTGGGAAAACAACCATGCCATCATTTGTGTGGTGTCGTCCGGTTTTTGTCCGGCTTCATGGTTTTTGGTGGATACCCCCTCCACGGAAAGGTCTCCCTGTTTGTTGCGCGTTAGCACCAGATCAACACCCACTAGAGTGATGTGGGAAAATATAGGCTGCCACTGACGCACTGAGTCAAGGAGGTCAAAACCCAGACGAATTTTTTCCAGCTGCAATACAGGGTGTCCACCGATGGTATCGAGCAATGCCGCATCACGTAGCACCAACGATGGCCCCCAGCCTTCCCATTCTGCATCCAGGGAATGCACTAAGACAGGCTGTCCAAGGTAGCTGCTGAGACGTTCGCTTATTTCAGCGTTATATTGATCAGCATAAGGCAGCAAAAGACGGGCAGCGGCAAACAGCGTAGCCACCAACACCACAATTGAAGCAAATGCATACCAAGCACTCACCCAAATGAATCGATAAACCGTGCCTTTTCTATTCGTTGAAGTATTTGCCAAAGTGTTCAAACCATGACATTGGTATAGGCATATTGGCAGGAATGAATCACATTAATACCACATCAAACTGTTCCTGAGTGTAGAGGCTTTCCACCTGGAAGCGAATTGGACGACCAATAAACTCTTCCAATTCGGCGACTCCCGCTGACTCTTCGTCTAACATTAAATCGACCACTTCCTGTGATGCCAATACTAAAAACTGTTCGGTTTCATACTGGCGTGACTCACGAATCAACTCACGAAAGACTTCATAGCATACAGTTTCCGCCGTGCGTATCGAGCCTCTACCTTCGCAGCAGGGACAGGGCTCACATAATACATGTTCAAGGCTTTCCCGGGTTCGTTTGCGCGTCATTTCTACCAAGCCTAAGCCGGATACTTCACAAATATGACTTTTGGCTTTGTCACGCTCCAGATTTTTTTCCAGCGCACGCATTACCTGCTCACGGTGGCTGGCATCCGTCATGTCAATAAAATCGAGAATGATAATGCCGCCCAGATTGCGCAGCCGCAGTTGCCGGGCAATCGCCAGCGTTGCCTCCAGGTTGGTTTTAAAAATGGTTTCTTCGAGATTGCGATGACCTACAAAGGCTCCGGTATTTACATCAATAGTGGTTAGTGCTTCGGTTTGGTCCACGATGAGATAACCACCTGATTTTAATTGTACTTTGCGGCTCAGCGCTTTTTGTATTTCGTCCTCGATGCCATAAATATCAAAAATGGGTCGCTCACCCGGATAGTATTCAATACGATCTGCCATGGCGGGAATAAATTTCCCCGCAAATTTTTTTGCCCGTTCATAATTTTCGCGGGAATCAATGCGTACTTTTTCAATATCAATATCGACTTGGTCACGCATGGTGCGCATCACCAGAGACAAATCACCGTGCACCAGGGCACCAGGGCCGCAGGTTTTTTCACGTTCTTGAATTTCCTCCCACAGCTTATGTAAAAATTCCACATCGGCGCGTAATTCCTGTTCGCTGACACCTTCCGCCACAGTGCGCACAATATACCCTCCTGTACCCAGCTCTTTAGACAGTACAGCCAATTGGTCACGCAGGCGTTGTCGTTCGACATCATCTTCAATTTTTTGCGAAATGCCGATATGGTCTTCGCCCGGCATGTACACCAAAAAACGTGCTGCAACAGAAAGTTGTGTGGTCAGTCGCGCACCTTTACTGCCCAAGGGATCTTTCACTACCTGTACCAGTAGTTCTTGGCCCTGATGCAAAAGATCGACTATATTTTCGGCGGGTTTACTGTTTTCTGCATTGCCGTTACCGTTTTTAGTGCGGCTAATAATATCAGAAGCATGCAAAAACGCGGTGCGTTCACGGCCTATGTCAATAAAGGCCGCTTGCATACCAGGCAATACCCGTACTACTTTGCCACGATAAATATTACCTACTAGGCCGCGACGGCTGGTGCGTTCAATGAACAGCTCCTGTAACACGCCATTTTCCACCATTGCTACCCGGGTTTCGCGAGGTGTAACATTAATCAGAATTTCTTCATTCATAGGTTTGTTTGTGGCCCCTTGTCTTCGCGTAATACTTTGATGCCAAAGTGGCATAAGAGTTCGCTGGTTTCAAATAGCGGTAATCCCATTACTCCGGAATAACTGCCTTCGAGATGCTCGATAAATATCGCTGCCAGCCCCTGAATACCGTAGGCTCCGGCTTTGTCTGTTGGTTCACCCGTCTGCCAGTAAGCCAAATACTCCTTCTCATCAATGCGTCGAAAACGCACTTGGCTTTGGCTTATGCAGGTCTCGACTCTATCTTGCCCGAGATTGTCTTTCCCCACCACGGCCACTGCGGATAAAACCTGATGAGTGTGTCCTGATAATTGTTTTAGCATAGCCAGTGCCTCAGCTTTGTTTGCGGGTTTTCCTAAAATGCAATCATCCATTACTACCGCAGTATCAGCTCCCAATACGGGGCATTGCCGATGCACATCAGAAACAAGTAATCCTGCTCGCGCCTTTTCCAAAGCCAAGCGTCGCACATAATTTCCGGGGGGTTCGTTGTCGAGCGGGCGTTCATTCACTGAGATTGAAACAATCTCAACTTTTAAGCCGATTTGTGCCAATAATTCGCGGCGACGGGGGGAGGCAGAGGCAAGATACAGATCAGGCAAGGGCATGGATCATTATCCCAAATTAATCAGTTGAATCGTAGCGACTCACCCAATCGGTGAAATTTCCAAGGCCACAAAATATACTGTTTATCAAAATGTTAATGCATCCTCTGTCTAAACGGCCAACTGTGGCATTTAGGATTTTTTCAGGCGTGATGGTTACAGTGCCTGGTGGTTTTTTGAATATGACGCATTGTAAAAATTACCATGCTTTTTTATCGATGGTAGGGGTGGTTTTGTAAAATACTCCAGGCTCGATAGAGCTGCTCAGCGACTACGATGCGCACCAGTGGGTGTGGTAGGGTGAGAGGGGATAACGACCAGCGCTGCTCGGCCCGCGAGACGCATTCCGGGGCCAAACCCTCAGGCCCACCCACCAATAGTGCCACATCACGACCATCGTGCAGCCAGTGATCCAATTCGGTTGACAGGTTTTTAGTGGTCCAAGCATGGCCAGTGACTTCTAGGGTAACGATCTGCGCACCTTTAGGCACTGCGGCCAACATTTTTTCACCTTCCTGTCGGGTAATGCGGGCAATGTCTGCTCTTTTGCCACGTTTGCCTGCGGGAATTTCTACCAACTGCAATGTGCAATCTGCCGGTAATCGGCGTGCGTACTCCTGATAGCCCTGTTCCACCCAGGCAGGCATTTTGCTGCCAACGGCAATCAGTACAATACGCATGGACTGGTTAGCCGTTAGATGACTTGGCTTGACTTGCAGGCTCCGTTTCCCATAATTTTTCCAATTGGTAAAAGTCACGAATTTCCGCCTGCAAGATATGCACAACGACATCTCCTAAGTCCACCAGCACCCATTCGCCTGTATCTTCGCCTTCGATACCCATCGGTGTTTCACCATCCTGCTTGGCTTTGGTGATGACGTTGTTCGCCAATGACTTCACATGTCGGGCTGACGTACCGGTGGCGATGAGCATCACATCGGTAACATTGGTTTTTTCACGTACATTCAACACTCGCACATCGACTGCTTTTAAGTCATTCAGCGCGTCAAAAGCGAGTTGAGTTAATTCATCTGTCGTCATTTGTTTATCCTAAATATCAGTTCCGGTGTTTACCCGGAGAGTTTTGTTGTTAGCGAGTCTGGTTTTTATCGCTGCCTTTTTCGCAAGGCTTGTCGAGTTGTCTATTGGAAGAAAGCCATATAGCCCATGCATACGAATCAGATTCCACACCGCATCAGGCAACAAATAACGAGGGCTTTCACCTGTTGCTACCATGGCACGAATTTGCGTCGAAGAAATGTCCAGAGGTGTCACTGCCTGCAAAATAATCCGGCCCGCTGGGCTGCCGGTAAGCTGAGTACTATCTGTCTCTTGTCGTGTTCGCCATAATGTTTGTAATGCCGGACTTGCCGTATTCATATCCAAGTGCCAGCCGGGACGGTGGGTAACCACGATATGTGCCAGTTCTGGAATTTCCTGCCAATGGTACCATTCATCTAACTTTAAAAAGGCATCTGCTCCTACTATCAGGCACAATGGCTCATCACCCAGCTCATTGCGTAAAGAGGTTAGGGAGTCCACCATGAAAGACTCTCCTTCACGCAGCATTTCACGATTATCGATTTGTAAATCCGGCTCATCACCCACGGCAGCGCGCAGCATGGTCAGGCGCTGTCCAGGATTGGCGGTGGGCTGTATCCGGTGAGGCGGTTGAAAGGCGGGAATCATGCGAATTTCATCCAGCCCCAATGCCTGCTTCACGTCCAGTGCTGAACGCAAGTGGCCGAAATGTATGGGATCGAAGGTGCCGCCAAAAATACCGATCATGATCGGTACCGAATAACGTGGGTGGTGTGACTAAATTTCAAAACGACACATTCTAATTTATCCTAAGTTCAACAATGTACTAATTTCTGATATGCCCATCTCCAAGCACAATGTATTTCTGCGAGGTAAGTCCTTCGAGCCCCACTGGCCCGCGTACATGAATTTTATCGGTGCTGATGCCAATTTCAGCACCCAAGCCATATTCGAAACCGTCAGAAAAACGTGTGGAGGCATTAACAATGACTGATGCAGAATCTACTTCAGCAAGAAAATGCCGTGCGCGTGTATAGTTTTCAGTGACGATAGACTCAGTATGTCCGGAGCTGTGTTGGTGTATGTGTGCAATAGCCTCATCCAAACCATCCACTACACGGATCGACAAAATTGGCGCAAGGTATTCTTCATCCCAGTCGCCGTCGCTTGCTGTATTGATATCGGTGAGGATGTTCCGTGTGCGCGGGCATCCACGTAGCTCGACATTTTCTTTGGCATATTCGGTGGCCAAGCGTGGCAATACTTCGGCGGCCACTGGTTCATCCACCAGCAGGGTTTCCATCGCATTACATACGCCGTAACGGTGACACTTGGCATTGAAGGCAATGGCCACGGCTTTGTCAAGGTCAGCTTGAGCATCAATAAAAACATGACACACGCCGTCTAAGTGTTTAATGACAGGGACTTTGGCATCGGCACTGATGCGAGCGATGAGCCCCTTTCCCCCACGCGGTACGATAACATCCACATACTGAGGCATGGTGATCAGTTCACCCACTGCGGCGCGGTCGGTCGTGGTAATCACCTGCACGGCCTCCCGTGGCAATCCGGCTTTTTCCAGTCCGGCGTGAATAACCGTAGCGATGGCTTGATTGGAATGCTTAGCCTCGGAACCGCCGCGTAAAATGGTAGCGTTACCGGACTTTAGGCACAAGGCCGCCGCATCTGCGGTTACATTGGGGCGCGACTCATAAATGATACCGATAACACCTAGTGGCACACGCATCCTGCCTACTTGAATGCCGGTGGGACGGTAGTTGAGATCACTGATCTCACCGACGGGATCGGGTAATGCAACAATCTCGCGCAAGCCATCGGCCATACCCGCAATGCGTTCGGTAGTGAGTTCGAGTCGATCAAGGAACGCGGCATCGAGTCCGTTTTGTTTACCTTGCTCCAGATCCCTGGCATTTTCAGCAGTTAGCACAGTTTGCGCGGCCATGATCGCATCGGCAATATGCAGCAACGCGGCATTCTTCGCTCCTGTGTTGGCACGGGCCATGGCACGCGAAGCGGTACGGGCCTGCTGGCCCAGTTTTTTCATGTAGTGTTTAATATCCATCGTTATCAACTCTTTTTACCACAGGGCGGTTAAGCAGGGGAACATCATCAGTTTAACATTTTTTGTCTATTTTCCGCTCTTCTGCGTTGCTGCTACGGCCACATAGCTCACTATGCTAACCTTCTCAGCGCCTTGAAGGTCGGAAAATATGCTGTGATTGTTTATTAAATTAATGATACTCACCTACTTATTTATCTACCGATACAGTTTGAAGTAATACCTAGACCCTGCAAGTATGAGCACTTGCAGGATTTAGGTAATAAGGAACGGGCACGTAATAACTTCCCCGTCTAACATCTCGGCTTCAGCCCGTCTTTCAATCACAAAAGCTCAAAATAGAACGACTATTCCTGCACTTTTGTTCAATCAGAACGAACGAATACGGACTAAACCTGAGCGCTAGACGGGGAAGTTATTGCGTGCCCATTCCTAAGTACAATTGATGGGCTGCCTTTACTGTCACCCTGTTGCCCGAAACAACGGCATGCCAGCCATCAGTAAAGTCAATTGTAACAACTCATCCCAGGCATTACCTGATGCAGCACCCTTTATTACGCGATCTAATCGCGCGGCACGACGCAACATCTGTTGCCAACGTACACAATTGTGACGTTGCAGCCCGGCCTTCACCGGTCCTTTGCGCTTGCCCCAAACACGACTCAGCACCTCATCCATACTTTTACCATGTTCAATTTGTGTGGCCATCTCAGCGAGGCTGCGTAGTTCACGAGTTAATGCCCACAGTATTAATATGGGCTCAACACCTTCACCACGCAAACCATCCAGCATGCGGGTCAGCCGTGGTGTATCACCGCTCAAGGCTGCATCCACCAATCCGAAGACATCAAAACGGGCACTGTCGGCTACCGCTGCTTCCACCTGTTCGACAGATAGTGAACCCGTACCATGAAGCAGCACTAACTTGTCTACCTCCTGCGCTGCTGCGAGCAAGTTGCCTTCCATTCGTTCGGCGATAATGCGCACGGCATCTCTATCTGGTTGCAGGCCGCGGGAGCGCAGGCGTTGATCCAGCCAGCGCGGCATTTCTGTTGTGTCCACTGGCCATACTTGTAGTGTTGCCCCAACGTTGTCCAGAGCCTTATACCATTTCGCCGATTGCGAGCGTTTGTCCACTTTGCCGCTACTGATGAGCAGTATCGTGTCCTCCGGCGGGCGTTTTGCATATTCTGTTAAGGCTGCGCCACCATCTTTGCCGGGTTTGCCCGAAGGTAGGCGCAAATCAATCACCCGTTTTTCAGCGAACAATGACAAAGCATTGCTAGCCATCAGTAACTCGTTCCAATCAAAGCCCTTTTCAACGTGCATGACTTCACGTTCACTGAAGCCTTGTCCGCGGGCATGGCGACGTACCGTATCAGCAGCTTCATTTAGTTGCAGAGGTTCATCACCACTGAAAAAATAAATAGGTAATAGAACTTTTTTTAATTGAGCTTCAAGTTTATCCGGGAAAATCTTCATTCCGATTCCAGCGTTGGCGTGTGTATTTTTGCTTTTTGTAATCGACGTAAAATTTGTACTACGGCATCACGGCGCATTTCTGTTTTCAATAGAGCCTCTTCACTGGCAACGCCCAGCACGGCATTGGCATCAAAACGCAGGTCGCGGGACTCAGTGACGGTTTGTTCCGTCAGCCACATTGTGTCGTTTTCGTCTTGCATGGCCTTTCTTTTTAACAAAAACCGTACTGTGTAGCTTAGGCCATATTCCTGCGCACGACCGGACGAGTCCACCGACAGCACCCGCTTACCGTATTGCTCTGCTTTTAATTGCAGTACCAGCGGTGCAGTTTCGTTGATATGGATATTTTTGTTTTTCAGAGCACGGCGTAATTCGGGTAGAATATCTGTCGCCGGATTGGCGTCACGCAAGGCCATTTCTGTCAGCTCTGGTGGTAGTTGCACCGAACCGCGCAGATGAAAACCGCAGGCGCTGAGAGATAATAATAATGTAAATGTCAGTAAATAACGCATTCGGGGATTGTACGCGCTTCGGCTGGCAGGGGGGAGTTTTACCGCGTTATAACGAGCTTCTGGTGAGGGTGTTGGCTGTCTCGTCCGCTTGACAGGCGTAACCCTAGCTTCCGCAGTTGACCATTCGGCACGCTTGCTTTGGATGGGTTACTACGTTCCGTAAATACGTGTAAAAAAGACTGCTGAAAAACATCATTTTCAGCAGTCTGTACATGCTGCTCCGGTATTATTGTATTCCACCAGCGCAAGTTTTTGCCGGGTTTTTCAGTCTCAAAAGGCTGGTTTTTCCGGTTCAGCAGCATAACGCTTTATAGAAGCCATGATTTCTGCTTTGGCTTCATCCAGGCCAACCCAGCCTTCGATTTTTACCCATTTGTTGCTTTCGAGGTCTTTGTAATGCTCAAAGAAATGGGCGATTTGCTCCAATAACAAGGGTGGCAAGTCATTCATTGTTTCTACACTGCGGTATTGCACGGCGAGCTTGTCCACGGGTACGGCAAGAATTTTAGCGTCGATGCCGGATTCATCAGTCATTTTCAGCATTCCGACGGGGCGGCACCGAATCACCGAACCACTAATCAGCGGTGTGGGTGTTACGACCAAAACATCAGTTGCATCGCCGTCTTCAGACAGCGTGTTTGGGATGTAACCGTAGTTGCAGGGGTAATACATGGCAGTATTCATGAAACGATCCACGAACATGGCACCCGTTTTTTTATCGACCTCGTACTTCACTGGATCACTGTGTGAGGGAATTTCAATAATGACGTTGATGTCATCAGGGACACTTACACCTGAGTTGACTCGTTCAAGATTCATTGTTTTTTGCTCCTTGGTGGTTATTTGTAAAATTGTTATTCAATGTGGAATCCAGGTTAAAATATTGTGCGTCCACCTTGTTTTGGAACGAGGTTTACAGCATTTGGAAAACGCGCAAAGGGCCGACATGTCGGCCCTTCAAATAAAATAAAGGTATGCAATCAATTGTCACGCACATACTCGTGACGTTTGGGATTTAGGTGTCGCTGCGCGTTATATTTATTTCATGGCACCAAAAGTAGGCGCTCTTAGGCGAGTCGAAATGACAAGTAATAGCCGTGCTATTGCGAGGAATTTCAACGCAGTCATGAGACAAAGAGGACGCGCAGTGGCGTCTAAATCCCAATCGCCACGAGTAATTGTACCGCAATTAAGATGGGCGAGGAACCAGGATATTCCCGAAGCCCGGTACCATGTTTACCCGGGTTCACGAAAAAATAAGAGCAGTTCGGGCATTTTATGAGCATGTACAAATGTTGCACAGAATATTGCTTTCATGGGAGGGGTTTCAACAGAGTTCTGTATTTAAACTGATGGTGGCGGTCAAGACGCTCCTATGAACGTACATAAGCGCCGAGCTAACAAAAAGCACAATTACGCACGCGGTATTTTGCTTTAACGTGCCCCTGTTCAGCGGCAGCTTTATACCATTTTTGTGCTGTTTTTGTATTTTTTTTGACGCCCCTTCCCTTGTTATACAGTTCACCCAAATTATATTGTGCATCGGCATGACCGAGTTTAGCCGCCTTGCCAAACCATTCCGCTGCTTGTTTGTGGTCACGATTGATACCGGCCCTGCCTTTGAGAAAATTAAATCCTGTATCGAAGGCAGCTTGAGCATCTGAGGGAAGCCGCTCTTCAGTCTCGCTGGAAAGTCCGGACAAAACCAGCTTGGCCATTTTATGACCCTGGCCAGCCGCCAGATTAAGCCACCTCAAGGCCATTTTTTGGTCTTCATCCACGTCCATATCCCCCGTTTGATACAATATTCCCAATAAGTATTGGGAAGGGGAGTACCCTTTTTGGGCGGCCATAGTGAGGTATTTAACAGCAGCCTCAGAATTGGTTTCTATCACTTCATCGCTTAAATAAACTCGCCCCAGCCGATGCAAAGCCAAGTAATAATTTTGGCTTGCAGATTTTTTCAGCCAAAATAGCGCCAACGTTTTATTTTCTGGTACTCCCCGGCCTTGCAGATACATCATTCCCAGTGTGTACTGGGCGCGAGGGGACTCTTCATACTTTGCTTCCTCGAAAGCATTGTCGGTTAAATCATGATCTGCTGCGACAAAAAGCGGGAGTGCAGTCATCAGTATGCCCAATAACATTTTTTTCATTATCAACTGAAACTCCGTCATCTCATGTAAAGCCCCGTGTATTCATGGGATATCGGTAAGATATCCAATATGAACCAAAACAGGCAGCACCTGTTTTGGTTATGGAAAAAATATGCCTATTTTCGGGCAGTCAAGAAAAATAACCGGCACTTTAATTTGAACGTATGATTTTATTTTTTTTGGTCAAAAAATGCCAGCTAGGAGAAAAAACCGTACCTTGCCGTTTCTTTTCTTCGTGTTTTTTAAAATCACCCTGTAAGCGCTTAATTCACACTAAATGGTTTGTCCAGTTTCTTCTGCACGGCAACATTTTTTAGTATCACATACTGGGGCAACCCCTTTTTGAAAGGCGGGTAATCTTCGCCCTGAATCAGCGGTTGCAAATAATTACGGCAACGTGAAGTGATATGGAAACCGTCTTTGCTAATGTAGTTGCGAGGCATCATTTTCTCTTTATTGGCTACTCTCGCCAGCTTGGCTTCACCGATTGTCCATTTGTACGGGGCGTTGGATATACGCTTTATGGTAGGCATCACTGCATTTTTACCCTCCAGCGCCATCTCAACAGCAGCTTTGCCTACCGCATAGGCTTGTTCGACATCAACTTTGGAAGCTATGTGTCGTGCTGCGCGTTGCAAATAATCGGCAACGGCCCAATGATATTTATAACCATGACGAACTTGAATCATCTGTGCCACCACCGGGGCAACCCCACCGAGTTGGGCATGACCAAAGACATCACGTTCACCCGATTCAGCAAGAAATCTGCCATTTTCGTAACGCACACCTTCGGACACAACAATGACACAGTAGCCGTGATTATCCACGGCCTGTTTTACTCGTGCCATGAATTTGCATTCATCAAAGGCAATCTCCGGAAACAAGATGATATGTGGCGCACTGTTGGCATTTTCTGTGGCAAGGCCGCCAGCAGCGGCAATCCAGCCAGCATGGCGTCCCATAACTTCCATTACAAATATTTTGGTTGAGGTTTTGGCCATGGAGGCTACATCAAACGCAGCTTCACGAATGGAAATAGCAACATATTTGGCTACTGAGCCAAAGCCAGGGCAGTTGTCAGTGATAGGGAGATCATTATCGACGGTTTTAGGTATGTGGATCGCCTGGACGGGATAACCCAGCAGCTTGGAGATTTGTGAGACCTTTAAACAGGTGTCAGCAGAGTCCCCCCCACCATTGTAAAAAAAATAACGGATATTATGCGCCGCAAACACCTCGATCAGACGTTCATATTCTGCACGATGACTGTCCAGCCCTTTGAGTTTGTATCGACAGGAGCCAAATGCACCTGATGGAGTATGGCGAAGAGCCGCAATGGCGCGCGCAGAATCTTTACCGGTGTCGATCAAGTCTTCGGTAAGAGCACCAATGATGCCATTGCGACCCGCATAAATCTTGCCGATTTGGTCTTTATGTTTGCGTGCAGTTTCAATTACGCCGCAGGCACTTGCGTTGATCACTGCTGTTACGCCACCAGATTGCGCATAAAAGGCATTTTTTTTAGCCATATTCATTTCTCCCAAAGTTTATCTATCTGTTTGTGCGTTCATAGTCTTTGCAACGCAGTGCAGTGATATATCGTCTTTATTCCAGAGCAGTGTTGAAATGTCTCGTAATGCCCACCAAATCCTCCATTTTTTGCTTGATGTTGAAATAGATGATGATGCACATTTATACCTGAATCTCAAATGCTACGAGTATAAAGTCACAGGAACGGCGACCCATAGTTTCATTGTGAATCAGATGCAATGTACAAATTATGTTGTTTCAATCTGTAAATACAGTACAAAAGATACTGATCTTTATTTTCCATGTGCATCGCACATCCTTCAATAAAGCCGGTTAACATTCATTTATATTGAAAAATATATCGACAACGTGTGTCATCAACAATAAAATTCACCGTGCTAGGTGTTGACTTACCTGATAGCTTAAGAGTAGGTTTAGCGCGGACGTGAATGAATGTGCTATCATTGCTCATGTTTTGCGGTGATTTGTTAACGGTGATAGCGTTTTTATAACGAATGGCGATGGAAATAGTTTGCTGTAGTTTTACTTACATATACTCGTGGTACCTAAATCTCGATCGCCACGAGTATATATATCGCTCGTGTGTATCGCGTGCATTAAAGTAACCATTAATGAATACAGCCAGCTTAAACAACATAGGGAGGCTGCCGAGTTGAGGATCGTACTGATCGGCGCACCTGGGTCCGGAAAGGGCACACAAGCAAAAAAATTAGTTGCTAAGTACGGGATTCCGCAGATTTCCACGGGCGATCTGTTACGTGCCGCCGTCGCTGCACAAACATCACTTGGGTTACAGGCTAAAACCGCAATGGATGCAGGTCAGCTGGTATCCGATCAAATAGTGTTGGGTATAATAGAAGAGCGATTAAACGATACAGAAACGCAAAAAGGCTTCATCCTTGACGGCTTTCCACGAAACTTACCTCAGGCAGCGGCGCTTGATACCATTTTGAATCGTATGGGGCGTCCGTTACAGTCCGCCATCCTGATTAACGTGGATTTTGACTTGCTGATACAACGTATCGTCGGGCGACGTACCTGTAAATCCTGTGGACAAATGTATAATATTTATACATCGCCGCCAAAAATAGACAGTCATTGTGATTTATGCGGTGGTGCATTGCATCATCGTGTAGACGATAACGAAGAGACCATTAGTCATCGTTTGCGCGTGTTTGAAACGCAAACCGAACCCATGGTCAAGCATTATCAGATACAGGGAAAATTAACGAGCATAGATGGAAGCGGTGAAACAGATAGAGTCTTTATCCGCTTATGCAAAGCAATAGAGCAGTCAATATTCAGTAAGTTGGAAATATCAGAACGTAAAAAGACACCAAAAGACACAGCCTCAAAGGTGGAAACTTTTGAAAAAACAAGTAAATTAGAGCAAAAAGCTAAAGAAGTTTTGAACACAACCGAAACAAATTCGGAAGTACCCCCATTACCATCAAGCAGCGGTGCCATTAAGGAGGCAATAACCATGGCGGTGAAAAAGAAAGCTCGTAAGAGTGCGGCCAAGAAAAAGGTCGTTAAGAAGAAGGCCTCGACTAAGAAGAAAGTCGTGAAAAAATCAGCCCGGAAAAAGGCTGTAAAGAAGAAAGCATCAAAGAAAAAAATCGTGAAAAAGAAAGCGTCTAAGAAAAAGGGCGTGAAAAAGAAAGCATCCAAGAAAAAGGGTGTGAAAAAGAAAGCGTCCAAGAAAAAGGGCGTTAAAAAGAAAGCATCTAAGAAAAAAGGCGTTAAAAAGAAAGCGTCCAAGAAAAAGGGTATTAAGAAGAAAGGCAGAAAAAAGAAAGCAAAAGCCAAATAAAGGCCGGTAATCGGCTGATGGCTTTTTAGCCGCGAGCTCTCTGGATTGTTTCCAGCAGAGGGGGGGAGCTATTGCAATCGGGCACACAAGTTTTCTTGTGTGCCCGATTTTGTTCAGTGTTTTTCATCAGTCGTCCAAACCGGGTGGCTTTCAACGATAAATATCAGCGAAAATGACGTAGAATGTTTAAGTACGTCACCATTCAGCAGAGAATCACACCATGAGCAGACTTGAAACAAAAAAGAAGCGCTATCCTGCCGTTCGTATGCGGCGTATGCGCCATGACAATTTCAGTCGCCGATTGATGCGCGAATCCCATCTGTCGGTGGATGACTTGATTTATCCGATGTTTGTCCTCGAAGGCAAAGCCCAACGTGAGGCTATACCTTCCATGCCGGGTGTGGAACGTGTCAGTATCGATGAATTACTCAAAGAAGCTGATGAATTGGTTGCTTTGGGAGTGCCTGCGGTGGCCCTGTTTCCAGTTACCCCTGTTGAAGCCAAATCATTGGATGCACATGAAGCGTTTAATCCAGAAGGGCTGGCACAACGTGCAGTCCGTGCATTAAAGGCGGCATATCCTGAACTAGGGGTAATTACCGATGTTGCATTAGACCCGTTCACGACGCATGGACAAGATGGTCTTATTGATGATGCCGGTTATGTCATGAATGACGAAACCGTTGAAGTATTGGTCAAACAGGCAATCTCACATGCCGAAGCCGGTGCCGATATTGTGGCCCCCTCCGATATGATGGATGGCCGTATTGGTGCGATTCGTGAAGCATTAGAAGCCAACAACTATATTCATACCCGTATTCTTGCCTATGCTGCCAAGTATGCATCCAGTTTTTATGGGCCATTTCGTGATGCAGTAGGTTCTGCCGCCAACCTTGGTGCTGGTAATAAATATACCTATCAAATGGACCCAGGCAACAGTGATGAAGCCCTTTGGGAAGTCGGCATGGATTTGGATGAAGGTGCCGACATGGTAATGATCAAGCCTGGCATGCCGTATCTCGACATTGTACGTCGTATCAAAGACCAATTTGGTGCGCCCACCTATGTTTATCAAGTTAGTGGTGAATACGCCATGCTGATGGCAGCTGCACAAAATGGCTGGCTGGATGAAAAGGCGGTGATCATGGAATCGTTACTAGGTTTTAAACGGGCGGGTGCTGATGGAGTATTAACGTATTTTGCCAAGCGTGTGGCACAGTGGTTGAAAGAGCCGAAGTAAATGCGGATATGCCCAAATAATATTTGTGGCACGGCGCGATGAAGCAAAAATGATGTGCCCATTACGGTGAGCCGCAACACGACCAATCAGCGGTTAACTGAGGGGGTTCAGGTTGCAGCCAAATGCTGTGTTTTATCGGGCTAAATCAGATCGCGGACAAACGGAATGGTTAGCTTTCTCTGCTGCACCAGCGATGCCTCATCCAGCCGGTCCAGCAATACGAACAACGATGCCATATCCCGCGCACTGCGCCGCATCAAAAATTGCGCCACGTCCCCCGGCAGATCAAACCCCCGCCCCTTCGCCCGCAATTGCAGGGCAGCAATTTTCCCCGCATCATTCAGCTCCACCAACTGCATTACCGGCCCCCAGGCCAGACGTGACTCCAAATCAGGCAGCTGTGTTTTTAATGCTGAAGGCGTAGTATTCGCAACCACTAACAAGCGACCACCGGCGTCACGTACACGGTTATAAAAATGAAACAGGGCTTCATCCCATCGGGGGTTGCCGACAATGAGTTGCACGTCATCAATACAGACCAGTGACATCTGCTCCAGCCCATCAAAAACTTCAGGTGACAATTCGGCCAGCTCCGTCATCGGTAAATAAGCCACGGTGCGTTGATGTTCCGCCGCGAGCTGACAGGCCGCTTGCAATAAATGGCTTTTACCAATGCCAGCGCTGCCCCATAAAAACAAAAACTGTTCGGCGGCAGCATCACCGGTGGCGATACGTTGTAAATGATGCACCGCTTCCGCGTTACTTCTGAAAGAATCACCCGCAAAATAATTATGAAATGACAGGCCATCCCGCCAGGCAAAGCGCAAAGGTATCTGTTGGGGAATGGCTTTGTATTCCAAAATATATTCTCTCGTTAGATGCCTAAGGAATGGATTTATCACGAATCCTGTTATTGCTCTGTTTTTTATTTTCGATTGCAGCCTATGTTAGTAAGGGGCACGTAATCGTGGCCCGGTTTAGCGTTTAAAAATTAACATATACTCAGAAAACCAGAACGTTCTATTACGGCGCTTACCCGTTAACTCTTTCAGAACTCCATACGTTACAAAATCATCCACCATAGCGGCGGCGGTATTGGTATTCACCGCCAACAACTGCGCAGCCTGTTTAATATTAACCAACGGTGATTGATAAAGGTAACGCATTAATTTTTGCGCATTGGCCTGTCGGCGAGTACTGAAGTGCGGCAACACCTCCCGCTCCAGACGCTCTTTCATGAGTAATATGTTTTTAAAAACCTGGATAGCGTTTTCAGCAGTCTCACGCACACCGCGCAGGAAAAAAACCAACCACTCATCCATTTTGTTAGCTTCGCGCACCGCCATCAAATGGTCAACATAAGCGGTTTTATTTCTCTCAAAATAATCAGATAGATAGAGCGCAGGTTTATGCAGCAGGCCAAAACTGGCAAAGTACAAAGCAATCATTAAACGCCCCAGTCGCCCATTACCATCCAGAAAGGGGTGAATTGTTTCAAACTGATAATGGGCCATTGCAATTTTGATTAAATGCGGCACCGATGCCTCATCATTATGAATAAACTTTTCCAGATCACTCATCAAATCCGCAACGTCATCCTGATGGGGCGGAATAAACACTGCATCTTTCAGGCTCATGCCAATCCAGTTCTGGCTATTACGAAACTCCCCCGGCTGCTTTGTTTCATCGCGCACACCCTGCATCAAGGTGTGGTGGGTTGCTTTCAACAGACGATTAGAGAGCGGCAGGTGCTCCAGCTGCTCAATCGCCTCATTGATGGCACAAATGTAATTGTGTACCTCAACCCAATCATCCCTTTTATCGGGTTCAACATCCTGCTTATCCAGCAGCGCCTCTTCCATAGTGGTCCGCGCTCCTTCAATGCGGCTGGATTGCGTGGCCTCCTTGGTAATGTACATATGGATAAAGAAATCGACATCAGGCACCAATTGCGAAAAAGCATTCAACTCCCCCAGCAGCCTGTCCGCATCACTCAGCAAGCGCAAAATACCACCATCAGACACAACCCAGGCATGGTTAATCAGCGCCGGGGTAAAATTCTTGTACTGGTATTGCAGCGTGTAAATGCCCGCCTGAAATTCCTTGATATCCATCGCTTATGTCAAAAACTCCGCATTTTTCGATATATGACCCGCTCAATGTCAGAAGGTAGCAGTCAAGCTGTTCTTATGTCAAATTTAGCGGCAGTTTTCGATATAAGAGTAATCTTATGTCAACTTCCCGAGTTAAAACCCCCTCGGTCATCTCTTGGCAACCCTCTTCTTAGGGTTGCTGGGCTTACAGTTAGTTATCCGCTGTCATTTTGGTGTGGAGATCAAACAGCTTCCCCAATTGCTCGGTATCATTTTTAAAGCGACGACCGATACAAATGCACTCCGGCACCTCGTCATTGCGTTCATGCACCCGGCGTAAATCTTCGGTGCGCGGGATATCTGGCTCGTAGTGGGCTGCTGGCCGGTCTTTCTTCAGTGCCGGGCTGGCGTTTTAGTGAAATCGGTGTTTTTCTGCTCTGTGGGTAATTGGTTTGATGCTCATTCCCACTATGATTGCACTGGCTTTGCAGCAGGAGATAGAACCGAACCATATGATTATCATCGGGCTGACTGTTTTTGGTGCAGTGTTCGCCATCAACTCAGCGATGCATTTCTATCTGATTGTCACCTGGCCTGAACACGACAAAGTCTCGATGAAGGTGGGTTTTTAATTACATGTCCAGCGCTGGTGGACGATTGACCGGCACCGAGCCTTCTGGTTGGGTTTATCAGATGTAGGGCAGGTCAAGATTTGACCACATATTATAGATGCAATGGGTGAAGTATACTCGGGAACATAGGCTTTATTCGGGTAATTGCTAAATCAAATGTGCAAGGAATATCAATGTCACGAAAATCAATCAAACGGTTAACGGATATCCCCAATGTTGGCCAAGCAATGGAGAGCGTTTTTCTTTTACTGGGTATTAAACACCCTGCTAATTTGGTTGGCTGAGATCCGTATCAGCTTTATCAAACGCTTTGCAGCGTGATGCAGAAGAAGCATGATCCGTGTGCTTGATGTTTTTATCTCTGCGGTGAGGTATAGGTGGCCCGCCTAAAAAGTGGCAGGCGTTTACGGAAGAGAGGAAGCGGAGGCTTGGGGAGGGGTGAAAGTTGGTCGGTGTTAGATGTGAGGTTTTTAGTGACGGTTGGAACTGATCGGCTGCTGTCTTTCAGCTTAATCACTGCCAATGGCAGCTGAGTGCCCAAAGCGGATATTTACCGCATACATAATTAAT
>Ga0256839_1001052_pt1 | contig 34448 bp, 39 predicted proteins | sample 354166metaG_FD_185968 | JGI IMG/M metagenome (GOLD analysis project Ga0256839, IMG submission 185968) | Hydrothermal vent microbial communities from Mid Atlantic Ridge, Atlantic Ocean - 354-166 | ecosystem: Environmental > Aquatic > Marine > Hydrothermal vents | place: Atlantic Ocean: Mid...
TCAATGGGTTATTGCTATACACATTTTACCCGATCAGGAACCCCGATCCTCTCGTTTTGAACCCCTTTTTATCCGTATATCAATGCCTTGCGCTGACCGCTTGGGAAAATTGGGGAGACACTAGTGATGATATCCTTTTGTCTCTTTTCGTTTGGAGGCTTGCAGAAGCCGATGCGTTTGGAACGTTTGTTTTCCCATCCTGTTTTTCAGTTGTTTCTGCTCGCGGCGGCAATCGCTTCGGTGTATGGCCATGTCTTCGATGTTCCCTTCTACCTGGATGACCATCTCTCAATCGAGCGCAACGAAGCCATCCGCAGCCTGGATTTCGATAGCCTCTACCGTTACAGCCCGAAGCGGGTCGTGGGCTATCTCAGCTTCGCGCTGGATTACCAGCTGCATGGGTTGGAGCCGGCGGGATACCATCTTTTCAATGTGATCGTCCATGTGCTTTCGGCGTGGATGGCATGGGGGCTGGCAGGAATGATCCTGATGACGCCGGCCATGAAAGAACGCCTGCCCTCTTCCGTCGCCCGGGGATTTCCTCTTGTGGTCGCCTTGATTTTCGCCCTGCACCCGCTCCAGACCCAGGCGATCACTTATATCACCCAGCGTTTGGCTTCGTTGGCCGCGCTTTGGTACCTGGCTGCCCTGGCATGTTATTTCAAGGCCCGATTGTCACTTGAATGGCCCAGACGGACGATCTGGTTCGCCGGCTGTGGTTTGGCCGCCGTGCTCGCCTTCCATACCAAGGAGAACACCGTGACCCTGCCATTGGCCGTTTTGTTGGCCGAGTGGGCGTTTTTCGCCCGCGGCCGCTATCGGGTGTGGTTCTCGGTTGTATTGTTGACGGCAGTGGGGGCGGGACTTGTGCTTTTGTGGGCCATGACCCATGTGGATACCCCGTTTTTCCGCTATCTGGACGGCGCGACCCGGGAAACCCGCTGGTTCGACCGCGGTGATTATCTAGCGGCACAGATGAAAGCCTTGTGGTGGTATGTCCGTCTGTTTTTCTGGCCGTTCGGTTTGCGCCTGGATTATGCCGCCCACCGGCCGCCGTCGTGGAGTGATCCGGAGGTGCTCCTGGGTGCCGGGGGGCATGTGCTGGTCATTTTGACGGCTATCGGCTTCTTGCGCCGTTCTCCCCTGCCGGCCTTTGGCGTATTGTTCTACTATCTCGCCCACGCGGTGGAATCTTCAGTGATCCCGATCCGGGATCTGCTGTTCGAGCACCGTACCTATTTGCCCAATTTCGGCCTCGCCTTGACCGCCGCATGGGGGCTTTCGATTTGGCGCCCTGTCCGCCGGATTCAAAGTGGCTGGTGGCGCCATGCGGTCACAGGATGCCTGATTGTCGCACTGGGCTTTCTGACCTGGCAGCGCAATCAATTGTGGCGTGATCCGGTGGCTTTCTGGCAGGCCAATGTCCGACTCGAACCCGAATCCTATCGTCCCTGGATGGAACTGGGCAATGCGTATTTCGATACCGGCCAAATCGAGGAGGCGCGGCGTGTGGCTCGGGAACTGGTGACGGTGCTGGAGCGCAATGGCTGGCAGCCCGGCAGGGAAGAGCTGACCGAAACCGAAGTTGGGAATATCGCCCTCGCCTACTCCCTGGTTCGGCGGCATCGGGACGCGGCCAGGGTGGCGCGTCATTATCTGAAGGTTTTCAGATCTCCGGAAGTCAAGGCCGGTTTCCATCTGGTGTTGGGTGATGAAGCGTTAATGCGCAAGGACTATGAAACCGCCGAAAAGCATTATCGCAAGGCAGTGGCGCTTGAACCTGGGCGGCTCGATGGCTGGTTGTCCCTGGGTGAGGCGCTGGGGGCCCAGGGACGATTGCGGGAAGCCCGCCAGGCCTTCCAGGAAGTGCTGAAAAGGGAGCCGGACAATCCACGGGCGCGCAGAAAGTTGGCGTTGGCCGACTATCTGCTGCAGCGGAGGGGCGATGCGCCTCCTTCACCTCGGTAAGTACTACCCCCCTTATGCGGGGGGGATGGAGCAATTTCTGGGAGACCTTTTGCCCGCACAGCAAAAGGAGGGTGTGGAGCCTGCGGCCCTGGTTCATGCCGCGGGGAAACCGGAACGCCGGACCGATCCCTTCCCGCTTTGGCGTGTCCCCGCATACGGCCGTCTGCTGTATGCGCCTGTCAGCCCCGCGTACCCATTGTGGCTCGAGCGGATGATCCAGGACTTCAATCCCGATGTATTGCACTTGCATCTGCCAAACCTGTCGGCTTTCTGGGCTTTGTCATTACCTCGGGCGCGCCGTATTCCCTGGGTGATCCATTGGCATGCCGATGTGGTTTCTGCCTCCATCGATACCCGGCTTTCGATGGCCTACCGGCTCTATCGGCCTTTCGAGCAAAGCTTGCTGAAACGCAGTGCGTGCATTGTCACAACCTCCCCCCCTTATCGTGATTCGAGCGAGCCGCTACGGCCCTGGTTGGACAAAACCGAGGTCGTCCCTTTGGGACTCGATCCCCGGCGCCTGCCCTCACCGGATGAAGAAGATCTTGTCTGGGCGCAACAGCTTTGGGGAAAAGCACGGTTTCGATTGCTCTGTATCGGCCGTCTCACTTATTACAAAGGACATCGATTCCTGTTACGGGCCATGGAACAAGTCGATGAGGGGCGTTTGATCTGTGTCGGCAGCGGAGAGATGCTGCCCTCCTTGGCGAAGCAAGCGGAACGGTGTGGGGAGGGTGTCCTTTTCACCGGTTCCATGCCCGATGCGCGCCGCAACGCCCTGCTGGCCACCTGCGATGCCTTGGTATTGCCTTCAGTCGAGCGGACCGAAGCTTTTGGAGTGGTGCTGCTGGAAGCCATGGCTTATGGCAAACCCGTGATCGCCACGCGGGTGAAGGGGGCGGGAATGGGGTGGGTGGTGGAGCATGGAGTGACGGGATTACTGGTGGAACCAGGCGATGTGGAGGCGTTTGTGGCGGCTCTCGAGACTATGCGACAATACCCGGCAAGCGTCAGGGAGCAAATGGGTCGGTCTGGACGGGAAAAATTGATGCGCGAATTCCACATTCAAAAGTGTGCCCACAGCCTTTCGAAGATCTATACCGCCTTATGTGTCTGAGACCGGCGACAGTTGAGGAGACTCGCCGCCGCAGAACATGGCGGGGGGTGTTTCTTGCCCTGCCCTTCCCGACAGGGGGGCGAGCGTATACAATACCATGACCTACCAGTTGACATCCGCCCTTTTGGGAGGCGCCCTGGCAATCGTGATCCTGTGGTTGATCTACAAGGATCACATGCACACCCGCCATGCCTTTTGGTGGATGGCCGTCGCCGCAACGGTCTTCATTCTGGGTTTTTTCCCCCATCTGGTCGACTGGCTCGGTACCCGACTGGGAATCGCCTATCCACCGGTATTGGCGTTGGTGGCTGCCATTGGGGTGCTGCTGATCAAAATCCTGATCATGGACATTGAAAACTCCCGCCAGGAACGTGTGCTGAGGCGATTGATCCAGCGAATCGCCATTCTGGAAGCGGATCTTAAAAAATCGAACCGAACCAATCCACCCCACAAAAAATGACTCGACACAAGCGTGCCCCTGCTTTGGGTACGGTTGTGAACGGTACGATTGGCGAGAAGAAGGATGGTTTGCGAAGATGGAGCCGGTGAGCGGAATCGAACCGCTGACCTACTGATTACGAATCAGTTGCTCTACCGACTGAGCTACACCGGCATTTCTCCCATTCCCAGCGCCCATTTACCCAAATTTTCCGAAATTTGTCAACCATCCGCCATTTCGCCGCCCATCCCGATCAGGCACTCGAACTCGTTCTGAGCTGATCCCTTCCGACCCGGCAGGAACAGGACCGAATCCTGCGGTCCCGGACACGGCTGCGCGCAAGTCACCGGCACCACCCATCCGCTGCCACCTTTGCCTCCATTCCCGCGTAGATCGGGCCATCAGACTACGACCTCACCCTGCCTACGCCACAGTGGCAATAGATCTGCCGAGGGGGTGGGTCTCCGGGGTGAAGTTAGATGACGTCGTCCTGCATTCTGACCCCATGGCGTTGGGCTGCCAAAGCTCGGTTAGCCCCAGCACTAAACACACTAGCCGCGATGGCCCTCCTGTCCGCCTTCAACCTGGAACGGATGGCAGCGCTAAGGCACCAAAGTTTGCCAGAGAAAGCGGTCAGGATCTCTAGCAAACTTAGCTCCTGATAGATTCCTTATTACCAAAGATAATACTACATATCAATGCTATCCAGCGCCGATTTTATCGCATTCTCGTCAGGACGTACATATTCCAAGGTGACACGAACATCTGTATGCCCAAGCAAATATTGCAATATTTGCAGATCCACGCCGGGCAAGGCTGCCAGTCTTGTCGCAAATGTATGTCTCAGTCGATGAGGGCTGATCTTGACTTTCATAGCTTTGGACAAACGGCGGAAAAATCCAAAAACTTGGGTCGGTGTCATCTCACTACCCGCATAGGCGTCATTGAACAGCTGAATTCGGAAGACCTGTTCATTATGCAGCTGTTTCAATGTTTTATGAGAGTATTTTTTACTCATCTCCGCCAAGTAACGAAGCTCCTTCTTGATCCGTCTTGGTATCGGAATCAGCCATTCCCTGTGGCTCTTGCTTCCTACATAGCTCATCAGGATCGTACCACGATCAAAGTCTATATCTCGCCAGCGCAAGGTCACCAATTGTTGTGTTCTCATGCCGGTGTGGAGCAAAGTCTTGAAGACAATGAGCCAAAACCAAGCCGGTTTGAATTTATCGGTACCATCACATTTTTCAAGATATTGGATCGCTTCCAGTATGGTTGGGGAAGAAAGCGTCTTCTTGACCTTTCCACCTTTCATGGGAGCGCGTACCTTTTGAAACGGATTTTCCGTCACGTATTCCTGCTCTATAGCATAGTTCCACATTGCACGCAATGTTCTTTGATACGTGTGCCACGTTGTTTCCGTTGCTCTTTTCAGCACATCATCTCTCCACGAGATCACCAGATCCAATTTAACCTCATCGATGTCTTTTGCCCGAGTATCATTGACGAATGCATTGACCACATTCCGGTAACTGATTTCAGTTCTTGGCCTCAAGGCGCTAACACGCAAATATTCCTCACAAAGTTCCTCTGGTGACACCAGATACTCCTTCATCCCAATTAAGAATTGACCATATGAGTTTACATGGAATCAGCGCCCCAAATATACAGAGGTAATCTGCTCTCTGTTATGACCCATTTCACGGGATACTTCAAGGCGAGCCTGATGCTCGATAATGCGCTCCCCAGGGGTCAATTGACTTTTCGATGGGCCTCCCTCTGCGGGAGATTTCCATCCTGTCAGCTCTTCGTAGCGACGCTGGGCATAGGCATGTCTAAGCCCATGGACCTTCGAGAGTCCCGCGTTCTTACATTGACGTTCGTAGACCTTAACCTGCTGCACGTAGGATCTGCTTTGAGGAATTAGTGATCCACGGCCAGCCAGACTACGTGCTTTTCTCAATACTTCTCGTTGTGAGTCTGTGCGAATCGGTACTTCACGACCGCGCCCTCCCTTGCACCAGCTAGGTTTGAGAACAATTTTATCCTCCTTGATGGCATAAGAGGGTTGAAATTTAATCGCTTCTTCTCTCCTCAGGCCGAATTCTCGTTGCAATTCCAAACTGACTCGCACATAGGGATCGGTGACCTTTGCCAGTTGCTCTTCGTATAACCGGATCGCCTTGTTTGCCTCGGCAATCACTTGCCTGCGTGGAATGTCATAATGATCATTGCTCTTGGCAATCAACGCCGGCTTGCCCACTTTTTGTGCCCACCAACGAAGCACCGTCATCCGATTTTTGAGTGTAGCGGGGGACAATCCTTCTTCCTTCCAGCGTTGCAGCAGAGCATTCACATGGCGCCCCTTAAAACTTTTGGCACGCATTTTCCGATATCCCATCTCATGCAGCTGATTGGCGCACAGCTGCAATATATGGTGTCGTTGAGCTCGAGTGGCGTATGATCCTTCTGGATATCTCTGACACAAATTCTTCAGGTCGTAATTCAAGTCACGCATTATTTCCCTTCCGGCATCAAAACACCATCATCGAAATCGAAATTTAACGCTTAGTTTTAATGGTCCACTCTCCGGTCATGCTCGCATGACGGAAAGTACCTTCCCGGTCTTGGGACCCTGCTCTCTGCTAAATTCCCTGATCTGACTCGTGCATGACAGCCGGTGTCTCCTGTTGGGACTGCCGGACGTGTCGGCATTAACGCTCGGTTTCCATAATTCACCTCCTTTGTTTGTTGAACATAAAAAATGGAGGCGCACACGAACGCCGGGGTGAGCGATTTTCCCGGAACGCTGCCGAGGTGGCATGATGCGCCGATTTCCTGGCTAAGAAGAGGTATCCCCAAATCGAGGGATAGCATATGAAGCATGGAACCTAAGGCTCCTGGATGAAGATGCCCGAACAGGCGCTTAAGCCTGGTCATCGGATTTTTCGGGCCCGCGATGACGAGGGTGCAGGCCTATTGCCTGCGGGGGTACAGCTTTGACCCAAGCTGCCAAGGGCTAACGCGGGTTCAATTTTGTACGGATTTAATCCGTATTGTCAAGTATTGTCGTCCCACCCCTCATTCTCCCTTGGATTGGGCCGCTGTCCCTACCGCACTTCGTGTGGTAGGGACAGCGGCCAACTCCCTGTCCAGGGGGGTATCATACGGCGACGTTGTTGCATAATTCCCAAGTTCCAGATGCCGGCGCCTAAGGGGAGGCAGCATTCAGCGAGGGGTTGGTAGTGCGGGCGGTGTTCCATCTGCCACTTCGGGCCTTAGAAAGGGTGGGAACGGGAGAGCAGGCACCCATCGTCGTTCCCAGGTGGAAACACCTTCTTCCGCCTCAAGATGTTGTTCGGTGACCGGCTCAGAAATCGCCGAATAACCCTCGGTATGCCTGAATCCGTGCTGCTGACTGCATGACTACATGAAAGCTGAAAACGCCAGGAGAGACCCATTCATGCCGGAGTTATGCAACAAAGCCTGTTGGCGACAGACTTTTTCCAGTACATGATTACCACACCGATTTCGAGAAGGAAACCCACAAAATGAAAGCGTTTCTCTCCTCGCTCCCACAAATTTTTCGCCCAAAAAATGAGACGACTTTTCCGTCTGACAGGTCGAAAAAATTATCGCCTGCTGAATCTGAGTTAGCTAATATTGCTGCTGTTACTGACGAAGTTTTTTATAAATTTTACCGACCTCCACTCATGAATTTTTTACGCCTATTTGAAACGGAAATCGACATTTATACACGTCTTTTTCAATCACTTCGGTTACGGGAGAGCGTCATTTTACCTTCTGGTTCCGATCCTCATATTGTGGCAGAACGCCGAGACGCATGGACTTACGGCGTCTTTTTGGCAGCATTATTTGTTGATGCCAACCACTGGCCAGAATTACTCCAAGATCGATGTCCGTGGGGAGAGGACTTCACGTCGAAAACTGGTATCGCGAACAGGCACCCGCTATCCGGGTTCTGCATCGCATTATCATTGGTGCCAACGGCGGGATTGACCTGGTTATGGCAAGACGCAGAACTCTGGACAGAATGGGTAGGAGCGTTGCTAGGAGAATCACGGGGTAGCGGAGAAATTTTACGCATCGTCCATACCGCTGTTGGGCGGAAAACCTCTAAACCAGATCAACCGGAGTCTCGAGATTCGTCACTGCCGCAGCCCGGTATGGCAGATATAAATGAGGATACAATTCATGAATTAAAGGCCAACAATGAGAACGATAGGGACGAAAACGAAATTCCGGAAAGAATCTGTAACGATCCATTCCTGGATTGGCTGAAACGTGAGATAACAGCAGGCCGTATAAAGGTAGATGAAACTGGATTAGTGTACCAAACCGACGCCGGCTTATTATTGAGAAGCCCAGAAATATTCAAGCGCTTCGCCGATGAAATCGGTGAGGACTGGCATCGGATACAAAATCGGTTTCTGCGAAGAAGATTTCATTGCAAACGTGATGAGGGATCAAATATCCATCGGCTGGACATCAACGGAAAACAAGTCAGCGGAATATTGTTGTCCAAGAAATCAGTTTTGCAAATGCTGGATCTGTAAGAAAAAAAGGAGAACCGGTTCAGTGAGAAAAACTATGGGCGTATCGTCAATCTACCCCCCGGTAAATACCGATACAAGGTCGATGGCGCCACGCCTAATTTTCTGGCCACTTCCTCCACGGTGATCTCGGGATTAGCCAGAAGCGTCCTGGCCATCTGCAAATCCCGTTCGGTCAGCGCTGGCGGCCGGCCGCCTTTCCTTCCCCTGGCGCGGGCTGCTTCCAGGCCCGCACGGGTGCGCTCGCGGATGATGGAACGCTCGAACTCGGCCAGCGCGCCGAAGATGTGAAACACCAACCGTCCGCCCGGTGTCGTGGTATCGATGTTCTCGGTGAGCGACTTGAAGCCGATGCCCCGCTTCTCCAGGTCCTCCACGGTTTCGATCAGCTGCCTGAGGGACCGGGCCAGGCGGTCCAGTTTCCAGACCACCAGCACGTCGCCTTCCCGCAGGTAGTCCAGGGCCGCCTTCAGTTGCGGCCGGTCCCGTTGGGCGCCGGAGGCCTTTTCGATGAAGATGCGCTCACAGCCGGCAGCTTCCAGGGCGTCGGTCTGGAGCCTGGGATTCTGGTCCTGGGTGGAAACGCGGGCGTAGCCGATCAGCATGATGAATGCCCCCCTTCAGGCGGCTTGAGGCCAGTATAGGATTTCGACTTCCGTCCGATTCCGCCTGGCGTTCTGGACCAGGCCTTCCAATTGCCTGGCGGTTTCCTCACCGATCCAACTTTCGCCACATTGGCGGCACACTTTGGCGGGAACCTTGCGGACCACGATAAGGCAAGACTCCAGATCGACAGCGAACGTGGTCTGCCCCGGTTCTTTATCCCCTCCACAAAGGGGACAGCGATCAATCGAATTCATGACTTCCTTGTTTTCCAGTCCATTTCGAACTTGTCCGGGCTAGGACGGTAAGCGGTGATGACATGACAGATCCCGTTGTTCTGCTCATCGAATGCCACGACCACATGCAAAGGATCCTCGCCGACGATATGTAATAACAGGCCGGCGGGAACCGGATAGGCGTCGGGATAGAATTCCACAATTTCGCCTTCCAGAATGGCCTGTTCCACCGATTCCATGCGGATGCCGCTCGTCAACAAACGCTCCAGTGCATGTTGCTTCCATTCGATGCTGCCAGCGCGAACCGCCTGGCGCACATTTCGCAACCAGGCTTCCCAATCCACTGCCATATTGCGGCTCTCCGAAAACTCATGGACATCATCCCTTATTAAGGATCAGGTTTCAAGGGACTGTTTTGATAGATGAAAGGCAGGCCAAAAGTGGGGTCCAGGAACCGATATGGGAATCTCCCGAAAACGGCCGTTTTTGAGAAAATCCAGGCATGTGGCCACAGATCAAGAAATTCCGATCGAAACTGGATACCACAGGAGACCGTTGGCAATTTATCCACAAATTCTGGGGATGGATTTGTGGATGACGGCTCTGGATCCTTGTGGTACCCCATGCCGTTCAGTTTGGCTAAACTTTCACCACTCACTTCCGCCGCCGATCCGATTCCCTCTATAGAGAGGACCTGCCGGGGGAGCCCCCGGCAGGTTCGGTAAACATTGCCACCTGAATGCTCAGGCGGATTTCAGCTTCTTCATTTCCTCGGCCAGTGTCCACAAGGCCCGGTTCAGGGCAACATTACCGTCGATCCCTTGAATCGGCCGCGTGGTCACACGCTTCCCTTGTCGGTTTCGACCCCGAAGCCCGCCGCGGACCAGATTTTCCTGAACCACATTGAAGGTGGTCCATAAATTCCCGCGAGCGGTTATAGGCCAGATAGAGAATTTTCCGTTTCAGGCGGGCTGCAACCCTCGATGATAGCCAACTACTGGTTGGTCAAATTCACAGTGGATTGCGACAGCTCTTGCGGTTTCGGATCTCGTCCGGCGTGGGGCGTTCCCGGACGAAGCGGAACGATCCGTCGGACCAGCATTCCAGGTATCCCCATTCCACGTCCCACTCCGATTCGCCCGGCCGGGGCGGGCGCTCCCACCAGGGCTCACGGCTGATCAGCACAGGTTCGTCACGTTGTTTGGATGACATGGAGCGGTCTGTGTGTAATAATGTAGTTTACGTAATTACACTAACACGAAATCGTTTTCATGGCCAGAACGGGAATCACCAAAGACCAAGTTTTCGAAGCAGCCCGGGAAATCCGGGACGAAGGTGGCACGGTGACCATCGCCGCTGTCCGAAGCCGACTGGGAAACACCGGCAGTTACTCGACCTATTCCCGTCATCTGGCTGAATGGCGCAAGCAGGAATCCTCGGAAAATCATGCGCCTCCCACACCTGCTTCGGTGGAAGCTATTGCCAGACGCTTATGGTCCGAGGCCTGGCGGCTGGCTTCCGAGTCCCTGGAGAATGCCAGCCGGCAATGGGAGAAGGAAAAAAAGCATCTGGAGTTCGAACTGCATAATCTGGCCATCGAGCTGGACCAATCCAAGCAGGCGTTCAACGAAGCGATGGACAAGCTGCAAAGCACAATGAAAGGACTCATGGAAAAGACGCTGGCTTTCGAGCACCTGAAGGACGATCACGAAAAGCTCAAGAAGATCCATGAAGCCACTTTGAACAGAGTGGGTAAGCTGGAACGGGACAATGCCGCCTTGCTCCAGAAGCTCGATTCGGCCGTCCGGGACATCACCAGACTGGAAAACGAACTTGCCGAGTCCCGGACCCAGGAACGGCGTGCGCTGAAAGAAGCCGCGGCACTGCGGGGGCAGCTGGAATCGTTGGCAAAAACAAAGGTCAGGCCCTTGAGGAGGAAGAAGTCATGAACAAGTATTCAGTGCCTACTCATCCAGATCCGGCCGAGTCAGCCATGTTGGGCGTCATCGTGGAAGACATGCTGGCCGAAGCCGACAAACATGGTCAGGCACAGTGCATCTTCCGTCGGTACCGCATCCGTGCCCATCGTCTTGCCAGAAGCCGTTGGCGCCTGATGATCGGCGACGAAAACGGCACCCTGGTAGATGCTGATATCCACGTCGATGCCTGACTCCGGCAGCTGGTACTGGATTCACCCACACAAGCGCCGCTGGTACCTGCTTCTGCTCGACCAGGATCTGTTTGGCGACTGGGTGCTCCTGCGCGCCTGGGGAAGTCTTGACAGCCGGTGGTGTGGCAAGAAAAAGGAAATCCTGGATGATACCGGGAACGCCGAAAGGCTGGTGAAAAAGATATGCCGGACCCGCCAGCGGCGCGGATATTATTTGGTTCAACCACCAAAGAGACAACGCTGATTTCAAGGTATTCGTCGCCTCTCTGTCGGAAACCCTACAGCGGGTAATCGGCTATTACAGCCTCAGCGCGAACAGCCTGGATGCCGATGATCTGCCCGAATGGTTGAGCAGGCGATTACCCAGGCAGCTGGTTCCGGCGGTCCTGCTGGGAAGGCTGGCCACGGTGGAGACGGGTGCGGAATTCCGAGATCCACACCCATCAAAGTGTCCGGCTACCCCGGCAGGATGGAAACCGCACGCAGCCCCAAAATTCTGTCCCGGCCCGCTCTCCCCCGCGCACGGTCCGGACGGCCATCCGGGCGCCGCAACGGGGACAGCGGGGGCCTTCCGCCGGGTAGCGGGGGATTTCGAGATGGGATACGAGTTCGAGAAGGCGCCGTCCGTCGATCAGTTCCAGGCCGTTTTGCCGCCCGAAGATCCAGGCGGGACGGGTGTAGCGGCCGCTGGCGACGAGGAAACCGCCCTCGGCCCGGCGGGCGGCCACCACGCCCAGCAGCTCGCGGACTTCACAGATACCGACCTGCCGTGAGCGCCAGCGTTTGCACTGGGCGACCCAGATTTTCCGGCCGCGCCTGAGCAGCAGATCGATACCGCCGTCCGCCCCCTCCCCTGTTTCGGCGGCCCAGTACCCCATCCGGCGGAACATTTCGCCGCTCAACGCCTCGAAAGACCGCCAGTCGAGCGCCCGGAGAGAGGCCAGGGACCAGGAGGTTCCGCCTCCTCCGTCCGGCCGTGGTTGTCGTGGCCTGGCCGGGCTTATATTATCCCTCACTGTATGTCTGTCGGACATCGCAATCCATCCTGAAGAAAGGGGGCGTCATCAAGAAAGTACTCGAAAAGAAGGATCTGGAGTCTTCTATCTTGCTTACCGGTCCTACAAGGATGGAAGCAATACCGATTTTCCAACTCATATCGGCGGAAAATCACTGCTGGACGAGTTGGAAAAACTTAGGCAGCTGCTCGATTCCGGCGCGATCACGCAGGAAGAATACGATACGCTCAAGGCGAAACTCCTCTCGCAAATCGACCCTTCCCTGGCAAAATCCGAATAACAGACGAACACTGGAGGTGACATCATGTGGTTGCTCGTACTCGCCATCGCATCGGTGCCCCTGACCGTGGCCGCCATAGGGATGACGGCCGTGGCCGGCTGGCAGGGCGGCTTCCGCCGCCGGGGTGTCGCCTGGCTGCTGTGGGGAACGCTCTTGCTGGTTTGTCTGGCCATAGCCGGCATCGGTTTGTCGTTCGGCTTCGACCTGGATCTGGCGTTGCTGGCCCCCCTGGCCGGGACGCCGCTGGCTTTCCTGATGTCCATGGCCGCGCTGGCCGCCATGAATCTCCACCGGATCGCCAGGGCGCTGGGGTGGCTCTTCCAGACCACGCGCCGCCTGGAGGCGCGGGCGCAAACCCTGGACAGGAAGGCCCTCGCCCTGCGCCTGGGGACGTTCCTGCTGGCCGCGGCCAGGCTGTCCCTGGAAGTGGTCGCCACCCTTGGGGTCGCGGTGCTGAAGGCCGGGTTTGAGTCTCTTGGGGAGGAGTCGGAAGAGCTCATAGAGTCTAGGCGGCATATAACCATTATTCCTATTGCCAAATTGGGAACAGCCTATATTGACGGCGACGGTAACATTGAGCTATGACTATAACCTTGAATCATTTCCCCCGAGTAGCGATCTTGCGGCCCACCATCATGGCTGACTGACCAGAAGCAATCGCGTCACTTTCGAAGCCTTTCATGAAAGAACTGAGAGAACCATGAATACTCACCCCTGCATACCCCAGCAGCGTGAGCCACATCATGGGCACCAGCAAATACATCGTCCCAATCATCAGGTTCAGCAGCATGCCGGTGGTGTAGGCCGGGCCGTCTCCCACCATGGAACCAGTTCCCAAAAGGGCCTCTGAGACGGAAAGGGTGAGATTGTTGTCGAAGTAGACCAGAATCGCCCAGATCGAGGTGAAGAACTTGATGCCGAAAAAGACCGCCGTCAGGGTCAGAAGGGTGGCGATGTCATACATGCCGATGATCAGGATGAACGGCAGAAGGGTGTAGAAAAAGCCGAGCAGGAACGCCTGGGCCATCGGCGCCATCTGTTTGATCAGATAAATGACGGGCAGCTTCTTGAAGTTTTCGAGCCCCAGTCCAAATATGGACATAATTTCTGCCACCGCTTGACTCACCATGGACTGGGACTGGTCGGCCAGATCCCCGGTATAACGAAACCCTTCCAGCGTGCTCTTTTCGTTCATGATGACCTGCTTGAGCGCGAAGTCCTTAAAACTGTCCGCCCCGATAGTGCCGGCCAATTTCCCCAGTTTCGCGTTGACCGATGCGAACAGACTGTCCCCCTGGATGTTGTCGATCAGGCGCTTTCTCAGCCCCAATTTCGGCTGGCCGGGAGGACCCAACCACCAGTCGCGGCAAGAGGGGTGGGGCTCCAGGCCGGTTCTGGCGGAGTCGAACTGGGCGTCGCGGGAAGGCACGATGGGAAAACCGCGGACCGGATGTTCGGCCAGAATGGCCGGATAGAGTTTGGGGTGGGTCATGAACAGGTCGTTGGCCAGCCATTGCAGATCCGAAGCGGTCAGGTCGCCGGCGGAGATGCCGTAACGGCGGCGCAGATACAGCGCCTCGTCGTGACAGTCCTGCTTGAACTGTTGCACCTCACGGCGCAGGTCCGGATCGGTGATGGTGGTGTTGCTGAGCTTGTACTGGATGAACCGCATGTCCGGCGCCTCACAGGGGATCGAGGCGATGGTCGCGGCGTTGATGCCGTCGGCGAGCTTGGCCACCACGCCCCACCAGATCGGTACGTAGACACTGGCGGTCATGTTTTCGCCGAACACCACATCGTAGGTGGTGCCCGTGTTGTCGCCGGTCACGGTCTTGTCCGAGCACATGGGCGTGAAGTGCATGGCGTTCGTCTTGATCTGGTACGAAGGCTCGAACGCCACCAGATAGACCAACGCCATGGTCAGCGTGTAATAGCCGACCGGCATGGAGGACAGGCGGCCGCCCTCGACGAAACCGAACTTCCACCAGGCCTTGGCCATCTCGCGGATCAGCATGAAGATAAAAGGCAGCATATAGACCCCGATCGCCATCAGGATCGCCAGAATGCGGTTGTTCATGAACCACCCGAAATAGGTGGTGAAGATCTCCAGATAGTTGCTCATCGCCAGACTGATGTCGGCAAGCGGTTTGCCAATCATGGGGTTTTCCATGGATACCTCCTTCGGTCAGTGGAATGCGGATGAAAGAAAGGGAAGCAGTTCGAAGGTCGCCACCATGGCGAACGCCACCCAGCGCAGGGAGCACACCCGCTCGGTCACTTCCGGCGGGGTGCCCATCATCCGGCCGTGGATATGAAACGCCCAGGGCCACAGAAACAACGGTGAAGCGGCCTTGACGGCGGCGGTCAGGACGGCGGGATTCCCTGTCCAGGGGAAAGAGAGCAGGGCGGCGCCCCAGCCGTGGGCGGTGGCGTCGAAGACGGTCAGCCAGGCCAGCAGGGGCAGCCGCTGGGAGGCCCATTGGCGGATGACCCGCTCCCGCCCGGGGAGGTTCGGGCCGAGCCTCGGCACCCAGGGCAGAAGCGCCGCCATGGTCAAGTAAGTGGCGAAGCGGAACCAGACCGCCCGGTTTTCCAATCCCTCGAGCAGCGCCAGGGTCGCCTGGGGACGGGTCAGCAGCCCCAGGGCCAGGGAGACGGTCAGCGCCGCGGCCAGCAGGGCCAGGAACAGCTTGATGCGGGTGACGGGTTTCATTCAGGGCCCCAGTGGCGCTACAGCCGGCGCGGCCGGTTCAGATTCGGGCAGCTGGATCCCCCCGCCTTCGAGGTCTTTCATGTCACGGGGCAGCTCGGGTTGGGCGCTGTCGCTCTCGTGGCGGGCACGCCGGTGCTTCATCCGCAGCACCGCCAGGGCGGTATTGGAAGACAGTTCCTTGCGGATCCTCGATTCATAGAGCACGTCGTCGATCTCCCGCTCCAGGACGGCGATCTTGTCGTCGATGGCGGCGACGGCGGCCTGGTTGACCGACACATTGGGTTCTTGCCGGCCGGTGACCAGCAGGCGCCTCAAGACCATCGCCTTTTCGACCACCTGAGCGGTTGCCGCTTCCGCCGCCAGGCGGCCGGCGGCCGTGTCGCGCTCGGACGGCGGCAGGGCGCGCAGGCCGGCGATCACCTGGCGAGAGACCGCCACCCCCGGCGCCGACACTTTCTCCAGATTGTCCGGGGTGAGCGGCAGACTGCCCGCGATCAGCTCTCCCAGCGTGGCGGAGACTTCTGCGGTCCGTTTCTCGATCTTGGGCCACAGTCCGTGGCCGGGCTGGGTTGTGGGAGCGGACCCGTCGACGGTGTGGATCAATTCCTCGCCCAGCACGTCCCGGGCGAAGGCCTCGGCATCGCCGGGTCCGGGCCACAAGGCCGACAGGCGCGTGCCGGCGGGCGCCGGAGCGCTCGAGAGAGGATCGGAGCGGTTGAGGGTGACGTTGTAGCCGGCCCGGGTGATATCGGTCACCACCTGGATGGGCGGCTGGTCTTCGCCGCCCTTGCGCTGGCCGCCGACCCAGGTGACGCCGTTTTTGCCGTTGTTGTCCTCGACGGTCTTGCGGGCGGTATCCACGTCGGTGGAGGCCGATTCGCTGCCGCCGCCTCCCATCATGCTCCGCCAGTCCTCGGATTTTGCGATGTTGATCCAGTCCTGATACGGATTCTTGCCCTCGGAGATCTCCTTTTCCATCTGCTCGCATGTTTTGTTGGCCAGGGAGATGGTCAGCCGTGCCCGGGCCAGGGCGTTCTGGAACAAATCATAGAGACCCGGATTGGCGCGTTGTAGAATGAGTGCCGGCAGGGAGGCGACCGCCGAACCGGCCGCCGACACCAAGGCCGAGAGCATATCCTCGGCGCCTGATTTCACGTCGTTGAGTATATTGGTGACCCCGAGCAAGGGATCGAACTTGCCGCAGCTGTAATGCAGCCCAAGGTCGACGCCGGCGCTCAGGTCGATGGTCGTGACGCTTGGGTTGGGTGGGACCGTGACCGGCTGGGCGCCCCCCACCTCGTAGTACCACTCGCCGTCGGCCGACGGAACGACGGGGGGATCGGCATTGACCGCCATAGCCGTGATCGAGAGCAGCAGACAGAACGCCGCCGGCCCATTAAGGATCCGACGGCGGCCAGCTCGTGTATTCGATTTTATTTTGATATTCACCTTTGATCTCGCAACATTTGTAAGGGCGCCAGAGGTTCCAGGCATAATCACCCGACTCGGCCACCTTGCCATCGGCCCAGTCGGAACCATACAGATCGTTGACGCCGAACACCTCGCACGAGGCCGAGGCTTTGGGCGTCAACATCTGCCACTTGCAGGTGGTCGCGTTCCGCTCCATGCAATGGCCGGGCGGGAACACCAAATCGTCACCATCGGACGCCGGACCAGTCAGGGGGTTGTAAATATGCGGCTGGCCGTTCTGGGTGATGATGTCGGCGGTCCTTTGGGCGGTGACGGCGGCGGCCTTGGGATCGACAGCCTGATAGAGGAAGCCGATCCTGGGATAGACGCTGCCCCAGGTGTTGAGAAAAAAGGTGCCAACCTCGCGCAATCCCGGAATCCAGCTGGGCGGCAGGTACTTTTCCACCAGGTTGTCGCGCCAGAAGGGGGAATCGACCGACGCCAGGAAGTGATACCGCATGTTCGAGGTCTGGCTGGGGCAGTCGATTTCACCGGCGATGGGATTGCCGATCGCGGCCGTGTCCTTGAAGATCAGGTCTTCGTGGGGTTGGTCCTTGTGATCGTCGAGGCCTTCCTCGGCCCGGTTTCCGCCGCCTTGTTTGCCGTGGTTGAGGTAGGAATAGAACATGCCCAGGGCGCCGGTTTCCATCTCGCCGTAAATCATATTGGCCTCGCTCCAGGGGATGTCGGCCCCGGCATTGCTGGCGGTGACCACCACGTCGGGCTGGTAGTGGGCCCGAAGGTCCGATTCTTCCGTGTGACATTCATAAAGAGTGCACACCAGCCACACACAGACGCCGATGATTTCGTACTTGCCGCAGCTCCAAAAACCTGCCCACGACTGCATGGTGATCGACATCGTGGACAAAGCATCTTCAGATTCGCCTGATGAATCATCAGCACCACCGCAAGTCAGCCACAGCGCCAGGATCACCGCCGCCAGCAGCCGGCGCGGCTTCATGGAGCGGCCTCCCCGAAATCGCGCCGCCATTGGGCCAGCACCTTCAGCGGATCGCTTTCGCCGTAGAGCACCATCCGGCCATCGACGACCGCGGCCGGCAGCCGTTTCAACCGGTATCGCCCGGCGAGCGACGGCCCGGCCATGGCCCTGGCCAGCCGGCTGCGCCAGGGTTCCTGGTCCAAGGCCTTCAGGCGCTTTTCGACGATGGCGCGGGCTTTCTTGCGGTCCGGCGGCAGTCCGCCGGCGTTGAGCAGGCCGTGAATCTCCTGTTTCATCCGTTTGGCCTCGTTCATGTCGTACACTTCGACGATGCAGCCCTGCCGTCGAACCTTCGCCAGGGAGGCCTCTGGCACCCGGCCCTCGACGAAGAGCTGTATCAGGGGGCAGGCGCAGGCCTGCGGGACGATCAGGGCCAGGAGCCACAGGGGTCTCATTTTTCACCCCCCCGGATCCGGTCCAGTTCTTCGGCCACCTTTTCGGCGGCGGCCAGCTCGTCGATGCCGAATTTTTCCATCAGCTCGGCGCGTCTGGCCTTTTCCTCCTTCTCGGTCATGGCCAGGGCCAACGACAGGGCCGGCGGGACGTTGCGGAATAGCAGCGCCATCTCGTCCGACAAGGCCACCCCCTCGGTATAGAGTGGCGGCTGCTTGCGGGCGGCCAGCAGCAGGGCCCGCTGTTCCTCGCTGAGAGCCTTGAAGCGGGCGATCTGGTCCACTTCGTCCTTGGGCATGACCAGGCACAGCCACCACTCGATCATGTTCAGCAACCGGGCGGTGCTGTCGGGAAAATCCTGGAGATTCTGGGTTGCGACCCAGTACCAGGCGCCCAGTTTCCGCCACATCTTGACGATCTTGACGATATAGGGGGCCAGGAGGGGGTTGACCATGATCAGGTGGCATTCGTCGGTGAGCACCAGGGTCGGCCTCGGATCGTGCTGATACCGCTCGATCAGGCCGTGGATATGATTGATGAGCCCCATGTAGGCCACCGTCAGCTGGTCCTCATAGCCATCGCGCGCCAGGATGCCCAGATCGACGAATGTGGCATCCACCTCGGGCCAGGGAGTGCCCTCGCGGTTGAAAAAGTTGCCGGCCAGTCCCGTGCAGAACATCTCCATGGCGTCGGCCATCTCCCCGGCCCGCTTGCGGCGCGATTCCTCCAGTCCCTCAAGGGTGCGCAGGGCCCTGACGACATCTTCGGTCAGCACCTGCCTCCGACCCACCCGTTTGACCTCCCGGGCGGCTTGGATCAGGGCCTTGCGTATGAGCAGACGGTCGGCGCGGCGCAGGCGCTCTTCTTCCCGGGGATCGCCGCCGGTGATCATGGTCCGGGCGGCGATTTCCATTTCGCCGAGCAGATCGCGCTCGGACAGATCCTCGTCTTCGTCGTCGTAGTCGTTGGTGGGATCGTCGTCGAGGTCGGTCGGCGAATCCAGATCCAGGTCGAGATGGTAGCGCCCGTCCAGTAGCTTGACGCCGTGCGCGAACGGCGGCACGGCGATGTCGGCATTGGGGGAGAATTGCACCCGGTTGACCGACAGCCCCTGTTTCTTGAACCACCGGGCCAGCAGGCCGAAGCTGTCCCCGGCCTCGATCACGAACAAGCGGGGGCGGTGCATGGCCATCATGTGCATCATCAGATAAACCAGGGTGGCAGACTTGCCGGCCCCGGTGGGGCCGATGATCAGCGTGTGGGCGTTTTTCTTCCGGTCTTTGAGGTTGAGCGGATCGAACATGACCGGCTCGCCGCCGCGGTTGAAAAACAGCATCCCCGGATGGCCGCTACCGGTGGAACGGCCGTAAAGAGGAGCCAGATTGGCGGCATGGCGCGAGAATAACAGACGGGAACGCCGGGCGTGTTTTTCGTCGAACTGATGGTCGTAAGCCATCGGCAGGTTTTTGATGTAGCTGTCGAGGGGGATCAGATCCTGCCGGTCTACGATCGGTTGCAAACCCGAGGCGATGAGCAGGGACGCGGCCTGGCGCATTCGACCTTGGATGTCGTGAAGATCGCGGCCGCGCAGATAAAAAGCGGTCTGTAGCTGATAGAGCTTATTGCCTCGAGCCAGCTCCTTGAGCGCCTTGTCGGCGTCCTCGGCGGCCAGTTCCGCTTCGGCCGAATCACCCACGGCGCGGCGGCGGATGTGGTGCAGGTGGTTCTTCACCTGGTCCTGGGCGAGGACCACCACGGTCATCGCCATGACCGTGCCCTCGGGCATGCGGTCGAACACCGAATAGATATGGTCGCCGATCCGCCGTTCGGCGGTCAGGGCCCCGATCTCGGGAATCCGCCGCAGCGCCTGGATGGTGATCGCCCGGTGCGGGAGACCGTCGAACCACCACAATCCGTTTTCCTGATCGGAATGGGGCAACCCCAGCATCAGCATTTCCGAGAAATCGTGCCCGAAGGGCCGCTCCGCTTCGCTTTCGGGCCAGGGTGTCTGGGCCAGGGCCGCCTCGGTATCGCCGGAGGTCAACAAGGGATTGGGATTGAGCCAGCGGAACATCCACTCGTACAGATCCCTGCCCTCCAGCCGTTTCAGGCGCACCCCGGCCGACATCAGCGAGACCGCCAGTTTTTCAGCCACCTCGTTGACCGCCAGTTCGGGCGTCAGCAACCCCAACCCCAGGCCGGTCACCCGCCGGTAGAGAGCCAGCCGCACTCGGCGGCGCACCCCCCGCCACGGGGCACCGGTGACGTTCTCGTCATGGAAAAGTCCCTGAGGCCGCTGGATGCTTTCCAGGTGCCTGCGGATCACGTTCATCCAGGCCTGGTTATAGGGGGTGCCTCGGGCTCTGGGGGTGGCGTAACGTTCGATGTCGCCGGCCAGCTGGCCCAGGCTGGGTTCGTCCTGGACATAGAACTGGACGATCCAGGGGGATTCGTGATCCTCGGGAATGGATTCGTTGAGGGCCGCCTGAATCTTGTCGCGCAGCTCCACCATGAAGGCCCCGGGACGGGCTTCGACGCCGGCCACTTGGGCCTCGAACAAGGCCCCGACCGATTTGCCGTCGTCGAGCAGGAACGTCTTGCTCTCTTCGTCGTAATCCAGCCACGGCAGCAGATTGGTGAACGCACTGGGACGTTCGTACATCCGGCGGATTCTCGCCCGGGTCGGCGGCTTGTCGCTTTCGCGCCGGCGGGGAATGCCTTTGTCCTTGGCGGGGGATCGGCCAAGAAACGCGGGGGGCAGAAAACTCATGGCGCCACCTCCCCCGGCAGGGCGTACCGGGTGGTTTCATACATCGGAAAGGCCGTGGCGTAACCGGGAACCGGAGTGCCCGCCGGCGACAGATGGGGGAACACATACATCACTAAAGTAGGATTGGGGAGCGCCGGAAACACTTGGCCGATCTCGGTGGCCTGGGTCCGGGTCCAGCCGGACAAGTCCCCACCACCCCGGGAGATCTCGCGCATCCGAAACACTTCACGAGGTTCATCGCGGCGATGCAACGCATCCATGTGCCGGTGATAGATCTCGCTCATGGTCGGTCCCGTCTCCTTGATGATGTCGTCCTTGGTAGCGCAGCCGTCAATCAAGGCCGCCGACAGACACAGTGGTATCAGCCATTTGCCAGTCATGGTCCAGTCTCCTTCCCTCAGGTTCGAAATCGATGGGCAGTTCCACATCCACATGGACGGCGACCTCGTGGCCACTGGGAACAAAAACCGCGTCGTACAGATCGGCGGCGCGCTCCTGAAGCCACTTGGCCACCTCCCCGGCGCCGCCGGCCAGGGTCTCGTAGCCGGCCATTTGCAGGGCCTTGTTGGGATCGACCGTGGTGGTCACCACCCCGGTCAGCGGGGAGATCTGCTGGGTGGTCCGGCTTTGCGACAGGGCCTTGGCCGCGGCCTCCACGCCCTTGGCGGTCACCCGTCCGGCCAGGTAGGAGGCGGCATTGGAAATCCGCTTGCCGGTGATGCAGGGCACTCCGTAGGCGTCGGAGATCCAGCCCAGCGGCCGGTTGTTCTGACTCCTGCGCCGGTTGCGCTGGTTGCCGCCGGTCTGCTGAAGGGAGCCATCATCCGACGACAGGGTGCGAATGGTGCCGTCGTCGAAGAGATACGTCACCGAATGGACGACCCCGCGAACGCAACTGAGCGTCCAGTCGCCGACCGCCTTGCCGGAGAAGACCATACCGGCGACGTGGGGGATTTCCAGACCGTTGGCCGCCAGGTTTTCCGCGCCGACCAAGACCTTGAAGGGAAATGGATCCTCCACCTGCCCCTTGTGCGGCACCCGGCCGATGAGGGCGGTCATGGCGACCGAGCCGATCAGGGTGGCATTCCTGGGCACGGTATAGACCGGTTCCGCAACTTGTCCTGTGACGGCGGTATCCAGCGATTCGGCCGCCGCCTCGATCCGCTCGCGGGCGGCATGGGCACCGCCGCCCAACAGCCCTTTGACTTTGCCGGCTGCCTGGGACAGGGGGCCTTTCTCCAGGGCCTCGGGCGGAATATCCAAAGGATCGATCCACGTCAATTGAGTGGTCCGAACCGTCCCGCCTTCCAGGCCGAAGCCGGCCGGGACCTCTTGTCCGCCCCCAAATTGTTTGGCGTTGGCTTCGAGCACCTGCTGGCTCAAGGCCTCCAAGCGCTGCTTCAGGGCCGCCATCTGGGCATCGCGTTCACTCGCCTCGAGCTTTTGGCGCCGCTCAAGATCGCGCGTCACCTCCCGGCTCACCCGGCTGGCGACCTGATCGCGGATTTGTGTGAGGCGTTCGTTCTCGGCGCGCAGTTTTTCGGTTTCAGATTTGAGCGCCGCCACTTCCGCCGTGAGGGTGCGGATGGTGTCCGCGGGGGTGTCTGCATCGGGCGAGGGCGCTTTGGGGACGGCGGTCATGGCGGCGCCGCCCGATCCACCGCCATCGCAGCCGCGCATGGCGACGACCACCACCACCAGAAGCGCGAAACCTGCCAGTAGCGGCAACAGCCGGTTGATGGCATTCATGGCGCAGCCTCCTCGAAGGGGCCGTTCGAGATCAGATAGACGGCGGTCTCATCGCCGATCTCGCCGGCTGGTTGCAAGCGGTTGTGCTGGAAAGTGGCCGCCCGCCAGGCGCCACGTAAATGCCTGGGGTCGAGCTCGACGGGGAACGGTTCCAGGTTGCGCAGCCTGACCGCGGTGACCGTGAGCCGGCCGCTGCGCCAGCTGGCGGCGGGCACGGACTCGATATGAGCCAGGCGGATCAGGGCGGGCACCGGGGTCCGGTCCACCGCGACCCGGCGCACGCCCCGGGGCGGTTGCCACAGCCGTTTGGGGGCATAGAGATGACGGGCGGCAAGGCGGGTCAGGGCGACATAGCCGAGGGGATTCGGGCGGCGCTTGGCGGTTTTCCCCTGGCCGGGGGACAGCTGTCGGCCTGCGCTCTCTTCGAGCGCCGGATCGAGAATTTCCACGGGGTCCGTGGGAGCCTGTTTATCTGCCGACAGATCCACCAGCCACACCTTGCCCGAATTCAGCCCCTGGATTTGGATCCGGTGCGGCGGAAAGGGTTTGTCCGCCCGCCAGTACACCACACCGGCGGCGCTCTGGGTTCTGAGTACGCCATCGAGGCCGGCCGGCACCCCCACCCGGACATCCTCGGGGAAGGTCACCAAGCGCTCGGCGCCCACCTTGAGACGGACAGGCACCGGGGCCTTGCGCCACAGCACCCGGACAGTTTCAGTGTCACCCACTGCCGACAGCGGCAGTAAGCTGAGACAGACCAGATATACCATCAAGATGCGCATCCTCATTTATCCTCTTCCGGTTCCAGACGGCGGGGACCGGGCTCGGCGAAGCCATCGAGCGCCAACCCCCACGGATTTTGGTCGATGGACACATCGTGCCGGACCACCCGGATCGGATAGCGGGCCGTCAGATCCTTCACTTTCATTCCCTTGACGTACTCCACCACGTTGAGATCGAGGGTCACCACCCACACCCCGGGGGCGAGCACTTTCACCCGCTCTTCGCTGTATCCGTGACCGAACATCTCCTGCACGAAACGTATCCGTCCCCGCAGCTCGCCGCCTTGCCCGCGGGCGTGGAGGTCGGCCTTGAGACGCTCGAGGAAGGTCGGCGTCAGCATGTGTTGCAGCGCGTAAATTTCCTTGCCATAGTCCTCTTCGCCGTTGTCCGGCCAGTAGTTGAGCTGCTGGAAGACCCGGTAGGCGAAGGCATAGACGTTGGGCTTGGGCACCTCGTCCAGAGCGACCGTGGCCCCGTTGGACAGATCCGGCGGAATATGTACCCGGCGCACCGCCAGGGACCGGGCCAGCAGGCTGTTTTGCATCACGATGTACACCACCTGTACGGCGATGACGGCCAGCAGAATGAAGACGACCAGGCGCAAGTTCAGGTTCTGGCTACGATACTTGAACATCGGCTCACTCCGTCCGTCCCAGACTCCATTGGCCTGAATATTCGATGTAGGGGGAACGGAACCAGAAATAGCGGGCGGTCAGCTTTTTCACCTGGATCTGGTAATAGAACTCGGGCCGGCCCCGCTTGATCCGCTGGAAAAAGGTGGCCGAGAAAAAGACCGTGCCGAGGATCCCGAACAGCAGTACCCCCATACCAATGGCGGGCGTCAGCAAAATCATGATCAACAGCCCTGCTGGGATCCAGACCGCCGCGGCGGCTTTAACCAGCACGATCATCTCCGTCCCCGTACAACCTCGAAAAATGACCGGCTCGAAGTTGAGCCGGTCAGCCATGATCTCCTCATTCATGGATCAGCTGATCGTGGTACCGATCACACCTCTGGCCTTGTCGAGGAGGAAGATCACCGCGACAAGGAGAACGCCCCCCACTACAGCGACCACGCCCAACTCGCCCCAGTTGCCACGGCCGTTGATGGCGTCCCAAAACTTGTGCAAGGCGGTCCAGGCCACCCAGATAAGGGCGACCGCACCGAAGATCAGGCTGATAACCAGAACTGCGTCTTTGGCGTAACGCAGGATCAATTCAAGAAAGTTGTCGGTACTGCCGCCGGTGGGTGCCGCTACGGTCGGCAGAGCTGCGAAGAGATCGGCAGCCTGGAAAGCAAGCACAAGCAGCAACAGGGTCTGGATCAGGGATTTGATGCTCTTTTGCATGTCTTTTCTCCTCATGAAACAAAGATGTACATCAACACAACAGCGACGAAGGCCGAGAAAACCACTTCCACCACCAGATTCCTAGCGGTCTGAAACTGCGTCTGATGAGCCCAGGACAGAAAAGAGGAAAACAGGCTCCAGGCGATCCACAGAAAGATCCAAGCCGCCGCGATGACCGCCGTCACGAACAGTGCATCGCTGGTCGTAACGTGCTCGGTCGGCAGCCCGGAGGTGGCCGCCTGGAAGGCGGTCTCTCCCTTGGTGGGCAACTCAGCTTTCATCGGCGATAATCCCCTTTGAGGGGAGGTATATCCCGGGGGCGCTCCCTGACATCGAGCACATAATCGGCAATTCCTGCCCGGATACGCGCCAAATCCCTGCGCAGCCAGTCATAGCGGAACCGGATCCGGGCGCCGGGGTCGGCCTGGGTTTCGGCCTGCCGGATCAAAGGCTCGAGGGCCTCGATCTCATGAGAAAGCCGGGCCAGAGCCTCGCGCTCGGCGTCGGTGTCGGCATGGGCCGGCACGGCCAGTACAGTCAACAGAGTCATGATGGACAACCGCATGGGTTCCTCCTCGCCGTTCGTCACGGGGAACAGGATTCCATGGGAGGGCGGGGGCGTCTATGGAAAACGTGATACTGCGAATATCACGTTTTTTGTAGTTTTTTTATTCTGTGTTTTGTTACAATAAAAAAATTTTTTTCCCTACTTTTAGATATTTTTTATTAAATCATTCAAATAGATACGATGTTTTATGTTTTACTTATATACCAACCCTCATACTAGGTTATTGGCGCAAATCCACTATTGTTGAGCAGTCATAAACAATTAACGGCAATCATGATTCTCCCTACCGACACCAATGCGGGATTTATCTCTGTAACGCCATTCAACAAACGACGAATCAATGGGTTACGAAATCTATTTTTCTAAATAAAAAATTTTTCATTATAGCAATAAACCACACTGGAAATTAACAAAAAACGTGATATTCGCAGTATCACGTTTTTTGTGGTGCCTTCTTTCTCCCCGTCTTATCGTATACCTCCAACGCTGACGCACAGGAGGAGACCCCATGAATCCTTTGATACTCGCCGCTTGCGCGGCCCTGGTCCTGACCGGGTGCGCCTCGAGGCAGGCCATTCGCCCCCCGGAGGCGGCCACTGGCACTCCGGCAACGGTTGCCGAAGCCGCCGCCGACACACAATCAGGTGCAGAACCGATGGACGAGGGACCCGCACCGCTTGCCGAATTTCTCGAAATGGCTCCTGCCGGCGCCGGAAACGACAGCCATGCCCGGGTGGGGCAGGCTGCCCCACTCCCTGTCCAGGGGAAGACAGCGCCGGCGGTCTGGCGCAGCGGGCGCTACACGGAGCGGTTGGCGGTGCCGGAGCCGGCGCAGGTGGATCTGCTGTCGGTGGTGGTCCAGGTGACCTTTCCGCCCCAGGTGATCACGGTCGGGGAGGCCGTCCGGTGGTTGCTGCTACGGTCCGGCTACCGCCTTCAGGTATCCCGTGAAGAGAGTGGTCTTTTGGAGCTGCCGCTGCCGGAGGTGCACCGGCGGCTGGGACCGGTCCCATTGCGGGCCGGGTTGCAATTGTTGGCGGGCCCGGGATACCGCTTGTGCGAGGATCCCGTGCGTCGCACCGTTTGGTATGAACTGGAGGCCTCTTGATGAAGACGGAAACCCCCGAAATGCCCCGCACTCTGGAACGCCCGCCCTGGTGGATCGTCGTCGGGGGCGCGGCATTGGTCATCGTGCTGTTTTTGGTGATCAAGGCGATTTTGAGTGACGACGATGCGCCCGGCGACACCGACCGGGAACCGGCCGCGGCAACCGCCACCCTGGATCCGGAACCTGCGCCCGGCGGTCCCGCCCAGGCGCTGGAGGCCGGCCCCGGCGGGCAGGCGCCGGCGCCCCAGGCAAATGCCGTGGATCCGGGTCCGGTGGGGCAGCCCGCCCCACCCCAATCCGTCGAGCTGGAACGACGGCTGGATCGCCTGGCCCAATCGCTACAGGCGCTTGAATCCCGTCTGGCCACCCTGGAATCGGCGGGATTCGACAGCCGCCTGACCACCCTGGAGACAGACCGCCAGCAACTGGAAGTAAGACTGCAAGACCTGGAGACGGGCTTGAACGAGACCAAAAAAGCCCTGGCGAGCCGTAAAACCCGCCGCATTGCCCGGCGGCGGCACCCGCCGCCGCGGTTGAAACTGGTGTCGGTGGACAACTGGGGCGGCCGCTGGCAGGCGGTGGTGGAGGACCGGGGGCTGCATATCCTCAGAACCGGTTCGTCTTTCGGCGGCTGGACAGTGGCCTCGATCGATCAGTCCGGGTTGACGTTGGCGCGGGGAAAGGACAAAGTGACGATCGCCCCTTGAAACCGGGTGGGGCAGCCTGCCCCACCCCCCCGATAAAGGAGACTCCCATGAAAAACACCCCCATCACCTTCCTGCTGGCCGCGGTCCTGTCCGGATGCAGTGATCCCGCCGACCGGGTGGAGGGTACCTATGCAAGCATCAAGCAACCTTGGTTCGGACCGCCGGTCACCCTTTTCCTGGTGTTCAAGGACGATACGGCGGAAATGATGTCCGACAAGACCCGCCTGAAGAAAACTTTTCACCTGGACCGGGAGGAAGACAGGCTCATCCTGAACGATGCCCCTGGGCGTTTCGGCCTGGTGTTCAGGGTGGAGGACGACGGCAAGACGCTGACGTGCAAAAGTTGCGGCGAGGTGGGCTTTCCCGATACCTGGGAATACGTCGGATCCGATCCTGAAACCCTGACCGGGCGGAGCTGGCGGGAAGCCCCTGAACGCACGGCCGCCAAGCCCGCGGGGTTGCCGTTCGCCGAAGACCTGAACCGGTGGTCGTTCCGGGCGCCCACGCAGGCGGGCAAGAAGACCAGACCCACGCCGAAACCGAAACCCACCCCCTCGCCCCTGACCCGGCGCGTGGAGGGGGCCTTCTATGGCCTGGCCTTAGATAGCCCGCGAAAGTTGCCGATCCGTCTGTCCTTTCTGTTCAAGCCCTACACGGACGGCGTGGACAAGGAGACGGCGACCCTGACGATCGAGGATCCTTACGGAAAACAGGAGCGCACCCTGATCCTGGAGCGCGGCGCCGACGATGTGATCCGTTTGCACGCCGTCCCGGACGAATACAAGTACCGCTACGCCTATAAGGTGGTTCCCGACAAGGATGGAAACATCCGTTATCTCACCGAGGCGAACGGCATGTCCGGCTCGGCATACGCCGAAATCCTGCTGCCCGAATCCGCCCGGCACGCCACCCGAAGCGATCATCCCGCCGGGAAACGGATCGGCCTGTACGACTGGCCCGGACTGACACCGACAGACCAGGTGTCCGGAACGTTCCGCAATGGATCGCGCCGCATCCACATCGACGGCGACACGATGACCTTCGATTATATGATCGGCACGACCTACCGCTTCCAGCTGGAGCGGGGCAATGTCTGGATTCTGGCCCGGCCGCTGGACAAGGACATGGAGGGGACGGAATTTTCCATCATCGCCAAGGAAAACGGCCGCTGGCTGTATATCCGGAAGGTGAAGGGACCACGGACGGGAGTGAACGCCCTGACGGTTGCCTGGAAGAAGGAGGGGGACTGATGGAGGCAACATCCGCCAGGCGCGGGTGGGGCAGCCTGCCCCACCTGGCGTTGACTGCATTGATCGTTACGCCGGTTGCCTTGAGCGACACACGCTTCACCGAAACCCGCATGACGCCGCTGCATGAAAGCCGGAGCCGCATGGAGGCGGCCGGCGTCCCCTCCGTCCGTTTCGACCGCCGGGCATGGAATTTGAGTGAGGAGGAATGGAGTCGTTATCTGAAGCTGATGCGGGGCATCCGGGGATCGGTCAGCCCCGCCACCCTTTCTCCCGTCGAGGTGCTGGGGATCCATGCCCGGACGGAAGCCGAGCGGATGAAGTATGCCAGGCAGTGGGCCAGAATGATGCGCGAGGACACGGAACGGATCTTGGCGTTCCAGCGGGCGTATGACGCCGCCATGCGCGAGATCGATCCCCAGGGGCGAATGATCGACATCGAGAAGCTGCCTGGTGGCGCCAAGGCGCTCCAGCCCGGCGACCGGTTGCTTTTGTTTTTGAGCCGCGATTGCCCGGCCTGCAATGCCGCCGCCAGGCGGCTCAACGTCCTGGCCCAGGGGCTGGATCTGCAACTTGACATTTACTTCGTGGACCGCAGCACGCCGGATCAAATCCGAAAGTGGGCGAAGGCCCAGGGCCTGGATGCTTCCCGAGTCGCCGGCGGAAAAATTACTCTCAATCAGGATCCAGCGCTGTTTGGGCGCCTGTTCGGCATCGACGCCACAGTGCCCAAAACGATCCGAATCCGAAACGGCAAGATGGTCAGACTGACGCTGTGAGTGACGAAACGATGATCAAACAATTCCTGGACATCGACACAGGACCTGCTGCGCTGGAGATTCCCCGGTCGGTCCGGGAGGAATTCTGGCGCCGCGGCTCCGGTCTTTACCGGGGCGAGTGTGGCGCCGCCGTCAAGCCGCCGCCGGACCAGGCAAGGTGGCTCAAGCAGCTGCCGGGAAAGCTGTACAAGGATTTGAGGGGGTGGCCGTTCAGCTGGGGCCAGCTGGTGGAACGCCGGTTGTACAACCTGGTGATCTGGGAGGTGGTCTACGACCGGCTGCTGCGTCAGCTGCACTGGCACAAGCTGGGCCTGCCGGAAATCCAGCGCACCGCGCTGGAGTGGCTGGCCTGCCGTGAGCCGAATTTCGAACCGGACCGCTGGAAGATCGTGGATCTGATCAGGGAGTTCGTCGTGGTGCCGGGCTGCGCCTACGACGCTTTCGCGGTGGCCTGTCATTTCACCTGCGAGGCCGAAGGCAGGCAATGGATGCGCCAGGCGCTGGAAAAGGAAGGGGCGGTTCATGGTGTGGCCGCCGCTGTCCGCGAGCGGTTTCTGGAGGGATCGTCATGAAAGGGTGGGGCAGCCTGCCCCACCTGCTGGGGTGCCTGTTGTGCGGCCAGGTGATGGCCCTCGAGGTACCGCCGGCCTACCAGACCGTGGCCGAGGCCGAAGGGGTGCCGCCGGCGCTGCTCTACGCCATCGCCCTCACCGAAAGCGGCACGCCCCTCGACGGCCGCCGGGTGCGGCCCTGGCCCTGGACTCTGAACGTGGCGGGCAACGGCGAGCGTTATCCCTCCCGCCTGGCGGCCTGGCGGGCGCTCAAGCGCTATCTGGCCAGCGGCATCACCCGGGTGGATGTGGGATTCATGCAGGTCAACTGGGCCTTTCATCACCATCGCCTGGCCGACCCCTGGCGGGCCCTCGACCCCTGGTTCAACCTGGCCGCCGGCGCCAGGATCCTGAAAGAGGAATACACCCGGACCGCCGACTGGCTGACGGCGGCCGGCCGCTATCACGCGGGCGCCCCGACGACGCCCGCCAGAAGGCGCCGGGCGGCGGCGTACCGGCGCAAGGTCGCCGCCTGGTTGCAGCGGATTTCATCAGCAACGGTCCGGGTGGGGCAGGCTGCCCCACCCGGAAGGAGGTGAAGCGGAAAGATGAAGGGTGATCGCGAATCCAGGACCATTGCACCGGTGAACGAGGCCGGGAGGGAGGATTGGGGTGACATCTGGGTGTGGTGTTATCCGTCCGCCCCGGGCGGGGACGGCGACTGGCACCTTGCGTGCGACTATTCAGCACGCGCCACGTTGGTCCGCTTTCTGAGCGCCCTGCTGAAATCCCCGCCCGGTTGCTCGGCGCTGATTCCTCTGACCGATTCCCGGCCGGATGCCGCGCGTCTCACCGGCCTGCAATGCTATCCCGCCTGGGCGCAATCGCTGGATATCACCCGGGCCTTGCACGAGGACAGATGGGAAATCCGGGCCATGGGCGGCGGTTACCCGGCGCTCTTCATCACCGCCGGCGGCCGATGGCTGAAGGCCTGGATCCATAGCATCACCACAGACGGCGAAAAAGGGGCGTTGATAGGTAACGGCCAACCGGGATTGTGGTGGTGGCCGTATACGGAAGGCTGACCATGGGTTCTGACGGACGGATAAACCCTGGCGCTCTTGCGTGGTGGTTGCTTTTGGGCATCTGCGCCGCCTCGGCCGGCGGTTTCGAGCCGCTGGCACCAAGCGGCGCCAAGCCCGCGCCGGGGGTGGGGCAGGCTGCCCCACCCGGCCGGCAGATCCTCGAAGCGGTGTTTCCGGTCCATACGCCATCGATGTCCCCGGGACGCCTGCCCTTGCGCCAAAGCCGCCTGCCCAAAGGTTGGCGGGGACGCCCCTTGGCGATTGTGGGCGATGACCGGCTGTCATGGCGTTGGTTGGGCACCCATGCGTGTCAATTGCGGGCGCTGGGCGCCCGGGTACTGGTGGCCGAGGTGACCTCGCAGGCGCGGTTCATGACCATGGCCCGGGCCTTTCCCGGATTGCGCCTGGCGCCGGCGCCGGCCGGCGAGCTGGCGAAGGCCTTCGGGCTGACCCACTGGCCGGTGCTGATCTCCCGGGAGTGGATCGAACAATGAAGATGGGGCGGCCTGCCTCGCCTGAAGGAGGCAACCGGTGAACGTCCTGATCGATGTCAAACTCAGACCGCCGGTCGAGCTGTGGTCGGCGGTCACGGCCGCCAGCTGCGCCACGGCCGTGGCCCTGTCGCCGGCGCTGTTTCTGATGACGCCCGATGTCGCCCATGGCGCCGCCGCGGGGCTCGGCGCCCTGGCCGTCTGGCGGGGCTGGCAGGGCATCGGTATTTTGCGTTATCAGCGGGCGCTCACCCGCCTGCCGCGCTATGCCCTGACCGCCGACCGGATTCCCTGGAGCCGACGCCACCTGTTTCTGGGGCGGGGGTTCCGCTGGACCGGCAAGCATACCCAGCGCATGATCGAAACCCAGACCGACGAGGGACGCCGCTATGTCGAACCGGGACAAATCTATGAATGGATCCGGGGCCTGGAAATCGTCTGGGAGAAGATTCCGGGACTGAATCTCCTGGCGCGTCTCACCTCGGCCGACATCCCCCTCAACCCCTTGCGCCCCTTGCCACCGGTCGGCGGCAAGCCGGAGCTGCATGGCGTGGGCGCCCTGGAGGAGCGGGACGTGTGGATGGATCTCAAGGACCGCGAGGGCAACACCCTGGTGCTGGGCGCCACCGGGGTCGGCAAGACCCGCCTGGCCGAAATCCTGATCACCCAGGACATCCGCCGGGGGGATGTGGTCATCGTCTTCGACCCCAAGGGGGATGCCGATCTGATGCGCCGGGTGATCGCCGAGGCCAGGCGCTCCGGGCGCGAGGATCGGCTGTACGTCTTCCATCTGGGATTTCCGGAGATTTCCGCCCGCTACAACCCAATCGGGGATTTCGAGCGGATCACCGAGGTGGCCACGCGCATCGCCAACCAGTTGCCCGGGGAGGGCAACTCGGCCGCTTTCCGGGAGTTCGGCTGGTTGTTCGTCAACACCGTGGCCAGGGCGCTCCAGGCCCTGGGCCGGCGGCCGGACTATCCGAGTGTGTTCCGATACATCATCGATATCGAACCTCTGTTTCACGAATACTGCGCCCACTGGCTGGAGCAGGCTGCCCCGGGGTGGGAGGAAGTCATCGGGGAGGGCGAATCGAGAATCAACCCCCGGCAACTGCCGCCCAACCTGCGCGGGCGGGCCTGCCGCACCGTGGCACTGGTGGCCTTCATCAAGGAGCGCAAGCTGTACGATCCGGTGGCCTCGGGACTCATGGCGGCGGTCGAACACGACAAGACCCACTACGACAAACTGGTGGTCTCGCTCCGGCCACTGCTCGAAAAACTCATCACAGGGCCCATCGCCCAGCTTATCGCGCCCGACTACAAAGACCCGGACGACCAACGTCCGGTATTCGACTGGATGCAGGTCATCCGCCGTGGCGGCATCGTCTACGTGGGGCTGGACGCCATGGCCGACATGGCGGTGGCCCAGGCAGTGGGCAACTCCATGTTCGCCGACCTGACCTCCATCGCCGCCCGGATCTACAAGCACGGCATCGAGCAGGGGCTACCTGGCGGGAACCGCAACCGGAAACCGGCCATCGCCCTGCACGCCGACGAATTCAACGAGATCATCGGCGACGAGTTCATTCCCCTGATCAACAAGGCCCGGGGCGCCGGCTTCCAGGTGACCGCCTACACCCAAACCTGGTCCGACATCGAGGCGAGAATGGGCAATGCCGCGCGTGCCGGGCAGGTGGAAGGCAATTTCAACACCCTGATCATGCTCCGCCCCCGCCAACTCACCACCGCAGAACTCCTGACCTCCAGGCTGGAGCAGGTGCATGTCAAGACTCGGGTGCCGATTTCCAGTGCCGCCGACTCGTCCGACCCGACTAGCGGCATCGAATTCACGAGCACCAACCAGGACCGTATCGTGCCGGAGAAGGTGCCGCTCATTCAGCCGGCCGAAGTGATGTCGTTGCCCAAGGGCCAGGCCTTCGCCCTCCTGGAAGGCGGGCGGCTGTGGAAAATCCGCCTTCCGCTCCCGGATGCCGCCCATGATCCGGCCATGCCCGAGGATCTGGATGCAGTGCTCGAGACGATGCGCAGCCGCTACGCCACCGGCGACCTGTGGTGGCGGGGGGCGTTCTGATGGCGCAGCGGGCCGAAAACACCCGGGCCGCGCCGCCAAAACAGCAGACCTGGCTGGGGCGGGCGGTATCGACAGCGTTCCAGGGATTCTTCTGGGTCCTGGCGGCCGTCGTGTTTTCGATCCTGACCGAATGGATCGGCCTGACGTTCTTCTGGCCGGAACAGGGAATCGAGCACAGCCATCAGATGCTGATCCACGAACTGGATTATCTGGGACTGGACTTCACCCCGCATCCCCTGGTGGGGGATGCGGCCGAATTCGCGGCCGGCTGGGCCGACACCGCCCGCTATTGGGTTTTCGACCGGACCGGATTGACCGCCGCCGCCGACTGGGCGGCTGGCCCCGGCGATGGCCGGTTTCACCGGAGCGTCCAGGTGCTCTATGAGACGGTGAAAACCTATCTGTGGTCGGCCTGGTACATCGTCCAGGTGGTGGCGGTGCGCCTGGCGGTCTTGACCCTGGCGATGCCGGCGTTTCTGATGACCGCCGTCGCGGCATTGACCGACGGGCTGACGCTCAGGGATCTGAGGCGCTTCGGCAGCGGCCGGGAATCGGGATTCGTTTACCACTGGGCCAAGCGTTTCATCGCCCCCTCGCTGATTCTGCCCTGGGTGATCTACCTGGCGTTGCCCTGGTCGGTCCATCCCAACTTCGTGGTCTTGCCGTTTTGCGCCTTGTTCGGCCTGGCGGTGGCGGTGGCGGCCTCGATGTTCAAGAAATATCTGTAACCCGGGTGGGGCAGGCTGCCCCACCGCCCAGGACAGGAGCCACCACGAATGACCAGTAATCTGAAGATAAAGGGGAGCCAGGCTGGCCCAATGGGAGTCAGCAGGATAATTGCGCCGGGTTTCTCCGGGGAAAAACTCGAATCCCTGTTGTTTCAGCAGGTCAACCGGGTCATTGCCCTGCGGAATCTGGCCCTGGATCTGGCCGGGATTGATACCGGATCGGCCATGGACGCCCGGCAACGCCTGTATCTCGTGCAGCTTGGGGAATGGGTATTGAACGACCTGGTGGAAACGAAATCCGGCTTGGCGAGGATTCACTCACTGGTCGAAACATTGGAGGATCCGTGCCGGGACCGTCTGTTATGGGCCGTGAACGGGGCGCGCCGGCATCTCGACGACATCCGGGTCAGGCTGGAAGACTGGTTGAAGGCGTTGGGTTAGGGTGGGGCCCGAAGGCCCCGG
>Ga0256839_1001053_pt1 | contig 34447 bp, 42 predicted proteins | sample 354166metaG_FD_185968 | JGI IMG/M metagenome (GOLD analysis project Ga0256839, IMG submission 185968) | Hydrothermal vent microbial communities from Mid Atlantic Ridge, Atlantic Ocean - 354-166 | ecosystem: Environmental > Aquatic > Marine > Hydrothermal vents | place: Atlantic Ocean: Mid...
TCATCGTATCGGCCATCCCGCACCGCGCGGAAGACGGAAGAGCGGCGGAAGTTGCCGATGCCGACGTTGTAGGCGAAGCTCACCAGCGCGCCGAACTGGTTCTCGTTCAGCCGCTGCATCACGTCCTCGCCCAGGGCTTTGGCCACCTGCCGGGCAAAACTTTCCACGTCCCGGCGCAGGATTTCTTCCGCTTCCTGCTGGGTGATGCGCATGCCAGGCCTCACCTTCGGCGGGCCGGCATGAGAAGTGTGGCCGTAGCCAATCGTCCACACACCAACGGCATCGCGATAGGCCTTCAGCCGCAGCCCCTCGAAGCGCTTTATTGTAGCTATAGTGTTATTGTTTATGTTCATTTTTACACCCATGCCATCAATACAACTCTCCACGATGAATTAGTAATATAACCAAAAGTTGCCGATGTTTTGTTTTTAATATAACATCCATTAATTCCACCACCAATATAAACATTTACAATATCTGCATAAATATAAAACCCATAGTTATAATCAGTCGGAGCAATTAGAATATCTCCAGGTGAATATCCCAAATCAGCCACCTTGCAGATTAGCTTTGCTTGAACGTTTCTTGGAACTACACCTAATCCGTGAGCTATTTGCGTAACAGATTGGGCGGCAGGAACAGCCAACTCTGCACTTTCAAATGCTGTCTCTGTATTAACGAGACTTGCTATGGCAGCCAGAGAGACTTTCCTGCCGTCATCGCATGGCACCTTCTCCGTGCCGGTAGGAGCTGCGTTTTCCGACAATGCAGCTATGCGGGCGGCGAAATTGCCATCATGCCAAACCGTGCCTTCCAGCTTTGGCGTGGTAACGGCTCCGTCGGCAATTTTTAGTGTGGTAACGGCTCCGTCGGCAATTTTTAGTGTGGTAACGGCTCCGTCGGCAATTTTTAGTGTGGTAACGGCTCCGTCGGCAAGCTTTGCTTCTATGACGTTCCCGTCTGCCAATTCCACAGATGTTATGGAGCCGGCAGAGATGAATGTTTGCACCAGCACATCCATGACGGACTGCCATGACGCCCCAACGCCAGGTTCAGTCGCTGCGTCAGCCGTATGGGCAGCGGTAACGATATAGCTGACGTTGTTGTGGCCAATGACATCCAAAGGCTGATAAGCCACGCCAGCTTGCCACTCGCCTCGCCAACGGATCGTGTGAATTTCGCCCAGGCTGTCGATGGCAAGCCGTGTGATAGGCTTGCCTTTGTCGTCAAACTCCAGCAGAAGCCCGGCGCGTTTGGTTGCTGTGGGAAGCGTTTCCTTCTCTCCTGCAGGCAGCATCAGTGGCTGCGCTCCGGGCGTGTCGCGCTGTCCGGATGCACGCTTCAGCTCCTGAATGGCCGCCCACAGACGGCCCAGCTCGCGATTGATCTCCGTGCTGGAAATGCGCTCCCCATACACCTGCTCAAGGCCGGGCTGCGGCAGCATGCTGCCGATCAGCAGGTATTCCTCTCCTGCCTGCACGGGCTGTTGCAGGTTGATGACAGCGCCAGCGTCCTGCTCAAGGTTTGACACCGTGTAATCGACGCCAAGCGAAAGGCGCACCCAATCGCCACCCCCCACACGGCGCAGCACCACAACGTCATCGCTGTCGAACACGGGAAAGTCCGTGCTCAACTGCGTGCTGCCAGCCGGCGGCTGCAGCGGGCCAGTGATGCGGTCATTGTCCGAGATCGTCGTCATGCCGGCATTCTATGCCAGCCGGAAAGGGTGGTGAGGTTTTGCGCTATTGCCCGAACGCGGCACCGAGGTCAGGCATACGCACGTCCTCGCCGCCGAACAACGGCTGGCCGGGCGGCGCAAAGAACTCCTGCCCCGTCTCGCGCTTGAGCTTTTTCATCTGCCGCCTCCAGCGCTTCGGCGCATCCTCGTCCGCCATCAGCAGAAGCTGGTCAAGCACGTGCCGCTCCAGCGCCAGGCGCAGATACCACAGCGACGCGCCAGGCGCATAGCGCCCCACGAACCGCACCAGCTCTGCCGCAGGCTTGCCAATATCACCTTCAGCAGCCCAACCCACCGCCTTGCCAGTCGTCAGCCGCGCCACATCGCCAAGCAGGCCGAACACCGGCCCGGCCACCGTCTCGCCCATGCTGTGGCCGAACCGGTTCTGGCCAGGATCGAGCAGGAAGTCGCCGAAGATGCCAAGGCCACCACCTTGCAGCATCGCCCGCATCCAGAAGCCAGGCGTGTTCATGGGCTGCGGATCGCGCCCACGCGCGATTTGCTTCAGCTGATAGCTGAACGCCCCCATCACCGTCAGCGTCGCGAACATCGCTGCCGCATAACGCGCGGCATTCCATCCGTTGTCCATGTATTTGATGCGTCGGAAGTGCGTGAACAGCAGCGTAACCGCGAAGCTGCGATACATGCTGGCGGAGCGCAGGATTTCTCCGCCAACCGTGCCTGCCTTGCCGCCATACAGGAAAGCCTGCGTGCGCAGGCTCGTCGTCGGCACGGCATACTCCACTTCGCTCTGGATCATGTGCAGCATGCGAAAGGCCAGCTCTTCAGCCTGCCCTGCATCGATGTCCGTGCGCATGCGCACGTCGTCAGGCCGCAGGAATGTCGCACCTTCCTGCGGTTCGTAAAGCCTTGTGCTGCGGATAACGTCCCACTCGCCCTTGCCGATCCGATAGCGCCTCAATGTGCGCCGCAGGGCTGCCGGCAGGTCGTCGAAGCTCTTGCCGGCATGGTCTGCCAGCATCCCCATGAACTCCAGCTGAAATGCATGCCTGCCTGCCTGCGTCCACGGCGAGAGGCCGGAAAGGCGCAGCACGCCATTAGCCAGCCTTGTCGCCACCTCGTTGCTATGCGCCTCCGCGGTGAACCGGAAGTCGTTGCGTGCCACGCGCCCCCACTCCTCGGCCACCAGCCCCGCACGAATTGCCATCGTGCGTGCCTCACGCCCACCAGCCTGCGCAGGCTGCAGCAGCAGCTTCAGCTGCTTGCCAATGACCTTGTCGTATCGCAGCCCCACGAAGCGCGACGTGATCGCGCCAAACCCCATGTCCGACAATGCCGAGAGCATGGCGCTGCCAAGCTGCGCGGCCACCAGCATGCTGCGCGTGGTCGCGGCTGCCCGTGCCAGCTTCTTGGACGCAGGCACGTGCGCCGTGCCGTTGTAGATATCCCACATGGTCTGCACGGTGTGCTGCGTGCGCGCCACGCCGTCGAGCAGATTGGTCGCCTTGCGCAACAGGCTCTTCTGCTGCTCCTTGCTGTCCGGCAAGCCGGGCGTTGGCCACTGGCGCACCTTGAACTGCTGACCTTCCTTCTCAAGCAGCTGCTTCAGCCATTCCACCGTCGAATGCGGGTTCGGCCCAAGCCGTCGCAAGGCGGCAATGTCGCGCGTCATCTCATCCACATAATGCATCATCGCCGCCCACGGATCAGGATTGCCAAACTGCTCCTGATACTCGATCCAGCTCTTTGCATCCTTGAAGAACAGGAAACGATGCTCCTGCCGCCGGTTAGCCATTGCCGTGCCCTGCCGCTGGCCAACCGGCTGCTTGCTCGCCCAGCCATCCGTTACGATGTCGTTCCACACGCCATCGAGGACGATGCGCAATTCCTCATCCGTCATCGGCATGCCTGTATGCCGCGAGATCATGCGCTGCCGGTCAAGGCGCGGCAGCACATAATCGATCCAGGCATCCTTCCCCATGGCATAGATGCGTGTGGCATCGTGCGCCTGCGGCAATCCCCAGCCTTCCAGCTTGCCGATGTCTCCGCCTGCCTCGTTGAACTTCTGCCGCAGCTCCTCGGCCACCTCGCGCCACGCCTTCTGCAATTCCTTGGCTGCCTGATTGCCGCTGTCCTCGCCGAAGGCCTCCCGCACCAAATCCATCAGGTCGGCCTTGTTGCGCGTCTGCCCGGCGACGTTCGTGTGAAACCGCGCCAGCAGATCGGCCAGCTTGCCGTGCGCCATTGCCAGCAGCGCCTTGCGCTCCTGCTCAACACCGCGAATGCCGAGGTGCTCCAAGCCGACGCTGTCGAACTGCGCTTCCGCGGCCAAGCGCATACCCTTTTCGCCATATTCCTGCGCTGCCCGCTGCAGATCGCGCGCGATGCGCACGCGCACCTGCAGCGTCATGAGCTCCAGCTTCTTCTTGCGCTTCGCCTCCACAAGCACGATGCGCGCCGCTTCCTGCTCTGCGCGGCGCGCAGCCTGCTCAGGCCCGCTCTGCTCGCGAAAGGCAAGCTCTAGCTGATCCACCAGCGCATCGATCTCGCGCGCCTTCTCCAGGCTGATGCGACCGGCCATCGCCAGTCGCGTCAGGCATTCACGCTTGCGGCTCATAGCAGGCACTCCTGTATCTCGCGCGCTGCTTTCTCGTCAGCAGCAGCCTCTTCGATCAGCTCGGAAAGCTTTCGCGTGTTGCCTTCCTCTCCCCACGGCAATTCCATGTCGCCTTCCGCCTCGACAAGATCGCGCAGCTCCTTCTCGATTGCCGCAGCTTCATCCTCTTCGGGCTTGCTGGAGGGTGCCTCTAGGTTTCTTTCTTCTGCACGTTTTTCCACGCCTGCCATCTTGCCTTCAGCAGCGCGTCTGCTGCCGCGTCCTGCACGCCCATCCTTACCGCCCACTGGCGCTGCTCTTCGGACAGCGTCGAGAAAATCCCCGCCGACGTCGGCAAGCTTTTCCCCTCTTGCAAGGCGTTCTGCGGCTTTTGCGAGGGCATCTGCGACTTCGCCCTTGCGCCGCGCGAGCTTCTGGAGCGTTTCGATAAGGGCTGCGTCTTCTTCGGCTCTTCTGGCATTGGCATCCTTCCTCAGCTTGTTTCCAGCCTCCTCGATACGCCCGGCCTCGCGCACCAGCGTGCGGAATGCCTGCCGGTCGCGCTGCAGGTGGCGCACCGCCCAGCTCAGCAGCTTCGCACGTTCTGCATACAGCACCCGTGTGGATGCTTCTTCGCCGAACAGCGTCTGCTGCACCTCCTTCACCTGCCCGGCATGCAGTGCATCGCGCACCATGCTCTCGGCTTCGATGGCCGATGCAGGCTTGTGCTTGGCTAGCACCCCCATGATAGAGGCGTGCAGCTCCGGCTTGTCCGCCGCCAACCTGCCGACGATGGCGGCGTGGTTCGCCGCCACCTTGCCGTTGACAACCATCATGAAGGCATCGTCATCGAGCTGCGCCAGTCCTTTCGCATCGCGCACCAGTGCGCTGTTCGGCGGCAGGTCAACTGCCACCTCTGGCGCATCACGCAACACCTTGGCGGCATCCAGCGCCGTGCCGGTGCCCTCGGCGATGTTCTTAGCTGCCGCCCGCGCCCGCGCCATTTCGGCGCTTACGCCATCTCGTTCACGCAGCAGCGTGCCCAGCAACACCGGGCGCTGGCCATCATCCTGTTCCATGATGCGCCGCGCCAGACCAAGGCGCTGGTGGCCATCGACGATGTAGCGGCTGCCGTCCTCGGCTTCCCACACCATCACTTGCCCGGCCCGTTCCGGTATCCAGCGCTTCACGCCGGCAAGCCGGTCAGTTACGCCATACTCGTCGCCACCCTCCTTGAACTGAAACCGCTTGGCATCCACCAGCAGCTCTTCCGGATCGAACTTGTAGATGCCTTCCGTCAGCGCCTGCGTGCTGCCGGGCTTCGGCGCCACTGGCGTCATCTCATCCGGCGGCGCAACTGGTTCATCCGGAATATCCGGCTTGCGCCCTTCGGCAGCAGCCCGCTCGGCCTCTGCCGTCCGCGCCACGTGCTCAGCTTGTGCCTCCGGCTCATCGCCAATAGGATTGCTCTCGCGCAGATGCGCATCCGCCGCAACCTCTTCGAGCAAGGCCTGCTCTTCGTCCGTCTTCGCCTTGCGCTGCTCAGCCAGCAGCTCTTCGCTGCGCCGGTTGCGCCAGCGCTGAAAGAGGCGACCAGCACCATGCGTTGCCGCGGCAATGCCGGCAGATGCTACAGCGTCGGCAGCAACCTGCGCTGCCATCTCGCCAGCCGTCATCGGCTTGCCAAGCTCTTCCCGCCAGCTACTCACCCACGGAAGAGCGGCTGTGCTTGCACCTGCGCCAATGGCAGCCTCGCGTGCCAGCATCGTGGAGAGCTGCGCCGATCCTCCGGAAAACACTCCGCTGACGATGTTCTGCGGGTCTGTCAGGTTGGCTGCCATGCCTCCCAGGAAGCCGCCGAGCCAGGCAGACCACCCATCACCACGCCGCGCCACGTCTTCCGCTTCCGCCTCGGCGTCCAGCGCCTGCTGTATGGCTGCCAGCCGCACTTCCTCCGGCGTAACCGGCAGCTTCTCGCGCCAGTCCTGGTGCTCCTGCACCAGCAGCTTCAGCGCCTCGTCATCCACCGTGTCCCACAACTTCAGCTGCGTGTCTTCAAGACGCAATCCGCGCCCCTGCCGCGCCCGCTGCTGCAACACGCGAGCACGATACGGCTGCAGCACCTCGTCATAGGACTTGCCGGAAAGCTCCTCGATCAGCTCCTCGCGCCGCCTGCGCACGTCCTCGATCATCGCCCGGCGCGAGCGCATCAACCACCCCGCACGCTCCGCCTCGTAGCCTGCGGCGAAGTTTTCAAGGAAGCCGGTCGGCATGCCCGTGGCCGCCTGTGCCGTGGGCATGCCTTCCACCAACAGCTGCGGCAGCTCCCTATCGATCCATTCCGGAAGCTCTCCTTGCTCTTGCGGTGCGAATGGACTGACATACCTCATGGCGCAGCAATCTCATCTTCTGGCCGCGTGGGACGGCGCTTCATGGACGGGCCACTGCCAACAGCAAGGCGCTTCAGCAGTGCGGCATTGAGCACCCACGGCCTGCCCGTCTTCTCGTCCACGATGAACACCGGCGGACCATCTTCTGGATCAGTGATTGAGAACTGAAACATCCCTGCTGCGATTGGCACGACATGCAACTTGCGCAGCTGCGCCGCATTCACAGGCGCGAAACTGCCGTTCTTGCGCGCGAACACGGGCCTTCCACCGGTCTGCGAAATTTTCGCCAATGCACCATCGTTCAGCGCGGTCATGCGCGCCTCGAACTCCTCTACGCTGATGCTCGGCGGCAGCAGGATTTTCCTGCCGTTCCATTCGGCAAAGCCGCCGCCATCGCCGTTCTTGCCCAAGGCAATCTCGATGGCCTGCCTGTAGAGGTCATCATCAAACTCTTCGGCACCCTGCTCAACGGCCAGCTTTGCGTAGATGCCGTCAGCTGCCTTCTTCACACCTTCCAGCGCGCCTATCGGCACCACACCGCTCAGCTCCTTGATGAGGATGTTGCGAGCAGAAGGCGGCACCTTCACCACACCGCCTTTCAGCAAGTCCATGCCTTCGAGCGCGTCGCGCACCTGCTCGCGGTTTCCCCATGCCTGCAGGTATCCGAGATGTGCAATCTCGGCCTTCTCCACGCCCATCTCCTGCAGCACACGCGCAAGGCGATTGCCCGTTCCCTCGCTCAGACGCGCAAGGAATGCCTCGCGCCCGGCCGCGTCCAGCGCATCCCATTCGCGCTTCAGCGTCTTGCGTTCGTCATTGGTCAGGTAGCGCAGTGGCGTCTTCTGCGACCTCGCAACTGCTTCCGCCACCTCCATGCGCTGCCGCCATTGCGCCGCATCGCTTGATGCGCTCAGCGGCATCATCTTCTCCTCGCGGTTCTCGATGAGGCCAGCCTTCCCTGCAAAGCTCAGCGGGTCTTTCCGCTGCTGCTCCTGCATCCATGCCACCCGCGCCTGCATGGCGCTGGCCATGAGCACGTTGTCCTCCGTCGGCTCCTTTTCGGCCAGCGCCTTCGCTTCTTCGGCCATGCGCATCGCCTCCGGCAACGGCAGCCGTGTTACGCTGTCCAGCAGCCGCTTCGCCCGCTCCGCCTGCTGCAGCACTTTCGCCACCTTCTCGCTGCCGCTGTCTTCCACCGTGCGCTGTAACAGCCCAAGGTCAAGCTCCGATGGCGGCTGCCCGGAGCGAATAGCCATCATCACCCGGCGCATCGCACCACGTGCCGGCTGACTGGCTTCCGCCTCCGCCATGCGCAGCTTCGTCTCCAGCCTGGTGCGCACGTTCAGCCATTCATCCGCCGCCAGATTGCCGGCGATGCCCTTGCCTTGCTGCCATTCGGCATTGAGCTGCTCCAGCACCTGCTTCTTCGACGCCAGGTCTGGTGCCTGCTCGATCGCGCCCTCGATGCGCAATTCAAGTGCCTGCTGCCGCAGCCGCCGCATCACCTGTTGCCGCCTCAGCGGCGTGATGGCACCCTGCTCCACCGCGCGCTGGAGCTGTGCATCCGTATCCTGCAGCTCCTGCTCCAGCAGCTCTTCCCCCTCCGGGTCGTTCAGACCCGTGCTCAGCGCCAGCCTGCCAATATCCTGCTCGCGCCGCGCCAGCATCTCGTCCAGCGTCGCCAGCCGTTCCTGCCGCTGGCGCTTCTCGAAGCCCTGCCGCGCCTGCCGCGCCACCACCAGCGCCTGCCGCCGAAAGATCAGGTCTGCCTGCGGCTGCGCCTCTTGCGGCAAGGCACGCACGAACTTCTCGCGTTCCTTCTCCAGCGCGGCTGTCGCACTGGCAGGGTCGTCGGCATACTGCTGCAGCACGGCATCCGCCTTCTCGCGGATGGTAACGTCAAGGCGCTGCAGAAACGTCTCCACCGCCGCAAGGTCATGCGCCGTGCCGCGAATGGTGCCATCGCGGCGCAACTTCATGTCGCCCTGCATGGCGTCCAGCGCCCCGCTCAGCGCGCCTTCCCGTCGTGCCTGCACATCCGCCGCCTTGCCAGCCTTGCGCGCCTGCTGCTCCAGGCGCTGCTGCTGGCGGCGCAGAAGGCGCGAAACCTCCTCGCCCGGCGCACCGCTGTTCACATCCGTGTATCGCCACGTCGCCATGCATCACCCCCTGCGCGCCAGATCACCGGCGAAATCCGCGATCCCGCCGAAGAACTCCTGCCATCCGGCATCCTTCGCCAGCTGCGCAGCCACTCTACGCCTGCGCGCCCGCCGATACAGGTTGCGCGCCTGAAACAGCCTGTTGTCGCGCACCATGCGTACATCTTCCATGCCCCTGTCTGCCGCCTGCATCAGCAGCACCTTTGGCGAGCCGCCCGCGACATCCGCGCCACCGGAGGCGAAGCCGACACGCGCGGCAGCCAGATCACGGTATAGCTTTTCCGTCAGTTGCCGCGCCTCCTGTGCGCCCTGCAGCTCCCGCTGCGCACCTTCCACCTCATGCGCCATCGCCTGCGCCTTCAGTGCCGCAGCCTCAGCCTTCGAGCGATAGATGGCCGTCAGCCCCGCGCCAATGGTGGCAACGCCCTGCAACATGTCGCCCGTGCTCAGGCGCGGCAACGATGCACCAGCACCCCCCAGACTGCTGAACAGCTGCCCGATGTATTCCATCGCTCACCTCACGAATTCGATATCCAGCCCCAGCACCTGCAGTGGCCCGGGCCGCGGCTGCGTGATGCGCACGACAGGTGCAAGATCGAAGCCCAGCAGCCCATCGATGCGCGCCTCGCCGGTAAACAGCCGCTGCATCATCGGCACATCTGCAGGCATATCCATGCGCTGCAAGGACACGGGCCACGGCCCATCCGTGCCGGTGCCGACAGCCAGCGATCCGGTTTCGTGCAGGCTCACGGTTACCGCGTGAATGCGCATCGGCGCGCTTGGTGCACCTGTCAGCTCCGCCGGACGCAACGGCAACGTCTGCACCTGCGGGGCAATCCACAGCCCGACATGCACGTCTCTGGCTGGTGCTTCCAATGCCACTTGCCCGCCCTGCACCTGCAGCGGCCCCTGCACATCCCCATCGGCAAGCACCCACACCAGCCAGCCTTCAAGATGATCAAGGCCGGAAACCGTATCGAATGGCGTGGAAGACTGCTGACGCACCACGCCATCGAACAGCACGTCTGCCTCTGCCCGCTGCAGGTAGAGCGCACCACCGCGCGCCACGACCACGAACAGTGCATCCTTCTCCGTCGTAACGAGAGAGCGATACTGCCCACTGGCATCCTTCCACACGGATGCGCCAAGGATGTTCTGCTCGCGCATGCCGGCAAAAGCGACGACGCTTCCATCATCGCGCAGCAGGTAGAGCATATCGGCATCTTCGCCGCGCACGTTGCGGCGCCTGTCCATGTCCAGCGCACCGCGCATCATCTCGTGCCACAGGTAGCCTATCTGGGAAACGCCGTAGCTCGCTTCCACATCCGAATAGACGTATTCCTCCAACGTGCTGCCGCTGCTGCCGATGTAGATGGTGCTGCCGCGCAAGGGTGCCACGCGAGCCCCAGGCTTCGCCCCAATGTCTGCCGCAGGTATGTAACGTCGTGGCTTCTCTCGATCGATCTCATCGTTGTCCAGATAGAACACCTGAGTGCCGCAGAAGATTTGCAACACGCGCCCAGGCTGCAGGGCGACGATCCCTTCCGGGTCATCCATGTCGATGCGGTCATAGATGCCACCCCCGGCACCTTCGAAATCGATGTCGAAATCGAAGTATTCACCCACACGGCTCATGAGCAAGGCGCGGTGCAGGCTCTTCGGGCCGCCAAGCAGCAGACGCCCCTGAAAGAAACAGCCACATGCCGGCCAACCGCGCGCATCGGAAATCACGGCCTCGCCACCAGGCCTGCCAACTTGCGTCTTCTCCACCTCGATGAAAGCCGTGGCGCTATCCACGAACACGCCTTCCATCAGCAGAAAGTCGCGCCCCTCGTTGCCCGTGCCGGTGAAGGTTACCGTGAAGACGGTCAGGCCGTTCTCCGTCCCATCCACCACCGTGATGCCGGGATACACGTTCGGCAGGTCTTCCAGCGCCGCCTTGATGGCTGCGGCAATGTCGGCAGTCGTGCCCGTCCACTGGATGGGCCTCGTCGTCGTGCCCTCACACGTCAGCGTGAAGCTCTTGTTGGTCTCTGGCGAGAGCGCGAACACTTTCTGAATGCAGGCTTGTGCGTTCGTGTAGGTCTCGTCCGGGAAGCGCTCGAGCGGCACGTTCTTCAGCGGCACGGCATCGCCCTGCCACTGGTCGTCTGCGCCCTGCCGCTGGATGCGCCACGGGCGCACGTCGTGATGGAACAGCAGCACCGTGTCCGCCTTCTGCGCCCATGTGAGCTGCTGCAATTGGCTTCCTGCATGTGCGCCAGGGGCTGCCGCCAGCCAGTTTCCATTGGCATCATGCACATCAACATGGCCGTCCGTCAGCACCAGCAGATAGACGTTGCCGCTCTCGCTGGTCATGTCCACCAGCCGCGCTGCTTGTGGCAGCGCGCCTACACCATGCATGGCGATGCCGCCAAGCTCCAGCCAGCCGAAGCCACTCGCGGGCACGTCGATGACCAGCCGCCAGTGGCGCGCCGTCATGCTCTCTCCAGGCGGCAAGGCAACCCGCCGATGCCGCTGCAAGGTGGAAACATCCAATGGGTGGCCGAAGTCCATCCATGTCCCATTGACCTGCGCCTGCACGCGCAACGCACGTTCTGCCTTGCCGGCATCGACGCGATAGGCCAGCACGTCGAATGCCTGCACGATCACATCCTGCCCGGCATCGATCTCCACCACAACCTGCTGCCCGGCGGCCAACGCGCCGGTCTGCGTCAGCGTCGCCACATCGCCATCCGTCAACCATTGCGGCGCGCCACCAGCAGGCATGGATACGGTCATCGCCGACATGTCGTGCGGTGCGATATTATGTCGCAGCTTTCCGCAATGCACGAAGCCGGGCCTGCGCGCCAACGCGCCAACAGGCGTAACAACCACGTTTTCCGCCTGCGCCAGCGCCTGCCGCCACAGCTTCGTATCCTCGCGGCGATACGCGACAGGGTCTATCTGTCCTCTGGAGAAGCTGTTCTGGGTGTATCTGGCGCGTGCCATACCTCACCTCCAGCGCGCCGCGGACAGCCAGTTATGCGGCAGCAACCGCGTCTTGGGCGGGCGCGCCTGGCTATCCAGGCCGGCAGAGATGGCAAACTGCCCTCCGGCCCCCTCCAGCCCCGGCGTCCCGAAGGCCTCCTGCCGAAGCTGCTCGCGCAGCGCCCGGTCCTCCCGCACGGAAAGCGCGTAGCGGCTCGCCAGCGTCAGCACCATCAGCCGCCTGAAATGCCCCGGCCACGCATTCACGGGCGGCATCGTGCGGATGCGCGCATACACACTCTCCGCATTTGTCAGCACCCGCGTGCCATCCGCATCGTAGCTGAAATCCCGCAGCACACCGTTCGGCAGGCTCTCATACAGCAGCAGCGGCGGCCCCACGCGATCGGCTGGAAGCTGATAGGCATAGCGCCACGGCGTCGCATCGACGCCCTCAACCCTCGCCAACGGACGCAACGTGGTGGCGCTGAAACTCCATTCGCGGCGGCTCAGAAGGTCTTCAAGCGTGGCCCCGAACTCGAGCACGCGCGGATGCGTGGCCGTGGCCGTCTCGGCCTGCAACGGAGCGGCACCAATCTCCAGCAGGGCTTCGTTGATGATCTCCAGCGCACCACCAAGCATGCCGCCACTCCGTCATGGAAATGAACAGGCGGGCGGCCCGCAACATCGGCAGGCCGCCCGTTGGCGTCAGATGTTCACCACCTGCGCGATGCTGACCACGCCACCGGTAACGTCGGTTACCACCAGCAGCCGAAGTTGCGGCGTGGCATCCACGTCCACCGTGGCGATGATCTGATCGCCCTTTTCCAGGATGTCCGCGACAGAGTTGAAGTATCCTGCCGCATTCACCGTTACCCAGTCGTCGTTCGTTACCAGCGAATACACGCCCGGGCTGGTATCGTTCGCGGCCACACCGCCATTGGCGATGCGCCTCAGATTGCCCTTTGCAAGAGCCATCGCTCACCTCCTTTCATCATACAAGCGGCGCATCGGCCTTGGTCTTGATCTGCACGATGCCTTCCGGCTGGATAGCCTTCACCGCACCGTTGATGGTGGCGCGATGCAGCCACCCCTTCTTCTCAGGCACCCAGTCCACCTTGAAGATGGTCTCGCCGTATTCGCCGTAGCCAAGCGCGGCTTCGTGCCAGGCGTAAGTCGTGCGTTCGCTGACGTTCAGCGGCAGCGCATCGTCTGGGAAGGGAATCCAGATCACGCCATCCCACATGCGCGGGGTGTCCACCGCCACCTTCATGAACGGCTCGTCAGACACGTATTCCCGCCCGGCGAACTGCTGATAGCCCATTAGCTGCTCCCAGGCGTTGCTGTCCAGCAGGCAGAACTTGCGCCCCGGCATCAGCGACGTGAACTTCTTCAGGCTCATCGCGATTTCACGCGCCAGGTTCAGCGTCATCGGTTGCAGTGGGTCGCCGAGCTGATGATCAGGCGCATAGGTCTGCGCCCCCAGCTCGTCGATGACCATCTCATCAGCCTTGCGGCCCAGCGCAGCCATGATGATGGTCTTCAGGTTGTCCTGCATCGAAGGCGTGATGTCGCCAAGCTGCGGCAGGTCCTTCTCGTAGATGTATTCCGCCGCATCCCAGTCTTCGATGTCCTTCGACACGACGTTGAGCGGGGCGTTCATCGTCTTCACGTTGTCGCCACGCTCGGTGCGGCTGGCCTTCCCCTTGCCCAGCACACGCCAGTGGATTTTCTCCGCACTCACGCGCTCCGGCGGCATCATCGTGCCGCGCAGGCGGAAGCCGTAGTCCTGATAGGCCAGATGGATGCGCCGGCTCCACGCATCCACGTAACCGTTCGGAATGCTCTGCATCGTCTTTCAGTCCTCGTTCATGTTCCTTTGCATGGACGGGGACGATGGCCACCTGTGCGCCGGGCTGACCGCTCAGATGCGGCAGAGGCCGGCACGATTGCGGCGGGTCTATCCCTCTGCCGTCAAGCATAACCGCACCAAAACAGGTGGTGAGGTTTTGATAGGCAAGAAAAACCCCGGCCTTGGGCCGGGGCTACATGGTTTAGAGGCCCGCCTGCGAGGCGTAGAAGGCGTTGATCTTGCGATCTGCCTCCGCTCGGTAGGCCGGATCATGCTTCGGACTGCGGGTGTCGTAGCGCTCATCACGGATCAACGCATCCACGTCCGCCTGGCTCATCGGCTGCGGCACGAAACCGGGCGCAGCACCGGGTACGGCATTCTCGTTGTTGCGCACCATCGTCATGATCTTCTCCAGCGCGCGCACGCCTGCCGCATCCACGGCAAGGTCGAGCATGGCATCGGCTTCGGCCTCGCCAAGCACGCCACGCGTCTTCATCTGGTTGACGAAGTCGGCCACCGCGGCAAGGCGCTTCTTGCCAGCCTGCGCCATTTCTTCCGGCGTCTGCGCTCCGGCTTCCTCGCCCAGCGCCAGAAGCTCCTTTTCCACATCAATGGGCGGCTGCAACAACCCCGCCTCCGCCGCTTTCTCCAGAAAGGCAGGCACCGCTTTCCTGAACTGCTCGGTGCCAAGACCGGCCTGGTGCGCCACCTCGCGCCACAGCTTCAGTGCCGGGTCGTCATCGCCAAGCTGCACGCCCTTCTGCTTCAGCGTATCCGGCAGCTCGAACGTGTAGGCATCCGGCTTCTCCGGCACCGGCCCGGCCTGCTTGTGGGCTTTCTGGTAGCCCTCGTATGCCTTCCACACGTTCTGCAGCGTGGCCGTCGGATCATCGGCACGCATGTGTTCTGGCAGCCAATCCGGAGGCTGCCAGGAAGGTTGCGCACCACCTGCCGGCTGCGTGTCGCCCCCTGCATTCACGCCGCCATCGCCGACAGGTGGTGCGCCGTTGCCCCCAGCCGCAACACCTTCACCAACACCAGGATCGATCGTCTGCTCCGTCATCTCTCGATCTCCTTTCCATCGCGCATCGCCAGGATGATGCGGGCGATGCTGTTCTGCCCTTCACGAAAGTGCCCGTAATCCACCCGCGTTTCCCTGTCCGCGCGCAATCCCAGCGGGTGCCATGTCTCACGTTCCAGCGTAACGCCCATCAACCAACGCAGAAACGTCTTGCCGTCTTCCGTGTCAAGCATCCTGCGCACGGCCATCTGGACTTCTCGATCTTCTTCCTTCGGCAGCGGCATAGCATCGCGCTCGCGCGCCTTCTCGATTGCGCTCCAGCCACGCTTTGCGCTCATGCCGCACCTCCTTGCATCACCTGCAATGCAGGCCCTTCACCTTCCTGTGGCTGGCCACCTGCCTGCGCCGCCATCTGCATGGCTTGCATCTGCGCCATCTGCCGCTGCATCTGCTCGCGCTCCTCCGGGCTGCGGATGAACCGCGCCGGCACGCCCAGCGCCTCGCCCATGTCGCCGCCAATGTCCTCCACCTTCGCCGCCAGCATCGCCATCTCCGGCCCCATCGCCTGCAGCATCTCAAGCCACTGCAGCACAGGCTCCATCGCCGAAACGCGTCGCGCCTGCCCGATCGGACTCAACACCTGCATCTTCGTGAACACGTCATCAAGCACAGGCAGGAAATCGATCACACCTGCCCGATGCAGAAGCTCCAGCGACCGGCTCACCAGCGGGCGGATCAGCTCGCCGGTGATGCGCGCATCGATGCCGGCCCAGTCCATCGCCAGCTTCTTCTGCCGCTCCGCCACCTCCAGCGCCGTGCGCACCGTCTTCGCGCCAGTAGGCAACTGGTCATCGAACCCGGCTTGCTTGATCTGCATGCGCTCGTCCTCGATGACGAGCTGCGCAATGTCGAACTTCGACGGAATGTCCACCCGCTCCAGCGTGCTGCCGTATGCGCCGCCAGTCGCCTTCACCGCCCAGAACTCGCCAGGCGTAAACTGCACCATGTCCGGATTGAACACGCCATCCTCGCGGTAGGCCCACACGCCGTAGATTGCGAATGCCGCTGCCTTCAGCGCATATTCCCGCGCCACGTTCACCGTCTTCACGAACGGCAGCGCCAGGTGCGCAGGCCCCACCGCCTGAGCCTGTCCGGGCATCACGAACATGCGTGGCGTGATCCACATGCACGTGCGCTCGCGCGCTTCGTGGATCACCTGCTCGCCGTTCTCCTTCGCCATCACCACCGTGCGCCACGGGCGCGCCGAATGGCCAGCCTCGTGCCGCGTGTAGACGGTAACCGTAACCGTCTTGTCCTGCTCCTTCTCGATGATCTCCTTGAGCCGGTCTGAGAACCGGCCATCAGGCCACATTTCGGGAAGCTGCTCCGCAGGCCACGCGCGCCGCCACACGATGCCGGCCACCTCGCCCCACGGGTTCAGCTCCAGCGCAATTTCACGGATGGGCACTGACACACACTTCAGCACACTGCCGGACGGCCCTGGAACAACCATCAGCGCGCCCTGCCCGGCGAACAGGTCGTAATACATCTCAGGCCCGGCCCGCCAGAAATTGCCGGCTTCCAGCGCCGCCATCACCACTGCCGGCAGCGGCTCGTGCTTCACCCGGAAATCATGCCGGGTCGCCCTGTCCGTGATCGCCGCGCCAGGCTCCAGCGCGAAGAACGTGTCATACGCCGGCGTAACGTCGCCCACCATGCGCTGGCTGAACTGCACATTTGCCCGCATGCCGGTGCCGTCGAAAATCAGGTCCATGTCCGGCGTGCCAGGCGCAATGCCGTCCTGCGGCGCACGCCACGGCGCAATGTAGCGGTGAATGTCATCCAGCGTCGCACGCCACCGCTCCGCCGCGTTCCATACACGCTCAGCGCGCTTGTATGCCCGCAATTCCATCAAAGCTGCGAATCCATGTCATCGAGATAGCTCAACAGTCCGCGCCGTCCCGTGCTTCGCATGCCGGCGGCCATTTTCTGCTCCTTCTCCGCCTTCTTCCGCTCCTCGAAGGCCCGGCGGCGCGCCAAGGCCTCCTTTTCGGCCGCCAGGCGCGCCTGCTCTCGCGCCGCCGCCCGCCGCGCCTTCTTCGCACTGCGGATGCCAAGCACCGTGCCCACAACAGAGGCAATCGCCGAAATCACTCCTGCCATCAGCTCATCTCCCAATATTCGATGCCGCTGCTGCGGCACGCCACCAGCCGATGCATGCCAAGCAGCTTCGCCAACCGCGCGCCGCTCTCAGCCGTTACCGGCACCAGCAGCGGCAACGCATCCGCCGCCGCCAATCCGCGCACGAAACGACTGCTTACCCGCACAAACGAGCATAACCACAACCGCAGCACTGGTGAGGTTACGAACCACAGCAATCGCATCTCTTCCAGCCGCGCCACGCCAATCAAGGCAACGACACCATCAGGCGCAAGCACGACCCACAAGTCGCTGACCAGTATCTGATCATCCAGCTCCGGCCTGTCAGCCGCCAGACACTGCCGTACCTCCAGCGCCCGCGACTGACTGCACCTGATGATGTTCACCGCCATGACCTCCCCCCTCGGCTCAAACCAAACGGGCTGAACGCACCTATCCGGCTCGCCCGGCGAACAGGCCGCACAGGCTGTCGCCGACGAGCCTTCGCACCACCCTCGATCACGCCATGCACTCCACCCTCCATCTCCAGCGCCACGTATTGCAGCGCATCGTGCGGATCACACGTCGGATCGCTCTTGTCAGGCTTGTGCAGCACACGACGCCCCATGCCATCCTGCATCGTCTTCCATCGATACCGCGAAATAAACCCGGCACGCAGCATCTTGCACGCAGGAGACAACAAAAACGCAGGACGTCCATCCTCCGTCAGCCCCGCCGTCAACCACGAACGAACAGCCTCATGACGCGCAGATACCTCCTGTGTGCTCGCAGGAACGATCTGCTCTCCAAGCTCATGCGAAACCGTCTCCACCCACGCCATTTCGCCATCCTCGCGAACCGCCCCATAAAAACCAGCCGGATCGCACACCACCTGCGCCACCGGCAGCCCGCGCGCATGCTCGTCAAGCCACGCACGCACATGACGCCCAAAGGCACGAGCACCGCACCGCCCAGGAACAACCTCTCCAATCACGCGAACCTGCAAATCTGGCATCCGCTGCACAAAAACCGCAGCAGGTGCACTGATCCCCTGATCAATCCCAATCCACACAGGTGCATCCGCAGCCTCCAGCGGCTCCGACGCACAGTGAAAGTCATCCCGATACTCGCGATAAATCGCAGAACCATCCAGCGACGGCCCCCACTGACCATGCACATCGCGCCGAACACGCCACTCCGGCAGATTGCGCGCCATGTCCTCGTAATACTTCCGGCCACCAGGAAGATTCTCCACGTTCTCAGCCTGCGGAGACAACCCAGAAGGCTGCTGAAACAGCCGGAACCCAGGGCGCGGATTCTCAACCAACACACGATACGTCCAGTGATCCACATCAACCGGGTTCATCATCCCGGATACGCCCTTGTAGGGAGCCTGCCCCTCAGGCAACAACCGCGCCGGAGGATAGCGACCAACACGCTCCATCGCCGTGATGAAGTGCTCCTCCGGCACCTGTGGCAGCTCGTCGAAAATCACCTGGTTCGCCTCCACACCGCGCAGGAATTGTTCCGTCGTCTCCGAACCGATGGCAATAAACCGCACGTCCAGCTCCAAACCATCGCAATCAGGCTGCGCAAACCGGAACAAATGCTGCGCAGGACGCTCCGACCCACCCTGCCAGGTGGAACCCGCAAAGTCAGGCGGAAAGTGCTGCCACCAGGAAGGAATCAAAGAGCGGTAGAGGTTCCGATACGTGTCGCGCACAAAAAATACACGATACCGACGCCAGCCATCCAAACACACAGGTTGCTTGCTCGCGCGAAACACAGGGTCAAACAACCCGGCCGTCGTCTTCCCGCTCCCCACTGGCCCCATGATCACACGCACAAACGCGTCAGACGCCATGAACGACGCCGCAACAGGGCCAGGAGGCTTGTAGCGATGAATGTCCATCCGTGAAATACTCCGTGAAACAATCTGCCGGGAAAACCAGAAAAAACTTGCGGGGGGCTAGCCACCACCACCGGGGTGGTCTTTGGGGGGGGAGCCCCCCCGCGCGCCCGCACGCACGCGCGTATGGCCACCGGCGTCCGCCCCCTCAGAGCCGCCACCGCCTGCCGCCCCAGCCTCGACGGCTGCCGCGCCGCCTCCACCCTGCCTGGCCACCGTCCCCGCGCCTGCGCCCTCGCCAGCACCTCCATCGCCAGCATCTGCACCGCCAGCGTCAGCCGCCGGCAGTCCTGGCGGCGCACCGCGCGCAGGCTCCACCGGCACGTCCAGCACCTGCACCCCCTCGGCCTCCAGCGCCTGCTGCGCGGGGCTGCCGGGCCTCACATCACCGATCACCAGCAGCGGCATCTGATGACCGCCCTCAATGCGCATCTCGCGCGGCATCTGGCTGTGTAAATACGGGGCCAGCGTCCGCGCCGCCTGCACCTGTAGCGTCAGGATCGCCAGTGCGTCGTCCTGGCTGATTCCGTATTTCTCCGCGATCTCAGACGGATGCCGCGAGATGAGTTCGCCCAAGAACATCAGCGGGTCGCAGTGGCCAGACTGCTCATATAGGTCGCGGAACAGCCTGTGTTTTCGGTGCCTTTTGCCAGGAGTGCCTGCCATCACGCACTCCCACCTACGGCCTGCCGATATCGCCCGATTGCCTCGGCCCGCGCCTCCGGATCGCTACCCGCCTGCCGCAGGGCGATGGCCAGATCAATGAGATGCTCGCGCTGCTGCGGTGTGGTTGGTGGTCTGTAGTGCACCCCTAGGGCCCGCTGGAGCTCGTGCTCGACCTCGTCCAGTCGCGGCCTGCGCTGCTGCTCGGCGCGTTGTCTGGCGGCTACCTGAGCGGCCTGCTCAGCTGCCTGTCTGCGCTGCTGCAGTCGGCTGTAGAGGACGCCTGCGACGGCTGCTGCGATCTCGATCAGGTCGTGCATGTCGGCGGCGTGCTCGGTGATCTGGCTGGCGAGATCATGGAGGCCTGCGCTGCGTGCTGTCTCAGCCCACCTGGCGGCGATTGCGTCGGGCTGATAGCTGCCGCGCTCTGCGGAGGCGGCGATTGCGACGCGGAGGGTCTGCAGCGCTGCCTGGCCGGCGAGGCCGTCATCGATGGGCATCGTGCTGTCTGCCTGAGCGGCGAGGGCTGCGTCGATGGCGGGCTGCGCGACCTCTGCGAGGACGGCTGCGTCAGCCCATCCCTCTGCGGGGGCTGCGGTCTGCTCGGTGGGTGCGGCTACCTTCCTGGGGCGCTGCCTGCGCTGCTGGCGGCGACGGGTGGTCTGTCTGCGTTTGGTGGTCATTGTGCTGTCCTCCTGTGTCGTGGCTGTATTTCGCGCGGCGGTGGCGGGATATCGTCGTCCTGCTCTGTAATTGCGTAGCGTCGCGATCGCAGGTGCGCTGGTTCGCGCCTGATCTGCGTGGACAGCGACCTGGCTGCTGATGCGTAGGCGCGCTCGATCTGGTTGATCCAGCGGTCTGTAGCTGGGTCGTCGCGACTGTCCTCGATCTGCGCGCATCCGCGTGAGATGGCGGCGTGATCCAGACCGATGGCTCTGGCGACCTCGCGCATGCCGACGCCGGAGATGGTGATGACGATGTAGGCCGCGAGGTGGCGCGCTCTGCGGTGATGGCGGCGCGTGGGCTGGATGATGTCGCGCCAGGTCGTTGGCTGGTGTGGCCACCTCTCGGCGACGGCTGCGGCTGCGATGTGCAGCAGCCACCTGATGCGGCGGCTGCGATCGTGGCGGCGGAGGTGGCGGAGGCGAGCGTCCGAAATGACCGAGTCGCAGAGCAGGTCGTCAAGGCTGAGATCGATGCTGCGCGGCATGTGCACATTCTCCTGCGCTGGAGTGGTTGATAGGCCGTTGCCCCTCCCCCCCTACCCCCCCTCCCCATGCACGCGCGCGCGCGCGTGTCAAGTCCGCATATCGTCGCGAAGCTGCAAGGCATTGATATTGCGCAATTTTCGCTGTTGAAAACTCTACATTGGCGCACCCCCTGCGCGGCAACCGCGACTGACAGATTGTCGCACTCATAAACGGTGTGTTGACATGCCAGCCCGATTGCGTATGATGACCTCATCACAAAGAAAACGCGGGAGACACACCGTGAAGAAAACATGGAAAGCGCATGATGAATGGCGGCGGGCGCGCAAGCGTCTCCGTCGCCTATATAGGCCGGAAAGCAGGAAGGCCGCCCACGCGGCGGCCTTCCTGGACCGCGCGGGGAGCAGCATCAGCTCCCCGCGCGGAGCGGCCAGCGACATCGCGGCAGCCAACAGGCTGCTGGATGAGCTGGCGGCAGAGGAGCGCGCTGCCCGCCGCAACGTGCGGCGGCGCAGCGACAAGATTGCGCTCGCAGCTCGCGAGCGCATGGAAATGCTGCTCGCGGGCGGTTTTCATTTCCGCACCGTCGCCAAGGGGCTGGGCAGCATTTATTTATACGTCTGGCATGGCGACCGGTGGGAAAAAATCCGTTTCGGAGACCACCGGGCTGACATATACGGCGGCCATGGCAGAAACGGCAGCGGCTACAGGCTGCCAGATGAAGACAACATTATTTAACCACCCCTCTCCCCGGCGTCTGGCTGGCGCGCCGGGGAGGGGGATCCACAGCCAGCCCCCGGAGGTGGCCGGGGAGCAGGCCACCCGCGGCGGGCACATAGCCCCCCCATCGACAGGGGCGCGCCCGGCACCCCGCCGCGCAACAAGCCGGGCGAGGAGGACAGCCATGTCGGAGAAGTCGAACTTCTCCGACATCCTCGCCGCCGCGGCGAGCGGCGGCCAGCCTGAGCGTCTGTCTCAGGACTGGTTCGATCGACTCGCCGTGGAGGAGGGCGGGAAGGTGGCCGACCTCCGGTCCTTCGCCGCGGCCTATGAGTGGCCGCACGGTGATTGGCCGGAGGTGGAGGCCGCCGCGGCCCGCGCCGGCTACGGCCTGCGGAAAATCGCAGGCCGTGGCACCGGCTACGGGATCGTCATTCTGACGGCCCGTAGCAAGCGGGCCGCCGCCCTCCTCCGGCAGGGCCGTCAGCGGGCCCTCCAGCGCGAGCTGGGATGCTCAGCTGACGAGGCTGCCGCCCTCGAACCGGTCTGCCGGGCCGGCTGGGTGCGGGAGCGCGCCGACGAGATGCTGCAGCATCTCCGGTGGCTCCGCACCGCCGACCGGCAGGCCGTTGCCGCCACGCTTGATCAAGCGTGGCGCGAGTGGCGGCAGCAGGGCCGCGGCTGGGGCCGCTGCTGCCTAGAGGCGGCGCGGCTCCTGGGGCTCGACGCCCCCAGCACGCCGCGGCTCGACGCCCTGCTGCAGGCCGCCTTCCGGCTCGCCACGCGCGAGCTGGGATGGCGGCCGCCCCGGTGAGGGTGTCGGAGCCACCGGCTGCCCCCGCCCCCTGCTAGCGAAGTAGGGGGGCTACACGCCCCCTGAAGCGGCCGGGGGCGGGGGCACAAGACCGGGAGCGGACAGGAAACCGTCCGCTCCCAAATGACGGGGAAAGCCCCGTCGCCCTGGACTGATGTCTGGGGCGGCGGGGCTTTTTTTTGCGCGCTGCTGCATCGGGGCCAGCGGCGCAGCGAAGTCAACCCGCCCCGTAGGAGGCAAGACCATGACCGTCCTCCCCCTCTACACCGCCCTGCGGGCCGGATGCCGCGGCTCCGGCCTGCTGTGCACCTGGCCCGATGCCTGCGAGGCGGGCATAGAGGCCTACCAAAATCCGCCCATCACGGAGCGGCTGGCCACCGATGCCGCCAGCGCGTCCTGCAGGGCGCGGGATGCGCTGACGGCATTCCGTGAGGCCGTCGGCGTATTCCTGCCGCGCGCGGTATGGCGGCAGGCGCTGGAGTGGCGCAGGGCTGACGAGGCATCCATCCGCGCGCTGATGACGCGCGAGGCGCTCTCTCCCCCCATGCGCGCGCAGCCCACGCACCTGCTGCGCGCTGCCACGGCAGACTGGGCAGGGTATCAGACAGGCCCGCTGACGCCCGCTGAAATCGACGCGCTGGGCGGCTGGTTGCACGACACGTCCTGGTGGGTGCTCTATGACAACGGCCACGCATACTGGCTGGCCTACGCAAACGCCATGTCGCCGAGCGGCGTCATTTCGCGACTGCGCGACGCCATCGGCCTGCCGGTGCTGGACTGGCTGGATGGACGTGCGGACGAGCCGCTCACAGTCGAGGTCGGCGGCTACACCCACCGCGTCCACGGCCTGGACGAGGCCGCCCGCGTGCTGCTCGGCGAGTGGCCGCACATCGCCGACGTGCGCGCGGCTGACGACGTCATCGTGCGCACGCAGGACGGCATCGATCGCACCGCAGAGGCATGGCGGCGATACGGCAGGCTGGCCGCCGAGCGCATCGTCATCGAGGAGGATGCGGACGGCGAGCTGATCCCGTCCGACGCCACAATAGATGGATGGGCGGCAGAGACGGAGGCCCACGATGTCGCGTGGGTGGCATTCTGCCGGCACATAGACGAGCGCCTGGAGGCCGCCGCTTCCGGCCATGAGGACTGGGTGCGCTGTGGCAGGGACCCGGTCATATACTACGGGGCACCGCCCCGGTAGGAAGAACAAAGCGCGCCACATGCACGCACATACGGAGAACGTTCGTGCGTGATGGGCGGGCAGGGAGGCGGGAGAGCCGGAGAGGGGGCGTGGTGGCCCTTTCTCCAGCCCCCGATTGGATCAAGGTGCCCGATGAACTTCGGGCGCGCGACAAAATGGGGATGCACACGAGTTTGTGCACGCGCCAGCACCGTTACGATGCAGAAACGAGTTTTGGCGCGTGCGCCTGGAGACGCCTGCTGCCGCCACTCCGACCGCCTGCGCGGGCCGGGCGGCAAAGGCCGGGGATGCGGGAGGCGGCAGCGCAAGGGCATCATGTCCGCAAATCCCCGGCAGCCCGCACCTGTCAACGCAAGAAGAGGAGCAAAGACCATGACCACAATTGCCGACTACGCCACCCTGCGCGAGTGGCTCTCGCTGATGGCGCTCGGTGGCTGCACGCATGCCGAAGCCACCCTGCGCCTCGCCAACCGCTACGCCAAGCGCGGCGAGATGCGTCGCGCATACCGCCTGATGCGCGGCGCACGCCGCACCATCGAAAGAGAGGAGAGACGCCATGAAGCTCGCTGAATGGCTTGATGAGCACGCCTGCATGACGGCCAAGCAGGCGGCTGAACTGCTCGGCATCAGCACCGAGCACATCTACCGCCTGAAGGCCGGCGTCCACACACCATCGCTGGAGCTGGCGCGGAAAATCCACCAGCTCACTGATGGTCGCGTGAGCTACGATGATTGGATCAAGGCGTCAGACGAGATCACGTCTTGATCTGCCATCCGTTGATGCGCACCTCCGCATCATCTGGAAGCTGCGCGCGCAACACTGCGTATTTGAGTTCCGACAGCGGCTCCAGGGCGACCCCTCTGGAGCCGCTGCTCTTGTAGTCCTCATACACAAGAACGCCGTCGCGCAAGTCGCGATACACGAAATCCACCGCCAGCACATACGGCCTTCCGCTCACGAGATGCCGCAGATAGCCGTTCGCACCGCGCAGACGCACGCGCACCTGCCGACGCAGCTCGGCAATCTCTCCGGCCTGCTCCAGCAGCCGCAGCTCGCGCCAGCGCTTATGCTCGCCCTTGCTGGCGAAGTGCTCCATCACCTCGCCACACGCCGGGCATCGCTTTTTCGGAGGCTTGGCGCTTACATGATGCCCGCACACGCAAGCCCAGAAGCGCCGCGCATTGCGGAAGGTGCTATCATATCTCTTGAGCTTGCGCATCACTCGTCATGCCATTCATGCACACAGCGCGGAATCGGGAACACAACTTCCTTCGTGCGCCCGCACCTTTTGCAACGTTCGTGGCTAACTGCCACATAGCGCGAGCAGAAATGACGTGCTAAAACAGCATGGTAACCATCAAGGCTGTGCGTTGTATAGCGCTCATGCAGCCATTCGTGCCACTCGAAGCGGCAGCGCAGAATGGAAAGCTTTTCCATGATTGACATGACGCGCCTAACCATCATTCCGCCAGATCATGATCCCCACAAGGCTGACACCTGCGCCATCGTGCGCATGAACGTCGGCCAGCAGGAGATGCGTTACGAGCTGACACCACAACGCGCCCGGCAGCTCGCCATCATGCTGCTACAGCTCGCCGAGGAGCATGAATGCAGACGCAGCGCTTGACATGACCAGGCAATGGGCGCATCATAATTTCAGCCCACGAAGGATTCCCTCCCTGAATCCTCTCAGCATTGCCCCGCGTCATCCCCCGGTGGCGCGGGGATTTTCTTGCCCATTTCATCGGCAGCCCATGTGATTACAATCATCTCAAGGCCATCCATCAAAACGGCACGTCATCATCCAGCGACGCGGCAAGATTGTCTTTAGCAAACGAACCCACCGGCGTGGCATGCGGCGTGTCAACCTCGGCAGCATCACGCCGCTGCTCATCGCCCCTGCCGCCAAACATCACAAGCACCGCACCGTGCCCCTGCAAGACCACCTCGGTGCTGTAGCGCTCAGTGCCGTCCTGAGCCACCCATTTGCGCGTCTGTAACTTGCCCTCCAGATACACCTTGGAACCCTTGCGCAGATACTGCTCCGCAATGCGCGCCAGCCCCTCAGCGAAGATGACCACCCGGTGCCACTCGGTGCGCTCGCGACGCTCGCCGGTGGCCTTATCCTTCCACGTCTCGGAGGTGGCAACGCGCAGGTGCGCAATAGGTCGCCCGTCCTGCGTGTGGCGGATTTCCGGGTCGGCACCAAGATTGCCGACTAGAATGACCTTATTGACTCCTGCCATCATATCCACTCCTTTACTGGAAGGCCATGATAAATTACTCGCCATCCATGGAGAACACTACGCTTTTTCATTCTCTTGTTCATCAGATAATGCTCCCATGATCACATCATCTACTCCGATGGTAGAAGCTATCTGAGTAGCCATTTCTCGCAATTCATGTGATCTTCTTACCTTCTTGATTGCATGTATAACGGTGGTGTGATCCCTTCCTCCCAGCAATTCTCCGATTTGCGTCGTGCTTAGCTGCCGCAAATGATACAGCAGGAAGGCGGCAACATGGCGTGCATTGGCAATATTCTTGTGCCTTCGCGCCCCTGTAAGCAAGTTGCGGGAGATATTTGTGTGAGCACACACGGCCTCGATTATCAGCTGGGAGGATAGTTTGCTCAGCGCTGCAGCCGCACGCGTTTTTCTTACAGTTGAAGGAACATTCGAAAGCATGAGTGCTGCCTTGCGCGCATCGTATGCAGCTGAGGCGTCCTGTATGATGCGGCTTGCAGAACGCAACTCTGGAAGCAAGTGTGCCTCGAATGCCGCATAAAGCTCCCGGTGCAACATTTCTGCACGCTGCAGCTCATTTGAGATGCTCTCAAGTTTTCGCACAGCATCGGATTGCTCTTTCTTGATGAGCTTGCGCACCTGCTCAAACCACCACTTCATGCCAGCATCTGACATATCAGCTATTTCAGGGCGGTGGTTCCCTCTCACATGCGCCTCGAGAGCGTCAATGAATGCCATGATGTCCATCACACCTCCTCCCATTGAATGCCAATCTCACGCGCCACGCCCTGCGAGAGCATGACCACCATACCTCCGCGCGTCGCGCTCTCGGAAACGCCGCCATTGCGCGATCCCTTTCTCAGCAGCGCATTCCACCGCGCTGCATCTGCTTCCTTGAAGCTCTGCACCTGATGCCATGCATCCTGATGGTCGCGCTCGAAGACGAAAACAGAACCACCCTTGTTTGCCCGTGGGAGCACCGCTGATGCGCCTTGCGGTTCTTCTGAGGCCATACAAGCCTGCTTCCCTTTCGGAGTCACAGGGACGGCTGAAAATCGCTCTGCGAACCAGTCTGCGTTGAAGCCCTGCCAGGAATTGCCGATCATCAGCTCGACAGCATCTGTGCGATTGCTCTTCGGGATGCGCGCGAATTCGCGTGCTAGCAATTCCGCTGCTCGCTCCGTGAGCGGTTTTTTCATCTGTTGCCGATGCTCCCAGACGGCTTCGGCGTCTTCCTTGCTCAGGACGGTAGCCAGGATGTCGATGCAACGCTGCTTACGCGATGTGCGTTTCGATTTGTTGGCAGGTCGCTGCTCTTCCAGGACAAGGGTGCATGAAGGCGCGTCAGCGCCGTGGCGCGCTTGCGCGCCCTCTCTTGTTGTAGTCTCTGTCGTAATCTCTGTTGTAGTCTCTGTATTGTTTCCGCCATTTGGGCAGATTCGATTCTGCCCTTTTGGCGGATTCAATTCTGCCCTTTGGGCAGATTTGATTTGGCCAATAAGGGCGTTGTTGATAGCATCGATGTGCACGGTGAAATGCCTGGTGGGCGGCACACCTTTCACGGCAACGTCAATGAATCCAGCCTCCTTCAGCGCCTTGATGGCCGTGCGTTGCTCCTTCTCAGTGAGGCTTGTTTCAGCCTCCATCTCATGGACTGTCTTGTAGATGGATTCTCCGTTCCTCCTGTCCCACCAGTAGAGCAATTGCTGAAGCAGGATTGCTGCTGTGATGGAGCCGGTGATTTTGCGCAATGCCGGATAGAACGCGATGGGGCGCTCTGAAAGCAGGATGTGGAGTTTCATCAAAAAACCCTCCTTCATGGGGTTGACGGAGGGCGGTGCAGGCGTGTATCTGAGTGCAGACACACGGCACATCCAGACCCTCCGCCGTGGGTTTTGCCGGTCAGGGTCGCTCTCATTCCCCTGACCGGCATTTTGTTTGCGGCATCTCCGCTACGCAGCCATGCCGCACTAGTCGCAACTATCGCGCTTCGATGGCGATGTGTCAACGTCATCACACCACGCCAGCAGCGCTTCAAACTCAACGATGTATTCAAACGTGCACGCTGGCTTGGCGTCGCATTCCTCAGAACAACCGCAGTTGACGCAGCGCTTGTGCATGATGGGAGGCTCGCCAAGCGCCTTGAACATGCGCTCGTCGCAGCCAAAAATTCCGTGCTCATCAACGCTCCAGCAGGCATCACCGCAGCGCCCCACGATACTCGTCTCCGTGCGCCGCGGAAGCCTGTTCCAGGCGTCCAGCGCCTGCTTGAAATGCATGTCTGTCTGCCGGTCGCGCCGCGCCATGTTCGATACGGGGCCGCGCATCATGCAATGCGGACAAACGCACTGGATGTTGAAATCGTTGCGTTCATATCGCGTGTCAATGCTGCCGCAAGCTGGGCATGGCAATGCGCTTGGAATCATGTCGCCCTCTCGTTCCACTCTTCCATCGCTCTGACTTTGTCGCGCTCATCAGGCCTGCATTTGAGGCGCGGTCTGATGGTGGGGCCGCGTGCCTCGCATGAGCAGCATGCTATGTAAGCCCATCCTTGCATGTCTACGCCCATCTCAAGCTCCGTGCCGCCGCAGAATGGGCAAGGCTTTGCATTCATCACATCCTACCTTCTTCCCCACCAGCCGAAGCTTGTGAGGTGTGCTGCTCAGCAATAACCTGACCGTCGCTGTAGCCTGAGCCATAGCAATAGCCGGAGCCATCGCCGTAGCCGTATCCGTCGCCGTCGCCGTCGCCGTCGCCGTAACCTGAGCCGTAGCCGTAGCCGTATCCGTCGCCGTCGCCGTAGCCGGAGCCATCGCCGTCGCCGTATCCTGAGCCGTAACCTGAGCCGGAGCCGGAGCCATCGCCGTCGCCGTATCCTGAGCCGTAACCTGAGCCGGAGCCGTAGCAACTAGCATCATTTCCATCACTCATTTTCGTCCTCCATGATTGACTTCACGGCCGCGTCCGTGCACGGGATAACCTCAATCACGCCAGTGATGACGTGGTTTTTGGTCATACTGTCGATATTGCTCTTACTGCGGATGATGCCGTAGCGTGCCACACCTGAGAGCGCGATGCCGTCAGCAGCATGCCATTTCCACAGGCGGCGGCATTTGTTCAGCACTACAACCTTTCCATTCTTCGACTGCTCCTTGAGCTTTCCGAAGAACACGCCCGCGCCATAGCTGCGCACGATTACGAACTTTCCTATGTTCGGGTTCTTGAAGGACATTTTGAGTCTCCTCTCAGTTTGTTGACAACGTGCCCGTGTAAGCCATAACCGCCCCTGCCACGGGCAACAGGAACGGCTGGTAGAGAGCTGGCGCTCGGCTACCGGTTCTCGCCTCAAGCGCGCCAGCAGCCAGCGCTGGGCTACCGGACACCAACCGGCTTTGATGTCCGCACGCTGGCGTCGTCTGCAATACGAGACTGGTCTTTCATCGGCGCAGTCTTCATCAGGCTGACGGTGGCGGAATGCCGCACATGCCGTTCCGGCTCCGGCCACACCATAGCAGCGCCAGCGGCAGCAAGCGCCACGCCGAGACCAAAGCCGAGCACCAGCGCGGCCAGCAGCTTGTGCAATGTTTTGCGCCTCTCACGCAGGCGACGCCGGCGCTGCTCCGCGAACCACGCCTTGCGCGCGGTCTCGAAGTCAATCGGCATCTCCATTTTCATCCCAGTCTTCCATCCCGTCATCGCTGCCACCCGGCGCGGCAAGCTCGTTCAGGTCTATGCCAATCCGTCGCATACGCCGCAGCAAATCTGCGTCGATATGAGTGTTTCTGTGCACTAGCCACCATACGCGCTGGCCAGGGTATTCAAGGCCAAGACGACGCCCAAGCTCTGCATAGCCGATGCGCTCCCGCTCCATGTAGCGCAGCAGCGCCGCGGCAAACGGTCCATGCTTTCTTTTCGCCATTTATCACCCCGTTGACATATTAAACACGGCAGCTATTGTATAGCAACAGCGCAATTATGCAATATGATGAGGTCATCATATGAAGACTGGCATATACATCGGCCTGCCAGAAAATGAGTATCACGAGCAGCGCGACTGGCTCGGCTCCACCGACCTGAAGGCGCTCTACGAAGACCCGGTGGAGTGGCAGTGGCGGCGTCTGAATGAGCCGCGTGAGGACACGCGCGCGCTTGTGTGGGGGCAGGCGCTTCACAAGCGCGCACTGGAGGGACATGACGCGGCCATGGAATGGCTGCGTGCGCATCCGGAGAAGCTGCGCCTGCTGCTGAGTGGGCCGGAGATGACAGACGCGCTGACACGTATCGGCGTGAAGGACAATATCCCGCGCAACCTTGATGAGCGCGCGATGGTGCTGGCATCCTCGGCGCGCTTCGACGACATCCTGCCTGACATCGCCAAGGCGGTGGAGTGGATGCATGCAGACCCAACCATATCAGCCGTGATGGGAGACGGGCACCAGTTCATGGGTGGCCTGCCTGAGGTGTCCGTGTTCGCCAGGATCAACGGCGTGCCGCGCAAGGCGCGGTTCGACTGGCTCGCGCCGCACGCCATATTCGACCTCAAGAGCTTCAGCCTGCAGCTCACCAGCAATCCACACCGCGCGGCCATCAAGGCCATCGCCAATCTCCGCTATGACATTCAGGCTGCCGCCTACATCGAGGCATGGCATGCCGCCAAGAAGCTGCTGAAGCGCGGCCTCGTGCACGGCGGCACCAAGGAGCAGCGCGAGTTTCTCGCCGAGTGCTTCAAGCGCCGCGCGCCGCTGTGGGTTTGGATTTTCGTCAAGTCGCAGGGCGCGCCGCAGCCGCTCGTGCTGACTATGAAGAGCGGTGGCGAGGTGGTGCGTCAGGCCCGCGCCGCCGTGCACAAGGCGTGCGAGAATTACAGGACGTTCAGCGAGACGTTCGGCATCGACAAGGAATGGCATCCGCGTCATGCGCCGATGGAGGTAACGCATGACGTGCTGCCGGCATGGATGGGATACAACGAATGAAGGAGGACAAGATGACGCATACGAAGCAGACGACCGATTTGGTGGCCGCCACGCCGATGCGCGAAGAGGCTGGCGGCTCCGTATCCATCGTGCCGCAACACATGGGCCACGTGGTGGAGTTCGCCAAGCTGATGAGCAAGGCGCGCGGGGCCATCAGGCAGGAATACATCGACAACCCCGGCGCGTGCCTCGCGGTTACGACCGCCGCCCTGCGCTTTGGAATGGACCCGTTCGCCCTGGCGCAGAAGGCGTATTTCGTCAACGGCCAGATAGCCTACGAGGCGCAGGTCATCATGGCGCTGCTGAACACGCGCGCGCCCATTAAGGGCAGGCTGCGCTATGAATACAACGGCTCTGGCGCTGATCGCAGGTGCACATGTAAGGCGACGCTGGAAGATGGAGATGAGGTGTCTTACACCACGCCGCCACTACGGATGATCGCCGGCAAATCGCCGTTGTGGAAACGCGATCCTGATCAGCAGCTTGCATACTACGCCGCGCGCTCGCTGGCGCGCAGGCATTTCCCAGAAGTCATCATGGGCGTCTATGCCCGCGATGAGCTTCAGGATGGTGATGCGGTAGAGCTAGATAGCAACGCAACCGCCACCGTCGTCGATGACGCCGCGCCAGGCCAGGCAAATCCGCTGTTGGCTGAAGCGGCAGATGATGACGGCGATGACGATGACACCATCGACGTGGATGTGGAGATTGACGGCGATGACGCGGAAGAGCTGGCGCCGCAGGAAGAGGGAGCGCCCTCAGAAGAAGCAGAAGACTATGACAACACATTCATCGAGACGCTTATCAAGTGCCTTCCAGATATCACGGACATCGGCAGCTTGCGCACAATATGGAAGACACATGAAGAGCGGCTAAAGGCAATCAAGGCAGAGAAACCGGTTCTCTATGAAAGGGCGCTCCAGGCGTTTGAGGCGCGGAAGAAGAAGCTGATGGAGGATGTGAATGGCGATAATCACAAACATTGACGCGCTCTCGGTTGGCCATTACGGCGCAATCCTTGCTGATCCGCCGTGGCCATGGCAGGCACGCAGCCCGAAAGGTGAGGGCCGCAGCGCCAAGCGCCACTATCCGGTGATGCAGCTTGATGAGATCAAGGCCCTGCCGGTGCAGCGTATCGCCGCAAATGATTGCGTGCTGTTCCTGTGGTGCATCGACTCGATGCTGCCGCAGGCCCTGGAGGTCATCGAGGCGTGGGGATTCACGTTCAAGACTGTGGCCTTCACGTGGGTCAAGAAGAACCGCGCCTCAGACGGCTTCTTTACCGGCATGGGCTACTGGACACGGGCCAATCCAGAAATGTGCCTGCTGGCCACCAGAGGCCGCCCTTGTCGTATAGCCAGAAACGTGCAGCAATTGGTTATCGCACCGCGAGGGCGGCACAGCGAGAAACCCGCTGAGGTGCACAGGCGTATCGAGCGATTGGTGGCCGGGCCGTATCTTGAGTTGTTCGCCCGGCGGCCGGTTGCTGGATGGGACGTGTGGGGAAATGAGGTGCAACAATGACTGAACCAGCACTCTGGAAGCTCAAAAGATGGGGCAGTGCTGATGACGAGTTTCTAAAAATCATCAATAAACTTGACGAAATGCCAGGAATACATTCGTGGAAAGTTGAAATTACAGGAGACTTTGTTCGCGCAACGTTATATGTCAAAGATGGAGACAAGTTCATAGAGGACATCTATTGGTATACGCCAAAGATTGGCGTCCCAATAATGATGCATGTCATCATGGTCATGAGGGGATTGCTGAAACGCGCAATGGAATATAACTTGCACGTCAATCCTCCAATGCCTTTCATGCAATGGAAGTGATCACTGAGCCTGCCGCTTGCGTTCCAGCAGGGCATCCAGCTTGGTCTCGATGCGGTCAAGGCGGCCATATAGCGCTTCCAACCGCACATCGACGCGTGCAGCCCTGTCCTCCTGCGTGCGTAGTCGCGACACGACATCGCTGAAGCGCGCCCAGTCGCGCTCCAGCGCATCGACACGAGCGGACAGTGAGGCAGCCCACCACACGGCAGCTATTGTCTGCATCATGATTGTGATGATGAGCGCCACAGGCACACGCTTGTCCAGGTGCCACCCTTCCGAAGCCGGATCCTTCATCTCCTGCCCCACCTCCTATCGATGATCGAAAGCCCGAAGATGCTTGCCATAGCCGCCCAGAAATAGGGCTGAAACCATTTCGGCAGCTCCAGCGGCGTCAGCCATTCCATCGGAAAGGTGCTGTCTATCATGATTGCCGCGAAATACACCGCAGCACTTACTTCCGCCAGGAACAGCGGCAATCTGCCGAGCAAATAGCCCAGCTTGACGCGGCGCACAGCGGCATCTGCCTGCAATGCAGCCTGCTGCACGCCAGCGCGCAACCGATCGCGATCATTCTGCGCGTCGATGTAGAGCTCGCCAAGTCTCACAAGCGGCGCAGCCAGCGCATTGACCAGCCACCTGATCATTCGTCTTCCTCGAGCGCATCTCCACGCATAGGCGCGCCCATGCCGATCGGCGTGTCCGTGATCGCGCGCAGCGCCACGTTGGCCATTGCGATGGCAATGATCAGCCCAGCCGCCACCTTCGGATTGTCGAAGATGCGGAACATGTCCAATGTCGCCGCGGCACCGATGCCGGCCACCAGCATGTTGAACAGCACCGTGCGCCAGCCCTTCAGAACAACCATGCCACCACCTCCTGTATTTCATTCATGAATGCCGCAACCAGCGTGCCTGCTGCCACCACGAATGCCGACCATGCCGCTGCAAGCTCCTTGTAGTCGCGCGGCATGGGCGCGTTGTCGTTTGCCGCAGCTGGCGCAGGTGGCGCGTCAGGTTGCCGCAGCGCGACAGGGGCGGTGAACAACTTGCCCTCCGCACGCCGCCGCCGCACCAGCCCGCGCAGCTGCACGAGCCTGCCTTTCACCCGCGCCTTCGTCCAGCGCATCAGCAGGCGCGGCACGTCATCGTATCGGCCATCCCGCACCGCGCGGAAGACGGAAGAGCGGCGGAAGTTGCCGATGCCGACGTTGTAGGCGAAGCTCACCAGCGCGCCGAACTGGTTCTCGTTCAGCCGCTGCATCACGTCCTTGCCAAGCGCTGCCGCTACACTCTGCGCGAAGCGCTCCACGTCCCGGCGCAGGATTTCCTCAGCCTCTGCCATGGTGATGCGCATGCCGGGCCGCACCTTCGGCGGCCCGGCACGGGAGGTGTGGCCGTAGCCGATCGTCCACACACCAACGGCATCGCGGTAGGCCTTCAGGCGCAACCCCTCGAAGCGGCGAATGAGTTCTATAGTGTTTTCATTGATCACACCAACACACCCCCATCAACAAATCTCCAGTTCGTTCCGTCAGAATAGGCCAACTTGTCATTAACAAAAATAAGGCACCCATTCTTGTTTGTTGCATCAGGGAGACCTGAAGAAGAAAAATATCTGCCAATTCCTATGGCACCATTCACATCAAGACTCACTCTTGGAGTGAGTGTTCCCACGCCAACGTTCGTTCCATAAAAAACAAACGGAGAAGAAGATGATGATATGTATCCAATATTATCAAGACCACCCACACGCGAACGTATCTCACCTTTTGTGCCAGAACCATGTGCGTTAAATGAAAAAGATTGTGCTGTTACATTCTTGAGATAAAGAATGTCAGGCAGTCTGAAGTTCACAATCCTTATTGAAGAATTTGTCGCTGAAAATTCCTGATAGTGCGCAATGATGAGATTTCTTTCGTCGTCAGAAGATGTGAGAACGGATGTATAACCGCCTGCGCCAACAGTGAATCCGCCTTCCAAATCGGAAGGTGTAGACCAAACAGCACCAGACAACACTACCTCAGATACAGAAGCAATCCTATATCTGAGGACACC
>Ga0256839_1001054_pt1 | contig 34414 bp, 34 predicted proteins | sample 354166metaG_FD_185968 | JGI IMG/M metagenome (GOLD analysis project Ga0256839, IMG submission 185968) | Hydrothermal vent microbial communities from Mid Atlantic Ridge, Atlantic Ocean - 354-166 | ecosystem: Environmental > Aquatic > Marine > Hydrothermal vents | place: Atlantic Ocean: Mid...
GTCGGCGGGGTTGGGGTTGCTCTGCGAACCGGGCAGAGCACCTCCGTCAGTCCCAGAGAAAATCATGCCTTTGGCGCGAATGTACTCTGCACCGCCGCGCCACTTGCCTTTACGGTAGGTGAGCCCGAACCCCCAACGTGTTCGATCATATTCCCCAGGGTTTTCCTTCGTCAGGGTACGCTTGCCGTCCTGGTACCACACGAAGAGCTTGAGACCCTGGTAGCGGGCCCCGCGCGGGCCGTGATGGTCCGCCGACCAGGAGGGCGGAGCGAGGTGCGCGCCCGAGGGGAACGGGCTCTTGCCCGGGAGCAGGAGCTCCGACGCCCAGTAGAGATAGAGCTCGCGGTTGTCGTCGTTGTCACCGCGGGTGATGCCGTTGCCGTTGCCGATCATCACGGCGTAAGTGTGCTCCCAGCTCCCGGTGGTGAACCAGTCGAAGAGCTGGATGCCGATGTCGCGGAAGGCGCTGACCGGCCCGTTAGGCCGGTTCACGAAGTCACCTGGAGCGTCCTGGGACCCGTCCCCGTCGAAGAAGCGCTCCAGCAGGAGCTGGTTGGTGGCGTTGGTGAAGTTGATGTAGTCGAAGACGTGGATGGCTCGCAGGCCCTCGTCCGCGCCCGGCGTCTTGAACTGGCCCACCCGGATGCGCAGCCCCTTGATGTGGTTCAGGGTCACGCTCGCGTCGGTGATCTTCAGGCTGCCGCCACCCTGGCGGGTGATCCCGTTGTTGCCGGACTCGACGAGGAAGAAATAGTTGACCTTGCTGTCGAGCGGGAAACCGGTGCCGCGCACGCCGAAGCGGGCGCGGATGATGTTGAAGCCCGATTCGGACCTGAGGTCCGGGCGGACCTGGTTGAAGATCGCCCGCTGCCCGGCCCAAGGCCCCGCCTGAATGGGCGTGCCGTCGGTCTGCTGATACTCGGGCTGGATGAAGCCCCAGACGCGGGCGCGCGCGGCCGCCCCTGGCGGCTCGGTGCCCTGCATCTTGAGCCAGTTGACGGCATGGGCCTGTCCGGCCGCCGCCATCCCCCCCAGGCACGCGGCTGCGAGCGCCGTCATACGGAATCGCTTCATGTCCACTCCTCCCTCGGCATGCTGAACAGGTTCGGTCGTCGCACCGAAGTCAGGGCTTGACCAGGATGTAGCCCTTCTGCACGAGCTCGATGATGCGCGCCACGCCTGCACTCACGCGTGTGGCCTGCGGCACCAGCTCTGGCTCGGCGCCGAGCTTCTTGGTCATCTTGCGCATGGTGTTGTTGCAGGCGGCGAAGCGCACGCCGTTGTCGGCGAGCCCTTTCACGCGCCCGCGGTTGATGTTGTCGGCGAACAGCAGCCGAAGCCCGGGTCCGAAGGCGACGATCTCGATGTCCAGCCTGTCTGGCCCATAGTGCTTCAGAAGGTTGTTGGCCACGTTGAGCACCAGCGTCTGCTTGCCAGGCTGAGGGTCGCTGATCTGGAGCACCACCTTGACGTCGGCGAACGGCTTCTCCTCCGCCGCGGTGGCCACCTGCCCCAGCCCCGCGGCGAGCGGCGCGAGGGCGACGAGCGCGAGCAGCTTTCTTCTGAGCATGGAGACTCCTCCGTCCACGAACAGCACGAGACGAAACCGGCAGGGCGCCCTGCGGCGCATCCCGCCGCTCATTGCTAGAAGACGCGCGAGCCCGGAGCCTTATTCCCCTCCGGTGCGGATCTCCTGCCCGCCGGGGCCGGCCCTGGCGCACGTCGGGCGGGCGGAATAATATGGACGGCGGGCGCGTCTCAAATGTCGGGAGAGGTGCGGGAGGCGCCGGCGCCCCCGACCCAGGGACGGGACGAGACCACAACATGCAGAACCACCGGCAGGTGGCGCGCGGGGAAGGAGGAGCAGCGATGGGTCCCGTCGAGCGGCTGCGCCGGATTCGCGCCGTGCGCCGGCATCTGGAACGCCGGCGTGAAACGCTCTACCGGCTCGCCTACGCCTGGTGCGACGATCCGTTCCTGGCCGACGACCTGGTGCAGCAGGCCGCGGCCAAGGCCCTGCAGAACGCGGGCCAGTTGCGCTGCGTGGAGCAGGTCGGACATTGGATGGTCCGCATCCTCTCCAACTGCTGGCGGGACCACCTCCGGCGCTCGGGCCGCGAGACGGGCGGGGAGGCGGCCCGTGCCTGGGCCGAGTCGGCCTCGCCGGAAGGGGAGTGCGAGCGCGAGGCGACGGTGCGGCGGGTGCGTGCGGCGCTGGGGCGGCTCACGCCCGATCAGCGCCAGGTCGTCACTCTCGTCGACCTCGAGGGCTATTCCTATGCCGAGGCGGCAGAGGTCCTAGGGGTCCCCATCGGCACGGTGATGAGCCGCCTGTGCCGTGGGCGCAGGCTGCTGCGGCAGGCACTGCTGCAGGAGGAGACGCGTGACGAGGATGCGATAGGGGACACGGGGCGACGACGAAGTCGCGTCGCCGTGGTGCGACGGATCCGATAGACGAAGATCCGCGCATCGGACAGCAGCGGCTCCAGACGGCACCAGGGAGACCACGACGATGAGGCAGGAAGTCGCTTTCGACCGCGCTCCCTCGGAGGAGCGGCTGAACGCGTTCGTGGACGGCGAGCTCGATGGCGAGGACCACGCCCAGATGCAGCGGCTGGTCTGCGAGGACGCAGAGGTGGCCCGTGCCGTCTGTGAGCTGCGCACGGTCAAGGAGCTGGTTCGCTCGGCCTACGTGGGGGTCTGCCCCCCAGGTGGCCGCTCCTACCGCCTGCTCCCCGCGCCGCCCCGGCGCGGCATCCGCGGCATCGCCGCGGCGCTGGCCCTCCTCGCGGCGGGTGCCCTGGCTGGCTGGTTGGCGCGGGATGCCCTCGTGGAGCGCGAGATCAGCGGCCTGCAGGCGATCGCCCTCGCCCCGATGGCCGAGACGCGCCGGATCATACTTCATGTCAGCTCGAACGACCCCGCCCGTTTCGAGGCAGCCCTCGACGACACCGAGCGTCTCCTGCGGGCCAGCCGCGACGAGGGGCGCGTGGTGCAGGTGGAGATCGTGGCCAATACCGAGGGCCTGAAGCTCCTGCGCATGGCCCATGCGCCTTACGTGGCGCGGTTGCGCGCCCTGGCCCGGCGCTACCACAACGTGCGCATCTTGGCGTGCAGCCGCACCATCGAGAAGTTCCGGCTCATGGGGGTCGACATCCGGCTCGTGCCTGAGGCGCAGGTGATACCCGGCGCCCTCGAGCGCATCGTGGACCGGCTCCAGCAGGGCTGGGTCTACATCAAGGTCTGAGCCCCGCGGCACCGCGGGCGGACATCGCCTCAAAGGCTCTCCAGGATACGCCGGCGGATGGCCCGGCACTCCTCGTCCGTGATGAGCTCCTGCTCGTGCAGGCGCCGCAGCCGCCGGAGCCGGCGGGCGACGGGGTCCTCCGCACCCGCCTGCGTGCCACGCGCCGGTGCGGCGCCGGCCGTCCGCGCAGCACCACCCGACAGTGCTTCGCGGTCATTCTGGTTTTCCTTGAGTCGAAAGGGATGGAGGGTCTGAAAAATCGCGATTTTTCAGACCCTCCCCGCGGCCACGGACGGCCGCGGGATGGCCCATGCACAGGGAAGTGCATGACGATACGACGAAAAATCGAAATGGAACGCGAAGCACCTCAGCGCTGATCAATCCGCGAAGCGGATTGATCAGAGTTTCCGGATGATAGGCCTTCCAGAAGGCTTCTCGCCCCTCAGGTGGGATCGTGGGCGAGGATGGCGCGGATGCGGTCCTCGGTGAGGGGATGGGTGGAGAGCCAGCCGGGGAGGTCGGGGCAGCCGCCGTCGCCGCCGGCCGCTTTCCTGTCGCCGCCTTCGGCCGCGGGCGCGGCGCAGGCATTGGCCTCGATGCGCCCGAGGGCGCTGGCGAGCAGCGCGGGTTCCAGGCCCTCGGCACGCAGGAGCCGCACGGCCCAGGCGTCGGCCTCGCGCTCCATGGCGCGCGAGTAGCCGAGCTCGACGAGCATCACGGGGAGCGAGGCGAGCAGCCCCGTCACGCCCGACAGGTCGCCCGCGAGCATGAACACCGCCGTGGTCAGGATGCCGTGCTGCAGGGTCTCCCGCAGGGCGTGGCGGTGGGCGAGGTGGCCGAGCTCGTGGGCGGCGACGGCCAGCACCTGCCCGTCGCCGTCCAGGATCTCCACCAGCCGGTCGGTAAGGACGATGTCGCCGGAGGGCAGCGCGAAGGCGTTGGCCGTCCCGCCCATGCGCCGGAAGCGCACGCGCACCGTGTAGCCCGGCGCGTGGCGGGCGGCGAGCGCCTCGATGCGGGCGGCCAGCGCCGCGCGGCGGCCGGGGTCGAGGCGGCTCGGGGCGAACAGGCGCCCGTCCATCCAGCGCAGCGCCTCGCGGCCGCTCGCGGCGAGCAGCTCGGGCGGCAGCCGCTCGGCGGCGGCGCGGGCCACGGCCGGCACGCCCCAGCGCACCGCCCCGTAGACGGCGGCGGCGGTGACGAGCAGCGCGGCGAGCGCCCAGGGCAGGCGCGACTCCAGCCGCCGGACGAAGGCCGTCCGCCGCGGCAGCAGCGCGGCGAGCCCCGGCGTCTCGGGCGCCTCGAACAGGCCGCCGCCGGGAAAGCGCACGAGCCAGGGGGTGCCGCCCACGCCGGGGGTGACCTCCAGGGCGTCCACCGCGGCGGGCCCAGCGAGCAGGGCGCCGTGGCCGTCGCGCACGCTCCAGCGGTCCGCCTCGCGCTCGAGCCAGGCGGGGAGGCCGCGGGTGCCGCGGCCGTCGAGGAAGCGCCCGTCGGCGACGCGCACGGGCGCCTCCCCTCAGAATCCCACCTCGAGACCGAGGGCCTCGCCCACCTCGTCGCCCACGGCGCCAACCTGTCCGGCGTCCTGGGCGGCGACGAAGCCCTCCAGGTCGCCCCGGACCTCGAGCGCCAGGTGGTCGGCGAGGTAGCGCGCCGTGCGCACGGCGGCCCAGGGCCAGAAGAGGCCCAGGGTGAGAATGAGCCCGAGGGTGTTGCCGAGCTGCAGCCTGAGGAAGGGGCCCAGCCGGAAGCGGCTGCGCAGCCGGTGCGGGCCGATGCGCAGGTGCCCGTAGCGCAGGTTCATGCGCCCGACGGCGACCAGCGCCATGGCCAGCACCAGGGCCAAGAGCCAGAGCCCCATCGCCAGCGCGCCCGCGGCGGCGAAGGCGGCCCCTGGCTCGGCGCCACCCTCCGGCCGGGCCACGAGGACGAGCGTCACGAACGCGGCCAGGCCGGCCAGGCCGATGGCGGCCGCCGTGAGCCACAGCCGCCAGTAGGGCCCGAGGCGGGCCTCGTGGTGGATGCGGGTGGTGCCGAAGCGGGCCCGGCCGACGGTGAAGCGGTCCTGCTCGCGCAGCATCACCGGACCGAGCAGCCCCAGCGTGACCTGGGCGAGGAAGGGCCAGAGGAGATAGGCGGTGAGGGCCTCCACATAGCGGCCGTCGAAGCCGAAGCGCACGCCGCGCCAGGCGGAGTTGCGCGCCCGGAAGGCGAGCGAGCGGCAGATCAGCCACGGCACCAGCGGCAGGAAGGCCAGACCCAGCAGCAGGCCCAGCGCGGGGCTGGCCGCGTTCGCCGCCATCCAGGCGAGCACGACCAGCAGGGCCACGAGGCGGCCGCGGAAGATCACCCAGGGATCGGCGAGATACGCGAAGCGCGAGCCGGCGAGCTCGGTGGCTCCGTAGAAGTAGCGGTTGGTGCGGACCTTGGCCCAGGGCGACCACAGCCCGAGCGTGAGGATCGTGAGCGCCACGTTCACGATCCAGATCCGGAAGTAGCTCCAGCCGTCGCCGTGGAAGCCCAGCGGCTCGACGCGCGCCGGCACGGCCTCCCCCACCGCGCGCTCGCCCGCGGGCGCGGTGCGGTCCTGCATGCCGTCCATGCGGTTCTCCCCTGTGCCGGATTCCGTCCGCGCGGCCTTTCCCGGCGGCCCCGGAGCGCCTCCCCCGCGCGCTTCCCGCCTCCGGCGCCGCCCCGCGCGCCGCAAGCCTGTCACACCCCGGACAGCCGGGATGTGAACGGCGTCTCAGTCCGAAGGGGTTCCGGCCCCGGGCGGGCCGACGATCACGGTGACCATGCGGCCGGGGCGGAGCCGGCGGCGGAAGGCCTCGCGCACCTGGGCGGCCGTGACGGCCTCGACGCGCTCGTTGAAGCGCTCGAGCCAGTCGAGCGGCAGGCCGTAGAAGCCGATCATGGCCACGTACTCCGTGATGCGGCGGTTGGAGTCGATGCGCAGCGGGAAGCCGCCCGTGATGTTGCGCTTGGCGGCGACGAGCTCGGCCTCGGTGGGGCCCTCGCGCACGAAGCGCTCGAGCTCGGCGCGCAGCACCGCCAGCGCCTCGGCGGCCTGCCGGGCCTCGGTCTGGAGGGCGGCGACGAAGGGGCCCTCGGCCGACATGGGGAAGAAGTAGCTGTAGACGCTGTAGGAGAGCCCGCGCGCCTCGCGCACGGCCTTGAACAGCCGCGAGGTGAGGCCCGAGCCCCCGAGGACGTGGTTGCCCACGTAGAGGGCGAAGTAGTCGGGGTCGCCGCGGCGCATGCCGGGCTGGCCCACCCAGACGTGGGCCTGGGCCGATGGGTGGGCGATCCGGACGGTGCGCGCGCGTGCGAGCGGCCGCACCGGCGGCAGCGGCGGGGCGGGCTCGCCCGCGGGCAGGCCGGCGACGATGCGGCGGGCGAGCCGCTCGGCGGCGGTGCGGTCGAGGTCGCCCACGATGGCGACGACGGCGTTGCGCGCCACGTACCAGCGGCGGTGGAAGGCGACCACGTCCTCGCGCGTGAGCGCGCGCACCGACTCGGGCGTGCCGCCCGGGGGCGAGGCGTAGGGGTGGTCGCCATAGACCGCGCGGTAGAAGGCGCGCTCGGCGAGCTCGCCGGGGCGCTGGAGCGCGATGCGCAGCCCCACCTCCATGCGCGCGCGCTGGCGCTCGAAGTCGGCGGGCCGGAAGTCGGGCCGGGCGATCACGTCGGCGAGCACGCCGTAGGCCACCTCGGCCAGCCGCGGCTCCGAGAGGGTGCGCAGGGAGACGACGGCCATGTCGCGCAGCGACTCGGTGCCGAGGACGGCGCCGACGCCCTCCAGGGCCTCGGCGATGGCGTCGGCGCTGCGCCCGCCGGCGCCCTGGTCCAGGAGGGCGGCGGTGAGGGCGGCGAGCCCCGCCTTGCCGCCGTCGCGGGCCGAGCCTGCGGCGAAGACCACGCGCACGTCCACCATGGGGAGCTCCCGCGTCTCGACGAAGTAGACGCGCGCGCCGTTGGGGGTGGTCCAGTGCTGGATGCGGGGCGCGGCGGCCGGCGCCGCGGGCACGGGCGCGGAGCGAAGCGGAGCGCAGTCGCGGCCCGCCGGCGCGCGCCCGCAGGCGGGAGACCGCTCCCCAGCTCCCTTCCCGGAACCGGCTATCTCGACGTCGGCCACGGCCCCGGCGGGCGGCGCCGGGGCGGGCTCCGCCCCCTCGTTCCGGGCGAGCGTCGTGCAGCCGGCCGCGAGCGCGGCGAGCAGCAGGGCGACGAGGCGCAGCGGGCGCATCAGCGGCCACCCCCGTGGCGGCCCGGCGCCGGTCGCGGGCGGCGCGCGGGCCGGCCCGCGGGCTCGAGCACGGCCACGGTGAGGCGCTCGTCCACGAGGTACTTGCGCGCCACCGCCTGGATCCGGGCCGGGGTCACGGCGCGCACGGCGTCCACGTAGCGCTCGGCCGTGCGCCAGCCGAGCCCCACGGTCTCCAGCATGCCGATCTGCATGGCCTGGTAGAACATGGAGTCGCGCTCGTAGACCTTGGCCGCCACCACCTGCGCCTTGATGCGCTCGAGCTCGGCGGCGGCCACGGGCTCGCGCTTGAGGCGCTCGACCTCGGCGCGCAGCGCCGCCTCGAGCTCGGCCACCGTATGGCCCTGGGCGGGGGTGCCGTCGAGCAGGAAGAGGTCGTCGGCACGGGCGTAGAGGTCGTAGCCCGCGTCGGCGGCGGCGGCGATGCGGCGCCCGCGCACCAGGGCGCGCGCGAGGCGGGCGCTCTCGCCGCCGGCGAGCACCCCGGCCAGCACCTCCAGGGCGTAGGCCTCCCAGGGCTCGGCGGCGGTGGCGAGCACCGGCACCTTCCACCCCATGATCAGGTAGGGCACCTCGGCCGGCGCCCGCACCACGACCCGCCGCGGGCCGCGCTGGCGCGGCTCGCCGCGCGGCGGCGGCCTCCGCATCCCCGAGGGCCGCAGCGGGCCGAAGTGGCGCTCGGCCAGCCGCCGCACGGCCTCGGGGTCCACGTCGCCCACCACCACCAGGGTGGCGTTGTCCGGGGCGTAGAAGCGCCGGTACCAGCGGCGCAGGTCCGCCACCGTCAGACGCCCGAGGTCCTCCATCCAGCCGATGACCGGATGGTGGTAGGGCCCGTTGAGGAAGGCGGTGGCGTAGAGGCGCTCGTAGACGAGCGCGCGCGGACGGTCCTCGGTGCGCAGCCGCCGCTCCTCCATCACCACGCGCCGCTCCTTCTCGAACTCCTCCGGCGGCAGCAGGAGGTTGCGCATGCGGTCGGCCTCGAGCTCGAAGGCCACCGCGAGCCGCGAGCGCTCGAGCCGCTGGAAGTAGGCGGTGTAGTCGCGGCCGGTGAAGGCGTTCTCGCGCCCGCCCTGCTCGGCGATGATGCGCGAGAACTCGCCGGCCGGATGACGCGGGGTGCCCTTGAACATCATGTGCTCGAGCACGTGGGAGATGCCGGTGAGCCCCGCGGGCTCGTCGCCGGCGCCCACCTTGTACCAGATCTGCGAGACCACCACGGGGGCGCGGTGGTCCTCCTTGACGACGAGCCTGAGCCCGTTGGGAAGCGTCCACTCGTGGACGGCGCCCGCGCCGGCGTGCGCCGCCGCGGTCCAGGCGAGGGCGAGACAGGCGGCGAGCCGCCCGGCGGCGCGCCGGAGGGGGGTGGGGCGGATGTCGCGCATGGCCGGTGATGCTAGCATTGTCCGCGGCCCGGCGCCCCGGCGGCGCCGGCCACGCCCTTGGACCGTCGGACGAGCCCATTGTTCGGATTCGGCAGATCCCGCAAGTCCCGCAAGCCTGACGAGCAGGCGCAGCCCGCGCCCGGCCGCGAGGCGGAGGGGCGGCGCCGCGAGCGCGGTGCCGCAGGCCAGGTGCGGCGAGACGACGCGCGCCCGCAGGAGACCGCGCCCACCCCGGCCGCCGCAACCGAGCCACCGCCCCAGGACCAGCCCCGGCACGGCGGGCGGCGCGGGCTCGTGCGCCGGCTGGCCGAGCGGCTGCGCCGCACGCGCGAGGGGCTCGGCGGGGCGCTGGCCGGGCTGCTGCGCGGCCGCCGCCGCATCGACGAGGAGCTGCTCGAGGAGCTCGAGACCCGGCTCCTGATGGCCGACGTGGGCGTCGAGGCCACGCGCCGCATCGTGGACGGGCTCGCCCGGCGCGTGGCCCGGCGCGAGCTCGACGACCCCGAGGCCCTGCTGCGCGCCCTGCGCGAGGCCCTGCTCGAGACCGTCGCCCCCTGCAGCCGGCCACTGGCGATCGACCCCGCCCGCAGGCCCTTCGTGATCCTGGTGGTGGGGGTGAACGGCGTGGGCAAGACCACCACCATCGGCAAGCTGGCCCACCGCTTCCGCGACCAGGGCCTCGCGGTGATGCTCGCCGCGGGCGACACCTTCCGCGCCGCCGCCGTGGAGCAGCTCCAGGCCTGGGGCGAGCGCACCGGCGTGCCGGTCGTCGCCCAGCACACGGGGGCCGATTCCGCCTCGGTCATCTACGACGCACTGCAGGCGGCCAGGGCCCGCGGCGTGGACGTGCTGCTCGCCGACACCGCCGGGCGCCTGCACACCAAGTCCAACCTCATGGAGGAGCTCGCCAAGGTGGTGCGGGTGGTGCGCAAGCTCGACCCGGAGGCCCCGCACGAGGTGCTGCTGGTGCTGGACGCCACCACCGGCCAGAACGCGCTGGCCCAGGCGCGGCAGTTCCACGAGGCCGTGCGCCTGACCGGCATCGCCGTCACCAAGCTCGACGGCACCGCCAAGGGCGGGATCCTGTTCGCCATCGCCGAGGCGCTGGGCATCCCCATCCGCTACATCGGCGTGGGCGAGGGCCCCGAGGACCTGCGCGAGTTCGACGCGTCGGCCTTCGTGGAAGCCCTGTTCGAGGAGAGCCCGGAGCCGGCCGCCCCGTGATCGAGTTCCACGCCGTCAGCAAGCGCTATCCCGGCGGCAAGGAGGCGCTGCGCGGCGTGAGCTTCCGCCTCGGCCACGGGGAGATGGCCTTCCTCACGGGCCACTCCGGCGCGGGCAAGAGCACGCTGCTGAAGCTCATCGCCTGCATCGAGCGGCCCACCGCGGGCCAGGTGCTGGTGGACGGCCAGAACGTGGGCCGGCTCGCGCGCCGGCGCATCCCGCAGCTTCGCCGGCGCATCGGCGTGGTCTTCCAGGACCACCGCCTGCTCGCCGACCGCACGGTCTTCGAGAACGTGGCGCTGCCGCTCATCATCGCCGGCCACCGCGGCCCCGAGGTGGGGCGGCGCGTGCGCGCCGCCCTCGACCAGGTGGGCCTGCTCGGCAAGGAGCGCGCCTATCCGGTGACGCTCTCCGGCGGCGAGCAGCAGCGGGTGGGCATCGCCCGCGCCGTGGTCAACCGCCCGCCGCTGCTGCTCGCCGACGAGCCCACCGGGAACCTCGATCCGGAGCTCTCGCGCGAGATCATGGATCTGTTCGCGCGCTTCAACCAGGTGGGCGTGACCGTGCTCGTCGCCACCCACGACATCGCCCTCGTCGAGGCCATGGGACACCGGCGCCTGGTGCTGCGCGAGGGGCGCCTGGTCGAGGGTGCCGCGGAGGCGGCCTGATGTCCGCGCGCGCGGGCGCGGGCGAGGCGCGCAGGGCGCAGGGGGCCGCCCCCGACCGCCCGCGGCGGCTGCGCCTGCGCGCCTGGCTCGCCGACCACCGCGACGCCGCCGCAGGGAGCCTCCGCCGGCTCGCCCGCGAGCCGCTCTCGGGCCTCATGACGCTCGCCGTGATCGGCATCGCGCTGGCCCTGCCGGCGGGCCTGCACGTGCTGCTCGCCAACGCCCAGGCCGTCACCGGAGGCTGGCAGGGGGAGGCGCGGCTGTCGCTCTTCCTCGAGCGGACCGTGGCCGAGGAGGAGGCGCGGGCGCTCGCCCGCCGCCTCCGGGCCCGGCCCGAGGTGCGCGCCGTGCGCGTGGTGACCCCCGCGGAGGCGCTCGCCGAGTTCCGCGCGCTGTCCGGCTTCGGCGAGGCGCTCGACGCCCTGGACGGGAACCCCCTGCCCGCGGTGCTGGTGGTGACGCCGGCGGTCGAGGACCCCGACGCGCTGGCCGCGCTCGCCGGGCGGCTGCGGGCGCTGCCCGAGGTGGAGCTCGCCCAGCTCGACCTGGAGTGGGTGCGCCGGCTCCATGCGATGCTCGCGCTGGCCCGCCGCGGCGTGGCGGTGGTGGCCGCGCTGCTCGCCGCCGCCGTGCTGCTGGTCGTGGGCAACACCATCCGCCTCGAGATCCAGAACCGGCGCGAGGAGATCGTGGTGGCCAAGCTCATCGGGGCCACCGACGGCTTCATCCGCCGTCCCTTCCTCTACAGCGGGCTGTGGCACGGGCTCCTCGGCGCGGCGCTGGCCTGGCTGCTGGTCGCCGGCGCCCTCGCCCTGCTGGCCGGGCCCGCCGCGCGGCTCGCCGCCCTCTACGGCAGCGCGTGGCGGCCCGCCGGGCTCGACGGCGGGGCCACCGCGGCGCTGCTCGCCGGCGGCGCGGCGCTGGGGCTCGCCGGCGCCTGGCTCGCCGTCGCCCGCCACCTGCGCGAGATCGAGCCGGCCTGAGCGGCCCGGACGGCCCGCACCGGGTGACGGCTGCCCGGCCGCCTTCCGTCCCCGCCCGTACGCCGAAGGTCGGAGACCGCGGCCCATCCACCGCCGCGCCGTCTATACTCCCCACGGGCCTCCCGTGCCCTTTGCGGCCTTGCCGGCAGCGGGGGGCCGCGGCATCGCGCGCAGGCGGGCGCCGGAGCTTCGGGCAATGGTCATACGCAAGGGCAGCGGCAGCATCCTGGTGGTGGACGGGTCCGAGGTGTCCCGTACCATCATCGCGCGCATCCTCCGCCACGAGATGGAGGGCAGCCGCGTGGTCACCTGCGCCACCGGCGCCGAGGCCCTCGAGCAGCTCGCGCTCAGCCGCTTCGATCTCCTCACCACCGCCCTCATGCTGCCCGACATGGACGGGCTCGACCTGTGCCGGCGCATCCGGGCCGACCACACCCACCGCTACATGCCCGTCATCGTGGTCTCGGGCGACGCCGACAGCCGCCTGCTGCGCGAGGGCTTCGCCGCGGGCGTGACCGACTACTTCGACAAGTCCCTCGGCTACCAGGCCTTCGTGGAGTTCGTGAAGGCCTTCATGCGCCGCAACGCCGGCCTCGTCGGGCGCGTGCTCTACGTGGAGGACAGCCCCACGGCCGCCACCGTGGTCAGGCAGATCATGGAGCGCCAGGGCCTGCAGGTGGTCCACACCGCCACGGCCGAGCAGGCCCTGGAGCTGCTGGAGCAGACCCGCCCCGGCGGGCCCAAGGCCGCCGAGGGCTTCGACGTGGTGGTGACGGACTTCTACCTTCAGGGCCGCATGACCGGCGGCGACCTGCTGCACGCCATCCGCGCCCGGCTCCACTACTCCCAGCAGGAGATGCCGGTGCTGGTCATCACCGCCAACGACAGCGAGGAGCGCCAGGCCGAGGTCTTCCACGCGGGCGCGAACGACTTCGTCACCAAGCCCATCGTGGAGGAGGTGCTGATGGCGCGCATCCGCTCGCTGCTGCTCATCAAGCAGCAGTTCAACGCCCTCAAGCGCCAGGCCGAGGAGATGCGCCGGCTCGCCACCACCGACAGCCTCACGGGGGTGCGCTCCAAGCGCTACCTCCTCGACCACGGCGAGGCCTTCCTGGCCGACCGGGACAACCACCCCGTCTGGGCCATGCTGCTCGACATCGACCACTTCAAGCGCATCAACGACTCCCTGGGTCACCTCACCGGCGACCACGTGCTGGCCGCCCTGGGGCAGCTCCTCAACGAGCTTTTCGAGGAGACGGGCTCGCTGGTGGTGCGCTTCGGGGGCGAGGAGTTCGCCGTCATCATGCCCCGCTGCCGGGCGCGCGAGGCCAACGCCCGCGCCGAGGTCCTGAGACGCAAGGTCGAGCAGCTCCGGCCCGTGAACATCCCCGTCACGGTCTCCATCGGCATGGCTTCCACCCTGGACCACCCGGACATCTCCCTGACCCGGCTGCTGGCGCTCGCCGACAAGGCCCTCTACGCCGCCAAGACCCGTGGCCGCAACCGCATCTGCGTCTACTCTCCCCGGGGGGCCGAATACGCCGCCCTCCCGCCCCGGCCCGCCCGCGAGGCATGACGGACGCAAGTGTATAAGCTATAAGGAATTTTGTCCTCGCCGGCGGCTGGCTACCGGATTGGGGAACCTTTGGGTCTGTTAGCACTCTTATTGGTTGAGTGCTAAAATCGGGGCAACCTTTTCCGGGCCGGGGCGCGCAGCATGACCCCGCTCAATGACAGGCACGGGGCGCTGCGAAAGACTATGCTTGGTGCCATGAGCCAGGCGCCGCACCCGCACCGGCCCGGGACCCCGGACCGACGAGGCGAGCCTCAGGGAGCTGGAAAGGGGGTGAAGCCATGACGAACGCACTGGTGCACAAGCGGCCCGAGCTATCGCTTCCGTCCCCCATCGGGGACCTCGAGGCCTACATCCAGGCCGTCAACCGCATCCCCATGCTGAGCGCCGAGGAGGAGCGCCGGCTGGCGCGCCGATGGCGCGAGCACGAGGACGTGGAGGCGGCGCGCCAGCTCGTGCTCTCGCACCTGCGTTTCGTCGTCCACGTGGCCCGCGGCTACACGGGCTACGGCCTTCCGCTGGCCGATCTGATCCAGGAGGGCAACATCGGCCTCATGAAGGCCGTCAAGCGCTTCGACCCGGGGCTCGGGGTGCGGCTGGTCTCCTTCGCCGTCCACTGGATCCGGGCCGAGATCCACGAGTTCATCCTGCGCAACTGGCGCATCGTCAAGGTGGCCACCACCAAGGCCCAGCGCAAGCTGTTCTTCAACCTGCGCAGCGCCAAGAAGCGGCTCGGCTGGCTCAGCCGCGACGAGGTCGAGGCCGTCGCCGAGGACCTCGACGTCAGCCCCGAGACCGTGCTCGAGATGGAGGGGCGCCTGGCAGGCCAGGACGTGCCCTTCGACCCGCAGGCCGACGCCGACGAGGACGAGAGCCCCTACAGCGCCCCCGCCGGCTACCTGCCGGACCTGCGCTACGAGCCCGCCGCCGCGGTGGAGGAGAGCGACTGGGAGCGCTGGAACCGCGAGCGCCTGCGCGCGGCGCTGGCCACGCTCGATGCGCGCAGCCGCGACATCGTCGAGCGGCGCTGGCTCAGCGAGCCCAAGGCCACGCTCCAGGAGCTCGCCGACATCTACGGCGTCTCGGCCGAGCGCATCCGCCAGATCGAGAAGAACGCCCTGCGCAGGCTCCAGCGGGCCATGGCGGCCTGAGCGCCCTTCCCCGCCCGGCGACGCGTCCCGGCACCGCCCGTCGCGGCGGGGCGCCTCGCTCCCCCCTCCCCGGCCCTCCCCCCGCAAGCGGGGGGAGGGTGCGGGAGGGGGGCAGGGCGCGCGCCGATGGGCCGCACCCGTGGCTGCGCACCCGCGCCCACGGCGCCGCCCGCGTGCCCGAGGCGCTCAGCCCAGCGCCACGGAGAGGAAGCTGAGCCAGGCCGCCGCCACCAGGGCGATGATGATGACCAGGGGGAAGTTCTGGAAGGTGAACATGGGCTAGCCCTCCGTCTTCTGGTCCGATCCGCCGGTCTTCTGCACCGATCCGCCGGCATCCTTCACGATCCCGCCCGATCCCTCGGCATCGCGGGACGCACGCGCCTCGCGGGGGATGCGCGGGTCGTCGTCGTCCAGGATCACGCGCCAGGCCGGGCCTTCCAGATCCTCGAACTGGCCCGAGCGCACCGCCCACACGAAGGCCCACACCGCCACGGCGAGCAGGACGAAGCCGAGCGGAATGAGCAGGAACAGGATCTCCATGCCTCAGGCCCCCGCGGCGTCCGCCGCGCCCCGGCCGGCCGTTGCCGGCGCGGCGGCCCGCCCCGGCCCGCGCCCGAGGCGCAGGGCGTTCAGCACCACGACGAGGGAGCTCGCCGACATGCCGATGGCGGCCATCCAGGGGGCGACCCAGCCTGCCGCGGCGGCGGGCAGCGCGAGCAGATTGTAGCCCACGGCCCAGGCGATATTCTGGCGTACGACGGCTAGCGTGCGGCGCGCGAGCCGCACGCCCTCGGCGAGCGCCCCGAGGCGGCCGCTCAGCAGCACCATGTCGGCGCTGGCCTGGGCGAGCTGCGTGCCCGAGGCCATGGCCACCGAGACCTGGGCGGCGGCGAGCACGGCGGCGTCGTTGACCCCGTCGCCCACCATGGCCACGACCGCGCCGGCACGCTGGAGGGCGCGGATGCGCTCGAGCTTGCCCTCGGGGGTGAGCCCGCCCTCGGCCCGCCGGATGCCCAGCCGGCGGGCGACCTCCGCCACGGCCTCGGGCCGGTCGCCGCTGAGGATGCCCACCTCGAGCCCCAGCGCCCGCAGGGCGGCCACGGCCTCGGCCGCGTCCGTACGCAGCTCGTCGCCGAGCTCGATGACGGCGAGCGGTCCGGCCTCGTCGGCCAGCACCACGGCGGTGGCGGCGCCCGCCCTGCCGGGGCCGGGCGCGCCGCCAGGGGGCTCGGCGGCCGTGCCGGGGGCAGGCGCCGACGCCTGCGGGCGCTGCGGCGCTCCCCGCGGCTGGGCGCTCCGCGCCCCCGTGTCCGCGCCGCCCGCGACCACGCCGGCCGCGCCCACGAAGCCCTCGGTGCCGAGGCGAAGGCGCCGGCCCGCCACCTCGCCCTCGACACCGCGGCCCGGACGGCTGCGCAGCCCGCCGGCCGCCGGCGCCGCGAGACCCCGCACGCGCGCGGCGGCGCGCACCGCCTCGGCGATGGGGTGCTCGGAGCCCGCCTCCAGCGCCGCGGCCAGCGCCAGCGCCTCGTCCGCATCCACCCCGTCGCGCACGGGCCGCACGGCCTCGACGCGGAGCCGCCCGGTGGTCAGGGTGCCGGTCTTGTCCAGCACGAGGTGCGTGGCCCGCGCCAGCGTCTCCAGGGCGTGGCCGCGCGTGGTGACGAGCCCGAGGCGCATGAGGGCGCCGGTGGCGGCGGTGACCGCGGCGGGCGTGGCGAGCGAGAGCGCGCAGGGACAGGTCACGACCAGCACGGCGAGCGTGATCTCGAAGGCGCGCTGCGGCTCGTGCTGCCACCACCACAGCCCCACGCCCGTCGCCACCGCGAGCAGGGCCCCCACGAACCAGGCCGCGGCGCGGTCGGCGAGCCGCGCCACGCGCGGCTTTTCCGCCTGGGCGCGGTCGAGCAGGCGCTGGATGGAGGCGAGCACGGTCTCCTCGCCCACGTGCTCGATGCGCACCACCAGGGGGCTGTCGGTGTTGATGCTGCCGCCGATGACGCGCGCCCCGGGCGCCACCGCCCGCGGCAGCCGCTCGCCCGTCAGCACGGCCTCGTCCACGGCGCTCTCGCCCTCGAGCACCACGCCATCGGCGGGGACCGTCTCGCCCGGGCGCACGCGCACCCGCTCGCCCGGGGCGAGCTCGGCCACGGCCACCGTCTCCTCCGCCCCGTCGTCGCCGAGGCGCGTGGCCGTGGCCGGGAGGAGACGGGCGAGCGCGTCCATGGCGCGGCCGGCGCGGTGGCGGGCGGCCATCTCCAGGTAGCGCCCCGTGAGCAGGAAGAAGACGAACATGGTGACGGAGTCGAAGTAGACCTCGCCGGCGCCGCGCACGGTGTGCCAGGCGCTGGCGAGGTAGGCGGCGCCGATGGCGAGCGCCACCGGCACGTCCATGCCCAGGCGGCGGCGCCGCAGGTCGCGCCAGGCGGCGGCGAAGAAGCCCGCCCCGCTGTAGAGCACCACAGGGGTGGCGAGCAGCAGGCTCGCCCAGCGCAGGAGCGCGCGGATGTGGGGCGCCATGCCTGAGGCCTCGCCCGCATACAGCGCCACGGCCAGCATCATGACCTGGGCCATGCCGAGCCCGGCGACGGCGAGCCGCCTGAGCGCTGCCGCGCGCTCGCGCCGCGCCACCGCCTCCTGGCGGCCGGGGTCGAAGGGGTGGGCCACGTAGCCGATGGCGGCGATGGCCTTGAGGATCTCGCTCAGGCGCGTGCGCGAGGCGTCCCAGCGCACGCGCGCGCGGCGCGTGGCGTAGTTGACCTGGAAGGCGAGCACGCCCGGGAGCCGGGCCACGTGGCGCTCGGTGAGCCACACGCAGGCCGCACACACGATGCCCTCGAGGATGAGCGCGGCCTCGCGCACCGCGCCCTCCCCCGCGGCTCGCACGAACTGCCGCTGGAGCTCGGGGCGGTCGTAGAGCTCCATCTCCCGCAGGGCCTCCGGGACCAGCTCGCGCGGCCGGCCGGGACGGTCCTGGCGGTAGCGGTAGAAGTCGGTGAGGCCGGCCTCCACGATGGCCTCCGCCACCGCCTTGCAGCCCTGGCAGCACATGGGCCGCGGCCGGCCCTCGATCTCGACGGCCAGCGCCACGCCTGCCGGCACGGGCTCGCCGCAGTGGAAACAGCGTGCCCCGCCTGCCTTCGTGGCGGGGTCCGCCCCGGTAACCGCCCCTTGCGCTGTGGAGGTCACGGATCGTCCCGGAAGGCCGAAGCGCTCACCGTTCGCCCTGGACCCATGTCTCCCCCCGCAGCTCCAGCCGGTCCGCGCCCCGGCGCAGCGTCACCGTCACCTCCCAGCGACCGGGCGCGTCCAGGCGCACCCGGCCATGGTAGACGCCGGCGCCCGTGGCGGCGAGGGCCATGGCCCGGTCGAGGTCCGCCGTGCCGGGGCGCACGAAGCGGGCCTCGACCGTGGCGCCGGACAGGGGCCGGCCCGCGCGGTCGCGGGCCTCGACCGCGAACACGGCCGTCTCGCCCACCCGGGGGGCGGCGAGCCAGCCGGCCGCCACCTGCCAGCCGAGCGCCCGCTGGCGGGCGAGCGCCTCGAGGCGCGCACGGTGCTGGAGCGGCTTGCGCGCCGAGCCGGCGGCCACCACGCCCGGGAAGCCGGTGGCCGCCACGCGCCCGCCCCCCTCGGGGGCCGGCAGCAGCCGTGCGGCGAGCCACCCGGGCAGCCCCCGCTGGGCCACCAGCACGAAGGCGACGTTGCCCACCACCACCAGCGCGAGGAAGGCCACGATCAGGCGCGGGGCGAGCGGCAGGCGCGCGCCCGCGCTGCGCGCGGCGCGCGCCCTGCCCAGGAGCGCGGCGGCATAGCCCGCAAGCCCGTAGGCGGCCACGTGCAGGGCGGCCACGTCCAGCCCGGGCGCGGGCGCCGCCCCGCCCAGCACGAGCGCCGCGTAGCCCGCGAGCGCGAGCGCCACCGCCCCGGCCGCGGCGAGCGGCGGCCCGAGCCCGAGGAGGCGGCGCGCGAGCGCGTAGAGCGCCGCCACCGCCGCCGCGCCGCCCGCCGCCGTCAGCACCATGCCCATCGCGGCCTCAGCCTCCCGTCCCCGGCACGAAGAAGGGCGCCTCGCGCTCGACCGCCGGCACCCGGCCCGCCCGCTCCTCCACGCGGAAGCGCACCCTGCGCGCCGCGCGCTCGGGGCGCTGGCGCACGCGCGCGATCACGCGCACCATGCGCTCGGGCGCGAGCCGCACGGTGCGGATGCGCCCCAGGTCCAGCTCCGCGCCCGGGGGTGCGGCCAGACGCACCACGAGCTCGAGCGCCTGTCCGGTCTTGTTGATGAGCTTGACCTCGTAGCCGTTCTGGATGCGCCCGTCGGAGAGGGTGACGTAGAGGGGCTGGCGCTGCTGGATGACCGCGAGCTCCAGCGGCGCGCGCGCGGCCACGCTCCAGACGAGCAGCGCCACCGCCACCATGAGCGCCGCGCCGTACCCCAGCACCTTGGGGCGCAGGATGCGCGTCCTCGATCCTGCGAGCGCGCTCTCGGAAGTGTAGCGGATCAGCCCCCGCGGCCAGCCGAGGCGGTCCATGATGGTGTCGCAGGCGTCGATGCAGAGCGCGCAGGTGATGCACTGGTACTGGAGCCCGTCGCGGATGTCGATGCCGGTGGGGCACACCTGCACGCAGTAGCCGCAGTCGATGCAGTCGCCGTGGCCCGCCGCCTGGCGCTCGGCGCGCGTGCGCAGGCCCCGGACCGGCCTGTGGCGGCCTTTGGGCCCCTCGCCCCGCGCGCGGTCGTAGGCCACGATCAGGGTGTCGCGGTCGAACATCACCCCCTGGAAGCGCGCGTAGGGGCACATGTAGGTGCAGACCTGCTCGCGCGCGATGCCTGCGAAGACGTAGGTGGTGGCGGTGAGGAAGAGCGTGGTGGCGTAGGCCGGGAAGGGCGCGGCGCCGACGAGGAAATCGCGCACGAGCTGCGGGGCGTCGGCCCAGTAGAGCGTGAAGGTGAGCCCCGTGGCGAAGGCCACGGCGAGCCACAGCAGGTGCGTGAGCCCCTTCTTGCGCAGCTTCTCCGCGTCCCAGGACCGGGCCTCGAGGCGCAGGCGCGCGCTGCGGTCGCCCTGCACCCAGCGCTCGATGAGCTGGTAGACGTCGGTCCAGAGCGTCTGGAAGCAGAAGTAGCCGCACCAGACGCGCCCGGCGAGCGCCGTGACGAAGAAGAGCAGCAGCGCGGCGATGACCAGCAGCCCCGCGAGCCAGAAGATGTCCTCGGGATGGACGACCAGGCCGAAGACGTAGAAGCGCCGCCCGGGCAGGTCGAAGAGCACGGCCTGGTCCGGCCCCGCGGGCCGGTCCCAGCGCAGCCAGGGCAGGAGGAAGTAGACGCCGTAGGCGAGGACGAGGATGCCGGTCTTCAGGCGGCGGAAGCGCCCGCGCACCGAGCGCGGGTGGATGGGCACGCGCCCGGCGTAGAGCGGCGGCTCGCTGCCCCCGGTCATCTCATGCGCGCGGTCCCGCCGCCGCGCTCACTGTCCGCCGCCGAGCTCGTGGACGTAGACCGTCAGCAGCTTGATCTGCACGGGGTCGAGGCGCCCCTTCCAGGCCGGCATCTCCCGGCGGATGCCCTCGCGGACCACGCGCTTGACCGCCTCGAGCTTGCCCTCGAGGCTGGGGCTCGCGGGCACCTTGGCCACCGTCCAGATGCGGTCGGTGAGGTTGGCCGCGCCCTGGGACTTGAGCCCGGTGCCGTCCATGCCATGGCAGTAGTGGCAGCCGCCGGCATCCCCGCGGAAGATGCGCGCCCCGCGCGCGGCCTGCGCGGGATCGACCTCGTGGCCGGACAGGCTCAGGACGAAGGCGGCCACGTCGTCGAGCTGCGCCTCGCCGAGCGCCTCGCCGAAGGCCGGCATGAAGCCGCGGCGGCCCTCACGGATGGAGGTCTCGATGTCCTCGACCGTGCCGCCCCAGAGCCAGGCGTCGTCGGCCAGGTTGGGGAACAGCCCGATGCGGCCCTTGCCGTCGCTGCCGTGGCAGGGCGCGCAGTTGTCGCCGAACAGCCCCTTGGCCATGGACCAGGCGAAGCCCTTCATGTCCGGATCGGCCAGGATCTCGTCGTAGCCCGCCGCCGCGACCTTCTCCAGGTACTGGCGCTGGCGCACGGCCGCAGGGCTCTCCTTCAGCTCGCGCATGAGGCGCGCGCGCGTGTTCCAGTGCGTGGTCCAGGTCTTGCCGTCGGCCTCGAAGGTGATGCTGTTGAGCGGCCCCTTGGTGTAGCCCTCACCCACCGGCCAGGCAGGGTAGAACAGCCAGTAGACCACGGCGAACAGCACCGTGGCGTAGAAGGCCCACACCCACCAGCGCGGCAGCGGATTGTTGAACTCCTGCAGGTCGCCGTCCCAGGCATGGCCCGTGGTCTGGACGGCCGCCCCGCGGCCCCGGTCAGCGCGCGTCTCGCTCATCGCTGTGCACCCCGTCGTCGTGCGCGTCGTCCTCGAGGGGAATCCACTTGTAGGACTCCAGCCGGCGCTTGCGCGCCTTGCCCGTGTAGACGTAGATCACCACCGCCAGGAAGCTGAAGAAGAACAGCAGCAGCGAGACGGTGCCCGCGTTGCGGGGCTGGGTGATCCACGCCAGGAACGCGTCCATCGCGGCCTCAGCGGAACTGCACGAAGTAGGCCTCGCCGTACTTCTTGAAGTCCACCATGGTGCCGAGCACCTGGAGATAGGCCACGAGGGCGTCCATCTCGGTCAGGTGCCGCCGGTCGCCGTCGTAGTTGCCGGCCTCGGCCTGGCGCAGCAGCGCCTCTTCGGCGCGGCGGATGTCGAGCATGTCGGCGATCGCCCGCCCCCAGCGCTCGACGTTGCGCCGGTACTCCTCCTCGGTCAGCGAGTAGGGGACGCCCGCCTTGCGCAGCGCCGCCATGCGCCGGGCGACGTCCGCGTAGTCGAGCTCGCGCTCCATGAGCCAGGGATAGGCGGGCATGATGGACTCCGGCACCACCGAGCGCGGGTCGATCAGGTGCTGCACGTGCCAGGCGTTGGAGTATTTGCCGCCCACGCGCGCGAGATCCGGACCGGTGCGCTTGGACCCCCACAGGAAGGGATGGTCGTACTGGGACTCGGCGGCGAGCGAGTAGTGGCCGTAGCGCAGCCACTCGTCGCGGAAGGGGCGGATCATCTGCGAATGGCAGTAGAAGCAGCCCTCACGCTGGTAGATGTCGCGCCCGCGCAGCTCCAGCGGCGTGTAGGGGCGCACCTCGGCGACCTCCTCCACCGTGGAGCCGATCTTGAACAGGGGCACGATCTCCACCAGCCCTCCGACGCTGATCACGACCAGAGTGAGCGCGATCAGCAGCCCCGCGTTGATCTCGATCTGCTCGTGACGGAACATGGCCGTCCCCTCAGCCGCGCGCGGCGAGCTTGGCGGCGAGCTTGGCCTCCAGCGCCGCCGCCTCGCGCTTCGCCGCCGCCACGGTCATCCAGAAGTTGTAGACCATCACCAGCACCCCGGCGATGAAGAAGGCGCCGCCCAGGGCGCGCACCACGTAGGGCCAGTGCAGGAAGCGCACGGTCTCGATGAAGGAGTAGGCGAGGTTGCCGTACTCGTCGAAGCCGCGCAGCATCAGCCCCTGGCCGATGCCCGCCACCCACATGGCCGTGATGTAGAGCACGATGCCGATGGTGGCGAGCCAGAAGTGCACGTACACGAGCCGCGTACTGTAGAGGCGCGCATCCCACAGGCGCGGCACCATGTGGTACAGCGAGCCGAAGGTGATCATGGCCACCCAGCCGAGCGCACCCGAATGCACGTGGCCGATGGTCCAGTCGGTGTAGTGCGAGAGGGCGTTGACGCTCTTGAGCGACATCATCGGCCCCTCGAAGGTGGACATGCCGTAGAAGGAAAGCCCCGTGATCAGGAACAGCATCACGGGATCGGTGCGCAGCTTCTCCCAGGCGCCCGAGAGCGTCATGATGCCGTTGATCATCCCCCCCCAGGAGGGCAGCAGCAGCATCACCGAGAAGGTGGCCGCGAGCGTCGAGGTCCAGTCGGGCAGCGCGGTCCAGTGCAGGTGGTGGCCGCCGGCCCACATGTAGAGGAAGATCAGGGCCCAGAAGTGGATGATGGACAGGCGGTAGGAGTAGACGGGCCGGCCCGCCTGCTTGGGCACGAAGTAGTACATCATCCCCAGGAAGGCGGCCGTGAGGAAGAAGCCCACGGCGTTATGGCCGTACCACCACTGGGTCATGGCGTCCTGCACGCCCGCGAAGAGCGAGTAGGACTTGGTCAGGCTCACGGGGATGGCGAGGTTGTTGAAGACGTGCAGCAGGGCCGTCGCCAGGATGAAGCCGAGGTAGAACCAGTTGGCGACGTAGATGTGGGGCTGGGAGCGCCGCTTGAGGGTGGCGACGTAGAGATAGAGGTAGGCCACCCACACCACGGTGATGAGGATGTCGATGGGCCACTCGAACTCGGCGTACTCGCGCGACTGGGTGATGCCGAGCATGTAGCCGAGGGCCCCGAGGCCGACGGCGGCGTTCCAGCCCCAGAAGGTGAAGCCGGCAAGCGCGTCGCTCGCGAGCCGCGCCTGGCAGGTGCGCTGCACCACGTAGTAGCTGGTGGCGAACAGCGCCGAGCCGCCGAAGCCGAAGATCACCAGCGTGGTGTGCACCGGGCGCAGGCGCCCGAAGGTGAGCTCGGGGATCTCCAGGTTGAGCCAGGGAAAGGACAGCTCCAGCGCGGCGTAGAGGCCGGCGAGCATCCCCAGCACGCCCCACACCAGGGCGGCGATGGTGAAGCGGCGGACGATCCCGTAGTTGTAGGGCTGTGCCTCGACGGCGGTCGCGCTCTGGACCATGGTCTCCCCTCGCCTGGTGGTGGTTTCCACGGACGCCCCCCCTCGGCGCCCGCGGCCGAAAAAAGGGGCCGCAATGTTAATAGCTCCTAATATTCTTGATCAAGCGCATTTTTCGGCCGATGCCGGCGTCCCCTGTTCGGCAGGAGGCCGCCGACCCTTGAGCGGCATATCCAACTCTTTGAAAACGAAGGATCCTGTTGACACCTGCCGGGTCCACGCAACCCGGGCCCGACAAGGCCGGCCTGGCCTGTTGCGGACATGCAACGGCGGGAACCCCGGCTTGCGTCGGGGCCTCGTCCGGGCCGGCTTCCGGCCGGCGCTCTGCCAGGTCCCCGCGGGGCCGCCTTCCAGCCGGCCGCAAGATGCGGCCGGAGGCCACACCCAAGGCGCCGTCCCCCAGCCAGGCGCGTGGGGCCTCAGTGCCCCAACAATTCCATGATGAGTGGAAGGTAATGGTCGAGCAGCAGAAAAGCAAACAGGGCCGTGAGGTAGAAGATCGAATAGCCGAAGGTGCGCAGCGCCGCGCGGTCGTCCCCGGTGCGGTGCAGGGTGACGGCGTGCCACAGGAAGCCCGCCCCCAGCGCCACCGCCCCGCCGAGGTAGAACACGCCGCTCATGCGCGTGACGAAGGGCAGCAGGCTCACGGCGAACAGCATCACGGTGTAGAGCAGGATGTGCAGCCGCGTGAGGGCCACCCCGTGGGTGACGGGCAGCATGGGGATGTCGGCGCGCGCATAGTCCTCGCGCCGATAGATGGCGAGCGCCCAGAAGTGGGGCGGTGTCCACGTGAAGATGATGAGGAAGAGCAGGAGCGCGTCCGGATCCACCTGGCCCGTGACCGCCGCCCAGCCGAGCACCGGCGGCGCGGCCCCGGCCGCCCCACCGATGACGATGTTCTGGGGGGTGGCGCGCTTGAGGAATAGCGTGTAGACGACCGCGTATCCGACCAGGCTGAGGAAGGTCAGCACGGCGGTGAGGGCGTTGACGAGCCCCACGAGCACCACCATCGAGGCGGCCACCAGCACGAGGGCGAAGGCGAGCGCCTCGCGCGGGGCGAGCTCGCCACGCGGGAGTGGGCGGTGGCGCGTGCGCCCCATGGCGGCATCGGCGCGGCGGTCGATCACATGGTTGATCGCTGCCGCGCCCGCCGCCGCGAGCGCGATGCCCAGCGTGCCGCCCAGAAAGGGCCCGGGCGGCGGCAGCCCCGGCACGGCGAGCAGCATCCCGACCACCGCGGTGAAGACGATGAGCGCCACCACGCGCGGCTTGGTGAGCGCGAGATAGGCACGCCAGCGCCCGGTGCGGGCGCGTGAGCGGGTGCCGGCGGCAAGCGTCCGGGCCACGGCGCTCACCCGATGCGCGAGGCCCGCAGCAGCCGCTGCAGGTCCTTGAGCAGGCCGTTGGGCTCGGCCCCCGGCTCGTACATGAGGATCAGCCTTCCGACGGGGTCCACCACGTAGATGCGCCCGGCGGTGCGCGGATCGCGGCCGTCGAGGTCGAAGCGATCCAGCAGCGCCCGCACCGCCGCGGGCGGTCCGCCTGCCACCACCAGCCCCGGGTGGTGCCCGATGAGGGCCTGCAGGCTCGGACCCGGCGCCTCGCCCTCCATGATATAGAGCCTGCCGACCCGGCGCATGTCCACGCCGAGGGCGAGCCGGAGCTGGCGCATCTTGTAGAGGCTCTCGCCGCACAGGCCGTCGCATTCGGTCCCGCCCACGTAGACCAGCCACCAGCGCCCGCGCAGCGTGGCGGGCGTGACCGCGTGGCCCGCGGCGTCGGTGAGGCGGAACTCGCCCAGGGCACGCGGGGGCTGCACCAGGGTGCCGTGGGCCGCGCCGCCGGCGAGCCCCCAGCGGTCGGCGGTGAGGTAGAGCACCCAGGCCGCGATGAGGGGCGCGACGAAGACCACGATGAGCAGCACGATGGTGAGGCTGGGGCGCTGCCCACGGGCGTCCAGCCCCGCGCTCACGGCGCCGCCCTCCACCACCGCCACAGCGCAAGGCCCCAGAGGGCGAGCACGGTGGCGGCGAGGCCGAACCACTGCACGGCATAGGCCCGGTGCCGCTCGGGACCGAACTCGACGATGCGCCACCGCCGGGCATAGCCGCCGGGTGACCCCGGGTCGAGATAGACGACGCAGCCGTAGACCGCCCGTCCCAGCGCACGCGCGGCGATGGCGGCATCGAGGTAGGGAACCGCCAGCGGCCAGCGCACGCCGCCGGCGAGGGCATCGCCCAGGCGCACCCCCACCGCGGCGGGCAGGTTGAGCATTCCCGTCACCTCCACCTCCCCATCGGGGGGCGCGGGTGCGCTTGCCCCGGCCAGGCCCCCGGCGGCAGGGATCCAGCCGCGATTGACCAGCACCCACGGGCCGCCGTCGAGGGGCACCAGCGGGGTGTAGACGTGGTAGCCCACGCGGCCGTCGAGCACCTGGTTGGCGAGCAGGATCTGGCGCTCGGCCACATAGCGGCCGCGCAACCGCACGCGCAGGTAGCGGTGGCGCGCCGGGTCGCACGGACGCGGCAGGGCCGCCAGCGGCGGGCCGGACCGCGCCGCCGCGTGCGCGGCGAGCAGCGCGGCCTTCTCCTGCGCGCGCTGGAGCTGCCACAGGCCCAGCCCCGCCAGGGCCGCGGCCAGCGGCACGGCCACGAGCATGGCGAGCCACGGCGCACGGCCGCCCCGGGGCTCATCCATGGCGCCCCGCCACGCGCCCGCTGGCGGGGACGGGCTGCGCTATACTGCTCCTCACGGCGCGCCACCGGAGCAACCCCGTGCTGTTCAAGGGCATCGTCCTCGTCCTGCTCGGCCTGATCTTCCTCAGCCTCACCAGCGCGCTGGGCTTCCTCGTCAGGGACCGTGGCCAGGGCGAGCGCACCGTGCGGGCGCTGACGCTGCGCATCGGGCTCTCGGTGGCGCTGTTCGCGCTCCTGATGCTGGGCTTCGCCACCGGCCTCATCGAGCCCCACGGCATCACGCCCTGAGCCCCGTCCGTCCCGGGCCGGCAGCGTCCCGGCGCCACGAGGGCCAGTCCTGTGGGGAGCCATCCCCGCGGGCGCGGCATCCGGTGGGCGCGGCATCCTTGCCGCGCACCCATGAAACAACGACGCGCCCACCGCCTGACGAAAGGGGCCTGCGGCGAGGCGCGGCCGCAGGCCCCCGCTGCACGCGGCTCAGATCCAGTAGACGAACACGAACAGGAACAGCCACACGACGTCCACGAAATGCCAGTACCAGGCCACCGCCTCGAAGGCGAAGTGGTTGTCGGGCGTGAAGTGCCCGGCGATGGCCCGGAGCAGGATCACCGTCAGCATGATGGTGCCGATGGTGACGTGGAGGCCGTGGAAGCCGGTGAGCATGAAGAAGGTCGAGCCGTAGATCCCGGAGGAGAGCTTGAGGTTCAGATCCTGGTAGGCATGGACGTACTCTTCGGCCTGGAGGGCGAGGAAGGTCACGCCCAGGGCGATGGTGGCGATCAGGCCGAGGACGAGCTGGCCGCGGTTGCCCTTCTTGAGGCCCCAGTGCGCCCAGGTCACGGTCACGCCCGAGCTCAGCAGGATCAGGGTGTTGATCGCGGGCACGCCCCAGGTCTCGATGATGCCCTTGGGCACCGGATAGGGGTTGCTGTCGGGAGTCACCACCGCGGCGGGCGGCTCCAGCAGAGGCCAGACGGCCTCGAATCCTTTCCACAGCAGCTCGTGGGTGAGAAAGCCGTCCCCGGCCCCGCCCAGCCATGGCACCGAGAAGACGCGGGCGTAGAACAGCGCGCCGAAGAAGGCGGCGAAGAACATCACCTCGGAGAAGATGAACCAGCCCATCCCCCAGCGGAAGGAGCGGTCCACCTGCTCGTTGTACAGGCCGGCGAGGTTCTCGCGGATGACCGTCCCGAACCAGCCGAACATCATGATCACCAGGATCGCGAAACCGGCCGCCATGAACCAGGGGCCCGCGCCGGAACCGTTGAGCCAGGCCCCGAAGCCGCCCAGCATGGCGGTCAGCCCGACGGAGCCCACGATGGGCCAGTGGCTGCCGTGGGGGAGGTAGTAGCCGCTATGCGCTGTGCTCATCGCTCCGATCCTCGACTGGTGCTTTCGTTGTCAAATGGGTCCTGCTCGCGCGCGCCTCAGCCGCGCCCCGGATCCGCGACGACCCGGCCGGCCCGCTGCCGCAGGTCGAACAGCGTGTAGGACAGGCTCACGGTGCGCACCTCGGCGGGCAGCTCCGGGTCGATATAGAACACCACCGCCACCTCCCGCCGCTCGCGGGGCCCGAGCCGCTGCTCGTCGAAGCAGAAGCACTGCACCTTGCGCAGGTGCGCCGCCGCCAGGCCCGGCGCCACGCTCGGCACCGCCCGCACGATCACGGGCCTGTCCGCGAGGTTGCGCAGCTCGAACCTGGCGACGCGCAGCTCGCCCGGGTGCAGCGTGAGCTTCGGCCGCAGGGGCCGGATCGACACCGCCGCGCCCGCCGGCGCCTGCGCCACGAGCTCCATACGGAGGGTGCGGGCGGTGTCCACCCGCACGCCGGCAGGCAGGGCGGCCGCCGGATCGAGGTCCACCTTGCCGTTGAGGCCGGTTATCTCGCAGAAGACGTCGTAGAGCGGCACCAGGGCGAAACCGAAGCCGAACATGGCGGCGGTCACCAGCACCAGCCGCCGGACCAGCCGCCGGTTCGCCTCGCGGGCCTGCGCACGCGGGTCCGTCACGCCCTCAGCCCCTGCCCATCACCCAGAAGAAGGCCAGGTAGAAGCCCAGGGCCACGGCCGCGAGCAGGCCCACCGTGAGCCGGATGCCCCGGCGCACGCGCGGATCCTGCCGCGGGTCGTCCGTCAGCCCATGCGCCATCTCACTTCACCTCCGGCGCCTCGGCGAAGGTGTGGTAGGGCGCGGGCGAGGGCACCGTCCACTCCAGCCCCTTGGCGCCCTCCCACACCTGGGCGGTGGCCTTCTGTCCGCCGCGCACGCACTTCCAGATCACGTACACGAACAGGAGCTGCGAGAGCCCGAAGGCGAAGGCGCCGATGGTGGAGACCTGGTTCCACTCGGTGAACTGGATCGCGTAGTCGGCGTAGCGGCGCGGCATGCCCGCGAGTCCCAGGAAGTGCTGCGGGAAGTAGAGCACGTTCACCGAGATCACCGAGAGCCAGAAGTGCCACTTGCCCAGCCTCTCGTCGTACATGTGGCCGGTCCACTTCGGCAGCCAGTAGTAGACGGCCGCGAAGATGGCGAAGAGCGCGCCCGTCACCAGCACGTAGTGGAAGTGGGCCACCACGAAGTAGGAATCGTGGTACTGGAAGTCGGCGGGCGCGATGGCGAGCATCAGCCCCGAGAAGCCGCCGATGGTGAACAGGATCACGAAGGCCACCGCGAACAGCATGGGCGTCTCGAAGGTCATGGCGCCGCGCCACATGGTGGCCACCCAGTTGAAGACCTTCACGCCCGTGGGCACCGCGATGAGCATGGTGGCGTACATGAAGAACAGCTCGCCCGCCAGCGGCATGCCCACCGTGAACATGTGATGCGCCCACACGATGAAGCTCAGGAAGGCGATGGAGGCGGTGGCGTAGACCATCGAGCTGTAGCCGAACAGCGGCTTGCGCGCGAAGGTGGGGATGATCTGGGAGATCACCCCGAAGGCGGGCAGGATCATGATGTAGACCTCGGGATGCCCGAAGAACCAGAAGATGTGCTGGAACATCACCGGGTCGCCGCCGCCGGCCGCATCGAAGAAGCTGGTGCCGAAGTACTTGTCGGTGAGCAGCATGGTGACCGCGCCCGCCAGCACCGGCATCACGGCGATCAGCAGGTAGGCCGTGATGAGCCAGGTCCAGACGAACAGCGGCATCTTCATCAGCGTCATGCCGGGCGCGCGCATGTTGAGGATGGTGGCGATGATGTTGATCGCCCCCATGATCGAGGACAGCCCCAGGAGGTGCACGGAGAAGATGAGGAAGGGGAAGGCCTCGCCCGTCTGCAGCACGAGCGGCGGATACATGGTCCAGCCCGCCGCCGGCGCGCCGCCTTCCATGAACAGGGTGGAGAGCAGCATGGCGCCGGCGAAGGGCAGGATCCAGAAGCTCCAGTTGTTCATGCGCGGCAGCGCCATGTCGGGCGCGCCGATCATCATCGGGATGAGCCAGTTGGCGAGCCCCACGAAGGCCGGCATGATGGCGCCGAAGACCATGATGAGCCCGTGCATGGTGGTCATGGCGTTGAAGAACTGCGGGTCCACGTACTGGATGCCGGGCTCCCACAGCTCGGCGCGGATGACGAGCGCCATGATGCCGCCCACGAAGAGCATCACCAGCGAGAAGATCAGATAGAGCGTTCCGATGTCCTTGTGGTTGGTGGTGAACAGCCACCGCTTCAGGCCGCGCGGCGGCTCGTCGTGGTGGTGCGCCTCGTGCGTCGTCGTCGCGGTGCTCATGGTTGGCTACCCCCTCGCAGGCTGAAGGCTCCAGCCGCCCGCGCCTCAGCGCGCGGCGGCGATATCCGCAGGCTGGACCACGTCGCCGGTGTCGTTGCCCCACGCGTTGCGCTCATAGGTGATGACCGCGGCGAGGTCCACGTCCGAGAGCTGCGGCCCGAAGGCGGCCATGGCCGTGCCGGGTTTGCCGCGCAGCACGATCTCTATGTGCTCGCGGACGGGGCCCGTGGTGATCCTGCCACCCTTGAGCGCGGGGAAGACGCCCGGCACACCCTCGCCGTTGGCCTGATGGCAGGCGGCGCAGGACTTCCTGTACACGGCCTCGCCGCGGGCCATGAGCTCGTCCCTGCTCCAGGTCTTCGTCGCAGCGGCCTTCTCGGCCTCGGCGGCGGCCTTGCGCTGCGCCACCCACTGGCGGTACTCCGCCTCGGGCCTGGCCTCCACCACGATGGGCATGTAGGCGTGGCCCCGGCCGCACAGCTCGGCGCACTCGCCCCGGTAGACGCCGGGCTCGTCCACCCGCACCCACCATTCGTTCACGAAGCCCGGGATGGCGTCCTTCTTGCCGCCGAGGGCCGGCACCCACCAGGCATGGATCACATCGTTGGCGGTGAGCAGGATCCTCACCTTCTTGCCCACCGGGATCACGAGCGGATTGTCCACCTCCTGCAGGTAGTGCTCGCCCTTGGGCGCATCGCCGTAGATCTGCTCCTCGGGTGTGGCGAGATTGCTGAAGAAGCCGATGCCTTCGTCCAGATAGTCGTAGCGCCACTTCCACTGGTAGCCCGTGACCTTGATGGTGAGGTCGGGGTTGGACGTGTCCTCCATGGCGATCAGCGCCTTGGTCGCCGGCACGGCCATGCCGACGAGGATGAGGAAGGGGATGATGGTCCAGACGACCTCGATGGCGGTGCTCTCGTGGAACTGCGCCGGCTGCACCCCTCTCGACTTGCGGTGCCTCAGGATGGAGACGAAGATCGCCCCGAAGACCACCACCCCGATGGCGACGCAGATCCACAGGATCAGCATGTGGAGGTCGTAGGCCTCGCGGCTGATGGGCGTCACGCCTTCGGGAAGGTTCAGCAGCCCCCAGCCCGAACCGGCCCCGGCGAGCGCGGCGGCCGGTGCGGACAGCAGCAGCGTCAGGGCGAGCCTTCTCGTGGTCTTCTTGGCGCTCATGTCGCTCGGTCTCCTCCGGTGGGATGCAGGTGATCCGGTGCCCGCGGGCCGGGTGCGGCGATGGCGGCGCGCAGACGCGCGGCGAGGCGCTCGCGCTCCTCGTCGGTGAGAAGCGCGCCGATCTCGATCGCGCGCCCGTGGCAGCGCAGCGCGAGCCGCGCGGGATGCAGGCCGTGCGAGGGGCGCTCCAGCATCACGCGCACCCAGGCGCGCGGGAAGACGCTGCGGCGCTGGGGCCGGCGCCGCCCCTGCTCCACCACCACCTCCTCGGGCCCGATGGTGACGACCTCGCGGTAGGACAGCCGCCGCGCGACCCAGTAGAGTCCGGCGGCGAGCGCGGCGAGCTCGAGTCCGGCGAAGGGGAGCACCGGCCACGCGCCACGCCAGGCGAAGCCCGCGGCCACGGTCCCCATCAGCACCCCCAACACCATGATCACTGTGAGGTTTCCCCGCCAGCTCAGGGACCGGTTCGGCCGGATGACGAACCGGCGGCGGCCAGACGGATCGCTGTCTTCGATGATCACCGTGGCCGACGCCCGGGCCCGGAGCTGACAAAAGTCAGGTTCCGGCGCGCCATCCTAGCGGATGCGATGGGCGGGGCGCAACAAAAAATGATTTTTTGAGGGTTTTTATCCTGATTATGAATAATCTATGATTATTTTTATATTGTTATCTACGAGTATTCCGCTTTTCTCATATAAAAAACATATCTATATCATATAATTACACGTTCTCCTTTTCAAGAGTCATGCCATGAAAATACCAGATTTTTCGTCAGATCCCCCGCCCGGGCGGCAGCTCCGGCAGCAGGTGCCGCACCGTCAGGCGGCGCGCGCGATCCACCGCCTCCGCATCCGGATCCCACGGCAGCCAGCCCAGGCAGGGGGCGGGGAGCCGCGCGCGCAGCGTCGCCAGGTTCTCCTCGAGGCGCGCCATCTCCGGCTCGACCTGGCTGCCGATCCAGCCGGCCAGCCGCAGGTCGCGGGCGAGCACGGATTCTGCGGTGAGCAGGGCATGGTTCAGGCAGCCGAGGCGCAGGCCCACCACCAGCACCACCGGCAGCCCGAGGGCGGCGCAGAGGTCGGCCACGTCGCCCTCGGGGCCCAGCGGCACCCGCCAGCCGCCCACGCCCTCCACCACCACCACCTCGGCCCGGTCGGCCAGCCGCGCGTAAGCCGCCCGGATGGGGCCGAAGCGGATGGCCGTCCCGCATTCGGCGGCCGCGATGTGGGGAGCGATGGGCGGCGCGAAGGCGTAGGGGTTCACGTCCTCGTAGGACCCTTCCCAGCCGGCGGCCTCGATCAGCGCCAGCGCATCGTCGTTGCGCAGGCCTGCGGGCGTGGCCTCGCAGCCGGAGGCCACGGGCTTCATGGGGGCCACGCGCAGGCCCCGGGCCCGCAGGGCGTGGACGAGGGCGGCGGCGGCGACGGTCTTGCCCGCGCCGGTGTCGGTGCCGGTGACGAAAAGCCCGCGCCCCTTCACGGCGCCGCCTTCCGATCTGCCGGAAGGGCGCGGGGGCGGGATGCGAGGGCGTCGCCGCTCACGGCCCGCCTCCGCGGCGCCGGGCGCTGGGCGGGGCCACCCGCACCGCCCCGCCCCCGGCCGGCTTCCAGGCGTGGCCGTAGACCACCTCGAAGGTGGCCGGGAGCCTGCCCCCGGCGTCCCGGCAGCGCCCGTAGGCGCGGCGCAGCGCCTCGATACGCCCGCGCCCGGTGAGCCCCCGGGGCCTGCCCGCAGCGGCGTTGCGTGCGCCGATGGCCTTGAGGTCGCGCATGAGCTCGAGCACGTCGCCGTAGCGGACGGTGATCCACTCGGCATCCGTCACCGGATCGGCGAGGCCGGTGTGCAGAAGCAGGTCGCCCACCTCGTGGAGGTCCGGGAAGCCGTGGACGTGCACGTGGGCGCCGCCGTCGGCCTCGGCCCAGGCCGCGCGCAGCTCCCTGAGCGTGTCCGGGCCGAAGGTGGCGAACAGCAGCAGCCCGCCTGGCGCCAGCACCCGGGCGAGCTCGCCGATGGCGCGCTCGAGGTCCGGGCACCACTGCAGCGCGAGGCTGGAGAAGACGAGGTCGAAGCTTCCTGCGGCAAGCGGCAGGGCCTCGATGTCGCCCGCCACGCACCAGGGCCGGCGCAGCCACGGGCCGCGCCGGCGCGCACGCGCGAGCATGGCGGGAGCGATGTCGAGCGCCACCACGCGCGCGCCGCGCCAGCGCCGGGCGAGCTGCGCGGTGAGCGCCCCGGTGCCGCAGCCGGCGTCTAGGATGCGCACGGGCCGGAAGCCGCGCAGCAGATCGAGGCGCTCGTAGAGGCGCTGGCCCACCTCGCGCTGGAGGAAGGCGGCACCGTCGTAGGTGGCGGCGGCGCGCTCGAAGGCGCGCCGGGCGCGGCGCTTGTCGATGCGCCAGGGCTCGGGGCGCGGTGCGCTCACGGCCCCTCTCTCCCGCCGCGCCGGCGCGGATCGGCCTCGGCGAGCAGCGCCCGCAGCGCCGCCAGCACCCGCTCCGGATGGCTCAGGAAGGGCGCGTGGCCGGCCTCCTCCACGACGTGGGCGCAGCCGAGGGGAAGGCCCGTGCCGAGCCGCCGCACCGACTCCGGCGGCACGAGCCGGTCGCGACCCCCGCCCATCACCACCGCGGGCACGTGCACCTCGCCGAGCCGGGCGCGCAGGTCCGCGGCGGCGAGCACGGCGAGCCCCGCCTCGAGCGCGCCGGGCGCCGGGGGGCCTGCGGCCTCCAGCACGGCGTGCAGCCGCCGCAGCGTGGCCGTGGCGCCGGCCGCGCCGCGCACCTGCAGCGCCAGGAAGCGACGCACGGTGCCGGCCCAGTCGCGCGCCAGGTCCTCGGCGAAGCCCGCGAGCACCTCCGGCGCCACGCCCGGCCAGCCGTCGGGGGACGCGGTGAAGCGGGGGGTGGCGGCCACCAGGCCCAGGCCGGCCACCCGCTCGGGAGCGGCGAGCGCCGCGGCCAGCGCCCCGAGGCCCCCGAGCGACCAGCCGACCCAGACCGCCCGGGGCGGGGCCGCCGCGAGCAGGGCGGCGGCGAGCGCCTCGGCGTCGCGTGCGGGCGCCGCGGCCCGGCGCTCGCCCTGCCCCGGCAGGTCCAGCAGCACCGCCTCGCGCTCGGGGGCGAGATCCGCGGCGAGATCGGACCACACCGTGGCCGGCAGCCCCCAGCCCGGCACGAAGACCACCGGCAGGTGCGCGCTCACGGCGCCCTCCGTACCGCGTGCGCACCCCCCTCCCCGGCCCTCCCCCCGCTTGCGGGGGAAGGGTGCGGGAGGGGGGCACGGAGGAGCCGGTCCGGCGCTGTCCGGGCGCGCGCCGATTCGCCGCACCTGCGCTCAGCGCCCGCGCTCACGGCGCCCTCCCGGAGGCGTCGCCGGTCGCAGTGTCGTCACGTCCACCGTCATCCCCCACCTCGCGCCAGGCGCGCGCGAGGGCTTCGAGCAGCGCGTCCACCTGCGCCTCGGTGTGCCCGGCGCTCAGGGTCACGCGCAGCCGCGCGGTGCCCTCCG
>Ga0256839_1001055_pt1 | contig 34360 bp, 22 predicted proteins | sample 354166metaG_FD_185968 | JGI IMG/M metagenome (GOLD analysis project Ga0256839, IMG submission 185968) | Hydrothermal vent microbial communities from Mid Atlantic Ridge, Atlantic Ocean - 354-166 | ecosystem: Environmental > Aquatic > Marine > Hydrothermal vents | place: Atlantic Ocean: Mid...
GGGGCTCCAGGTGCTGACGGACCAGCAGGAGCCACTGGACCACAAGGCTCACAAGGTGCTACTGGGCCAGCAGGACCGCAAGGACTAGCAGGAACATATACCGCAGGTTCTGGTATCAATATAGCAGGCGATGTCATTTCGGCTACAGGAGGAAGTTCTCCTTGGACAGTGAGTGGTTCAGATATATATAGAAGTACTGGACAAGTGGGAATAGGGACAGCTCCTACAGCACTTTTTCATCTAAAGGGAGGTAACTCTAGTTTTCCAATTATGAAGTTACAAGGAGAAAGCCCCTGGATTGGCTTTAATCATTTAACTTCAGATGCACTTAAAGGCTTTATTGAATATGAAATGGCTAATAATAAACTCGTACTTGCTAACCGTGATGCCAATGGGGATATTGCTTTTTCAACAAACTTCAACGAAAGGATGACGATTAATTACAATGGAAATGTTGGCATTGGATCTACAAGTCCTCTATTTAAGCTAGAGGTGAATGGATCAATTAGCTCAAAAGGTAGTAATAGTGCTCTGTATTTTCACGATAGTACAGGAGGTCTTAAAGGCTCTTTGTATGCTGAACCAGCAGGAAATACTGTTTTAAATGCTAGTATTGGTAATATAGACCTCAGAACTAATGATGTTACTAGAACAATTGTCCATAGTAATGGAATAACCGTAAATGGAGACCTTAAACTCGATGAACCAGGCAGTGGCGAGCCTAGTGTCCAGTTCTATAATGGAAACGGATGGCATGGCTACTTATATAGTAATGGCACAGATATGCTACTGGGTAATCTTCATGATGAAAAAATACTTCTTCAAACCAATGGCAGCACTAAAGCAGAAGTGAACAATGAAGGCATCATCTTAAACGGGCGAGCAGGTCAAAAGATAGAACTGACAGCCCCGCTAAGCCCTGGGCCGATGCTAAAAGTTACAGATAATGGAAGCCCCACTCGTTTAGCGATAGCCTCCAATGGTGTATCTATTTCTGCTACGGGTACTACCAACTCAGGCATCTATATGCTAAGAGTGGTAGAAGGAGGTAGTACGGGGCTTGATATTTTTAAAGAAAGCTCAGAAGATCATTGGGAATTATACACGACAAGTGCTGGTGATCTAAATTTTTATGCCAATAACAACTACCGAGGAGGTTTTGACGGAACAACGGGGGCATACAGCAGTGTTTCTGATAGACGCCTGAAAACAAACATTCGTGATTTAGAAGGTACCTTGGCTAATATTCTTACACTAAAACCTTCCCGTTATGAGTATATCCACAACAATCCGACTAAGAAAGAATCTATTGGTTTTATAGCGCAGGATGTACAAAAAATATTCCCAGACTTAGTCACGGTTAACGAAGGAGAACGCGATAACGGTATGCTAACAATGAATTATGCTGGCTTCGGTGTCATCGCTATAAAAGCGATTCAGGAACAACAAATTATTATTGGTAATTTGGAAGAACGTCTAGAAGAAAAATCGGCAGAGTTGAGTAATCAACAGAAGCAAATAGACGCATTGGAAGCGCGCTTATCTCGTTTAGAAGCGCTGATAGATAAGTAGTAGTCTAATTTTATTGCTAAACATAAGTTTGGCAATGTTTTAGGTGTTGCAGGCACGGGGCATTATCAATGTCTCGTGCTTAAGCCTTTATTCTAACGTTTTTTAAAAACAAAAAAATGAACTTTTCATATAACTATAAAGGGTTTGGACTTTTACTCCTAAGCCTGTTTTACATAAGTCATTTATCGGCTCAGGATGCGCCGCGTACTGTCATTGGGAATGCTGGTGATTATTACGAAAGTCTACAATTTGGTAACCTCCACTGGACAGTCGGTGAAGTAGCCGTAAGCTTACATCAAAACGGCACGGAACTGGCCGAAGGTTTTCATAATGCGTATTATGATTTAATCGTCTCTACAAATGATGTACTACCCGACTGGGAAGTCAATGTATTCCCTAATCCAACAGCCGATTTTTTACAAGTTAAACTAGCGGAAAGTGAACACGTACAGGCACAATTATTTGACATGAACGGCCAATTATTAATCGACAAAGAGGATTTGTTTTGGGAAACGACTTTTGATCTCAGTCAATTTCCTGCTGGTTCTTATTGGTTGAAATTACAGGACGAGGATGGAAGAAAGCGATCTTTTCAGATCATTAAGGTAAGGCGATAGGGTTTATTCGTCCTACGACCTAGTGGCTTCGGAACTAAATAACACGCATAAAACTTGCTCTTTTTCGCCTACTCTTCACCAATAAATGGGTCACTCATCCCGATAAACTCCCCATTTATTGGCTCGATTAGACAAAAAATAGACGGCGTTTAATATAGGAATAACTTAGTTTTTAAGTCACTAGAGCCGTAGGGCGAATAAATAGGAAAACTAATACCCTTGCTGCGACTTTGCCCATTGAATATAACGCCTTACATCAACTTCTAAAAGACGTAAGGCTTTCATTTTTCCTTCTTCGGTTCGCCGTTTTACTTTCTCTTGAAAATCACGTTGATCTTCTTCTCTAATATTGGATAACAGTTGCTGTATACTATCTTTCTCGACCTGTGTTTCAGCATGATTTAGTAAAGACAATAGCTCCTTATTCCTTGCTCGCTTTTTATCTTTTTTTAAATTTTTGGCTTTTTGTTCTGCTTTCATTTGAATGATAAGCTGTTCTATGCTATCTCTTTCTGCTGGGGTGGATGCAGTAAAACGAAGATTGTCATACCGTAAATTATCAAACATTTGTACACGATAGATACTCCGTTTATCTCTTATGGAAATAGGTGCAATAAAATAGTCTCCGTTTTGGCTGGCATTTTCAATTTCCAGTGCTTCTTTATAGGAAATTTGCTCACTATCAATAACTTCTTCTATTCGTTTGTAGCTATGTTTTCTATTTTGCCAGTCTTGTTTTTTAATTACATCCGACACTACAGCTTGATAATTATAATAATTTTCAAGTTTATATGGGCTTCTTAGAACGTTTAACAAATCAATCAAAGCTTCATTTCTTTTTCGCCAAATCTTATTGCTCTTAGTACTGGTAATCTCTTTTAATTCTTTGACAATTGTCTCTTTAAGTTCGTCATTTCCATATTTAAGATGGATGGAAACAACGCTTGTTCGCAGGAGTAAAGCCAAAGCAGCCCTTGGGTCATTTATTCTATGAGCAATAGCTATTTTCCATGTTTTCACTTCATCAGGTATTGATACTTCTTTATTTAATCTTTCTAAATAGTTCGCTAAGTGGCCATCTTTTTGTTTTAAATAAAAATAATTCCGCCTTTCTTCTTCTGTTGCTAAACGAGGTAATTCTTTGGCTAAATCGCGTTTCAATTCTACCCTTTTAGTGCCATCATAACTATTAATTTTTAAATACCTTTCCGTATTCTCCAAATAGCGTTCATACTCCTGTTTAATATTATACACACAGCGTTTTTCCATTTGCCTTTGGTTCAGTGCTTTTTTATTTACCCCTCTTTTTGGTGTCATCATACCTTTGCCCTCGTTAAAATAATCCATCCAAACATAGCCAATATCATATTCCTTATTATAGGCATCTACAATGACAGACAAGCCATCCTTTTTGATCAATGTGTCTTTACTAATTGTCAATCCTTCAGAAACAAAGATATTATTGATAAAACCAACAACATCTTCACGTTCCAGCCTAGACGGTGCTCCTGTTCCAAACATTACTGGTGAATAAGGAACCCGCGCAGCAGAAAGAGGAAATGGATTCCCACTCAATACTGGCGTTTTATATGGAGGGGTCACCTTACAGCCCGTCAATGGCATCAGCATAAGCGCGCCCGTAAATCCAGCCATACTCATGGCCTGAATAAATGGATGAGCAAACGGATAAGGTCTGCTTTCGGGATATTCCAAGGGGTTTTTATCGTTAAATGATGGGTATTTAGGCTGATAAACCTTGCTTTTTGGCGAAACGCTAATTTGCTTTTTCTTAAACATGGCCTATAAGTTTATTTCAATATGTGAAATAATCGGATAATCAGGATTGTAATGTTTATGAACAAACATATTGTTGCGCTTTTTCCATAAACGATCGGCTGTTTTGTCGACAATTTCTATGAGTATCTTCTCATTATAACAAACAACAGGGCTTACTTTTTCTATACTTCCTGTACTCATAAAATTGATACAACTACACCATTTACTACACCTGCTTTCCAGCATACAGCCTTGACATTCTGGCTTGGGCTTTTCGGAACAACAACTGATGTGATGCTGGCAGGTTTTGTCAAAACCATGCTCTACATGACCAATAATATACTCGGGCAGCCCTTCTGTGGTTACAAATTGGATACAGGGATACAAAGCACCATCAGGAGCAATGGAAAATTGTTTCTGCCCAATAAAACAACGCTCATTTTTAGTCAAAGGCGGAAGGGTTCGAGTGCGTATTCTTTCATCAAAAAAACTGAGATAAAAACGCTCTTCGGCAATCATTTTGGCCTCATACCATTTAGCCAGTTTTTTATAAGAACGCTTCAATGTTTTGAAATCGTCAACTGACCAGTCTGCTGAATAATCTAAAGTAGTGGTGATATATTTAAAACCCAAAGAAAATATCCAGTCAACAGAGTTGGTCAATTGTGCCGCGGAGGCAGGAGTAATGACACAGTTTACATTGGTTGCAGGGTTGTGTTTCAGCATAATCTTAGCAGCCTGCATCACTTTTTTAGAGCTTCCTTGCCCTCCTGCCAATGGTCGGTGCATATCGTTGGTTTCGGGGTTGCCATCCATACTTAAAGAAACAAACACCCGCTTTTCGGCGAGCTGCTGCATGAGTTCCTCTGTGATTAAAGTACCGTTTGTACTCATACCGTAAGTGATAGCAACAGCCTCTTTTCGGCTTTCCAACTGATCTATAATATAAAAAATATGTTCTTTTTCCAATAAAGGTTCACCACCAAAGAAGGTAATTTGCAAGCGATCAATATTGTTTTCCTTCGCTTCTTTTAAGACAAAACCAATAGAAGCATCTACAGTTTTTTGTGCCATAGAAATAGGCAATTTTTCACCTGTATAACAATAGTCGCAGCGCAAATTACATTGATGAGTAAGGTGAAAGGTAGCACTTAAGGTTTTCTTCATGCTCATCTTACGATAATATTTCTCCCATAAAGAGCAAATAGAAAAGCAACAATATAGCCCCTTCAACACGGCTCAATCGTTTATCCATAAACATGATACCGAAGAGTAAAGTCATCACAATCATCAGAGGTAGATAAAAAGAAAGAATATCTTGCGGAATGACCAAATCGCCTAATAAACCTGGAATAGCCATTACAATAAAGGTATTAAAAATATTAGAGCCCAATACATTACCTACGGCGATAGAGGCTTTGCCCCGTTTAGCAGCTGTAAGACTGACGGCCACTTCAGGTAAACTAGTACCTAGTGCTACGGCAGAAAGGGAAATCAATTGGGGTGCAATACCTACACTTTCACTTATATTCAGGATGGCATATATCGTATAATCAGCCGAAAGCCAAACCAAAACACCACCAACTACCAGTAAAAGGTAATGTTTAATCGTCACTTCTGGTCGCTTCGTTTTATCAGACTTCTCTCCTTTATTAAAAGAATACGTTAAAAAGATAACAATACCTATTAAAAAGAGGATACATTCAAACGTGCTAACGTGTAAATCCTGCAACACCAGCCATAATAATAAAGAAGATGCCCAGAGAAAAGGCATATCAATCTCCCAAATATTGGTTCTCAGCTTTATATTATTCACAAATACGGCTGTAAGCCCTAAAACCAACGCAATATTAGTAATATTAGACCCCACTACATTAGAAATAACAATTTCTGAAGCATTATTATAAACAGCAGCAATAGATGTCGCCAACTCTGGCAGTGAAGTACCAAAAGCAACAATAGTGACCCCTATAATAAAAGGGGAAATTCCAAAGGATAAACCGATGGCTTCGGCAGAATCAACAAACCAATCAGAAGCTTTAAGCAAAACGCCTAAGCTAGTTACAAAAATGGCTAAGTTTATTAATATATCCATATTGGAATTGATCGTAAAAATAGGTTAATGCGGAGGGGGATTGGGTACTTGGTACTTAGTACATTGTACTTGATACCAAGTACCCAATACCAAATACCTTAATAACGGTAATACTCAGGCTTATATGGCCCTTCTGGTTTTACACCAATGTACTCTGCCTGTTCGTCACTAAGCACTTCTAGTTCTACACCTATTTTTGGCAAATGCAAACGAGCAACCTGCTCATCTAAATGCTTAGGAAGCATATAAACCTTGTTTTCGTAATTTTCAAGATGCAACCAAAGCTCCATCTGTGCCAATACCTGATTGGTAAAGCTATTGGACATCACAAAACTGGGGTGGCCAGTAGCACAACCCAGATTCACCAAACGCCCTTCTGCTAAAACGAGAATATCACTACCGTCAATGGTATATTTATCAACCTGAGGTTTGATTTCTACCTTTGTATCACCATAAGTACTGTTTAGCCAAGCCATATCGATTTCATTATCAAAGTGGCCAATATTACAAACGATACATTTGTCTTTCATTAAACGGAAATGCTTTTCTGCTATGATATTTTTATTACCTGTTGCAGTAATAATAATATCAGCTCGAGGAACGGCCGTTTCTGATTTTAATACTTCAAAACCGTCCATTGCAGCCTGTAGCGCACAAATAGGATCAATTTCTGAAACAATCACACGGCAACCTGCTCCACGCAAACTAGCAGCAGAACCTTTGCCTACATCACCATAACCGGCAACAAAAGCCACTTTACCAGCCATCATCACATCAGTAGCACGACGGATCGCATCTACAGCAGATTCCTTGCAACCGTATTTGTTATCAAACTTAGATTTGGTTACAGAATCATTGATATTGATCGCAGGTAGAGGCAATGTGCCTTTTTCCATACGGTCGTACAAACGGTGTACACCAGTTGTTGTTTCTTCACTCAAACCGTTGATGCCTTTCACCAATTCTGGGTATTCATCCAAAACCATATTGGTCAAATCACCACCATCATCAAGAATCATATTTAATGGCTTTCCATCAGGGAATGCATGAAGTGTTTGCTCAATACACCAGTTAAATTCCTCTTCATTCATGCCTTTCCATGCATAAACAGGTACGCCAGCAGCAGCAATAGCCGCCGCAGCCTGATCCTGAGTAGAGAAAATATTACAGCTAGACCAAGACACCTCTGCGCCCATTTCAACAAGTGTTTCAATAAGGACAGCCGTTTGGATGGTCATGTGCAGGCAACCTGCAATACGCGCTCCTTTTAATGGCTTTGACTCTCCATATTGCTCACGCAATGACATTAGTCCTGGCATTTCGGCTTCTGCCAATTCTATTTCTTTACGACCCCAATCGGCTAGATTGATGTCTTTTACCTTGTATTTCAACGTTTCTGTTGCAGGCATGAATCTGGTTTTAATGATTAATAAACAGCTTTTGTAAAGACGTATACTTTATAAAAAGTAACTGACCTCTTCAAAATGGGTGCAAAATTACGCATTTCTTTTGGGTCGGGCAATGAGAGTGGTGAAATAGTTGGCACTTTATGTCTTTGTTTGGTAAAAACCTCTCCAATGGGTAACTCTATTACCAAAAACGAAAACACCTCTTCTGAAAAATCATCGTCTCTACAATCAAATATCTTCCATCATTATCGCAGTAGAATCAATCATTCTAAGCTTGGACAGTGATAATAGTCAGTATTATCTTTTTCAAAAGTCATCAAAAAGCCATGATTTTTTAACAAATATTGTGGAGTATTGGAAACAAGTTCCAATCATCATCACACACTAAATCGATTCGTAATGCTATCAAAAAAACAAGCAAAAACCTTTTTTCTCGGTGGAACTGTATTGTTTTTCCTGATTTTCTTAGCAATGTCTGTACATTCTCTTACCGTAGGTATACCAAAGAACACAAATGCTGACAAGCTAACAGATGCAGCAAAACACGGTAAATTGATATGGGAAAAAAACAACTGCATGGGCTGTCATACACTCATGGGAGAAGGCGCATACTATGCTCCAGAATTGACCCGAGTCTATTCTAGAAAAGGGGAAAGTTACATTCGCACTGTTCTTAATACAAAAGGAGGATGGGGCCCACGCGGTCGACAAATGGTTGACTATAGCCACTTTACAGAAGAAGAAGTAAATGATGTTATTGCCTTCTTTGAATGGATGGACAATGTTTATCTAAATGGTTTCCCTGCCGCTCCCAGTATTGATGATTAATACAGGAGAGTTGTTTAAAAAACCATTTTAATTATTTGAAACTATCTAAAAATGGTTTCATAAAAGAGAACGAAAAATGAAATTTAAATCACAAAAAATAGCCTATCACTTTTTTGCGCTGAGTATGTTGCTACTCATTCTGCAAATTACTTATGGTTTTATCATGGGCTTTGCTCACATGGGATATGACGGGCTGCACGAATGGATACCCTTCAATGCAGCAACTGCTACCCATAAAAATTTATTAGTTGTTTGGATTATATCAGGGTTTATGGGCGCAGCCTATTATATCATTCCCGAAGAATCTGATAATGCTTTGTGGTCTGTACCTCTGGCTAAGTTACAGTTTTGGAGTCTTGCCATCGTTGGTGTTATCGCCGTAGCTGGTTTTCATGTTGGATGGTGGGAAGGACGTAAATTCCTCGAAATTCCTCGTCCTTTAGATTTTTTAGTCGCTATCAATGTTATCTTATTCCTTGTTATTATTTTAATGACTTTGATAAAAGGTAAAAAACAAACGACAACCTCTTGGGTATTAACAATGGGCTTGGTATTCCTTGCTTTATTATACTTACCAGGAATGGTCTATTTTGATAATATTGCTGTTGATTCATTCATGCGTTGGTGGGTTGTTCACCTATGGGTTGAAGGTGTTTGGGAATTGATTATGGGCGGTATCTTATCCTTCCTTTTAATAAAATTGACAGGTGTTGACCGTGAAGTGATTGAAAAATGGCTGTATGTAATCGTCGGACTTACTTTCCTTTCTGGTATTTTAGGAACAGGGCACCATTATTATTATACAGGCGGCCCTGATTACTGGCTGATGGTAGGTGGTATCTTTTCTGCATTAGAGCCATTAGCATTTTTGGGAATGACCATTTTTGCTGTTCAGATGTATCGAAAAGGCAATAAAAAACACCCTAATAAATTAGCTATTTACTGGACATTAAGTACAGCTATTGTTTCTTTCATGGGAGCAGGCCTGCTGGGTTTAGCACATACTTTACCTGGAGTAAACCTTTATACACACGGTACACTTATAACAGCGATGCACGGCCACCTGGCATTTTGGGGTGCTTATGCTTCACTGGTTTTAGCTATTATGTCCTATTCAATGCCTTTGATGACTGGTCGTAAAATTTATGATAACAGAACGGGACATTTAGCATTTTGGCTATCCAATATAGGTATGATCGGAATGACAATGGCATTTGCTGCAGCAGGTGTTGCACAGGTATACCTCGAAAGGATTGCTGGTTATGAATTTATGGTTGCACAGGAGCAAACAAAGGCACACTTCTTTGTACTCATTATTGCAGCAACTGTATTTACCATTGGTATTACCTTATACATTGTTAACTTCCTGGCCTATGGCCGCCCTGTAGACGAGGCTGTTCAGGCAGAAGAAGAATTTGAAGCTTTACAGGGGTGAAACTTATAAAAAATGTGGTAACTACTTACCACATTAATCATGTAGCATCAAACACATAGTCACGACTTATTCCGCAGAATTGCGGAATAAGTCGTGACTATATGTTTAAAAATTAAGACCTAAGTAGTTACAAAATTTGTTACTAAATGAATAGCTGGGTTAGCGAATGGTTGACCCAGTTATTTTTTTCATTTTTTCATCTATTTAGAATGAATTTAAATAAATAAATCATTTTATGTTAATTGATAAAGAACCTTTTTACAAATCAGTAGGAAAAGAGGAGGAAGTTTTTGAACACGCTTACAAAAACAAACTCCCCCTATTACTAAAAGGGCCAACAGGAACGGGAAAATCCCGTTTTGTAGAATATATGGCTTATAAATTAAAAAAGCCAATTATCACCATTGCCTGTCATGAAGAAACTTCTGCGACAGACTTGCTAGGTCGCTACATTATCCAAGGTGCTGAAACAGTGTGGAAAGACGGCCCTTTAACTAGAGCTGTAAAGGAAGGTGCGATCATTTATATGGATGAAATTGCAGAAGCAAGACCTGATGTAATTGTTGCCATTCACCCCTTGACAGACTACCGAAGAGTAATGTATCTGGACAAACTGGGAGAACAAATCACGGCAGATGATAACTTTATGTTCGTCGCTTCTTTTAATCCTGGTTACCAAAAAGGTTTTAAAGAACTCAAGCCTTCTACGAGGCAACGTTTTATTTCCCTCACCTTTGATTACCCCGATGCTAAAATGGAAGCTGAAATAGTTGCTACTGAATCAACTGTCGATTTGGACACGGCCAAAAAACTGGTCAAAATCGCTGCTAAAATCAGGAATTTAACAGAATTAGGCCTGGCAGAAACCGTTTCAACACGATTATTAGTGGATGCTGCTAAATTAATTAGCACAGGCTTAGGTAAGCGATTATCTGTGGAAGTAGCCGTTGTAGAACCATTGACAGATGATCCTGACACGCTGGAAGCATTGAAGGACATGACGGCCCTGATGATATAGATACCTCCTCATTTCATTTGGGAGATTATGCTAAAACGGGCCTAAACGTAAAGATACGGCAACACGGCAACGCGTCTTTACTTTAATTTAGGCCTAAACGTAAAGATACGGCAACACGGCAACACGTCTTTACTTTAATTTAGGCCTAAACGTAAAGATACGGCAACACGGCAACGCGTCTTTACCCTTCATCTTCCTAAGTCCAAAAACAAAAACTGTGGAACTAGATCAACTCCTATTTCAAAAAGTGCTCAAGTACTTCAAAAAACACAAAAAGATTGACCCCACAATCTTAGCACGTTCTGTCAAGTTAGAAGAGTTGAGTGGTCGATTGACTATTATGGCACGGGCACTCACTGGTGACCCTATTGATATTATTCCCTCGGAACGAGAAGGTGGATGGAAAAACAATACCTTTTTCTTACCCTCTATTGTCTCTGTTTTTGAAAATATCGAAGCCAATGTTGCCCTCTTTACTTTTAGGGTTTTTTATTTGGCCACCCAGAAGAAGCTTGAATTAAATTGGCCTCAAAAAGCAGACAAAAGCACGGAAGAATCTCAGCAACAGGCCTTACAAACTTCCGCTCAGGTATTGGATGCTCTTTATGATGAATTTCCATTATTACAGGGCATTCATGACCAACTTTTAGCTCAAATTCCTACAAAAAACGCAGAAGGGGATGAGACTCCCCCCGATCTCAGCTGGTTGTATGGTCGATGGATGAAAAACAGTGCTGAATTTGCGGAAAAAGAAATATTAAAAAACATATCAACAGCCGCTCAACAAACACAGGAAAACAAGATCACCACCACACTACAAGCCAAGCAGGCTGATGAGCTGGAAGTCATCCAAGTGGATAAAAAAGCACAAGAGGATTACGTATTGACTCATAATTTTGAAAAAGTAGAAACCATTGATGAACACAGCGGCAGTTGGCGGGATTTTGATGGTGACGATAATTTAAAAGAAGAAGCCGATGCGTTGGAAGAATTTAATTTAAGCAAAGTCGTCAGAGTTGATGACCCTGTACATTCCGTTTACCAAGCCTCTTTTGTGGGCGATGCAACCATCGCAGAAAGTACAAATACTGAAGAAAACACCTATCACAAAACCTATCCCGAATGGGACTATACCCAGCGAAGTTACAAGGAGAATTACTGCAAGGTTTTTCACAAAAAACTCATCAAAACCAAAGCTGATTATTATACCAATACACTAGAAAGTAATCGATCTATTTTGCTTAAATTAAAGAAAATTTTTGCCCGTCTCAATAACGACAGAGAGCAGGTGCGCAGGCTCAGTTCGGGAGAATCCATTGATTTAGACGCTGCCATTGATATGTATTCTGATATAAAAGCAGGCCACACACCTGATGATCGCGTGTATATGTCGAAGCGAAAACGCAAAAAAGAACTATCTATATTGTTATTACTTGACTTGAGTTTGTCAAGCGACGGCTACGCCAAAGGCAACCGAATTATTGATATTGAAAAGCAGGTTTCCATCCTTTTCGGTGAAGTTCTGGAAGAAAACTGGGTTGATTTCCAAATTGATGGTTTCTATTCTAAAACTAGAAACAACACCACTTATATTACTTTAAAATCCTTCGGAGAATCATGGGACAAAGCCAAAATGCGAATCGGAGCCATTCAGCCCAGTGGTTATACCCGTATTGGCCCCGCTATACGACACGCTTCCAGCTTGCTTCAAAAGCGTTCCATGCGTAAAAAGTGGCTCATCCTTCTTTCTGATGGTAAACCTAATGATTATGACCGTTATGAAGGTAAATACGGCATTCAGGATATCAAACAGGCCCTCCGAGAAATGAGCGCGGATGGCATCAATAATTTCGCCCTGGCTATTGAAGAACAGGCCAAATACTACCTGCCACAGATGTTTGGCAAAAATCATTACAATATTTTATCAAGCCCCGTAGAGATGATTGACTCCCTGGCGAAATTATATGAACGAATTGAAAAGGGGTAAGGAACAGCACGAAAATAAATTACCATTTTGTTTTTCATAATAGTTAACTAAACGGTTCATTTTAAGTGTGTTAACTGTTTGAAAAACCAAGAAAAATGGTAATTTATTTTCTGCGCAATACTAAAACAGGAACGGGAGATAGAATAATGATATAATTTGTACGAATAGACATTTAAAAAATAAATCATGGACATACTCAATAATACCAACCAAGAACCATTTAAAACAGTGGTTAAAGAACTCCCCAACGGACATCCTGTGAAGGTGTATTACAAGGAAGGAGATTTAATCATCAATATTTTATCTGAATTATCAGCCGTTGATCCAGCAGAGGATTTTCAGAAATACTTTAATTTATTTAATCATTTAACAACTATTGAAAAACGTTTTGCACGTAAGGAAAATCAATTATTTCCTTATTTGGAAAAGCACGGATGGAATGGCCCAAGTCAGGGGATGTGGTCTTTTCATGATAATCTAAGAGATCAAATTCGGCTACTCAACAAGCATAATGAAGATAAGAACATAGACAAGATCAAGGAAAATTTGACTTACCTCATCCAAGGTATTCAACGCTTAATGAGTATTGAAGATATGCGCTTATTTCCAATATCAATGCAGTTATTATCAGAAGAAGACTGGAAAGAATTCTACATCGGAGATGAAGAAATAGGCTGGATGTTGGCCACTCCCCCACCCCCTTATCCTGTGATCGAAGAGAAAACTTACGTTCATCCAAGTCAGGATTTCAAAAAGCGAAATTTGCCCTTTTCACTAGAAAATACTTTCCATTACGATGAAGGCCACATGACTCCAGAGCAGGTCAATCTTTTACTACAATTCCTACCCGTTGATATCACTTATGTCGATGAAAACGATAAGGTTATTTTTTATAATAGAGGCGAAAAGAGGGTCTTCCCTCGTAGTAAAGGCATCATTGGCCGTGAGGTACGCTTTTGCCATCCGCCCAAGAGTGTCCATCAGGTCTTAAGGATAGTGGAAGCGTTTAGAGCAGGCACTAAAGATGTTGCTGAATTTTGGATCAACTTCAAAGAAAGGATGATCCATATTCGATATTTTGCTATTCGTGATAAAGCAGGCGTGTATAGGGGTGTCATTGAAATGTCGCAGGACGTGACCGATATTCAAAAACTAGAAGGACAGCAGCGTTTGTTGGATTGGAACTAGGAGGGGGATTGTTTGATGACTCATCGAAAAGTTTCGATAAGCCAACAAATAAATGCCAATTATTAGATTTATTACAGATAGGTAACTACTTAGGTCTTCCTTTAGAAATACATAGAAACGACCTGTTACGCAATTCTGCGGAACAAATCGTGCCTATTGCCTATGTGTTTAGCTACTTTATGGTTTAGGTGCTAAGTAATTACACAGATAGTAAAAAAAACAATACGTTAATTAAAATCCATCACTAATGGAAAACAGCATTGACAATAAAAACATTTACTACCCTCCTGGGGGTATTTTAATCTGGATTATCATCCTACTGGAAGTGCTGACATTTACCATCGGAATCGCGGTTTTTGTCTATCAAAAAAGTGGAGACACGGAAGCTTTTACTCAATCTCAATTGCTGTTGAATAAAGCCTATGCCACGATCAATACCATCGTATTGATTACGGGTGGTTTTATGATGGCCACCTCCCTGCATTTACTAAAAGCAGGTGATCATAAAAAAAGCCTTAGCTGGATAAGAGGAGCTAGTGGAATGGGTTTACTCTTTCTTTGCATCAAGGGCTATGAGTATTTTGAAAAGATAGCCCACGGTTTAACCATTGATTACGACAGCTTTTTTACTTTTTATTGGTTACTAACGGGTTTTCATTTTATTCACGTCCTTGTCGCACTGATTATCTTGCTTTTCTTGGCTAGAGGCATTCGAAAAGGTAGGTATTCAAAAGACGATTACCTAGATGTAGAATCGGGTGCAGCCTTTTGGCACATGTGCGATTTGATTTGGTTGTTACTGTTTCCTGTATTGTATCTAATGGTTTAAAATTACAAAAAATGAACAAAAAAGACTTTACACTCTGGCTGGCACTCATTATTTTAACCCTAATAGGTTATTTTTCCTCCAGTGCTGAAATGGAAAAAAGAGCATTGCTACTTTCATTACTAGCTGTAACAATCATCAAATTCACAGGTGTAGGTTTTCAGTTTATGGAATTAAAGAAAGCACATACTTTTTGGAAGGTGAGCCTTGTTTCTTTATTGGCCATTTATACATTATTGATTGTGTTTCTTTCTTAGTATAAACATAAATTGTAGCTTGTCACATTTTTATTGAAAGCCCATTATGAAAACCATCGCAATCATTGGTGCAGGCCCAGCTGGTATTATTTGTAGTCTTTATTTAGCCAAAAGAGGTATTCAATCTACCCTCATAGATAAGTCATTCTTTCCCAGGCATAAACCTTGTGGTGATAATATCGCTGGTAATGTATTGCGCATACTCAATGAAATTGCGCCTGGATTTTTAGATCGATTATTAAAAGAAAAAAAGATCCCAGAAGTTAAAGGCTTTGTTGCTTTTGCAGCCAATAATCATAAAATGAAAATTGATTTCCTGCCTTTGGAAGTTGGCACAGACATCCCTTCCTGTTATACTGTTTCAAGAAAAGATTTGGATAATGAAATGATTAAACTGGCCAAGTCTAATCCTTTAATAGAAGTCATAGAAGGCTATAAAGTGTCCAGTTTGGAAAGAAAAAAAGGCGGATTATTGATTAAAAGTCACAATCAGTCGATATTTTGTCGTTTGGCTATTATCTGCAATGGATCCAATGGCAATATTGTCAAAAACATTCACACGCTGGTAAAAGAGGATGCTCATTTTGCAGTGGGGATTCGGGCTTATTATAAAAATGTCAAACCTTTTAAATTTGACCAGTATAGTGAGTTGTATATCATCAAAAAACTGCTCCCTGGCGGGCTTTATATTACCCCCTTAACCAACGGCATGGTCAATGTAACGGTGGTAGTAAGAAAGGATGTTATTAAAAAAAACAACTTAAACTTAAAGCAAATTCTATTAGAAGAACTGGGCGAACATCCTTTGCTTAAAGATAGATTTGCAGCGGCTGAATTGGTTGGTAAAATAGAAGGTGGAGGCCTGTTGCTGGGAACGCAAAAACGACGCATTTCTGGTGATAACTTCATGCTGGCGGGTGATGCTGCCGGCCTTATTGACCTGCTTTCTGCCAATGGTATTCCACAAGCGATGCTGAATGGTAGAATAGCCGCTGAATTTGCTGCCAAATGTGTACAGGAAAATGATTTCTCAAGCCATGCTTTAGCAGATTATGACTCAAGGGTCTACGATCGAGTTAAAAATTACTTAAAAATGAGCAAGCTTGTCAGCCCTTTGCTTTCTTACAAAATAGTGATCTATATTTTTTTAAAAGCCATGAATTTTATTGCAAAAAAATATGACAAAAGCGATCAAATCAGAGACTTGCTTTATGACCAAAAAGCTTCTGAAAAATTATTAAAACCCAGTTTTTATTATAAATTGTTTTTTGGTATTAAAAACCCCGATGCAAGTTCTAAAGATCCTCGGTGAAGATGATTTTAGGTCTTAATTTTCACAAACAAAACCGCACTTCATCACCAACACAGGCCTGTGCCAGTTTAGGTAATTCCCTCTCTTGTATCTGAACAATTCGGGCATAGCCGCCTGTCGTTTGGGCATCCATCATCAAAACGATAGGATGACCAAGGGGTGTTATCTGAACAGTACCGGGAAACATCGCTGAAGAAATGATATTTGTATTGGTTTTTAAATTTGGAATAGCTTCTACTAAACGGCAGCCCATTCGGTTTGAAGCAGGGCTAAGATGAAAACTGGTACTGAAAAAATAAGCCATTTCTAACGAACTGAAAAGATAAAATTCTGGCCCAGGTAAAACTTTTACAACAATAGAGGACGATATTACAGGCTGGCGACCTAGCCGTTTTTCAATAAAACCAGCAGTAAAAACCTTTAATGTATCCCCTTTTTTAATGATACTTTGAGGGCTAAGATGTTGAGCATCAAAAGCAGCAGCAGCACAGCTATTCAACCATCTATCGACCTGCCAGTCGCCGCCAATCGCCAAATATGCTCTGCAACCGCTTATATTTTGGCCAAAGTCGAGTATATCGCCATCTGAAATCGAAATAGTTTCAGCATTATTTACAGAATCCCCATTGAGCTTTGGAGATAAATTAGCTCCACAAATAGCAATTTGACCAATACCTTTAAAAACAATGACTGGCCCAAGTAAAGTGATTTCCAACACAGGCGATGAAGCCATATTGCCCACTAAATAATTGGCCATTTGTGCCGCAGGTTTATCCATTGCACCACCAATAGGAATCCCTACACCCTGAAAGCCGAATCTACCTTCATCCTGTACGAGTGTTTGTAAGCCTGGTTTCGTAAAATGTAGTACTAATTCACCCACGATACAGTTCTGTTTTATCAAAAATATTTTTCTCAACAGCCCGCTGAATATTATTAAATTCTTTTGCATTGATCGCATAAAAACGAACAATATCGCCTACTTGAAATAAAAAAGGGGATGTTGCTCTATGGTCGAAAACAGCTAAAGGCGTTTGGCCAATAATATGCCAGCCACCAGGTGAATGGACGGGATAAATGCCTGTCTGTTGGCCAGCCAAACCCAATGACCCCGCAGGGACTGATCGGCGGGGATGAGCTTTACGAGGGCACTCCAATACTTTTGCCAGCCGTCCCATATAAGCAAAACCAGGTAGAAAACCCAGCATATAAACACGATAATCCACTGCACAATGCGCCCGAATAACCGCAGCTCTAGACAGTCCGCTAAACGCCATAACATCCTCCATATCCAAAGCCAATTCATCGTCATAACAAATAGGAATATTCAATTGTCTGCCAGCTGGGTCTTCATCTAAATTTGAAGATAATACAAGCAAATATTCAATGTATTTTGACAATTCAGCAAACGTCCATTGTAGTGGGTCATAAACAATCGTCAAAGAACAGTAAGCTGGAATGCAATAATCAATTCCTTTGGGAACTTGCTCCATAGCTTTTTTCAATGCAACCACCTTTGCGTGAATGGAAGGAGCTATTTTTTGCTCAAAATTAACGACTACCGCCTTTTCTCCATAAGGTAAAATCTTCAAAATCCTACTTTAAATGCATGATGAATCGCCCGAAGTATATCGAGTGCCGCCGAAGTATCTCCATGCACACAAATACTCTGAGCATTAATTGGGTAAAAGCCACCTGCTGTTGTTTGCACCTTTTGCTCATTTATAATGGATAAAACCTGCTCTACCGCTTCTTTTACATTATTAATCACTGCATTTTTAGCAGATCGTGCCTGCAATTGTCCGTTTTGGGTATACCTGCGATCGGCAAATGCTTCCGCAATAAAAGGAAGTTGATTCGCAGCAGCAATACTTTCCATTATACTCCCTGCCAGACCCATTAACGCCAACGAAGGGTCTATTTCCTTTATGGCATCAATGATTACCTGACATTCAGACGCATCAACGGCCGCCTTATTGTACAGAGCACCATGGGGTTTTACATAAGCAAGCCGCCCGCCATGGCTTTCCACCATTCCTTTTAATGCAACGATCTGGTATTTAACAATGGCTTTTAGTTCATTGGTTTCTAATTGCATTGATCGGCGACCAAAACCAGCAAGATCAGGATAAGAAGGATGCGCACCAATCCGAAGCTGGTGTTGCATCGCCAAAATAATGGTATTTTCTATATGCAATGGATCACCACCGTGAAAACCGCAGGCAATATTGCAAGAGGTTAAAAAAGGAAATAAAGCTTCATCATTGCCGACTTTAAAATGGCCATAACTTTCTCCCAGGTCACAATTGATATCCATATTTAAAAGCATATTTTGTTAGAGCTTGTTGGGAAATAAAATTTCCCAACAAGCTCTTATTATTAAAAAACACCAAAAGCCGATAAAATGCTTTTCAAACCCAGTGATATCGTTACCAAAATAACAAGAACAGCAGCTATATTTACCCCCACAGAATTAGTATATCTGCCCATAATTTGTTTGTCATTCATTATCCACAGTAAAAAGATGGCAATGATCGGTAAAAGCAGGCCATTAGCCACCTGTGCAAACAAAATAACAGCAATAGGCTTAAAGCCCAAAGAAGAAAACAAGACACCAATACCCAGGACAAACATCCAGACCATCCTGAACCGAACAGAGGTCATCTGATCGCCCCAATTCATTATCTCAGAAGTAGCAAAGGCTGCTGCCAAAGGTGCTGTTATCGCAGAAGATAAACCAGCAAATAAAAAGCCTATACTTATAAACAAGCTTGCACTATCGCCTAAAACAGGAACCAACTGAAGTGCTAGGTCTTTTATACTACCAACACTCGAATTACTACCAGAAAAAGCAACCGAAGCCGTTATTAAGATAGCCATAGTAATCAGGCCACCCAATAGAACGGAAAGCAGTGTGTCCCATCGAGAAAGGGTAAGGTATTCTGCCCCCGACCAGCGTTTTTTGACAGCAGAAGCGTGTAAAAAAAGATTGTATGGAACAATGGTTGTTCCGATTAAGCCAACAGCCATAATCAATGACCCCTCGGGTATTTGTGGCTGAAAAATATGCTGAATGACCTCTATCCAATTGGGTTGAATAGCGACAGCTGCTATTAAAAAAACAACACCCATCAAACTGACCATTACTATCAAAAAACCTTCTATTTGCTTGTAATTTGCGGTGAAAAGCAGTAAAAAAGCCACCAAGCCGATGCCTAGAACCATTAAGTTAACACCCCCCAGGGATATATTAATATAAGGGCTCACTCCTAGAACAGCTCCACTAACATTGCCCGCCTCATAAGCCGCATTGCCTATCAATATGGCACTGACCACCAATATAGCCGCAGGGATTTTTAATATATTATGTGTTGTTTTTTTCCGAATAGCTTCGCCTAAGCCCAGCTTAGCGATAATGCCCAAACGTGCAGACATTTCCTGCAAAACAACCGTTGCAATGATCGAAAAAGTGATGGCCCAGAGTAGCGTATATCCATACTGCGCGCCCGAAAGAGTAGCCGTGGTTACTGTTCCTGGACCAATAAAAGCAGCAGCTACCATTGCTGCTGGGCCTATTGTTTTAATTTTTTTCAGCATTAGCATTCGTTATATATACTTTACACGGAGTTTTTGTAAACTAATTTATTTCGTACCGCTTTTAGGCAACAACGGGGTTGGTAATTTACACCCTATTCAATCAACCACACGAAATCACTCCATCACCACCATCTTCCGAGTTTCAGTATAATCACCTACTTTTATAGTATAAGTAACAACACCACTCACATTCTGCAATATGGTTTTTGTCACAACAACTTTATTCAAGCCCGCCACATAAGGTCCTTGAATGGTTTGTAACTCTCTACCCATTAAATCCCTAAGAATAATCGTCACTTCACTATCTGTTCGGAGATTAAACGAGATCGTTGTTTCATTCATGAATGGATTGGGACTATTTTGAAGTAAGTTAAAGATAGGAGATGTTTTTACATTTCCCATAACGTTCAAAGCATTATTATCTCCATTAACAAAAATGGGTGTTGGCTCATTACAATCGACCACATCAAAACGAATAATTTCACGTGCTGTATTTCCACAGGCATCTTCAAAAGACAGGCTGACGGCATGGTAAATATTGTCGCCCATTGTGCTGGGAATAATAGGATAATGACCTTCAAATAGATAATGACCGCCACCATTTGCAGTGATGTTTTCTATCGCATTACCCTCTGCACCTGTTTCAGCAGTAAACTCATCGGTGCTAATTTCGCCATCACCATTTTCATCTACAACAAATAAATCTATTGTTGCAGACAGAATGGTTAAACCTAATTCACATTCATTTAATACCCCAAAAGGAATGCTCACCATTGTATTTCCAGAACCATTAACATCCCCAAATTGTCCTGGCTCCAAAGTAGAACAAGTTTCTGTCACGCCTCCATATTCATCAACAGTCACTTCGGGGGCCGTCGTATCGTATACTCTGATATATTGTGTATAATTCCAACGACCACTGCATAAATCGCCGTTCTCTAAACCAATACCATTACAAACAATATCTTCCGCTCCTTCTGGTTCATCAGTATCTCCACGGGTGGGTAGCGGATGGGTATAATCAATCGTGACACCGTCATCATCACCCCAAAGTATTGGCCGTTGTGTAACATCTACGGTAGGATCATAATTTAACACCTGACCGCCCAACGCTCCCGTTTCTCTGGCAATGATATAAGCTGCATATTCTCCATCCCATAAACACCAATTGATGACATCATAGGTAATGGCATATTTGCTACATTCATCGCCTGTTGTTTCCATTGCTATCGGTTCACCAACATTAACGGCCAGTACATCGCAGCCATTTACTTCTATTTGAACACCTAAATCGAGCGATTCCATACAATCGGTTTCCAAATCAGCAGGAAACTCAAGGTGGTAGTCATGTGATTCTGTAATTGTGATCGTTTGCCTACTATCATTGGCAGAAATCCAGGCTTCCTCCCGATCTAATACACCATTTCCGTTCACATCTCCTTCGGCTTTCCATTGCCATGCTTCAAATCGGCGGATGATTGTCCCCCAGCCACAGTCATTGATATTAAAATCAGGTTCAAGCTCCACGATCGTATCTACTGCGCAATTATCTGTACCATACGCCATACCAAATAAGCTATTTAGCGAATCGAGTGTTGCCCCTGGTGCTACCGCGTATTCATCTCTCAGGTTAGGAAGTGATGATACATTGGCACAACTCATCGTTATCTCATCAGGTGCATAGCAGTAAGGGATGAGTTGATCTTGAGGCGTTGTGGAAAACCAACAAGTATTGAAGTTGCCATAAATGTCATAAGCACGTAGTTCTACCGTTATTTCTTCACCTACGTCAAAGCAGTAAAAGTTGATATAATCATATCCCCATGGGCTGAAAATATTTGCATTACTACTTGCTTCATCATCTTCTGTAAACCAGATAAAATCATCACCTCTTCTTATCTTATTACGACGAATCTCATAATGATCAATTCCACAATTATCATAAGATGCTTCATTTACATCAATAGCATTGATACGTGCAATACCTTCAATACCATTGTAGCTATCCCCACCTCCGATAGATATACTCATTTGGCTATTACAAGAAGCAGTAGGCGCGATTTCGTCTGTAACGATTAGCTCCCATGTCTTACAGGCTTCATTACCACAGTCATCAGAAATCATAGTACTAGACAAAATAAAAAAGAGTGAGTCGAATTCCTATCTTTGAAGTCAAGAAAAACAGACAAAAACAATGCTCGACTCACTACTGCGGAAAGTTAACACATTTTTTCCAAAGCACAACAAAACGTGCCTTCGTAATATTTTAATTCTTTGTTTAGCCATTTTACAGAAAGAAACAGTTTGCCTAAATCGCTTAAAAACCGGGCTAGGTTCAATAACAGGCAAGCCATTGACAAAGAGCAATTCTAACTATAAACGCTTGATACGGATATTCGATTATCATGCTTTTAGTAGCCTGTGGCTCGATTTACTAAAATACGTTTTTCTTTTATTGCGATTGAAGACCGACTATCTTCTTTTAGATGGCACAAGTTGGAAGCATGGCGATAGATGGTATCATTATATTACGCTTTGTGTCGTTTATAAAGGTGTGGCTATTCCGATTTATTGGCTTGATCTTCGTAAACACGGCACCAGTAATTTCAAAGAGCGAAAGCTGCTGTTTAATAAAGCTATGCGGCACTTTAAACTTAGTGAAAAGACCTTGATTGCTGATCGGGAATATATCGGCAAAGAGTGGTTTAAGTTCCTGATAGACAAGGGGATAAACTTCGTTATTCGTTCTAAAACTAATGCTTATAAAGCAGATATCAACAGGGCAGAAGGAAAATCACTAAGTACCCTGATTAAAAAAGTAATGCGTAGTCGGGTGCCTGATAAAGCAGTCCGAAAAGCGTTCTTTCTCAATGGTGTCAAGCTTTATATTGTGGTCGTCAAGAACCCAAAAAAAAATGCCAAAGAACCTTATCTGTTACTTATTACTAACATAGACAAGCCAGCTGTTACCATTGCAGGAATATACCCTATTCGATGGAAAATAGAACATTGTTTCAAGCATTTAAAGTCAAATGGTTTCCGTTTAGAAAGCATCAATCTCAAAGGTGCAGCCAGACAACATCTATTAATGGCCGTCATGGTATTTGCCTACGTCCTCTCGATTATCGAAGGGCTTAAGGTATATGACACCGTAGCCATCAAAGAATACCACGAGGAAAAACGACAAGGAAAAGCCGAATCAATTTTCAGAACTGGGATTAATCAACTTGCGCAATATTGTACAACATTGGTATCTTTTTGTGATTTTATCACCCATAGCATTAAACAAGCACTGAGCGGATATCGAAGTGCAAATCTCTTAAATGTCTAGTACTATGCATTAAAATATGAAACGCTCAAGTTTTGAACGCTCAACGCTTTTATTTTAATTTTTGTCTTTTTCTTTAGTTGGCAATCTCATTTAATAAGCCAAGATGTTTCTAATTGCGGAGAGTAGGCGAAAAAGAGCAAGTTTAATATGTGTGTTATTTAGTTCTTGAGCCACTAGTCCCTTTGGAGTTGAGTCTTTAGTGCTTAGAGACCGCCGTTTATTACCTGCTTATACACAAAACGATTATTTTTTAGAACTATTTTATAATCCCATCATTATGAAACAAGTACTACTACTAAGCTTTTGCCTGACAAGCTTATCCATTACCTGCCAGAATATTATGCCTACACCAGATGAACAGCCTGAATGGCTGGTTCATGATTTTTTATGGGGAATTATGGACGATATTTGGTATTATACCTATGGCGATATTATTCAAATTTGTGGGGAGGAGTGGATAGAGGTTATTGGAGGTATTTATAATGAAAACAACTTACAGCTTGTTGGTTATTATCGAGAAGAAGGGCTGGAAGGCTGGATGAGAAAAGAGGCTGATTGCGAAGCACCTTCCTGGATTATCTATGATTTTAACTTAGAGGAGCAAGATACCTTTTTAATACCTTATTTGTTCTATGACCTAAACGTAATTACTTCACGAGCCATTGTAACGGGGCGTGATACTTTAGACACAGGGCAAATTAAGATAAAATTACAGGATTTAGAGGTTTGGGATAGGCAGTTTTTTTGGATAACAGGAATTGGTGCTGGAGATGATCCTTTTAGGTTGTTAAGCTCCTGCTATGGGCAAACAGGCTTTGAATGTGAAGCTTTTACACGAGTTACCTGCTTATATAAAAATGGACTTCCAGCTTCATTCATTAATAGTTCTTTATGCTACTTATTGGATAACCGCCTATTCGTAGATAAAGATGCAACGCTGGGAAATCAAACAGGACGAGACTGGGAAAATGCCTTTACTGATTTGCAGCAGGCATTAGCTATTGCCGAAGAGGGCCATGAAATATGGGTGGCCGAGGGGACTTATTATCCCACACCAAATAATGATCGAACACAAAGTTTTATTGTGCCGCAGGGAGTAGCCGTTTATGGTGGTTTTGATGGTACAGAAACGAGACTATTAGAAAGACAAATAGAGAACCATATCACTATTTTAAGCGGCGAAATTGGAGATGCTTTTTTGCGTACAGACAATAGCTATCATGTGCTTACTTTTTATGATACAGATTCACTTACTATTCTAAATGGTTTCACTATAGAAAAAGGCTATGCCCGTAATGACGAGGGGGACATTTTTCGCTCAGGTGGAGGTGTCTTGGTTTATACCGATGATGATGCCCCCATCTGTGAACCCACGATAAGCCATTGTGTATTTAGAAATAATTATGCAGTCAAAGGGGGTGGGCTGGCCGCCTTGGGCAATGACTTTTGGCGTGCTTACCCACGAATAGCTCATTGCGAATTTGAAAGGAATGAAGCGCAGGCTTCGGGTGGAGGAATATATCTACGCTGGATGGGGTATCCATCTGATGGAATAGCCTTATTGGATAGTTGTATCTTTACAGATAATTATGCTGGTTTAGAAGGCGGCGGCTTCTTTTTTGAAGAGCTCAATTACCATTTATTAATAAAAAATACCACTTTTTTTCGTGATTCTGCTCTTTTAAATGGTGGTGGTATGGGGGGCGTTCAAAATGGAGGTGTATACTCATCCGTTAAATTTGAGGGCTGCACTTTTGAACAATGTTATTCTGATAGTGGAGCAGCTTTTAGTTTTTATGTAAGGTCTCCTTTCTCTCAACCTCTACCAATGCATTTATTTGGTGAATTTGAAATAAAAAACTGTAAATTTATTGACAATTTTGGTTATCAGGAGGGAGGTGGAGGAATTATTGATCAAGGAGGGGGTACTTATGATTATAAAATAATCAATACTTTATTTAAAGGGAATAGGGTAGAAACGCAGGACGTCGGTGCTGCATTAAATATAACCATTTCTGGAAATGGAATAGCCCGTGTTCAGGTGCACAATAGCCAGTTTATCAATAATACACATCATTTTTTTAATCAAGGACAAGGAGCTTTGACTATTTCGGGGGCATTTACATACTCTAATATTACAACTAGGGTTACTAATTGCATTTTTACAAAAAACACAAGAGCCATTTCATTGAGAGCTGGTGCTGGGGTTGCACGTTCTACGATAGTTAATTGTGTTTTTACGGGCAATGGTAGATACCCTATAAGCAGTAGCTGGAATTTTGATCTTGATCTTTCAGACCACCAGATGCAATTTTATAATAATATCGTGTGGGAACCACAATCTATACTACCTATTTTTTCGACTGCGTATGGTTTAAACGGTATCACCATTCATCATTCTTTATTCAATACCCTTGATTGTACTTTGGATGGTGGGGATGCTGCCTGTGGTGAAGGTATTCTCCTTGGTCTAAATCCCCTTTTTCTTGATGCAGCAGCCTATGATTTTCGGACAGCAGCTTGCTCGCCTGTGCGTAATGCTGGGGATACTGGCGGCTTGGATTCTCTTTCTTTGTTTTTAGACCTGGCCAACCAGCCCCGCATCCAGCAAAATATCGTAGACCTGGGCGCGTACGAAACCCCCGCTTCTACCATAGCGCTCACCGCAGTTATCAACAATGCTTCTTCTGCTACCGGCAATGATGGCAGTATAGAACTCGGTAATATAACAGGAGGAACTGCACCCTACACCTACCAGTGGTCAAATGGAGACACCTCTGCTTTCATCGATATGTTGCTAGCTGATGATTATCACTTAATCGCAACAGATGCAGAGGGCTGTAGCATCGATTCTACTTTTACGGTTTCTTTCACAAACGAGACCAATACATTCGATGCCAATCAAATCAACTGGTACATTAGCAATAATCCAGCTTCTGTAGGCAGTGCCAGCCAGGTCTTTTTTAAGGGTTTGAGCAATGAGGAATATATCTTGGAAATTGTCAATGCGCTGGGGCAAAGCCTGCATACCATCCCGTTCATTGTTCGTCAGTCTCACAAAAAGGTGTGGATACCATCACTTATTGCGCCCCAAAAAGGGAGTTATTATTTGGTTTTGAGGAATAAGCAGGGGCAGGTGTTGGGGGCAAGGGTTTGGGTGCGGGTTTAGTTGTGAAAAACTTACTTTATCGCATCCAAACCCTAGTGGCTGAAGAACTTAGTTCCGAAGCCACTAGTGAATAGCTCCTGACACCCTTAAAAACTCATCGAACCAAAGTAATGCTACCTCCTATCGTTCGCTTCTGGCCATTTACTAACCTAAAGGTGATGCTATAAGCGAACACTCCTGGATCCAGTGTTTTACCACGAAAACGGCCATCCCATCCATGTCGTTCGCTATTGATAGGCCAGTCTTTTGCCTGGAAAATGAAGTTGCCCCAACGGTCGAAGATGATGAGTTCTTCAATGCGTTCTACCTGTAAAGGGTTGGCGTAGATGTGCCACTCATCATTGTTTTGATCCCCGTTAGGAGAAAAAGCATTGGGAATGAAAGCATCTAAATCATCAGATACTTTTAATTGAAACTGCATAGAATCCTGACAGCCAAAAATATCCGTGACAAGGAGGTTTATTTGCTGGTCTATACGCGCACTAAGTAGCGGTGCAAAGCAATCACTACAAGAAAGTTGATCGGCAGGCGACCACTGTGCCGATTCAATAAAATCTAAAGGGATTAACCATTCTGGGGTCAGTTCTAGCTGAACACCCAAAGGCAATTTTAAAGAAGGTTCTAAAAGAAAAATACCATTAGGCAAAGCCATGGGATTTTGCCATGTTGTTGCCAAATAACAACCATTGGCATCTTTAATCTGTAGATGAATTTCTTCGCCAGGTGCTAGAGACTGATACCAATCCTGGCCTTGCCACAGCTCATTTTCATAAGCATATTGATAGGGTGGTGTGCCTCCAGAAGCACTGGGGGTATATTTGTCTAAAAACAAATCTTCACAGTCTATTGCAGGAGGAGCTAAAGGTAGAGGATCAAATAATTCCCAAAAATAATAAGCCGAGCAATTATGATTATCAACGACTTCAAGTGTATAAACACCCGCAGGAATATCCTCTAAAATGGCTGTTTGCTGTCCACTATCCCAGTGATAGGTAAAAGGAGGCGAACCCGCCGTCATATTAACCGCCAAATACCCACTGGCTTCGTCAAAACACAGAGGAGGATCAATGGATGCTTCGGCAGATAATGACCATAATTCAACCGTTCCTTGGCCTGAAGCCTCGGCTGTGCAGGCAGCATCCGTGATGGTGAACAAATTGTATTGCCCGCCTATTACCACAGGAAAAAGACCGCTTTCCTGTAATTCTATTGATTCAAAAATGCCATCTATTTGGTAAGATAATAAATAGGGGGGCTGGCCTTCTATCTGAATATCAAGCCAGGAGGTATCGCCCTGGCAAACACTAGTCGCTCCAGAAAGATAAGCAGAAGGAGGGTCACTTTGCCATACCCACGCGCTATCTATCATGGAATGTTCACAAGCATCCGTTATCGTTATTTGGTGTAACTGCCCCTCTATTGCATCCACATAAATACTGGCATTGTTTTCCCCATTTGACCATTGATAAGTATAGGGTGCAATACCTCCATTTGCTGAAGTAGAAAGATGAGCTTGTTCACCAGGACAGGCATAAGCATCCTGTAATTCATTCTCTAATAAAGGAGCTGTTGTAATAATTATATCCGCAGAATCAGAATAACAGGCACAGGGGATATCCAAAACAAGCCGAAGTAATTCATCCGTTTCTTCTAAATCATCATTCAAACTACGAAGCGGAAGATCGGCGTATGCATAACCCGCAGGGATCAGGATATGACCAGGAAGTGCTTCGTAGTCATTGTCCGCTTCTGCTGTTGAGGCAGCACTTACATGATAATTGACGGTTAAAGGATACTCAATCGGACTTTCGGATGAGCGGCTAAACCGAAAATAACCATCATCACAGCCTTCGTATATTTGGCCGTCTCCTGCAGAGTTGCTTGATGCTTCAATGGTTACTTTTCCACCTAAATTAAAACTACCTGCTTCCAGAAAAACAGCAGAGTCATAAAGTCTGTCTGAAACATCGCCGACAACTAAGCGAATATGGTAGCGTTCACAAGGATGTAGTTTGATGACAGAAGTTAAAACAGTCGTAAAACCATCGTATTCTATTTCATTAATATGAGGTGTCAGTATATCGGTAAGGTGGCATTCTGCAATATCATCAGGACGTTCATTATGGACATATAGCTGTGAATGTTGGCTGGGATTGATCGTGTTAATGGCTACAAAATCATTGCTTCCAGGCACTAGAGCAACATTTTTTGCCATATTGCTAAACGTGCCATTAATACCAGGCCCGCTAATGAAAAAGCCAAAAACATCATTGTATTGGCTGCCAGCAAATTCACAGTATTCCTCAGAAGCAAAAACATACCTAAAACTTACAAAAGAATCAAGGGGGACAAAATCAAATTCTATACCTACGGCATCTGAAACGGTGGCTGTAGCCAATCGACTTAGATCAGTATCTCCACTACCATCATTAAAGTCACCACTAGTATTTGTGTTGGAATTAGGGCCTGCTGCATTATTGGTATGCCCAGTGGAGAGAAGTATGCCTTTATCAAGGCCAATGATGTCTGATCCATTTTCAAAATAACCAATGCCATCTGTATTACCTATTGGATTGATAAAGTCTATATTATTACAAGCACCGCTGGCAAATATATCTTTTACTAAGACTTGAGCGTTAAAGTCATTATGAGTGACAATACCATTTTGAGCAAATAGTCCACTACTTGCATATAGTATTAACAGGCTTATGTGTCCCCACGTTTTCATTTGCGTACTTTTCTCCTGTGTTATTGACCTCAACATACGCTTAATGAAGCGTTTGTATTTGAAAAATAAAGGTACAGCAATGCATGATTAAAAGCGATTATTTACCAGGCTTTAACCTTTTTAAAAAAAAATAACACTTATTAGATAATATTGCAATATAAAAGCAACATATTTGTATTTTTATAGTATATGTAAGTGTAGGATTAGGCTTAGTAGGCGTAAAAAACAGATTTATAAGTTTTGCCTCTGTCCGAAGTTTATTTATTTGCAATAAACGATCATACATCACTAAAAAAAAATCCATAACTTGGAAGTATTTTATAATCATAATTTTCCAACCAAAAACAACAATAGCCCCGCATTAAAGATGCAGGCTGGTTTTCCAATTGAAATCAAAAGGAATATGAAATTTTTAAAAACCATCATTACACTCAGTTTATTCTGGGTATTTACACCATTTTCAGTGCAGGCACAAGCTTGTGTTGAAGGAACCATCTCTATTTTTCAAAGCGACCAAACGGTGCTTTGCCTAGATGGGGAAGATGTAGGCACAATTCGGTTTAGGTCACAACCTTTGTCGCTGCCTTATGCTTATTTAGTTGTTAATGAGCAAGATGAAATTGTTCATATAGGGACGAGTAACTTTATTGATTTTACCAACTTGCCAACAGGGGTGTTGCGGGTTATTTCTTTTTCTTTTATCGGGCCGATCCTTGCAGAAATGGGAGATAATTATTTGGAAACTGAATTAGCATTTATTTGTTATCAACTGACTTCCAATGAAATTATCATTTCTAATGGCCTCCCTGTTGGTGGTAATGTGAGTACATCTGATGGGCAGACCGCACTTTCGATATGCCTCAATGAAGGAACCAATAATACTATAAATGTAGTAACGGACAGCGATTTTAGTCCTTACACCTATATTATAACAGATGAAAATAACCTGATTTTAGGCACTTCTGAGACTGGTGAAGTGGATTTCACAGATGCAGGCCTGGGGGTTTGTCATGTTTGGGGGCTGGCTTATGTCGGTGAATTGAATGCTCCTGTAGGTGCTGCAATTCTTGATTTGGAACTAGCAGATGGTTGTTTCGAGTTGTCTGATAATTTTGTAGAAGTAACACGCCTTTTTCCTGATGCAGGAAGTTTAAGTTATGATGATGGTTCGGATAGCTTCGTTTCCTGTAGTGAATTGGAGCCTTCAGGAAGTGTCGTCTTAAACTCTACCCATAATGATGCAACAGACTTCACCTTTATAATGGTTAATACCGAAGATAACCGAGTGTTACGTCTTTTTACAGATACCAATATTGATCTGTCAACATTAAGTTCTGGTAGTTATCAAATATATGGTTTAGCCTACACTGGTACTCTTTTAGTAGAGGAAGGTGGTACATTTAATATCGATGCATTAAGCAATGAGTGTCAGGATGTATCCAACGCTATCGTTTTAATAAAGCGGGTACAGCACGCGGATGATATCACGTTGGAAGACGGTAGCAATGATATAACGGTTTGTGTCGGTGATGGTATAGCGGATGAGCTTACTTTTGTATCGACTTATGCTGGGAATGATGAATTTATCTACCTCATTACGGATGAGAGTAATTTTTTACTAGCTACTTCAGAGACGGGAATCATTGATTTTGACACGGCAGAGTCAGGTGTTTGTCGCGTTTGGGGTTTAGCTTATTCAGGAAACCTTACGCTTACTATTGGTGAAAATATAGGTGTTCCCAGTTTGTTGTCAGATGAATGTTTTGATCTTTCGGATGGTTTTGTGCGCGTTGACCGTAACGGGCCTGTTGCTGGCCAGATTACTTATGAAGATGGTAGTGATACGTTTATTTCCTGTACAGAATTACCTCCGACAGGAGTACTTTTATTCAATATAACGGGCAATGACCCGAATTCAGATTATGCTTTGATTGTTGTAGATAGCTCAAATGGGATTGTAGAAATCATTGCTGGTACTTCTGTGGATATAGCCGCACTCAATGATGGAATGTATGCTATCTTTGGTATTTCATATATTGATGATCTAGGGCTTGAAATAGGTGATTTATTCCTCATCTCTAATATAACGGCTACTTGTTTTGATATCACTTCTGATCCCCTTGTTTTGATACGAAGAGTACAGCACGCGGATGATGTTACGCTTGAAGATGGAAGCACCACCGCAACAGTATGTGTTGGAGACGGTGTTGCAGATGAATTAACATTTGTGTCTACTTATGCTGGTAATGATGAATTTATCTATCTTATTACGGATGAAAGCAACTTCCTTATCGGTACTTCAGAAACAGGAATAATTGATTTTGAAACCGCAGAAGCAGGTATTTGCCGCGTTTGGGGTCTAGTTTACTCTGGCGACCTTACCGTTGCTATGGGTGATAATATTGGCGCAGAGATGCCGCTGTCAACGGAATGTTTTGATCTTTCAGACGGTTTTGTTGTGGTTGACCGCAATGGCCCACAGGCGGGAACGATCAGCTTTGAAGATGGTAGTGATAGTTTCTTTTCTTGTACAGAAACACCACCTACAGGAACATTGACGATCAATGTAATAGACACAGATGGCAGTTCCAGTTATCGCTTTATTGTTGTTAATGAAGACAATACTATTGCTTCCATTAATAATGGTTCTATTGATATTGCGAATCTCGCTAATGGCAATTATACGATTTATGGAGTGGCTTATTTTGGTGAACTAGCTATGATGCCAGGCGATCTATTCGACCCCAGTGCTTCTGCTGCCTGTTTAGTCACAACAGAGGGCATACAATTGGTTCGCCGAGTACAACAGGCGGGCGATGTTACACTTGCAGACGGCTCAACGGAGGTGTCTGTTTGTATTGCTGATGGTTTTCCTGATGTATTGACTTTTGTCTCGACTTACACAGGTGATGATACGTTTATTTTTATTATTACGGATGAGAATAACCTGGTAATTGGCACTTCAGAAACAGGCATTATCGACTTTGAAAATGCAGACCCAGGTATTTGCCACCTTTGGGGCTTAGCGTATAGCGGTAATTTATTATTAGAAGATGGAGACGATATCACGGCCGCTCAATTGTTATCAGACGAATGTTTTGACCTTTCAGATAGCTTTGTAACCGTCAATCGAAGTAGTCCTGATGCAGGAACGATCAACCTTTTAAATGGAGAAAATAGTTATTCAGAATGTAATGCGTCAGAGTCAAATGTAATACTTGAGTTTGAAACGCATAATGTGGAATCTAGTTTAGAATACCGTTTGTTAGTCATTAATATGGTCACCAATGAAGTCGTTGCTATCTTAAATACACTTTCGTTAGATTTAAGTACACTTGGATTTGGTACTTACCAGGTTTATGGTGTGTCTTATCTAGGTAATTTAACGATTGCAGTAGGAGATACTTTCGAAGGCGGTGTGGTGTCTGATTTATGTTCTGATTTTAGTGATAATACCGTTGTTATTACGAATAGATCAATCAATATAGATCATATTCAGATAGAAGGTGGCGCAACCGCTACATCCATTTGCCCAGCAGATGGCATACAGGATTTTATCACCTTTGAAACGGACTATGAAGGAGATGATCATTTGGTTTACGTCATAACCGATGAAAATAACGTGATTATTCAATTCTTAATCAGTCCTACGAATGATTTTGACACAGGTGGCGAAGGTGCCATTCGTGTTTGGGGCGTTACTTATAGTGGTAATTTTCTACTAGCACTAGGAGATATACTTGATGCAGCCACTCAGGTATCTGATGAATGTTTTGATAGTAGTGACAATTTTGTTCTAATTGGCAGAAATGGCCCCGAAGGGGGAACGGTTGCGCTTGCAGATGGCTCGACAAGTATTGATATATGTGTAGGAGATGGTATTCCTGATATACTTTCGGTATCAGGTACTGGTTTGGGTGCTTCTTATGCTTATTTAATAACAGATGAAAATAACAATCTGCTCGAAATCAGTGAAAGTGGAGAGATTGATTTTGAGGGTGCAGACCCTGGTGTTTGCCATATTTGGATGGTTTCTTATGTAGGCGATTTAGTCGTTATGCCTGGTGATAATGTGGAAACTACGCTTTTAGGCTCAACAGGCTGTGGTGAATTGTCTGATAATTTTATAACTGTTAATCGCACTTTTGTAGATGGCGGTACAGTTAGTTTAGAAGATGGTACGACCTCAAGTTTTTCTTGTGCAGGGGATGGAGCCGCTGACTTCTTCGTCTTTACACATGAAAGCACAGCAGAAAATGCGACCTATGGCTATATCATCACAGACGAAAATGAATTTATTCTTGGTTTCCTTGAAGGAAATAGTATTGATCTGGAACTAGCAGGCCCTGGAGGTTCTCATGTATGGGGCATCTCTTTCACGGGGGCGTTTTTGGCTTTTCCTGGTGACAATATTAATGAAGTGGCTTTAAGCGAGGGTTGTTTTGAATTATCATCTAATTTTATTACGATCCAACGCGAGCAAATTGCTGGTGGAATGGTCAGTTTGGATGATGGTAATACCATTATCAATATTTGTCCTGATAATGAAACTCCAGATGTTTTATCATTTATCAACACAGGAATTTCTACAGGAATATATACTTATATACTAACAGATGTTAATAATAATTTCCTTAGTACACTTCCTGATGAATTTGATTTTAATAATATCGTTGCACCTAGCGAAGTACGTATCTGGGGGCTTGCGTATTCTGGCCTTTTAAATGAATTGACAGGTGATATTCACGATCTGGTATTAAGTAATCGCTGTTATGCCTTATCCGAAAACTTTATCACTGTTATTAGGGAAACGCCTGTAGGTGGAACGATAACAGGAAATGGAGAAGCCAACTTATTCCTATGCAATGATGATGGCATTGATGATTTTATTACATTTGAAGCCAGTGGTGCCAGCAATACAGATTATGTATATGCCATCGCTGGTATTGATAATACTGTATTTGCACTGCTAACCAACTCGGATGGCTTTCAATTTGAAGGATTGGAAGACGATGAGTTCCGTATTTGGGGTATTGCATTCACGGGTACATTGAACGACATTCTTTTTCAAAATATAGAAGACGTTCCATTAAGCAATGATTGTTACGCGCTTAGTGATAACTTTATAACCATCATAACAGGTCAGTTAAATGCAGGAACAGTAGCTACAAGTGTTGGTGATTCAGAGGCATTTACCTGCCCAGGAGATGGTATG
>Ga0256839_1001056_pt1 | contig 34349 bp, 56 predicted proteins | sample 354166metaG_FD_185968 | JGI IMG/M metagenome (GOLD analysis project Ga0256839, IMG submission 185968) | Hydrothermal vent microbial communities from Mid Atlantic Ridge, Atlantic Ocean - 354-166 | ecosystem: Environmental > Aquatic > Marine > Hydrothermal vents | place: Atlantic Ocean: Mid...
GTTTATATTGTTGGTATTCAAGATCAACCTTATGACATGTTAAATCGACTACGCTTAATACCTGATGTGATATCTCAAGAAAATGTTTTTGAAGATGTGCAGGGGTAGGTGAAGTGTCAGGAAGGGTTTACCACAAGTAATTGCGGTGAGAGCGTTGTTTGATGGGATAATTCGATGACATTTTAGGTTGTTTTTTTGCGTTACCACACACTATTTTACTCCTTAGCGAAAATTTGCGTTAAAATCATATGAAGTTTTGCAGTCTTAAATCTATTAGAGTGACGCTGTAGTAGTCGTTTGCTTGTGTTGTGTGGTTTGCGAAAAAGTAATGCGATTTTGGTTATATTTTAAAGCAAAAGCTTGTGGTAAACCTTTGGTAACCTTTGGTAATACACCCCCTAATACAACCAATTTTACCACAAGAAAACAAGTCAAGAATGTCAGTAGCGTTATTTATACAGTCATACATGGAGTATATTTCTTAGGTTGATCTGTGATTTATCTGGAAATATGTAAACGTTTTCTGCCTAAGATTTGAAAGTCTAGTTGTGAGGTTTGGGGATTGTGATTTTCTGTACCGTATTTGCTGTTGTCTGAAATGATGTCTATAGAGCCATCTAGCTTAAAGTGTAGGCTTTTGACTTTAAGCATGCCATCGATGCGAAGCGCATAGATGCCGTCTTCTGTACTTCGGCTAGCTTCTGGTGGTGTGACAATGATGTAGTCGCCATTTCGTAACGTTGGTTCCATCGAATCACCCATTATCTCTACAGCCGTTGCCTTCTCGTCTGCTACAAACGGGAAAAGTGTAGGGCTCAAAGAGAGAATGGCAGTCGAGGGCGTAAAATTGTAGATGCCCTCTCCTGCACCTGCTTGTAGCTTTAAGAGTGGAACGCCTATGACATTGTCTAGACGACTCTTTTGGTGTTCGAAGTCATCCATTATAATCACCCACTTCTCAGGTATACGGTCCCTCTTAATCCAGCTGTCTATATTGTTTTTACTTGTACTTAGCAAAGCAGCCAGTTCTTTATCGGATGCAATTCCAAATTTCTTTTTAAATCTATTTAAGTCCACTCTAGCCGACATGTTTCCCCCTACAAAAACAAAAATAGTACAAAAATAGTACAAATGCCTTGACAATGTACTATTTTTGTACTACAATACACTCATCAAACAATTACACTTTAAGAAGTGTATCGAAATTGTTTGATAAAAAACAAGGCTTAAATGTCAGTCTTGGGTTATTTAACATTCCTCATCTGTGCGTCCGCAGATGACACTCTGACAGCAGGGTGCGTAAGAACTATAAGACTTTTGGTTGTGGAGAGCAGCAGGCAAAAGATAACGTACAGGTGAGCTCTTTGCTGTTTTAGTATTTCCCTTCCTCTTTTATACTTTTGACAGTATAAGGGCTCTCTTGTGTGTTAAAAATAAAAAAATGTGTACCAAAGCTACCAAAGCTACCACAGTACCAAATATAGACGCTGTTAGCGTTGTTTGCTTGTGGTAGATGAAATAGGTAGCGTTACCACACGAAAGGAAAAAAATGCTTGGAAATATAGTGATAGTGATAGTGAGCGGGGTAGCGTGGTTTGTTTTTGGATTTGCCTTTGCGAAGTTTTTATACTGGATTCAGACTTATATGTCTCAGTAAGGACATCGATTGGCGTCTTTGACGCAGATATTATTTACTGAATCAAGATGTGGACATGTGTTTGATGCACCAAGGAGAGGTAATTGGGTTTGTTTGAACGATATTTTTCTACCTCGATTGTCGGTATGTACTTGGCAGTATAGTCGTGTCGTTGCGGCATATGTACTCCATACTCCAGCAGAGAAACCAAGACCAAACAAAGAGAGATTAATCCCGATTGATACCAAATCAAAAACATCCATAGTGTTTTCCTTTTTGATGAAAGTATAACACAAAGGAAAACAGTGTGGAAGACATTATATAGAAAGGAGGAACGGTGAGAGATTTACGAGAAAGATTTGACAGTAGAGGGTTTGGCGTCACGAAATATGCACGTGTGCACAAGGTGAAACAGCCAACTCTGTCGCGTGTTTTGAATGGAGAGTTGACTGGAAAGAATAAGTCTGGTGGTGAAGTGAGAAAGATTATCTCACAGCTTAAAAAAGACAAGGTGTGGGTCGGAACTTTGCCTTGGGAGGTGTCGCCATGAATAGCGTTGACTTAGCTGAAAAAACAAAGATTACACAACAAACAATTTCTAAAAAAACAAACAAAGCCATTGCACAAGATATGAGCGTCATCGAAATAGATAAGAAACGTTATGCCTTTTCGTGTACAAATGGTCGTTATGACTATGAGCAGATACCAGATGTGATAACCGTGGAGGCTAAGAAGACGACTGAGAATACAAAGTATCTCAGTTTTACGGTAGAAAAAAGAAAGGAGGCAGAGCTAAGACTTGCCATGGTGCAAGAGTATGAAAAGCGTGGCGACATGAGCTACACAACGTTTATAGAGATGCTGCCAAGACGGTTTAAGTCTTTGCGTTTTTCAGAACGGCAGTTTATGCGGTGGGTGAAGTTGGTACGAGAGTGTCCCGCAAACGAAACACCGCTTGTGTACCTGGTGGATAAGCGAGGTGTACGCACGAAACAAAAAGGTGTCACCGAGGATATGGGGAAGATGATTGAAAAGATGATTTTGGAAAAGCCTCATCGCAAAGCAAAGCGTATTTATGAGTATTTATCAAAAGAGTTTGACGATTTACCGAGCTATGAAACGGTACGCAAGTGGTTAGCAGCGTGGAAATCAAAAGAGTTTTTGGTTTATGCGTTTGCTAAAAATCCAGACAAAGCCAAAGGGATGTATAAGCCTGCTGGTGGGAGCATGTCGGAGGCTATTAACTTTTGTAATGAAGTGTGGGAGTTAGATGCAACGCCCGCGGATGTTATCTGTAGTGATGGTAAGAGGTATGTACTCAGTGCAGCTATAGATGTTTATAGTCGTCGCGTGATTGTAGTCGTAGAAGAGTCTGCAAACTACACGACACTGGCTAAAGTCATGCGTAAGGGGATAAAGCGTTTCGGCGTCCCTGAAAATGTGAAAATCGATAACGGGAAGGATTACACCAGTAACAACTTTGCCTACACTTGCTCAAGACTGAAAATTAATCAAATTTTATGTCCGCCTTACAGTGGTGAGTATAAACCACATATTGAGCGTTTTTTCGGGACGCTTAGTCGTGAACTGTTCGAAGAACTCGATGGCTATATAGGGCACAGCGTGTCAGATCGTGAAGCCTTACAAAGTCAGCAAATGTTTTCTGACAAGCTTGAGAGCATCAGAATGTGGCGAGAGCGTTACAAAGATGGTAACGAATTTGCGAAACGTTTTGCGAGTAAAAAAGAAAATGCAGGCCTAAACGTCGGTATACCGCTTTCTAAAGCCGAGTTACAACTTTGGATAGACAAGTGGATTGTGATGTATGAAAACAGAAGGCACAGCAGCTTGAAGATGTCACCGATGAGTCGATGGAATCGCGAGTTTAGTGCATCTCGAAAGGTAGAAGATGAACGTATGCTTGATATTTTGCTGGGGATTTCTACCACGAGAAGCATCCGAAAGAAAGGCATCGAGTGGCATGGCGTGACGTATTGGTCAGAAATATTTGGAGACATGGTTGGGCAAAAAGTATGGGTGCTCAGCGACGACGATCTTTCCAAGATTTACGTCTATGACTTAGATATGCAGTATGTGTGTACAGGCGTGAATCCCGAGTATGAAAATGTGAGCCGTGCCTCCTTCTTGCAGGCCAATAAAAAATGGAGTAAAAAACTGCATAAAACCATAAAAGCTTTGGAGGAGTTACGCGCAGAAGCACCAGAACGTATGATGGAACGTATTAACGGTGAAGTGGGTGTTGACCTTCGTTCTGACATTCAAAAAGAAGCCACACCAGTGCAACTAGAGAGTGCTGAGATGTTGGCCGTAGAGGCTGAGAGTATGAAGCCTAAAGTAGAAGCAGAAGTACTTCCCAGTGGAAGACCACAGTTTACACAGGTCTTTGACCGTTTTGTATGGGATCTTGAACATGACAGGGTGGACAAGAGTACGGAAAAAATGAAAACAAAATATGAACAAATCTGGCATATGGCAGAAAAAGAGTATGAAAGGAGAAAGTGTAGTTAGACATGAGGTTATTTGGAGGATGCTTCGACATCCACCAAAAAGGTTTGACAAACAATTTAAAATTTGAACGAAAGGAACAAATATGAAGGAAAAGTTTATCGAAACAGAGAATTATATCGCAATTCATGAGCTTCTTACAAGGCTTATAGAATTTCAGGAAATGGGTCAAGATATTTGTATGGGACTAGTGTATGGTGATTATGGCTTAGGAAAGTCTTTTTCACTTGAACGACTTGCGGCTGAGACGGGTGCGATTTTACTAAGGACAGACCAAACATGGACGGTTGCATCGGTGTTGCGTATATTGTGCGAAGAGATGGCGCTGGATAGCCGCGGTAAAAGTGCTGCACTTATGGAACGGGTTGTGTGGCATATGTTACGTGAGCCACGACCTATTATTATAGACGAGATAGATACGTTGCTTCCAGCCACAAAGTTTGCAGTCATGGAAATGTTCCGTGATATTCATGACAAGGCGCATCATGCCTTGCTGTTTGTAGGGATGCAAGGCGCAGAAGGGCGACTCAAATTGCATCCTCATTTTTATTCTCGTATCGTGGGTAAAGTGAAGTTTAAGAGTATTTCACACGAAGACATCAAGAAGTTTTGTGAGCAATGCGAGGTGAAGATAGCAGATGACCTGGTAGAGTACTTCTTGCGAAAGTATCCCAATTTGAGACGCATTAAAGTATTTATGTTGCGTATTGAATCATGGGCAGAAATGAATGACGTTGACACTATGAACTTGAAACTTTTTAAAGACAGTGGGGTGGAATATGCGGATAAATAAGAAGAAGATGCGAAAAGGAAAGAGACAGAAAGCATGGCAGTATATGCGTCGGAATCCTATGTTTTCTACCCAAGACATCCTGGTCTTGTTAGAAATGAGCCACAATAGTTTACGGGTGTTTATACGACAACTTATGAATGACGGGTATCTCCGTAGAATCAGCGGTGGGAAAGAGTTTACTTCGCGTACCTATAAACTTATTAAAAATACGGGTGTTATCTGCCCTGTATGGGTGGAGAAGCAAGGCAAATTGTTTGATGTAAACACGCATAAGTTTGGTGTTAGAGATCCAACCTATGTGCCAAAAGTATGTAAGAAGATCGAGCATCGACCTGTTGACGCGGCTGATTATGATGCAGGGCGTGTGTTGCAAGTTTTAGAATCAGAACCTGAAGGACTCGATCTTTTAAGGTTGAGTGAACGAAGCGGTGTTTTAGGCGCCAGATTTGCCACGGCATTATCCACTTTAGTAGATGATGGAATAGTCGAAGAAAGAGGACTTGAAAATGGCGTACCAGTCTTCAGACTGGAGGTGTGTCATGAAACCTAATCTTGAATCTTGCATACGACGTGCACGCATAGGGTATCTACCAAGTAAGTTGCCTTATGTCATCAAGACGTATGAGGCACCTAAAAAAGAGAGCTTGAGGGTTCGTCCACGAGGGGTAAGACGCGTGGTCTATTTAGACAAAATAGTTCTGCAAATATGGAGGTCGGGTGATGATAATGTTTGAAATATGGATAGGTGTGGTGACTTTGTCTGTGGTTCTTCTGCTGATTAGAGATGAATTGCTGGTAGCTCACCGTTGTAGAAAGAAAGCCAAGATACGGAGGTACAAATGAAAAGAGTCATACGAACGACTACAGCTGGACTGCTTGCCTTGTTGTTGTCAGGTTTTTTTGCAGGTGCATCGATAGCGATGTTGATACAGATGATGATTGATTAGGAGATTGTATGCGATTTATAGGATGGAAAGATGGTGTAGAGCGTGTGCTGCAGACAAACAATGCACTAAGACTAATGCAGTTTTCAGGTTTGATGGACAGGGTGGAATATGTTTCAGGAGACTGATTTTTACACATTGTGTCAAACCTTTAGACAAGATGCAAAAGGTGACTGGTACATGACGCATACACAAATTTCAAGAGTACTGATGATGACGAGAAAAGAGGTGTGTCACTTGTTAGATAGTGGCGCTTTGGAAGGATACCACATACAGCAGGTGGCATCTTATATCATAAAAAAGGATTTACATGGAACAGATTAGCTACACAGCAGCCGCACAAAGATTAGGCTGCAGTGTCGAAGAGATAGAGCAAAAAGTAGAAGCAGGTGTTTTAAGAGAGTACAAGCCTCGCATGGTGAGTAAAGAAGCAGTGTATGCACTCAATGGCCTACAGCTAGACGGCAAGCAGTCGAGTAAGGAGAAAACAAAGAAACTAGATGAAGAGAATAAGATGACTATGACTCTACAAGCAACAGCAGCCTTTCTAGATATAGATACGGAGGATGTTCAGAAACTTATAGACACGAATATGATTCAGACAATCGCAGATGACAATGGCATGTCGAGACCAAGCATAAAGTCTGTTAAAAGTTACAAGGATACTTATATACCACTGGATGAACCGCCTAAGAGTTTCCAGGACGAAAAGAAGAAAGAAGTCAAAAAGGCAGAGCCGTTTGATTTAGATGCGGTCATGCGTGATCTTTTTGATGGCATGCAGTGCTTTTCTAAAGAGACGAGAGACGCGCTGCTTGCAGGGTCACAAGATACAAGCAACTTATATAGCAGCCAAGAGATGAAGCAAATTGTCAATATGTCTATGAAGATGGGTAGATTACAGGTTTATGAGAGCATGGATACATTTTCTAGAAGACAAAGAAAGGAGAAAAAATGAACACACGAAAAGATGAGTACTGGATTAACGCGAAGGGTGAAGACGTGCATATAGGCAATATCACAGAGCCTGACAAGTTAAAGAACGAGCTGGTTGTTAAAATAATTGCCCAGGTGAAACAAAAGCAATCTGAACTTGCATTTTTCAAGTCACAGATCAAGCAGGATATACTGGAATACATCGACATGCTACGTGATGTCTATCGCATGGACCCTTTAAGTCGTAGTAAAAAAGGGAACTTCGAATTGGTGAGTTATGATGGTACTCTCAAGGTGCAAATAGGCATACAAGACAGTATCACATTTGACGAAAAGATTACACTGGCCAAAGAGAAGATAGATGCCTTTTTAAAAGAACAGACCAAAGACGCTGCACCGATTGTGCATACATTGGTGATGGAAGCGTTTGAAGTGGATAAGAAAGGAAAACTTTCCGCTCAGAATGTCTTAAAACTTCGTACATTAAAAGTGGAGCATGCTGAGTGGAAAGAGGCGATGGATATCATCGGAGACAGCATAACCATAGTCTCTTCGAAGGAAAACATACGTTTTTATGAGCGTATTGGAGATGAGGGAAAGTGGACGTTGGTTACGCTTGATTTTTCTGCGTTGGAGGTGGAACATAATGGGATATAAATTAGGAAAACGTTCTTTGCAACGTTTGGTCGGCGTGCACCCACAACTGGGATACGCCGTACATGAAGCGATTAAAGTATCCCAGGTTGACTTTGGTGTTTTGGATGGTGTCCGCAGTATGGACAGGCAGCGTGCTTTGGTGGCAGAAGGGAAAAGCAAGACGTTTAGATCTTATCATCTCAACGGACTTGCAGTCGATTTAGTGCCGTATATAAACGGGAAATATACCTGGGAAGATGAAGATGCCTTTGTGTTGATTGCATCTGCTATGGAAACGGTCATCGCTGACCATGATTTGGAAATTGAGTGGCCATTTCGTCGATGGGGTTGGGATATGCCACACTGGCAAATGACGGGCTATAGAGATCAATTTGATATACGTAAGATTGATAAAAGGAGGTTTGGATGATGCATCCGTTAATCAATCCTGACAGTGCCGCATATTATGATGCAGGTGAACGCACTGCTATTGAGATGCTAGAAGAGATCGCCACGGTTTCCGAGCAGATTGGCTGGTGCAAAGGCAACATTTTTAAGTATACGCACCGCCAAGCTCATAAAGGGCAGCAAGCAGCAGACAGACATAAAATAAAAACCTATGAAGCGTATTTAGCATTATTGAGATCTATGGGACGTGAGGCAGTATACTTACGCGTGTTTGAGGCATACCGAAAGTATGGTATCGAAATGAGGTATCGATGAACAACGTAATGATTGATTTAGAGACTATGGGTACGGGACGTAATGCAGCGATTGTTGCCATCGGTGCTGTGAAGTTTGACAAAAGTGGTTTGGGCGAAGAATATTATGTAAAAATTTCTTTGGTTGAAGCGTGTATGTTTGGTATGGAAATGACAGCAGAAACGGTTCTATGGTGGTTGAAACAAAGTGACGAAGCACGCGCAGAACTAACAGATGGAAAGACTACCTGCGTGTATCAGGTGATAGAAGACTTTGAACATTTTCTTGGTGATGATGCGGTAGTGTGGGGCAATGGCTCAGATTTTGACAATGTCATTTTGGCAGAACTGTGGCTTTCACAAGACTTGCAAGTGCCGTGGAAGTTCTGGAACAGTCAGTGTTACAGAACCATAAAAAACACAAATAGGGATGTGCCATTCAATCGTGTTGGTGTACATCACAATGCCTTGGATGATGCACGCAGTCAAGCAGCGCATTTGGTAGAAATTGCGTATGCAAAAAATATACCATTGTAAATTCATAAAGCCACCACTGGGTGGCTTGTTTGAGTTTAAATTATAAGGAGGAACGGTGGCGATAGCAAATGCGGTCTGTGAGGCACATGATACACAGCTAGGGGATAAAACAGCTCTTGACTCTCCTAGACTATTACAAGCTAAGATGATAGATGCCCTTAGCAAGGGCTTAGGAGGCAAAATAGGACATTTTTATGTGTATGGAGCCATAGAAGGCGAAACGCTGGTATTTTACCTCTCACACCCTGCCATGTTGATGGAGTTTAAGGGAAAGAAAGCAGATATTTTAAATGCCTTGCGTGTCATTTATAAACGGGAACGCTTTAAGAAGAGTGAACTGTATTTTACAGACATTCGTGCTGCGGTGAAAAACAAGCCCATAGAACGCGAAGAACGCATCAATATAGAACGAGACAGAAGCGATGGCACGTTTGAAATATATGGTGAAGGTGCAGTGGCTGCCAAATTTAAACAAATAGCCAAAACCATACGTGAAAAAAATTTACGGTACGAAGCACAGCAGAAAGAGGGAGAATAGGATGGAACTAGAGTTTGAGAAGTGGGCTTTAGGGCTGAACGACTTAGAAGAGGAGGCAACGCATTTTCTCATACGTGCTTTTCTAGTAGAACAGGCTATTACGATGTTCTATGGTCGCGAGAAACAAGGAAAAAGCTGGCTCATGTACGCGATAACACACTTACTGTGTGAACATGAACGTGTTAAAAAAGTGTTTTATGTGGATCAAGACAATCCAAAAAGGCAACTCAAAGAACGAAGGATTGATGTGCTTATCGGTCAGTATCCAGAGAAGTTAAGGTACCTTGCGCGTGGTTCTACCCCGCTACAAGGCTTAGATCTAGTAGATACATTTGTGAAGCCAGCTGTCATGGATGCTTATACTGGGTATGTATTTATCTTTGATTCAACACGAGACTTTGTAGACAGAACAGACTCGGATGTACAAGCAAAACGTTTTATGGAGAATATGAAGCGCTTACGAGATGCAGGTGCAACCGTGTTACTCGTACATCATGCCACAAAGTCTGGGCGCGCAATAGACGGTTCAGCAGAATTCACAAAGTCTGCTGACAACGTGTATGAAGTCTTGCAACGTGGTAAAGATGGGAACAGTATTCAGTTTGAAGTACCAGTGTACCGAGACAGAGATGCAATAAAAGATATGCTCATCTCGGTTGATACAACGCGCTTGCAGCTGTTGGTTGAAGATGACACGTACTTTGGGGTCAAAAAAGAGGATGAAGACTTTGTGTTGCAAGTCTGTACTGTGCTTGCAAGGAACGTGCAGGGGCTGACGCAAACGGCAGTGCTTGAAGCATGTGGGTATAGACGCGATGACAAAACGAAGCGAAAACTACTTCAAGAGTATATAGACAGGTTCTGGACAGGTGAAAAAATACGTGGCCAAAAAATATTTACATTACTAAACAAGGAAAGTGTAACATGAAGATGAATGCGAAGCAAAAAGCATATCACAAGGCGTTGATTCAGTCTGTGCATGTGAGCAAGAAATACAGAGCATACTACAAAGATAACAAAGAGGAATACCAAGATGTTATGGAAAAAGCTTTTGGTGTGAGAAGTTCCAAAGTATTAACGATTGATGCTTTGGTGTTGTTTGTGTCGTGGCTGAATGAACGCAGTGACACGTTGCCTGTGTTTATGCCAGAGGCATTGAGCGATGCGCAGGAACATGCACTCAGAGACTTGTGGCAACGGTATGCTAGAGACACTAGTGAGGCTGCTTTGTTAGGCTTTGTGCATCGCGTGAGTCGAAAACCCTATATGAATGTTCGATTGATAGACAAAGAGAGCGCCACTAAGGCGATTACGGCACTTAAAAAAACACTAGGAGAGAGATAATGGCGAAGTCTGCAGGATTGGAAATGTTTGAGGAATTTTACAAGTTTATCAAAGAGGCGGAATGTATAGAAGATGTGATGCTCGAGTTTGGTGGCATCGTTATAGCAGTACCTGCCTTTGTAGGAGAGCATAGAGATAAGAAAATATATGAAGCCTTCTTAGAGTTGCCTGACAGCACTCCCGCATCAACTAGATATATGATATTGTCACGTAGATTTAATGTAGGTATGCGGAAAGTACAATCTGTTATACGTGAACGAAAAGGCACTGTTGGGTTATGTTCTGATGAAAAAACAGAGCAAGAGTGACAGTACCGTTTTACAAGGGTGTTTCGATAAAATAAAGAATGAAAAATAAATATCCGATATATATGTACGTGGCTATGTGGCGAGGAATCGTTAAATTATTTAAATTAATTAGGAGAAAGAAATGAGAATCAGTAAGATTTTGGTGTTGATATTTGTGTTGATGTTTTCAGGGTGTAACACTCCGACTACAGCAGACGAACGGGTACAGACACAAGAGGCAATCGTCATAAAGAAGGGTTATGAAGGTACATGGCCATTTACTGTAGACATGGCCGTTTTAAAGTGTTACAGGGGATATGGTACTGATGCTCCAGTTGTTGTGTTGAACGGGAAACCTTACGGTTTAACAGGTGCTGCCGATATTATGTATGGGCAAAGTGACACCAGTGCTTTGAATCCATTTTGGCGAAAAAGCGCATATGGTTTACGGGTAGATTTGCATGCCATAACACAAGATGCCCTGGCACTATGCAAGAAGTTATTATGAGTAACATCGTCAAAGAGACTGCCAAAGAACTGGGGATGACGCAGAAGGAATTGGCAGAAGTAATGAAGGTAAGTGAATCTACCTTACGCAAGTGGAGTGCCGAGGATGGTGTAGTGCCTGAGTCTACACTTGTTACACTAGAGCTATTGAAAGAATTAAAAGAAAAAAACTTAATCCTCTCCAATCTTAAAAAAGCATTTTCAGACCTACAAAACATATAAAACTTACACGTTTAAAACCCTAAAGATATAAATATTACATCTTTAGGCTTGACAAACATATAAAATTTACATATACTTTCATCAATAACCTATAATTTTTACAGGTTATTTAAAATATTTTAAAGGATAACTATGCAAACAGGCATTATAGAATTTCAAGGTAAGGAACTGCTTACTGCAAAAGATGTAGAGAGTGGTAAGGTCTATGTGGCAATGAAGCCGATAGTCCAAAACATGGGGTTAAGTTGGGGTCGCCAGTCAGATAAAATCACAAGTGATGTAAGGTATACACAAATGCGTATACCTTACAAAACAACTGGAGGAACCCAAGAGATGTTAAGTTTGCCGACCGACCAACTCGCAGGATTCCTTTTTTCAATAAACCCTAACAAAGTAAGAAAAGATTTACGAGATAGGATTATAGCATATCAGCAAGAAACATTCAATGCGATTAATGACTACTGGAACAAAGGCTATGCTCAGCGAGATGTTGGCACTTCTGCACCCAAGCCTATGTCTGATGCTGAGGCACAAATGACACAAGCAGTGTTAAGTAGCTTACAAAACATTGGAGAAGTGGTACAGGCACTTGGTGGACAGATGGAACGACTGGACAGACGGCTACAAATATACGAAGAGGCAGAACGTTACAAACGTGAGAAAGCAAGACTGCGTTCAAACAGAAAGGCTACAGGTAACGGCATCATTACGCGGGCGTATGAGGGCAGACGCACACAGTTTATTGAAGTGATGCAGGCTATCTTGAAACGTAGCAAGAAACAGTTAAATCAGTCGCAACTTCTTATACAAGCTGGGTACCGAAGAGATGATAAGACAGCACGCAAATGGTTGGGCGAAGGTATGGGGATATACTGGAGAGCTGAAGCCGTGCAAGGCGCGTTAATCTATTCGGTGATCAATCTCTCTACGGAGACGGCAGCATGACTGAGGATGCGTTTGAAAAGCTAGAGTCTGTGCGTAGGCATTTACACTTTATGAGCGGTGTGATGTTGGCATGGGACCTGGACAGCATAGAGATAGGAGAGGAGGAGAAAGACGGTTTTTGGCACATGCTAGAATGCATGAAACAAGAAGTCGATGAGATCCTTCCTCAAAAACGTGCCAAAGCTACCAAAACTACCAAAGCGTAACGCAAAACCCATTCTACTGGGCGTTTGATAAAAAACGTCCATCTACCAAAGCCTTACCAAAGGCCCCCAGAAACACTTACATTTCCAAATAATCACTTACTATTGTTAAGATATCATCAATCACCGTATCATAGACTTCACCATGCTCATCGAAAGGCAGGAATGGTCTAGCAGGTACGTTTTTACTTCCATACTGATGCACAGCAGGATAGGCATAGCCGTTGGCTGAAGCATTGACACCTACATAGGCTGCATCACTGGTGGCTTCATAGTTTAAAGAGCGTTGCAGTGTGCCTTCATGATAGAGCATTTTACTGTTTTGTTTTTGCTTGAGTGTGCTAGATGCCAGTCGTTCCCATGGTGTGCCATAAAAACTACTCTGTGTGTCGAATGCTTCTTCTGTGAGGTTGTAGAGGTGGTTGGCTATCTCTTCTGTGACAGGGGTAAAGTTTTCACCTTTTGCGATGAGTGTTGCAAAGGCTGCTTTGACACGCTTGTCTTTGAAGTCTATGTTTATGAAGTCACCTTTTTTCATCTGTATTCCTTTTGTGTTATAATACTGTTAAGCAAAGGCTGGGTGAGTAATTTGTGTCAGCAAGAAGCCCCGGAAAAATCTCATCGTCGTTCTTGCCCTTTGCTGTATACTAGTTTTCCCACTCTTTTTTTATCTATCTGTGTTTTTCCTTCTACATTATAAATCGTAGAGCCTATGGTTTTGTCAGCACGGTAATGGAAGATTGCCAATATTGCGACAGGTTTTTTGTTTTCTGTGATAAAAAATTTAAAAAATTTCTTGGTAAACCGATATCTCTTCCCTCTTTTATTGTCCTCGTGTTCAGCCTCAATCCATATCTCATCGGGAGAAGAAATGACTTCAGCATACTTGCTTAAAAATAAATGTCTATTTTTCTTTTTGGTTTTATCAAAACCTTTACCGCTAAATAGACTATTATCGATTGTTAAAACATTCTGTGTCTTGTCTATAAAGCTATCTCCTGCCTTGACACCCAGAGCAGAGTAAAACATCTTCTTGAGTTTGTCAGCTGTGAGATTACGGTTTGCCTCTTTTGGGAACAAGGTAGGCAGTGTGTCCATAGAGTCATCTATGTTTAGCTTTTTGACTCTTCCTACGTTGTTCAATTTTCCTACGTTATATGCCCAGTCGGATGTCGCGATACTCTCTGGTGAGGTAGCAGCTACTTCAATGCCTCTTTTTTCCAAAGCAGACTTTGAATATGCACGTACAGAACATTTACAGTTCCAAGCGTTTGGCGGATAGTTAAGATCCCACCAGGGGTCGTCTCGATGTAATACAGTTTCATGTTTGGCAGCGTGTGTTTTTCGTGTGTTTGGTAGCAATAAAGAGGTGTACATCCAGTACTGGGATAGAGGCAGTGCACGCAATTTCTTGTAACGTCCGACGGCACGGGAGACACGCATGTTGGTTTCATAAATGGTTCGAAGCCTACGTGATCCAACATGAATGGTTTTTACTTTATCCGTACGTGGGTCCTTCACTGTAGTTTCTCCATACCAGCCGTAACTTTTTAAGGTGGGTTTGATGGTTTTTTTCCATGCTTTGAATCCTACACCGTCTTTTTGTGCTGCTACCAACGAGCTGTGAATATCACTCAAAAGGTCATCACGCATCACCTTTGCTACAGTAAAGCTGGTATGGTGTGCTGACTGCATGATCTCTTCATAGTCGAAGCTTTGTTTGAACCCTTTGCCTTGTAAGTAGTCTATAGACTCTTTAGGCTCAAGGTTAAAACTGAATTTAGGATTTGGCATCTCTTAACCTTTTGGGTTTTCATCTTCTACTTCTGCCAGACCGTAGAGATGCGCATTTGCGATGTATGTGCTTAGCGTCTCTTCCACTTGCGTAGTGTCAAAGTCTATGTATTGTGCTGCTAAGGCATCAAACGCTTCTTCGTAACTTTCAGCATTGGCAAATATTGCATCTATTTGCTGTACGAGTTTTAACTCTAAGTCTTGCGTTTGTGCACCTAGCGGTAACTGGGTGGTGATATGGTCTAGGCCGTTATCTTTGTTGGCGATGACTACAGAGTTTGGGATGACGCTACCTTGAGGTACCTCTTCAAGTTCTATCTTGTATGTTTCTTCCAGGTACTTCTTGGTCGGTCTCATGCGTGTACCTGACATTTGATGAATACGTAGATCACGCTCGGAAAGTTGTGTGTTGTCATTGTCTGCATCTTTTAAGACAGCTGTGATGTCTTTAGCATAGTAGTTTGCCTGTTTAAATGCCAGTATGATTTGATCAATCAAACTTTTTAAGATATGTTCATCTGTCATTGCAATGTCTTCACGCACTTTGTTCTGCTCTTTAGCAGCCGCGAATGAACCGCCTGAAGTCGAGCCCATAAGGATAGACCCTACAAGGGTTTCGCGTATTTGATCATCGGCATATTTGCTTAGTTCTTGGAAGTTTCCTTTTTGGTCTGGCGTGATAAGTTGCACCTTATCATCTTCTTCAATTACGGCAACATCTCCTGCGAGCATGGCATAAAGATTTTCTGCCATCTCGTTTTTGTCACCTTCCGTGCTTCCTACAATCCATGGTGATGAGAAGCGTTCCATGTACTCTAACCAAAACTCTAGTGATGCGTTTTTAAACTTCACTAACCAAAACAGTGTTTTATAGAGGGGTCGCCCCATCGGCTTATTAAATTTCGGTGCATACACGGCATGCACAGCTTTAAACGGTGGTACTTTTATGTCGTCTGGTCGGTACCATAGGGTATCGCCTTTGAGTGTGAAGTCTTGATAGTTTCTTTCTATAGGCGTAGGATAGTACAAGCCGTCTACCTCTTCCCACATAAGCTCAAAAGTAGAAAATCCTTGAAGTGGCGTATCGAGTGCTTGCTGCCTAAATACAAAACCCATACGGCGTTGTAGCTCTTCTGCAATCTGTGTATTCTCACATGTAATTAGCAATTCTTTTTTTAGGGTGGCAGATTTTCGAAGCGAAGTACCTGCTATAACGGCTGCGTCATTGTCGATGAGCTCTATTTCTTCAAAGTCAAGCCATTCATCCATCACCTGTAATGAAGTTGCCATGGCGATAATGTTTTTTTTCAGCACATTGTAGTTTGGTCGTCTACTCGCTTTGGTTGGTGTGTTTGCCTTGAGTGTGAAAGGGTTTTTGAGTTTGAACATTATCTTCTTTTCCTTCGTGTTTTTGAAAACTGTTTTTTATACCTGGTGCGTTTTTTACTCTGTTTTTTAGAAAGTTTCGAAATACGCCATAGGCCTGCAAGACCATCTGACAAGTCATCATAGTCTGCCTCTGGGAAGTCATCTAATTCATTAAAAAGTGCCCGATGTTCACCGACAAATATAATGTCGTATTCGTCAAGCGGGTATTCAAGTGTCTCGATACGACTCTCTTTAGAGTCAGACATGTGTTTGAACTTTAGCTCACCTTCTTCGATGCCTTGTTCTTGGCATTTGTCTTTGTACCACTCTTTGTACACAAAAAAGCCACCGTTCGTCTCTCCACCGATGAGATCAAAGCTGTACTTCTTTTGCATCTTGACTAGCATTTCAACTGCTTTTTTCCCTGCAATCCTCTCACGGTAGCTCAAGTAGACGTAGAGTTTACGTTCTGCCTTGACAATGCCAGCTGCAATGAGCGTGGTGTAGTCACCCTTTTTCTTGCTTCCTTTGGATGTAGAGCCTTTGAAGTCGGTATAGGCTACAGTAAGATCAAAACGTGGGCATTGTGTTTTTGAAATGACTTTAAACGTACTTGAGTCAAAACGCTGATCTTCCGCGTTGGGTCGGTTTTGTTGTTCTTTTTCAAAAGCTTTAATGCTTTTGGCTCTTTTTTTCATGAGAGACTCTAGTGTGACAGCCTGCCATAAAAGCTTCGCACCTTTGTCCATCTTCTCCCGTCTGTTGAGATAGAACTCGTGTGCTACATCTACACCTTCATTTCTGTAAAGCGTTGTGTATTCATCCCACAAATCCATGCGTTCTGGATATTTCTCCAGGGCTTTGAAAATCTTAGGATTCCAGAAGGCGAGTTTCAGTTTACGAGCAAGCACAGAATCACGATGTAGTAGGGTACCGATGTAAATGAAATCCATCTTGTCATCTGTGACATCTCCAAGGTTTTCTATGGCAGCATCTAACCACTCTTCGCCTTTGTCTCTTTGCGCACGACTCCTGACGTTGTCATCATTCTCGAGGTCATCCCCCACGCCAAAATCTACACGGTAGATACCATGTTTCACACCTCTTACTTTTTTACCTGTACCATAGCCTTTGAGTCGAATATTGTTACGTGTAACGATGTCGCCCACTTTCCACTTTTTCCCAATGCCTGTGGCATGAGGAAAGTCTGCTATGAGTGCTTGATTTTCTTCTAGCTCAGCTTTGATAGCTTCAATCAGTGTTTCAGTCAGCTCGATGGCATCTGAGAGGATGACACCGAAATGTTTTAAATCATAGACGATACAGTACAGTGGGAAAGCCAATGAGGTATCTGTCGATTTCCCAAAACCTCTGGGTGCTGCTGTAGCAAATCTTTCTCCAGTGATATCTGTACCTTTTTTGTCTCGAATACGGTGAAAAATAGATTTCAAATGTACCTGCAGGGTACTTTCTTCTTTTGCAGTGTAGTAATGTGAGAAATAGGTACGTCGGAACAGGTCAAAGTCTGCCAAACAGTCTGCTACACGTTCCTCTCTTGTTTCAGGATCTAAAGCATGCGTGCTCTGTAGCTGCTCTTTAAGACCTGACGAAAATTCTTCCATCCACGAAAGTACTTCTTTTCTAGAAAGCTTTTGTGCTTCAACATCGTCTAGCTCTTTATGCTTGTTTGATTGTGATACTAGCGCTAGCAGTTCGTCTTTATCAAAAAGAGACATCAGCAAGTTCCTCTTGATGCGATGCAAGCTCTTCCGCAATCACTAACAAGCAGTCTTTAGAGACAACGGGTTGAATAATGGAAATAAACATTTCTATGGTAGCTTTGATAATGCCATGCTTATAGGCTTCTGGATTTTCCACTGCCGCTATGTTTCTCATTTTGGAAAATGAGTCCCCTAAACGAGAGAGTGCTTCTATGCGTTCTTTGGTTTTCAACTTCTTGTCTGCACGAATGTTACGCAGCTCTTCGTACATGTGCTCTACAAAGTCTGCATAGATTGACTCTTGGTCTTTTTGTGCATGATCCAGATGTTTGCTGATCCGCTGTGATTCCCAGTTGTCACCTTGTTTTTGTGCTTTGGCTTTGTAGCTTTGTACTGTTCTTACCGTCACATCTAGGATGGATGCGATACGTTCTGAGTTGTGCCCAGAGAGATACAAGGCTTTGGCTATCACGGCTTTCGAGTTTGATTTACTCATCGCTTGTTTGTCTCCAGTCTGCGTTTACTTGTCTTAAAAGCAAAACTCTTACTTGTTTTGCTGCCACTGTCTTGTTCGACGATTGTTATAGGCATAGATCCTTTTGCCATTTTGATAAGATATGACTCTATTTCTTTAAAGCGTTCTTTCTCTGTGTCAGATATCAATTCATTTTTACGTTTGAGCTCATAAATACTTAGATCTACAGCAATCTTCTGCAAGAGCGGTGTAGGATTCGCAGGAATAACAATAAAAGACTTAATAAAAGAGAGCGCGTCTTGCACGGCATCATCGATAACACTTTGGTTTAATGCGTATGCACCGTCAAGGTCAGAGAGTTCTATAAGCTGTTCTTGACTGATCTCTTTGTATAAATCTTCGTTTGTAAGTATCATGTGTTTCCTTTTTTATGCCAAATGTAACAAAGCTACCACAGTGGTCTGAAAAGCCCTTAAACACGGGCTTTGCTTGTGGTAGTCTATGTTGTCTATGCTACCAAAGCCTAAAGGACTGTTGCGTCACAGATCGCTGATGGATTTGGAATCGGTAATGGTTTTGACATCGTGTTGACGATCCATCCGCTAGGCATCTCTCTTTTGATTGCTTTACTGTACAGCGGTAAAGGTTTGAGACCTGCATCGATATCATCTAGCGCTAAATATCTAAACGCGAATCCACCGTCTGAGGCAATTGCTTTCATTGTACCTGCAGCGATACCTGCTACATACGCTTTGGTTGCTGGGTCATAATACTCGGCATCAAAAGAGGAGAATTTGAATCCACCTACCTTAATGCTATCTCCATCATGTTCTACTTTAACCGCAGAAGTACTTCCAAGGTTTTGCGTCAAAGACACAATTTTGTCAAATACATTTGGCGCACATTCGAAGGATACTTTGGTACCACCACCTGCTTTTTTGATGCGTCTTTTCATGCCACGTGCGATGTTTAACAGCGTAGCGATGTCTGCATCGGTAGCAGAAAGAAGTTTTGCTGGTGTGTACAGTAGGATATCGCCAAACTTGACATCATACGTATCCATACCGTCTTCTGTCTTCATGGCAAATGATATCTTGCCTGAGAGGGACTGGATACACAGTGCCTCTGATGTTGCTCGAATCGTGTCTCTAGCAAAAAGCATACGATTTTCCAGCCATATTTTTTCAGAGGTACCGTCAAAATGTTTGAGGTTGTTCAAGTCTGTACCAGAGATAGGATCGATTACATCGATAGGCTGTGGCTCAATAGCGTTGATAGACCCTGCACCGTCACCGATGGATACGGGCGTTGAACCTCTAAGTACTACAGGTACCGCTTTGGCAATCTGTGCAATTTCATCGATACGGATGTACGCACTAGGGTGAGAACGTCTGATGTTTGAAGGGTAATATGTGTCCATCACTTCGCTCGTTGCTGGTGGCAATGCATTCAGCGCCTCAACTACTTTTTTCTCGGTTACAATTTTTCTTAATGGCATGTTTTATTTCCTTTATGCAGAGTATATAGTTAAATCTGCGAGCGCAGAGATTGTAGTAGCATCGTTGGGTGTGATATGGTCTTGATTCACCATACCGTGTCTTAATACTAACCCTGCAGATGCAGTGGCTGTGTCTACTTCATTCACGTTCACGCACACTGGAACACCCGTTGTGTCTGCTGCACCTGGAACATAAGCTACATAGGTACCTGCTGCATCTTTTGCCAAAACGGTGCCTGCGGGAATAATTCCATTGTTGGGTGTGAAAGACCCTGTAAGTACAACTGGTGGGTGCGTACGATTCACTACAGGGATAGCATAGTTTTTTGTTTCTTGTGTATTAAAATCCATGAAAGTTCCTTTTTAGACTTGTGTCATGTTGATAGCTGCTGTTGCAGCACTGTTGTTGTTTTCCGAGTTGGCAAACATCTCACCTGAAGACATAGGTGACTTAGCTTTCAGTGTAGACATATAGTCTTCAAAGCCTTGTTTGTCTGACAAGGCATAATTTTGTGCCCATGTCTTTTGGCCTTCGTCAAGTTTACCGTCTGTCACGGCAGCTTCGATGATGGCATCTGTGGCGACTTTGTGCGAAGCTGCAATGATTGTCTCTTGCTCTGTCACTTTTGCTTTTAGATCTACCACCTCTTGTGTGAGTTTTGTGTTGTGGTTAATTTGTGTATCAAGTTGTTCTTGCAACGATTTTGGCATGTTTTTCTCCTTGTGTTGGGGTTGCTTGTTTGTAATAGCGTCTAGTTCTGATAAGAACGGTTTGTTGGTGAGGGCGACTGAGTGCAGCGTCCAGCCTATGTTTTTGGCCGTGACTTGGTCGTACGAGTCGGCAACAAAGACCGGGGATAAGTACTTGTATTCCCCTGCGTCGATGTGTTTTTTTGCCGTTGGTGTCCATAAGATTTTGCAATATAGATTGCCACTTTCTACTTTCAAATTTTCGAGGGTTATCCACCCTGCTGCTGGTGCTTTGTCTGGATTGTAAATTGTGGCATGTTCGTAATCTACAACGATATCCAACGCGCGTTGTTGGGCGTTAAAAATCATTTGTTCATAGTCACGTTCTTCTAATTCAAACATGCCTGCGTTGTGCCCTTCCCACTTTCCTGTTACACCGATTTTTAGCCATCCAGATGCTTTGTTTGGATTTAGTTTGAGTGCGTGCATTTTATTTTTTGCCATGTGGTCTCCTAAAGATTGGTTGGTTGTCTATCGAGATGATAGTTGCGTGTTGTCGTCGTGTGAATTTGTCGCATGTAGATAGTCAAATAGCCTTTATCGCTTTTGGCATCAAAAATCTTTTTGAGAGAGCCTAGCAGTAAAAGGGACGTGTTGTCTGTGAGTGCAAGGGAAAGACTTTTGTCTATCTGATTAAGCAAGATAAGTACTTCTTCATGTTTTTTTTGTCTTGTGTGTCTGTTCTTACTGAGGGATACATGTGCAATATATAGATTGAACGTCAATTGTACTTCGGAAATAGAGAGTGGTTTGTCCCCAACAAAGTCTACAAGTATCAATGGTAGTTCGCCATCACTCAACAATGGTTGCGAAGGCGTAGAAAGCTCTCCATAGTATCGACGCACGGAAATATCCTCTCCTATGCTTTGAATAGCATCAATAATATCTTGCTGAGTCTTGATTGGCAACGCATGGCTCCTTGTATGTATATTTAAAATGCCATAGTAGCAGTCTGGTGATATGAAAATATATATTGAAAAAAACAATGCAAGAACGTCAGTAGATATTGCCTTTGTAGAGTATAGATGATGCGTGACATAGTGTACTGTGCCCTATATCTTTGGTGCTAGCAGGCACTATACTGCTGAAAAACAAACGGAGAATACATTTGATTTCCAATCTTATCCGCACAGGTACTATTGTTCAAAGTCGCGCAGTAAACGGCAAGATGGTAGCGCGTGTTGATGTGCACGGTCGCGTGACAGACTGGCTGCCTGTGATCGGTACAAGTAATGCATTTATGAAAATATATATACCCATTGTAGTAGGTGAGCAGGTGACTGTCTTATGTGAATTTGGCGAAGCAGACAATGGCATCGTTCTGCGCTCACTTTTTTCAGAAGAGAGTGCTGAACCTACTGGGATGAACGAAAGCACAGCGATGATTTTGTTCCATGATGGTGCCAAAGTACAGTATGACAGTGGCACGGGCAGGATGGATGTGAAAGCTATAGGTTCCGTCCACATGACTGCACCTCACGTGGAACTCGTATGTGACACAACACATATAACAGGTACCTTAGATATAGACGGTGCGCTAGGTGTTGGCGGTGATATCAGTACGGATGGAGGCATCACAGATGCCAATGGTGATTTGAGTAACTTCATCACAAGTGATGGAGCAGTAAGAGCATGATGACAGTAGCAGAGCGTATCGCACGGGTGTTTAGGACACGGCTGGGAAGCAGACCTGGGAATCCGACGTATGGGAATCGGCTGTATTTACTGCGCGATAAAAGAGCAGATGGGGAATCAGCCGTATGGTTTGCAAAGTTCGCACATGAGGATGTCGTGCGTTCTGAACCTACTGTTGTTGTGACGGAAGCGCGTTTAACAGCTATAGAAGGCAGTAAAGTCTTTGGGCGTATTGTAGTCGGAGATGGAAGTGATATCGCTGTGGAGGCACAACTATGAATGTACCCGATTTAGTGCAAGCGTATAGCTTGGAAGAACTTATTGAGGTAGAAAAGGGGATTTTTGAATCTTTATATCCGAATGTTCTAGGCAGTGAGAGCGACTACTATATGCCAGTCATAGAGTCTTGGGCTGAGTCTATGTTTCGTTTGCGCACGGAGATTAACTATAACTTCAAGCAGCAATTTTGGATGAATGCAGAGAATGAAGGCTTAGATTATGCCGCTTCATTTTTCGGTGTCACGCGATTAGATGGGACTAAACCAGTCGCTAGTTTTTCATTTCGCTTGTCTGCAGTGCAAAATATAGACACAACAATCCCTGCGGGTATTGTACTAGGAAGTAGCAACAATGAAACAGCTACTACACTGAATGATATTGTTATCCCAGCAGGGAGTATCAGTGCAGAAGGCTTGGCAGAACTGAATGTCTATGTAGAGTCTAGCACTACTAAAACAGAAGATATTTTAACGACGATTCCGTTTGTGTCTCAGGCAACGCAGTTAGGAAACTACCAAAACGGGAAGGCGATAGAAGGAGATGAGGCGTTACGACGTCGTGTGTCCTTATCTCTAGAGACGCTTTCCGCTGCTGGACCTATTTCTGCATATCAGGCAAGAGCATTGAACGCAGACAGTAGAGTGAAAGATGTATCTGTCTTTGAGGTCAATGGTCGTGTTCAAATCGTGATTGACAGTGAGACATGGGATGCCACGTTGGTACAACGCGTCAATGATGCATGTAGTGCAGCAGATGTGAGACCTCTGAATGATCAGTTAGATATCTACCAAGCAGAAGTGCTGACAGAAAATGTGGCAGCTACGCTGACTGTACAAGAAGGGTATGACGCTTTATCTGCTGTAAATAGTGCTACAACGGCCATTTTGGCACTAGCCCCATTCCGTATTGGTCAACTACTGTCGGTTTCTGCAATTATAGATGCATGCATGGTAGAAGGCGTCATAGATGTAGGCATTAGTTCGCCTTTGTCGAATGTGACACCAACACGTACTCAAGTCGTTCGACTTGGCACTGTGGGAGTAAGTTATGTCTAGATCTACTTTACCCGCAGCATATGAGTTAAAAGAACATCGCTTGGATATGTTGCGAGGAAAACTGTGCAGTGGTTTGCTACGCACATTGCCACAGAACGCTGAACACGCTTTAAATCCACAAACATGTCAAGAGAAGATGTTGAATATACTTGCGATTCACTACATGACAGATTTTTGGGACACAAATCTTTTGGTATCAGATGCAAGAAATTTGATATCGCGTACTTTATATCTAAAACAAATCAAAGGTACCATCGAAGCTATTCATCTTGTGTTGGCGTCTTTTGGGATTGTTGCGACTATAAAAGAAGGAATGAATCTTGACAAAGCAGATGGCGCGTATGCAGCAAATGGGATTTATTATGCTGGCGGTGGCTTATGGCAGGGATTCGTGCTCTACATTGAAACCCCAGTGTCTGTACTGCGGGCACAGCTATTTAAAAAAATGCTAGTGCGTTACACGCCAGCACGCAGTAAACTGTTTGCACTCGTCTTTCATAGTTTAGGGATAGCCGATGGCACGTATATATCAAATGGAGCCTACACGGCTGGAATTATAGGAGAAGCATATGTTTAATATTAATGAGACAGCACAATGGGAAGCAACGATTCAAGAAATGGATACTACTGATGTATTACTCGGTGGTCAGACAGGAGAATTAACGCAATCTGCACAGAAACTAGCGAACAGAACAGCGTGGTTAAAAAGTCAGGTTGAAGCTTTGGGTAATGACAAATCAAACCTTAGTGATTTTGCTAATGGTTTGGCAGTGGCAGGTTATCAAAAACTCCCAGGTGGGTTGATACTGCAATGGCAGAGTGTGTCGGTTACACAGCTTTCTATAATCAATTTTGCTTTTCCGATTTCGTTTCCGACTGCATGCATCCATACAGTAGGTAGTGCTTCGGGAACGACTGGGTTAGATGACGGTGACAATTTTTGTGCAGTTGTGCCTTTAAGCATATCGCAAGGCACCATAAGAAGTTACTACAAACATTCGGGTATTCCGTATACAGTAATATCCATTGGTTACTAAGGAATACAATGAAATATGCACATTATGATAAAACGACATACGAGTTAATGGGATGGTACCACAAAGATATACACAACTCGATTCCAACACCAAACATTGCAGTGAATGAAGCTGCGTGGAAAACAGCTATTGAAAACAATGCAAACTTTGTGGATGTTAACAATAAAAAGGTTGTTTACAAAGATTTGCGCCCACCTTTAACAAATGCGGAATTACAAGCTAAAGCTGAGACAGCGTTTGTTGCTCAAATAGAAACTGTTATTCAGGCAGAAGTCGACAGGCTCAATGCGGCACTTGGTGTGAAGTTTCAAGACAAATATGCTGTCAAAAGTTATGCAGACACGCAAGGGTACATCTATCAGTCTCAGTGTAAAGCACTATGGGAATGGTCTGTCATGGGACTGTACGAACCGATGAGACTCTGGCAGAAAACCCTTACTGAGATTCCAAGTGAAGCAGTCTTTATAGCAGAGCTGAACAAGCATCAATTTACAGTAACTTATTAGATAAAGGACAAAAATGGCACTTGTACAAAAAACATTAAATGCTGGGGAAGTTGATATCAGTATCGGCACAAACGAACTTGTAGAATTTGTGGTTGCGGTAGATGAAATTGTGGTGATTCAAAACTTTGATACCGCAAAACAGGTAACTGTGTTGTTTCAAGTATCTAATGATGTGAATCGACAGTGGTTTGTCCTGAAACCGGGAGAATCGACACGTATAGACAAGACGATGTTCTTTCGTGCGCTGCATGATTTTGAAACGATTACGCTCGTGACGGATAGAGCATAGTACTATGCAATTAAATAATATGATGCGCTTAGACAAGGACACAGGGTTTCAGCCTATGCCGAAAATATCTGTGAAGCAGTCTATGGATTTGGTAGGCTCTACATCACGAACGCATATGTTTTGGAATATGCAGTATTTTACTGTCAATGATGCCAAAGAAAACGTTATCGAAAATATTGGTGCAAATGTTTCATTGGAAAATATACGCATGCACGCCAGTCATGCAGTCTATCTTAATGGGATAGATCAAAGTGTTGACTTGCCTATCGCTAATGGAGGCGTAGGCACGTATGTAACGTATTATGACCCTGTCGGCTTAACATTTGTGTCTGCTGCTGCTCCACTGGCTTCTGTGTACACGATGACGGTATCGTTTTCTCACTACTTCACACACGTGTTACCTTTGGCACAAGCGGATATTGACGCGCTTAATGCCAACCCCAATCTTCTTATGAAAGTTTGGTTTGATGGGGCTGTGCTTCCTAGTGGTTTTAAGAAAAGTGACATGGTGCACTATATCCCTGCAAACGAAGGTGAAGCTAGTAGCGCCTTTGTGCAAGATATCAGTGTGGCAAAAGAAAATGTATTGAATCCTAACTGGAATATCTTGGGTGTGCGCAGCTCTGTGACAGATAATGGAGATGGGACTCAAACCATCACAGGTACGGATGTCATCGGTAGTGTCTATGGATATATAAGACTTTCTGCTACAGGTGTATCTGGGGACTTGTTAAGAGATTTGGTACCAGGTGAGACAGTTTTGTTGTGCATGCGCATAAAAGCTTCTTCGACGCTTGCCAAGATCACAATGTTTGGCCTTAATAGTGTCTCGAAATTTGTAGATGCCGTCGATGTATGGGAGACATATTCGACAGTAGGACGATTTACAGGCTCAAATACCTCTTGGATGGGGATTTTCCCAGAAGTCAAAATAGGTGAAAGCATAACAGTAGACACTGCCTCTTTTAGCGTAGAGGTGGTATCGGCTTATGAGATAGTCAATTTCACGAGTGCCTGTAGGTCAACCTATGCCAATGTACCCGATGGCGTAAGCAACGGCTTACTCTTGCAAGACACAACCGGCAGGGCAGTGGATATTGCTCCTTTACGAACTTTAGTAGGTAGGGATGACGGCAGACGGATGGAGATTCCTTTAGCTGTGCCGTACATGCATACTTTTACAAAAGACGTGATGCAGATAGCTGGTACACAAGACGCTGTGGTGGTTTCTTATGCCGACAATACTACCGAAATTTTAAGTTAAGGAGAGAGAGATGACCGATTTAGTACAACGCTTACAAGACAGTTATGAGAGGATTGTGTATCCTACGGCGATGGGTGATGTACCTATCGTTTTAGAGAAGATGGCACAGTATGATGAGGGCGGTATGCTTGTAGGGTATTACTCTATTAACGCACTGGCTGCTGAACTTGGGAACTTGCTTGTGCCTACACCGTTTAATGCTTCTGGCACATTGATGACGATTCGATGGGCATTTGACAAGCAAACAAAAGCAGGTGAGGTCTCTGATGAAGAAGCCACACGCGCTTTACTCAAATCGTATGGCTTAGTAGACATGATGGAAAACAAAGAAGCATCAGATATCGTCATAGGTGACTTGGTAGGTAATGAGTTTGGTCTTTTTGGCAGTTATGAGTTTAGGCAGATACCTAAAGAAATCTTTCGAGAAGAGGGTGTTTGATGAAAAAATGGTGCGATATAGGCGTGTGTACATGCTTTTGGGATGTTCTTTTTGGTAAAGACCATAGCGCATGTTGTACGTTGCATGATTATAACTATGCAAAACAAAAGATTACACGCAAAGAAGCTGATAAGCGCTTCTTAAAATGTTTACGTAAAAAAACGTTTACCGTTTTGGCATTTGCAATGTTTGGTGCGGTAAGGATGTTTGGCTGGTGGCGATGGAATGCGTTAGCGCCGATGCAGTTCCTCAATGATACCTTAACCACAAAAAAGAATACTAAGGAGAAAGAATGAAAAAGATATGCTTCACAAGAGAGTTCAGTCTCAATGGGACTTGGTTTAAGAAGGGAGAGCAGGCGACGTTCGTGCCATCTGTCTCGGACGCGCTTATTGGCGAAGGTGTTGCAAAAGAAGTGACAGTCAAGAAAACAAAAAATATGAAGGATAATAAATGAATTATGGCATCAATGGAAGCATCTCGGTAGAAGCTGCTAGACCGATCACTGTAGAGAGCACCACACCTATTGCGCTAGTAGGGACTAGTGATGTAGGTACTGCAGGACTGCAGTTCTTTTCAAATGCGGATTTGGCACTTGAATATGTCAATGCATCGACTACAGGTACTTTAAAAAGTGCTTTACGGCTTATTTCTGATCAGGGCGTATTTTGTCCTATTATCTTGGGTGTTGTGCCCTATGCTATCGATGTGAAAGCAGAAGTGCTTGCAACGCTTGACCTACTTAAAAATGCAGAAGCATCCGTAGGGTATCGTCCTGATATTATCATCGCACCTGAACATAGTTTTGATGTAGATATCGCCGCTAAGATAGATGCAGTTGCATCGAGGTTGTGGGCTACAGGAATACTAGACAATTTAGCGGCTGACGAAACAAGTGCTTTGGCATTTGCTGCGAACTTTGGATCGCGTCACTTGCTCATTTATGGTCCTCATGTAAAATATTATGATACGACGTCTTCATCAACGGTGTTGTTGCCAGCGAGTGCTGCCATCGCAGGAATGATAGCAAGGACAGATGGGGAAGTGCCTTTTGGGTTTGCAGACTCGGTGAGTAACCGTGTCGTCAAAGGCATCTCTGGAACAGATAGAATCATTGATTATGCTGATGGACAAGACAGCGAGGCTAGAAGACTTAGAAACGCAGGCGTAGGTTCAGTCGTAGCAGACATCGGTTGGCGCACCTATGGTGGCGAAACAACGGATATTGATCCTATATGGCAGGCACTAGAGCGCGTACGAACATTTTATAAAGCTTTGCGTGCAGTGATGAAAGCCAGTAAGTGGGCTAGAGACAGAAGAGCTAATGAGTTAGTGTATATACGTGACAGTATTGATGCGTTTATGCGTGAACTCAGAGGTAACAATGTCGCTATAGGGTTTGAAATTTATTTTGATATGGAAAAAAACACATTGGCTACGGTCACAGCTGGGAAATTTTATCTTACTGTTAAATGGCAAAACATGCCTTTGATTAGAGAGCTTAATATCGAAATGATTTACACAGATCAGTATGGTGAAGTACTGTTAAATTACATTAATGGAGGTAACTAAGATGCCAGTAGATATCAAAAACCCACGTACGCTGATAGGCTCAGCTGTATACATGGAAGATAACAGATACATAGGAACAGTAGAAGAGATAGAACTTCCAGATTTGGAGTTTGGCACTGTTGAAACAGGTGCAGGCATGAAGCGAGAGCAAGTTGTGCCTGTTTTGGAGCCGATGAAAGCACGTGTGAAAGTGTCAGGGGACAATTATCCTATGGTGAAGTTGTTTGCGAAACAAGTTACTGAGAATGCGACAGTGTTTATACGTAACGACACAACAACTGCTAGACATGATAGTTTGGATGTTACACTCAAGGGTAATGGGAAAATGCTCAAGGCGCCTATACCTGGTGCGGGAGAAAAGATGGAAACGGAAATAGAGATCAATGTCGATGTGTACATCTACATGATCAATGGGCAAAAGTATTATGAAATAGATGCTTTAAACAATGTGCTTGTCATCGATGGTAAAGATTTGATGGCTGAGACTAGAGCAAATCTGTAAGGAGATAGCATGGCAAAAGTAACTGTAACATTTGAAAGAAAAATAGAAGTAGGCGGTAAGGTTTTTGAAGGAGATATGGAGGTTGAGAAGCCAAACACTGGTGTCTTAATGGATGCAGGCAGTATAGCAGACCCAAGTAATCAAGTTGCTTTTACTGTAGCCATTATGGGTGTAGTCCTTGATGTGCCTTTAAACACAATGCGAAGTCTCGAGATTGAAGACTTTGCGGTATTAAAGCGGACGCTGGAGCCAATACTCCCAAAGATGTAGCCCTTCTTAGTTACGAAGGGATTTTGAATGCAGTGATGCATATGGCATCCGTACTGAGTTTTTCTTATCTGGATCAACGCCAAATGGAAATCAATGTTTGGCTTTACTACGTACAAAAAACAATACAGGCTATGGAGGCTAGAAAATGAGTGCAACAATCGGACTTGGCATTGCTATTACGCTTGCTGACATGTTTAGCCCTAAACTCAAACAAGCAGGGAAGGGCTTAGGCAGTTTCAATGCAAAACTAGCAGCTACTTCTACAGCTGCAGTAGGCATCGGGAAAAGTTTAACAGCAGGACTTGGAAAATTTTATGATGCTTTTGGTGAAACAGCGCAAAAACAAGGTGACTTAATGTCACTTGGTGTTGATGCTAAGGGTATGCAGGACATCACGAAAAAAGGATTAAAATTTGCCAATACCTGGTCTAATGTTGTAGCAAAAGATTTCATCGGGGCAGCGTATGATATAAAGTCTGGCATATCATCACTGACTGATGATGGTGTGGGTGAAATGACACGTTATGCGTTACTTACTGGAAAAGCAACGAAGTCTTCTTCGGAAACAATGAGTAAATCATTTGCTCTGGGATATGGTATATTTCGAGATGAGTTTAAAGATGATTTTGACTTTGGTAAAAAGTTTTCTGCCTCATTTGCGGCGACTGTACAACTATTCAGAACGGATGGTGAAGACTTAGCACGCGGTATTTCAAATCTTGGTGCAGTAGCTAAAAGTTTTGGGGTGTCACTTTCCGAAGAATTGTCTGTACTTGGAATGTCTAAAGGTGCGTTTGATTCTGCTGCCGAAGGTGCTACAGGTTATAAAGCCTTTTTGATGGGTGCTACGAAAGCACAAAAGGGGTTAGGCCTTAGTTTCGTTGACAAAAAAGGACAGCTTCTTTCGATAGCAGATATCTTAGACAAAATAAAAAAGAAATTTGGAAAACTAGATGCAAAAGAAATAGGCATCTTAAAAAAAGAATTTGGCAGTGATGAAGCAGTTAAAATTATTTTGGCACTTATCGATAAAACGGATCAACTAAGGGAAAGTCAAAAAAAGTTAAATGATGCACAAAATAGGGGCCTCGACTATACAACAAAGATGGCACAAGCGAGGGAGTATGGTCAAGAGGCCAAACTGTTAGGTGACCAGATGAGTTCTTTAGCATATATTTTCGGAGAAAGGCTTTCACCTGCCATGGGGTGGGTTGCAACAAAAATGGGTAGCCTCGTAACCTGGACGCAAGACTTTGTAAGCGAAAATAAAGAGCTTACAGGCAACATAGCTACAGGTTTAGTCGTATTTGCAGGACTGGCTACAGTACTGGGAACTATCGGTATCGCTGTGGCTGGTATCACATTTGGGATGAAGGCTCTTGGGATTGCTAGCATGGCTGCTTTTGCACCTTTGCTCATCAGCGTGGGACTTGTGGCGCTAGCCGCATACGCTGTCATAGATAACTGGGAACTTGTGAGTACCTTTTGGTCAGGTATGTGGAAAGATTTTGTCAAGGGAGTCAACGAAGCGATAGAGCTTGTGACGACGCTTGGAGGTTTACTTCCAAATGGTGAAGACCAGGATGTTTTGGCGATGAAAAATGGATATATAGGGAATCCTGAAGACGCGGATACTATGAGTAAACAGGTTGATTTTAATGCTATCCCTTCTTTGCCACCTAGTAGTAATTCTGTAGTCAATAATACGACAGTAAATGAGGCACCTGTGAATGTTTACGTGAAAGGAAATACTATCAAAGAACTGACAGATGGTATCAAGAAAGAACTAGATTTGATAGCAAGGGACAAAGAGTCTCGAAGGATCACGTTATGAGGATTATGGCTATTCTTGGTGCATTTGTATTTTCTGCACAGGACAAAGAGTTTCACAAGATGAACAAAACTACTCGATATCACTTTGCCAAAATCGATAAAGTCCATACAGGGACAGAATACCATGCAATCGGTGGCAGAGATGAAACAAGGGTGATGAGTGGTCGCATCAATGCTTTGCAAAGTGGCAGTAACCCTTTAGACGCTTTGGAGATAATGGCTGAGTTGAAATATGCGTATCCTTTGTTTTTAGGTACAGGCAGATACTTGGGTCGCTTTATTATCGAAGATATTAGAACAGTTGAAGAGAAGATCTTAGATAATGGCGCAGCCATACAGGTAGACTTTACCATTACGCTACAGCGTACCGATGGCGGATTACTCTCATGGGTGCAGTCTCTTGGGCTTGATTTAGGCGGTATCTTATGACATATGTTGCCAAAGACTTTGAGAGGCTTGAGGAAATATTTTATAGATTTCATGGGGTTACAGATGAAAGGTACCGTGAATTTTGCGAAAAGAATGTACCTCTGTTAAAAAAAGATTTGCTAGATGCTGGAGACGTAGTTACGCTTTTAGATAGTCTTCCTAAGACTAATGTGAGTTCTGTACAAAGAGTATCACTATGGGACTAACAGGTAGCGTTGAGCGTCCACAGGTAATGCTACTAAAAGACGGTATAGATATCGGACAGAGATTAGCAGAACATTTGGTATCTGTTGAATATATAGATGCCATTGACAATGAAGTTGATGGCCTTGTGCTTACATTTTCTAAAATGTTTTTAGCACCGAAATCTGGAGACAAACTTACTGTGTCAATAGGATTTGGTGCGATCCTGGACCATATCGGTGAGTTTTATGTGTCAGGATGGACAGAGCGCCCTCATGATGGCATTATGATGGTGCGTCTCACGCCGGTAGACTTTTCGAAAGCATTGAAAGAGCGCCGTACTGATGGATATGACAATGTTACGTTAGATAAGTTGTTAGGCATTATTGCTAAAAGGCACACATTACTTGTAAAGAATGAATTAAATGATGTAGCTTATACCTACAAGGCGCAAACAAATGAAAGTGATTTAAGATTTCTGCATCGTCTGGCACAAGAGCATTATGCAACGTTTGCTATTAAAAACGGAACGATTATTTTTAAACCCAAAAGCCTTAATGAAGACAGGACGTCATTACCTCAAGTGTTCGTGAGTGTATCGGATATATCGGATTTGAGTATAGAGTATCAAGACAAAACGCATTATGTCTCAGGGATAGCGAAATTTAGAGATCATTCCACAAATAAAACAATTTCAGTACAAGAAGGAGAAGGAAAACCACAGCTTATAATCGAGGGATCATTTAAAAATATCGCAGAAGCAAAGGCACGTTTACAGGCTGCGTTAAACAAGGAAAACTCTGGAAGAGTACATGGCTATTTTGTGGCAACGACACAAGCAGTTATCGCCGGTGCGATACTCACTATTCAGCTAGAAGACAGAGTAGAGAGTGATTTACAAATAACAGAAGTGCGGCATACGATTGATCACAATGGATATACAAAAGACGTGACATTTAGTCGATAAGGAGAAGATATGGATATAGGAACAGCAACGGTAACAGCAGCGACAAAAGTAGGAGCAATCTCGGCATTGATTACAAGTATTGCGACAGATACAGATCTAATCATGGTGTGTGTTGTCGGTGTGGTAGGAGGGATAGCATATGTTGCTAAGGAATTTGTGGTAGAGGAATTTAAGGAACAACCGATTCGCACAGCTATTAATATGTTAGTGTCTCTTTTGATGGCTATGTCGTTAACAGGTTTCGTGTTCTATGCTGGGAAAGAAGGATTTAACCAACATATCAAAGATGTGGGTACTTATGTTTGGATATTTCTTGCTTTTATGTGTGCTATCAACTACAAACGTGTTGTGTCGTTTTTATCGAATTTAATAGCGATATTTCTGTCAAGAAAGGCAAAAGGAGATGACTAAGATGAAACATTTTATACAAGAAGTTTTGATAGCAGCTTGCCTTGCAGGTGGTGTATACTTATATTTGTATTTTATTAATTTAGTGTAGATCATAATGAAATATATTTATTTATTTATTGTTAACATCCTAATCTTAACTGGATGTAACGACACGCAATATGGCGATAGGAACAATACAATATATCAAGATGCAAATAGTAATACAGTTGTGCCTCCAGATCATAATAGAACAGAGCTTCAGTATGTAGACACGCATATTCCAACTATCAAGTACAGGGATAGAAATGTGACTATTTATGAACCACAAGAAGAATGCCTGGTGAGAGAGTTTGACGCTACATTGTGGGGACGCATCGTGTATGAAGATGGGAAACCATATGCACGCGGTATAGTAAAGGTCAGTAGTGTATCATGGCAAAATTATGCGTTATCAGATGACAATGGGACATTTAGAGTCGGTGTTGTTGGAGACGAGAGGTTTTTTTTCTCAGCAGCTTCTCCGTTTGGGGATTTCGTGTTTTATGTATATGATAATACCCTTGTGGTGCCTGCCTATACGATTGGTCAAGGCTATGAATGCTCTTTTCTGCAAGACATTGTAGACTGTGAAAAATACCCTACAAAGGAATAACTATGTTAAGAGTAATATTATCTCTACTTCCATCGCTTCCTAAAGCTATATTTGCCCTCGTGCTATTAGGCAGTGTCGTATTTACTGTGGATAAGTTTTGTAATCAAGAAAAACGTGTTTTGAAGAAAACGGTTGCACAATCTTTATTAGAAATACAAGGTAAAAACGTCAGTATCCGAAAATTAAACTCGGAAATAACACGCTTGAAAGAAGAGCATAAGCAGACTGCATTTGATATGCTAATAAATTGCAAGCAAACACAAAGGATAATGTTTGAAGACCCTTATGTTGATCTTAATGCCACTCTATTTTTTTAGTGGTTGTACTCAGAAAAATCCACCGAAGCCTATCACCCTATATAAGAGTATGCCTGTGGCGAAACTCAAGTATTGGCAGCATAAGGTCGCAATTCCTGCTAAAGCTCAAATTGACGCACCAATAACCATTAAAGAAGCATATAGCTTACCAGAGAAAGATAGAGCTCGGTATGTTGCTGTAAATGCGACACAGCTGGTAAACGCATCTAAGAAGTCACAGGAGCTTAGAAATACAATAAAGAAAGCTTTAGGAGGCCTCTCTTTTTACGAGTACCAGGTTAGGGTTTTTAATAAACTTTATACGAAAAATATAAGACACTGACATTCTTGCCTTGTTTTTATGACGTTTTTGGTTTGTTCGCACATCAG
>Ga0256839_1001057_pt1:0-30000 | contig 34343 bp, 30 predicted proteins | sample 354166metaG_FD_185968 | JGI IMG/M metagenome (GOLD analysis project Ga0256839, IMG submission 185968) | Hydrothermal vent microbial communities from Mid Atlantic Ridge, Atlantic Ocean - 354-166 | ecosystem: Environmental > Aquatic > Marine > Hydrothermal vents | place: Atlantic Ocean...
CATTTCATCGGAGAAGGTGCCGACAAACGCTATGTGGCGGGTGAAGACAGCATGCTGTTCTACGGGCCGAATCCGAAGACGGCCGCATCCACCTTCAACGGCTCGGTGCGTATTCGTTATCATTGGGAGTTCTACGATCGGGCGAGCTCTCTGCAGCGGTAGACGCGCCCGTCGGGCCCGTCGGCGGTCCCGGCACTGGGGCCCCATGCAGCAACCGGCGAGCTGCTCGCGGGGCACGAGGGAAGATGATCAGCGGCCCTCACGGCCGTGTCGGCAGGCGAACGGTGCACCTTCGAGAGCAGCCGCACCGGACGGCGCGCGCAAAGCCCGCGGCAGGCCTCGGGATCCGATCGGCGAGCCGGTGCCCCCTGCTGCATGTGCAGCGGCGTCCTTCGGCGATCGGTTCAGCGGCATCCGTCTGCTGGAAGACGACACGAAGCCGTTTCCCGGGACGTAACCGAGCTGCGCCGATCGCCCCCTGCCGCTCCTCGACCCCGTTGGACCCGGCCGAGGGCAGCAGCCAACGGGAATCGGGAACATGCTCCGCATCCATGCTCGTGCTGCTGCATGTCGGAGAAAAATCGAGGCATCATTCCAGTCGTGCCGCAGCACATCGAGCCGCCCGGAGACCGCGACCGGGAGGGTCTGCGGATATCGGGCCGAGACGGAATGGGAACAGGCTCGTGGGAACGAGGACCGTTCTCGGAGCCACCGAACCGTTGGCATGAGCGTGCAGGAAGACCTCGCCCAACCCGGTGAGGTTCTCCACCCGAGCCGTGGCGAGGGAAACCCCGGCGATGCGGATGCCTTTTTCGGACGTTTCCTCCGGGACCTTCCAATCGACGAAGCTCCGCAGCATCCGTCGTTCCGCTCTGGATACCGTGTCGCGTTCTCCATATCGTTCCTGCAAGCGGCGTTGTGCTGGGCTGCGGCCGTTCTCCGAAGCGTGAGCAGTCGCCCGTACGGGCCGCTACGCCCTCCAGAATGAACTGCCATGGCCATGCCCCACAGGGGACCGCGATCGGGTCCTCGCTCGGCAGATGTGAGAGGAGCTCGAGGCCTCCCCACTGGCGGCGGCCGCGTGCGCGAGAAACGCCTCCTCGGGGCCGTCGGCCGCCTCTTCGCCCCGCCGTCGGGCGCGAGCGAACCGCGTCCGCAGCGCGCGCACCGGCAGTCGCTTCGCCTGCAGCCGGTAGGCGACGGCCACCCAGGCGATGGCTTCCGCGACCGCGGGGCGGTCGTCGTCGGTGAGCTCGATCCTTCCCGCCGCTTCGAGCCGCTCGATGTCCACGTCACGCGTGATCTCGCGCGCATCGACCAGATGGAGGCCGACCGCGTATCCCGCGGGGAAGCGCAGCGCCGAGAAGGGCCGCCGCTTCATGCCGGCCGCGCCAGAGGGACGACCGCGCCCTCCGGGCGGTCGAGAAACTGCGCCCAGCGCTCCATGAGCTCGCGCCGGCGCTCCAAGGCGTCGCCCCGGCGGTAGGCCCGCTCGACCTTGCCGCCGACCACGTGCCCCAGTGCCGCCTCGGCGATCTCCGAGGGGAACGAGGTCGCCTCCTGCGCCCATGTGCGGAAGGTCGAGCGAAAGCCGTGGGCGGTGAGCCGCCGCCCCTCGGCGTCGGCCCATGGTGCGCGCCCCTCCGCCTCGCGCCGATGGCTCATGCGGCGGAGCACGGCGGTGAGGGTCATGTCGCTCATCTCGCCCTTGCGGCCCGGGAAGACGAGCGTGTCGTCGAGCCGCGGCATGCCGCGGAGCTCGGCGGCTGGACAGGTACCACCGTAAATGCCCGGGATTTCAACCGATTGATCGACAGGATCGGACCCCTGTAGACTGTCCTATGGCGGAACCCCTCCGCCAGCGAGCCGCTTCGCGTTCGCCCCCGCGGGATCGCTTCCACACCCGCCTCCGCCGACCACCCGCGAGCTGTACCAGATGGGATATTTCCTGCAGGGCAGCCGATATTAAATTCAATCGACGAATTCATGATCCCCGTATTGGTGATAGGTACGATGCGATCTGTATCAGCACACAAAAAAGTCGATTACACAGACCGTTATCTTCGTCTCTTCGAAAATTACTTCAGCCTTCCCCTGTTCGCAGTCGATGTTCGGGGCCGGATGCGTCCCCTCAACCGGAGCGCAGCCGACTGCACCGACCGTGACGACCACGGCCCTCTGGCAGAGCTTCTCGGCCGCGACGGCTGCCGTCTCCCTGAGCGGGTGCGCTGTTTTTTGCGCGAGATCGGAAGGACCAACTCGAACGGCGTCGCGATCCGCCGCATCCACGCCGGCACCGAGGGCAAGGCCGTGGACCTCGTCGTCCTGTTGCCGGAAGACGACGGATCGGAGGCGCTCGTGATGATCCTCGATGCGGCGAACCACGCGCCCCTCGACGCCGAAGTGTTGATGCGTTGGTTCGGACTGACGGCCCGGGAGGCGGAGGTCGTGGCCCGGGTCGCCACCGGGCACAGCCTCAAGGCGGTGGCGAGCGAACTGGGAATCTCCGCCGGCACGGCACGCAACCATCTCAAGGCCGCCTTCCAGAAGACCGGGATTTCCGGGCAGACGCGGTTGGCCGCCCTGGTCGGCATCCTCGGCCCCTTCCTGCGAAGCAGAGACATCGGCCCCGCGGGACCGCACCTGTCCCAATCGGGACATGCGGTAAAAGCCGAAGAGCATTAACAAGTTAACCAAACCGTCGGCAGCACGCCCTGAACAGACGGTGCAGGGAGGATGGGCCGACACCTGGGAGGTGCAGAAGGGGAAACCCATGTGGCGATGGGCGGTAGCGGTCGCTCTCGTGGGCGGGACGGCAACGGTTCAGGCGGCGGATCCTCTCGAGATCCTGGTCACCGGGACGATCGAGAAGAACTGTGCCCTCGCCACCGCGGATGCCGATGTCGATCTCGGTCGCGTGGACAGAGCCGGATGGGTGAGCTTCGCTCTCGAAGTTTCCTGTAACACACCCTTCACATACGAGATCCGTTCGGCCAACGGCGCCCTGGTCCAGGCCTCGGGCCTGCGGCCGATCGGGGGCTTCGAGGTTCGCGTGCCCTATCGCGTCCGGTTCACGCTGCCCCTCGAGGACGGCGATCTCGGGGGTCTGGACGTCGTCTGCGGCAGCGAGGAGTTGGGGGCGGCCTTCCGCAGATGCGGGGCCGGCGATTCGGGCACGAGCATCGCCATCCGCGGGCGGGCCACCGTCACCCTGTCCTGGCCGGATGCCCGTTCCCCGCTGCTGGCGGGAGTTTATACGGACAGGCTGATCGTCACCTTCGGGGTGAAGCCATGAGGCTGCCCCGCCGGATCCGCACATCACCCCTCGGCGGCGGGCAGGGCCGGCGAACGACGGCCGACTCACGAGCTTTCGGCGGCACGGCGCGCAATTCGCCTCACGCCGCCGGAAGGCCGGTTCCCGCTTCGATCGCGCAGGAAGCGGCACCCGGCTGAGCGAGCGAGAGGACATTCAACCAAAGGAGGAAACGACATGTCTCGCACACTCTTCGGTAGCGTTTCGGCGGCAGCGTTGCTGCTGGTCACGAGTCAGGCAGCCTGGGCGGCCATGGATTCGCAGAGCGCCACCTTCGATCTCGAGGCCGAAGTGCCCAACGTGTGCACGCTCGGAGACTTCACCGAAACCTCCGCAACCAACGTCAACTTCAGCGGCGCCGGCGGTACCTACACGGTCGAAATTCCCGATCCGCTGGACGCCAATGCGAATCTCCAGGACTTCGAGCTGATCGCCCAGGCTTCGGCGATGTGCAATTACGGGGATGCCGACATCGAACTGACCTCGAGCAACGACGGCATGACCGGTCCGGGCGCGGTCCCCGGTTTCGAAAACGTCATCGACTACGATGCCACGGTCGATATCGACGGCACCACCTTCACCCTGAATGCCAACGACGGCGACGGGGCGCCCGCGTCGGCCAGCAGTCTCGATGTCGGCCCCTTCACCGGCACGATCGAGCTGACGATCGAGAACGCCAACAACGACGGTCCGTATCTGGCCGGCACCTACAGCGATACCCTGACGCTGGAGCTGGGCAGCATCTGAACCTTCCCGGGCGGGACCGGTACCTCGCAGTACCGGTCCCCTTCTTTCCATTCTGCCGTGAAGCCTCCTTTCCGGAGGCTTCACTTTGCGGCTTTCGGGCGGCTTTCGGCGATCGCACCGGCTGCGCCGGGTCGGCGGCCCGGATACGGGATGCGACCGCCGGCGAAAATGGACGAAGACGAGAATGGAATGCGTGAAAAGCATCGTGCGAGCCGGCGCATGGTTGGTGGTGGTCGTGCCGTTCCTCCACGTCCCGGGCGCGGCGGCAGTCACCGTAACGCCCATGGTCGTCGACATGGAGACGGTCGGGCGGCGGGCGGTGGCCCGACTCCGGGTCGTCAACACCTGGGCCAATCCGGTTCCGGTGGAAGTCACGGTCGAGCGCGTGGAGCTCGACGAGGAGGGCGAGCCGCGTACGGCTCCGGCCGAAGAAGATTTCCTCGTCTTTCCGCCGCTGGCGCTGATCCCCCCCGGCCGCACTCAGATCTTCCGCATCCAGTATCTCGGCGATCCGGACCTCGACCGCAGCCGGAGCTACATCTTCAACACCCGTCAGGTCCCGGTGGAACTGCCGGAAGACACGAGTGCGATCCAGATCCTCTTCAACTTCCGGGTCGTGGTCAGCGTCGCGCCCCCGGGGGCCGAGCCCGATCTGGCGGTGGTCGCGGCGGAACCCGTGACGGACGAAAGCGACGGCCGGATCGTCGTCCGGCTGACCGTCGAGAACCGGGGCGACGGACACGGCTACCTTTCCCGGACGGAGCTTCGTCTACGCTACTTCGACGAAACGAGCGGCGCCGAAATCTGGCAGCGCGCCTTCACGGCCGAGGAAATGCGCCGGATCGTGGGGGTCGGTCTCCTCCAGCCGGGCAAGCGACGGCGGTTCCTTCTGCCCATCGAGCTGCCACGGCCCGGCGGACGCCTCGAGGCGGATCTCGTCCATGCCGACCGGTGAGCTGTCCCGGGCCGGCCTGGTCCTGGCGGCGGGCCTGGTGCTGCTCGGGTCCGGCGGCCCCGGATCGGCCACCGATCTCAACCCCACCGGCCGCACCGTCCAGCTCGCGGTCCCTGTCCGGGAGAATGGGGACGGGCCGTATCTGGGCGAGGTCGTCCTCCGCATCACCCCCGACGACTCTTTGGCGGTGCGGGCGGAGCGCTTTCTCGAAGTGATCGCACCGATCGCGGAGGAAACGCTGCTCGCCCGTCTGCGAGCGGGCACCGACCGGGAAGGCTGGATCACCCCCACGGCGATCGAAGCGGCCGGCCTCGTGTTCGCCTACGATCCTTTCCTGCTGGAGGTCCGCGCCGGCATCCCGGCCGAAGTTCGTCGGCAGCGAGAAATCTCGGTGATCGGGGACCGGCGGCGACCCGCGGCGCCGAGCGAGAGACCGGCCCGCCTCGCGGCGCAGCTCAATATCGCGGCCCAGACGCGGATCGTCCATCGGAGCGAAAGCGCTTCCGAAGGGATCGAACCACCGACCGTCGCCATCGACGCGGCGGTCCGCGCCGCCGGCATCGTGCTGGAGACCGAAGTCGATGCGGATCTCGACGAGCGCGACTACGATCGTCGATCGACGCGCTTCGTCTACGACGATCCCGAACGGGTGCTGAGGCTGATCGGCGGCGACCTCCTGCCGGAAACCACCGGTTTCCAGAGCAGTGAACGGATCGCCGGGGTGGCGGTTCTGCGGCGGTATCGCGAGTTGCAGCCGGGTCGCGTCACGCGGCCGGGCGGGCGACGATCGTTCCTGCTCGAACGCGCCGCCGACGTCGACCTCTATGTCAATGGACGGCTGGTCCGCCGCTTCCGGTTGCCACCCGGACCGTACGACATTCGGGATTTTCCGCTGACCACGGGTGCGAACCGGGTGCGCCTCGAGATCCGTGACGATGCCGGTCGGCTGGAGGTGCTGGAGTTCGATCTCTTTTTCGACGCCGATCTTCTGGCACCCGGCCTCGACGAGTTTTTTCTCGGGGTGGGGGTGCGGGCGCCGCTGGATGCCGGCGAACCGGACTATTCGGACAGGCCGGTGTTCACCGGTTTCTATCGGCGCGGCATCACCGACGGCTTCACCGCCGAGGTCTACGCGCAGGGAGACGGCCGGGTACGGCAACTCGGAGCGCTGCCGGCGGCTGCCACGCCGTTCGGCAGTTTCGCCCTCGACCTGGCGGTGAGCGATCATGACGACGCCGGCCTCGGCACGGCGGCCGAACTCGACTGGCAGTATCTGTTCGGCAACGAGAAGGGCGTTTCGGCGCGCAGTCTGCAGCTCTCCGCCACCTGGCGCAGTGCGGATTTCGCGGCACTCGGTACGGACCGTCCGAGTAATCCCTTCGGCCTCGAACTGCGAGGCAGCTATTCTCAGCCTCTGCCGGGCGAGATTCGCGGCTCGGTCGCCGCCACCTACGCCTTCGGTCGCGACGATACGGACGATCGCTGGTCCGTGGACCTCGCCCTCAGCCGGAACATCGGCCGGCTCGGGCTCAGCCTCGATGCCAGCTACGAACAGGGAACCGGGGATTCCGGCTTCGGCGTGTTCTTCCGGGCCAGTTACCGTCTGGGTGCACGCGACCGGGCGGAGGCGAGCTACGACAGCCGCCTCGAGGAAGCGCGTATCGCCTACAGCCGCTCATCGCCGGGAACCCTCGGTAGTCTTTCCTGGACGGTGGAGGCCAGCCGCGCCCCGGACAATACCTCCTTCTCCGGTAACCTCGACTATCGCGGAACCCGCGCCGACATCGGCCTGAGCCACGACGCCCGAATGACCGATCTGGTCGGCGGAAGCGAGGAGCAGGTGACCGGTCTGCGGCTCGACACGGCCCTGGTCTTCGCCGACGGCGCCGTCTCGCTCTCGCGCCGGGTCGGCAACGCCTTCGCGATTCTCGTACCACATCCGACCCTCGGCGATCGCCGCATCCTCGTCGATCCGTCGCCCGACGGGGTCCGGGCCGCGAGCGACCGGTTCGGTCCGGCGGTGGTCAACGATCTCGGGGCCTATGTGCCGACCACGATCACGGTCGATGTCGAAGATCTGCCGCCGGGCTACGATCTCGGTGCCGGCAGTTTCGACCTCGTACCCCCGTATCGCGGCAGCTATCTCCTGACGGTGGGCAGCGCGTACAATGTCTCCGCATCGGGAACCATGCTGGACGCCGGAGGAAAGCCGGTCGCCCTCGTCTCCGGCCTCGCGTTCGAACAGGGGGAGCCGGCCCGGTCACCGGTTTCCCTGTTCACCAACCGTGCCGGTCGCTTCGGCATACCCGGCCTCGCCCCGGGCCGCTGGAGGATCGTGATGAACACGACACCGCGTCTGGTCTACGAGATCGAGATTCCGGAGAAAGCCAGCGGTCTCGTTCGCCTGGGCGAGATCCGTCCGGTGGAGGTCGAGGAAGAACCACGATGAGACCTGTTCACCTCCTGGCGACGGCGATGATGTCGATCCTGATACCGCAGTTTCCGGCGGTCGGCGGCGAACGTTGCGCGGGAGAGATCGACACCGCTCCCACCAAGCGTCGGATCGCCTACGACCCGCTCGCGGTGAGGGACACCGTCATCGACACCGAAGTGCGTATCCGCAATCTCGGCACCGGCGTCTGCCGGTTCCGGCTCGCCTTCTACCGAAGTCCGGACCGCAACGCCCGCCTCGGTGACCTGCTGCCCTACTGGCTGGAGGCACGCAACCGCTCGTCCCTTCTCGAAGACTGGCCGGCGACGACCGCACCGCCGGTCTATCTCGACACCCGAACGCTGGTCTCCGAGGAAAGCGGAAGGATCTCCTTCCGCTGGCGGATCGGCCGGGGGCGAATGGTGCCTCCGGGCTCCTACCGGGACACCGTGCGGCTGCGGCTGTACGAGGCCGGGACCACCAATCTCCTGGACGATCGCGACCTGACCTTCGAGGCCCAGGTGCCGAGCCTGGTGCAGGCCAATCTCGCCGGCGCCGGCGTCACTGCGCCCTACAGCTACACCATGGACTTCGGCACTCTGGAGCAAGGCGAACGGCGGACCGTCCGGATCGACGTCTCCGTCAACATGGACTATCGGATCACCGTGACCAGCGAGAACAGGGGTGTCTTGAAGGGGCCGCGGCGTCGGAGCGGCGGTTCGTGGACCGTCCCGTACGAGGTCGTACTCGACGGCAGCCGGCTCGATCTCTCGGCCGGCTCCGACCGGCTCGCCAGGCCGTTTCCCTCCGACGGCCGGGCGCGTCATTCTTTCACCGTCACGATCGGCGAGGTCGTCGACCGGCGCGCCGGCACCTATTCGGACATCATCACCATCGAGGTCGCGCCCGCCCCCTGAGGCGTGTCTCCGGCGAGCGGGGGATCTTCAAGCAACCACGATCGGCTCGATCGGAGTTCGTCGTCGGGAACGGACCCGCCCGTCCCGCACCACTCATTTCGGCAGAACGAAAAGCGACACCGCAGGTGCCGGATCTCCGCCGGAGAGAATGCGCAGGTCGCGACTCGCCCGGGCCGCAGTGGGCGAGTCCAGCAAGAGCGTTTCACCGTCCGCATCGGCCGGCACGACCCGTCCCCCGTATTCGAAGGCCAGCCCGGCGACGGCCACCCCGGGCGCGTGTCGGGCGACGACGCGATAGCCACGCGGGCTGTTGCAGAATTCTTCGACCCTGACCACGCCGTCGCCGGCCGGAGTTCGGTCGAGCCGGCACACCACGGGCACCACGGCCCGCAACGCGAAGCCGCCTCCCGATCCGGAGGGGGCGGCCGTGGCCGTGACCGGCGCGCCGAGGAGCGGGAGGGCGGACAGGGTGCCGAGCCATCGAAACAGACTGCGCATGACACGCCTCCGGGCTGACGGTGGAGCCCGTTATCGCGCGGGAAGCTTGACGTCCGGTTAACGGGGCGGAACGTGGCCGTCAGTCCGCCTCTTGGCGGAGCGGGGTCTCCCGCGGGGCCCGTTCCGGGAGACGGTTCTCCGCGACCGCGTGACAGGCCACCTCCCCGCCGTCGCCGCGCGGCAGCGGCTCCGGCCGCATCTCCCGGCAGCGGGCGGTGGCCAGCGGACAGCGGGGATGGAAGGCGCAGCCGCTCGGCGGGCTGATGGGGCTCGGCACCTCGCCCGCCACCGGCGCCCGCCGGCGCCCGGTCATCTCCAAATCGGGGATGGTGTCGAGCAGCATCCGCGTATAGGGATGCTTCGGGTCCCGGAACAGCGATTTCGCCTCGGCCCATTCGACGAGACGGCCGAGATACATGACCCCGACATAGTCGGAGATGTAGTACACCACCGCCAGATTGTGGCTGATGAAGAGATATGTCAGGCCCAGCTCGCGCTGCAGATCGCGCATGAGATTGAGGATCTGGGCCTGTACCGAGACGTCGAGGGCCGAGGTGGGCTCGTCACAGACCAGGAACTCGGGACGACTCGCCAGCGCCCGGGCGATGGAGATGCGCTGACGCTGGCCGCCCGAGAACTCGTGCGGGTATTTGCGTGCGTCGCTCTCCGACAGCCCCACCTGGCGGAGGAGCGCCCCCACCCGGTCGCGGATTTCGACGCGATCGCGGGTGATGCCGTGGGCGCGGAGGGGTTCGGCGACGATCTCCGCGACCCGCCAGCGGGGGTTGAGACTGGCATAGGGATCCTGGAAGATCATCTGCAGACGCCGCCTGACCGGTGCCATGGCGGCGTGGGAATCGAGCTTCGCGTAGTCCTGCCCGTCGAACAGGATCGTGCCACGGCTGGGCCGGTAGAGCCCGACCACGAGCCGGGCCACGGTGGACTTGCCGCAGCCCGATTCGCCGACGAGGCTGAAGGTGGTGCCCCTCGGAATGGTCAGGGTGACCCCGTCGACCGCCCGCAGGACCTTCCGTCCCTCGCGGGAGAACAGGCGGGTCAGCCAGGGCGCGGAAACATCGAAATGCCGCGCGAGATCGCGCAGTTCGACCAGGGGCCTTCCGTCACCGGTCCGGGCGTTTCTGTTCTCTCTCCTCTCCCGGACGACGCCGGCGGTCACCGCACCCCGGCCGGCGAGCTCCCCGGCGTGCCAGCAGGCCACCTCGGCGTTGCCGAGGGCGATCCGTTCCGGCCGTTCCCGCCGACAGCGCTCGCTGGCATGCGGGCAACGGGGATGGAAGGCGCAGCCCGCGGGGATCTCGTCGAGGCGGGGCATCGCGCCATCGATCTGGGAGAGCCGTTCGACGTCGTGGCCGACGAGGGGGATCGAGCCCATCAGCCCGATGGTATAGGGATGCCGGGCCTGCTCGATCACCTCCCGGACCGGGCCGATCTCGACGATGCGGCCGGCGTACATCACCGCCACCCGGTCGGCGGTCTCGGCGATCACCCCCATGTCGTGGGTGATCAGCATGACGGCGGTGCCGTGCTCGCGGCAGAGCCGCTTCAGGAGGGCGATGATCTGGGCCTGGATCGACACGTCGAGGGCGGTCGTCGGCTCGTCGGCGATCACCAGACGCGGATTGGCGCAGAGCGCGAGGGCGATCACCACCCGCTGGCGCATGCCACCCGAGAACTGGTGGGGATAGTGATCGAACCGCTCCGCGGCGGAAGGGATGCCGACCTCGGCGAGGAGGCCGATGGCGTGTTCGCGTGCCTGGCGCTCGGTCAGATCGGTATGGGTGAGGATGGTTTCGACGAGCTGACGACCGATGGTGTAGAGGGGATTGAGGCTGGTCAGCGGATCCTGGAAGATCATGCCGATCCGCCGTCCCCGGAGGCGCCGCATGGCCTCGGCGTCGAGATTGTCGATCCGCCTCCCCTCGAGCGAGATCCGTCCGGCGGCGATCCGGCCGGGAGGCTCCAGAAGGCCGATGATCGCGGCGCCGGTGAGGGACTTGCCGGCGCCGGATTCCCCGACCACGCCCAGCACCTCACCCTCCTCGATGTGGAAGGAGACCCCGTCCACCGCCACCAGCACCCCGCGCCGGGTCGGGATCTCCACCCGCAGATCGCGGACCTCCAGCAGGGGCGGTGTTTCGGCCGGCATCAGCGGAGCTTCGGATTGAGGGCGTCGCGCAGCCAGTCGCCCAGGAGATTGACGGACAGCACCAGGATGGCGAGCGCCGCGCCGGGGAAAATGGTGATCCACCATTCGCCGGAAAACAGGAAATCGTTGCCGATGCGGATGAGGGTGCCGAGGGAAGGCTGGGTCGCGGGCACCCCGACCCCGAGGAAGGAGAGCGTGGCCTCGGTGATGATGGCGATCGCCAGATGGATGGTGCCGATCACCAGCACCGGCCCCATCACGTTGGGCAGCACGTGGCGCAACATGATGAGCCAGGGCCGGATACCGATCACCTGCGCCGCCTGAACGTATTCCTTGCGCTTCTCGACCAGGGTCGAGCCGCGGACGGTGCGGGCGTACTGGACCCAGCCGGAGATGCCGATGGCGAAGATCAGCACGTAGATCGCCATCTCCTCGTGCATGTCGCGGGGCAGCAGGCCGCGGGCGACGCCGTCGATCAGCAGGGCGATGAGGATGGTCGGGAAGCTGAGCTGGACGTCGGCGATCCGCATGATCACCGCATCGACCATCCCCCCCATGTAGCCGGAGACGAGACCGAGGGCGACACCCAGGAACATGGCGAGGAAGACGGCGGCGAAGCCCACCAGCAGCGACACCCGGGCGCCGTAGATGATGGTCGAGAGGACGTCGCGACCCTGATCGTCCGTACCCAGCAGATAGCGGGGATCACCGTCCGGCATCCAGGCGGGCGGCAGGAAGGCGTCGAGCAGATCGAGGGTGGCGAGATCGAAGGGGGTGTGCGGCGCCACCCAGGGGGCGAAGGCCGCCGCCCCCATCATCACCGCGGTGACCAGCGCGGCGAGGACGGTCACCGGCGAGCGGGAGAAGCTGTAGAAGAGATCGCTGTCGAGAAGGCGGCCGATCATCCCCCGCGGCCAGGGGCGGCGGAGCTGCTCAGCCATGGCCGGTCGCCCGGTCGCGATCCACCCGCAGACGCGGATCGACGAGATAGTAGAGAAGATCGACGGCCAGGTTGATGACCACGAAGAACAGCGCGATCATCACCAGATACGCCGCCATCACCGGAATATCGACCTCGTTGATCGCCTGGATGAACAGCAGGCCCATGCCCGGCCACTGGAAGACGCTTTCGGTGATGATGGCGAAGGCGATGATCGAGCCGAGCTGCAGGCCGGTGATGGTGATCACCGGCACCAGGGTGTTCTTGAGGGCATGGCCGAAGTGGATCGCCCGGTTGGAAAGGCCGCGGGCCCGGGCGAATTTGATGTAGTCGGTCCGGAGCACTTCCAGCATCTCCGCCCGCACCAGGCGCATGATCAGGGTCATCTGGAACAGGGCCAGAGTGATGGCCGGCATGATCAGGGCCTTGAGCCCGGAGACGGTGAGCAGGCCGGTGGTCCACCAGCCGAGCGCCACCACTTCGCCGCGGCCGAAGGTGGGCAGCCATCTGAGCACCACCCCGAACAGCAGGATCAGGAGAATGCCGATCAGGAAGGTGGGCAGCGAGACGCCGACCAGCGACAGGGTCATGAAGCTGCGGGACAGGAATCCCTCCCGATGGAGGCCGGTGTAGACCCCCATCGGCACCCCCACGAGAAGGGCGATCAGCGCCGCGACGATGGAAAGCTCGAGGGTCGCCGGCAACCGCTCGACGATGAGTTCGGCCACCGGCCGGCGGTGCCGGTAGGAGATGCCGAAATCCCCCTTGGCGGCGTTCTTCACGAAGCGGGCGAACTGAACCAGGAAGGGATCGTCGAGACCGAGCTTCTCGCGGAGTTGCTCGCGCTCGACGGCGGAGGTGTCCTGACCCACCAGATTGTTGATCGGGTCGCCGACGTAGCGGAACAGCCCGAAGGCGATCAGCGCCACCGTCAGCATGACCAGGATCGACTGCAGGAGACGGCGCAGCACGAAACCGATCATCGCCGCCTCCTAGCGGTGGCGTCCCGCGGAGCCGCCGTCCGCGCCGCCCCGGACGACGACCGGCGTCGCCCGGGTCTCGGAGCGTTCCCGCTCAGGGCAGGACCACATTGCGGAAGTCGAGGACGTTGTCGGCCCGCTGGGCGACCGTCACCCCGTCACGCACACCCCAGGAGAGGGGCTGCTGGTGGAGCGGGATGTGCCCCACCTCCTCCTTGTGGATGGCGAAGGCCTCGTCGATCAGCGCCTGGCGGCGGTCGGGATCGGTCTCGGCGGCGATCTGCGCGGTGAGCTCGTCCACCCGCGGGTTGCAGTAGCCGCCGAGATTGAACAGCCCCGCCCGGGTCTCCTTGTTGCGGCAGGAGAGGAGGTTCTGGAGGACGTTGTGAGCGTCCATCGAACCCGGGGTCCAGCCCAGCAGATAGAAGCTGGTGTCGTAATCGTTCTGCGCCAGCACCTTGGCGAAATACTTGGATTTCGGCTGCGCCAGGACGTCGACCTCGATCCCGACCTTGGCGAGCATCGCCGCCACCGCCTGACAGATCCGCTCGTCGTTGACGTAACGGTTGTTGGGGCAGTCCATCGTGACCTCGAAACCGTCGGGATAGCCGGCCTCGGCGAGGAGCTTCTTCGCGAGCTCGGGATCGTAGGCGTAGGGGGTGTTGAGCTCCGGATTGAAGCCGTTGACCTGCGGCGCGACCATCAGCCCGGTCGGCGTCGAGGCGCCGCGCATCACCTTCTTCCTGATGGCCTCGAGATCGATCGCATGGGCGAAGGCCCGGCGAACCCGCACGTCCTTGAAGGGGTTCTTGCCCTTGATGTCGGAGTAGAGCAGCTCGTCACGAGCCTGGTCCATGCCGAGGAAAATGGTCCGGGCCTCGGGGCCGGTCAGCGGCGAGACGCCATCGGCCGCTTCCAGACGGTCCCAGTCCTGGACGGGGATCGGATAGGCCAGATCGAGCTCCCCGGAAATCAGCGCCGCGACCCGGGTGGCGTCCTGGGAGACGGGGGTGAACACCACCTCCTGGACGTTCGACCTGATCTCCTTCCAATAGGAGGGGGCCCGCTTGAACACCGTCTTCACGTCCGGCTCGCGGGACTCGATGACGAACGGGCCGGTGCCGTTGGCATTCAGGCTCGCGAACTTGCCCGAAGTCTCGGCACTCTTCGGGCTTTCGGCCTCGGTGGCGCCGTTGGCCACCGCCCATTCCTCGTCCATGATGTAGAGCCAGACGAGCTCCCGCACCAAGGTCGGCGTCGGACTCGGGGTTTCCACCTCGATCGTGTAATCGTCGATCTTCGTGATGTCGGAGATCAGCCCGCCGCGCACCTTCTGGTCGGAACCCTCGGTGAGGGTCCGCTTCCAGGAGAAGATCACGTCGTCGGCGGTGAAGGGATTGCCGTTGTGGAACTTCACGCCCCGACGCAGTTTGAAACGCCATTTGGTGGGCGAAAGGACTTCCCAGGACTCGGCCAGCGCCGGGATCAGGTTGAGATCGGCGTCATAGGCTGCGAGCCCCTCGTAGACGTTGCCGAGAAAGCCCAGGGTGAAGGTTTCGTTGAGCCCGTGCGGGTCGAGCGACTGTGCGTCCCCCTGAAAAGCGTAGCGGAAGGTCTGGGCCGAAGCCGTCGCCGAAACGCCCAGCGCCAGCACCGCCGCGGCTGCCAGTCGCCCCAGTTGCCATGTCATTGCCCCGTACTCCCCGTAAGCGAGATGGTGTCCGACGCGCCGCCCCGCGCCACGCCGTACCGATGGAGGTTTTCTGCCGGGATCGGCCCGCGCCGTCGAGAGCCGATGTCGCCGAGACGTCCCTCTTGGCGCCGGCACGATAGCAGAGGGTGGGAGCCCTGGGAATCGCCGAACCGCGCGCCGTCGCCGGTCGTGCGAGGCGCCACGGGTCGCCGAGACCGCCGCGGGAAGGATCGGCCCCCGGCCGCGTCTGTGAGGAAAGAACGAAAAGGAACGATCGACAGCGGTTGGTGCGGCCCGAGAACGATCCTCATTTTTTCGGGAGAATGGGCCCATGTACGCGAGAGTTCTGCGCCTCCTGGCCGTCCTGGCCATGCTCACGGCTTCGGCCTTCACCCTCTCGGCCTGCGAGGAAGCGCCGACCGAGGGCGAGCGGAGCGGTGCCGTTCCCGAGACCGGAATGACCGAAGGCGCGCCGGCCACCGGCACCGGTGAAGCGATTCCGGAGACCGCCCCCGGCACGACCGACTGACCTCCGGCCGCCGGGATCCGTGGTCGCACGGATCTCGGCGGATCGGCGACCACCTTCCGAACCGTGGACGCGGGCGGCCCGGGCTCCCATCTTCCGCCGTGACGCCCGCGGTCGGCGGTGCGGGCCGCGGGTGTGCCGCCACCGAACGGAGACCGGGCCATGAACGGAAGATCGCTGCGGCTCCTCGTGCTCCTCGCCATCCTGGCGACTACCGCCTTCGGCCTTTCGGCCTGCGAGGAGACCCCGCCGGCAGAGGAAGGGGGCGATACGGCGACCGAGGGCGAAGCGGACAACCCCTACTAGCCAGCCCCCACCGCCGGCCCCGGTCCGGGCCGATCGCCGGCTGCCGGGCGAACCGGCGCTCTGCCGCTCGCGAGGGCGATCCTTCGCCGATCCGTCACCGCGGCTCAGACGGCCACCGCCTGCAGCCGGTAGAGGCCGAATTCCGGCTCGCCCACGACACCCGAGGCCGACAGCCGTTCCAAGGTGGCGGCGTCCCGACAGAGGGCTTCGAACGGTTCCCGATCCCCCCACCCCTCGACCAGCAGGATCCAAGGCGGGACCGCGTTCCGCCCACCCCGCGCCCGCCGTTCCGCCGTCTCCACCGAGCTCGCATCGGGATCGGCCGCGAGCAGATGCGCCGCAGCGACATGCGGATTCTCGAGCAGTTCGCGGAGGAGGCCCGATACCGCCTCCGCATGACGCGTCGAAGACTCGGCGGCGACCGCATAGCGCCAGGTGGCGATCAGCCCTCCCGCCCCCTCGCCCGTGGAAACCAGCACCCGGCAGACGGCGCGCGCGACGTCACGGAAATGACGCACGGTCGAGACCGTCCACGGCGTGGGATGGTTCAGGCGGGCGAGATAGTCGGGACCGGAGAGCACCTCGGGATTCTCGGCTTCGTACAGATTGAAGAACTCGGCCCGTGCCGCGAGCGCGACATAGCGTCGACCGCGGTTGAAGCCCGGTATGGCGACGCGTTCCGGCATGTGCTCGCGCCCGTGCCAGGCGTAGAACGTATCCCGACCTTCCTCGGCGATATCGTGCCAGATCGCCACCGCCCCGGTTCCGAGAAGCGCCATCTCCTCCCCTTTCCTCGGCTCGTTCCGATAATGATTGGAAGCCTATTCCAAAATGGTCCGGGGTTCTATATGCTCGCGACATCGGGAGGGAGGCGATGTCCGTGACCGCCGTCGATCGCTGCCTGAGCCTCGTCGAGGCGCTGGCCGGCGAGCCGGGAGGGCTCGAGCTCTCGGCCCTGGCCGCACATCTCGGCCTGCCGCAGAGTGCCACCCACCGCATCCTCTCGACCCTCATCCGGCGCGGCTGGGCGGTGCAGGATGCCGTCACCCGCAGATACGCACTGTCGTTGAAGTTCGGCATGCTGGCCTTCCGGGATCTGGATGCGCGGGTCGCCCCCGATCTCGTGCAGTCCGCCCTCGACGGGCTCGCCCGGCGAACCCGCGAGTATTGCCGTCTCGCGCTGGTCGAGGGAGAGACCCTGGTCTGGGTGGCCCGGGCCCAGGGCGCACCGCCGGGGCTGCGGTACGAGCCGGAGATGGGGCAGGAAATCGTTCTCCATGCGACCGCCAACGGCAAGGCCTGGCTGGCGACCCTGCCCGAGAGCGAAGCCCTCCGAATCGTCTGTGCCCGCGGCTTCGAGACGGACCGGCCGCTGGGGCCCAACGCGGTGAGCGACATCGACGGGTTCAGGGCGCATCTGCGGGAAACCCGCCGTCGAGGCTATGCGACGGCCATCGAGGAGGCGGAGGCCGGAACCGCGGCGATCGCCGTAGCGTTCCGCGCCGGCACCGAGACCGATGCGCCGGTGGTCGGCACGATCAGCGTCGCCGGTCCCTGTCTCCGGCTCCGGCCGGAACGCTTCGCATCGCTCGCCGCCGAACTGCGAGTGACCGCGGACGAACTCGCTTCCGTCTGGCCGCTGCACCGCCGCCAGCGGACCGTCGAGGAGCGGGCTTCGCCGTTGGTCGCGCCCGCGGCCGCGGGGATCCCGTCGTGAGCCCCGGTGGCACCCCGGCCGCGACACGGTGGCCGCAATCGAAGCCGTTGCAGCGGATCGCCGAACCCCTCCTCTGGTTCGCCGCATTGCTGATCCTCTGGGAGGCCCTGCTGCGCCTTCTCGCCGTCCCGCTGTTCGTACTGCCGCCTCCCTCCGCCTTTCTCCGGCGCCTGGTCGAGGAACAGGAACGGCTCCTGCTGCACGGCCTCCTCACCACCGAGATGGTGCTCTACGGTTTCACCGCCGGGGTCCTGCCGGGTATCGCTCTCGGCTATCTGATCGCGCGAAGCCGTCTCGCCGAACGGTCGCTGTACCCGCTCGTGGTGTTCGTCCAGGGGCTGCCGAAGATCACCCTCGCCCCGCTGCTGCTGGTCTGGTTCGGCTTCACCGATCTGCCCAAGATCGTGCTCACGGCTCTCGTGACCTTCTTTCCCGTACTCGTCGACAGCGCCGCCGGCTTCCGGTCGATCGATCCCCGCCTCTACTACGTCACACGTTCGGCCGGCGCCTCCTGGTGGCGCACCTTCCGGCACATCGAGGTGCCGTCGGCGGCGCCGAGCATCTTCTCGGGATGCCGCATCACCATCGTCGTCACCGTCACCGTGGTGATCGTCGTCGAATGGCTGAACTCGAACAACGGTCTCGGCTATCTCGTGCTGCGGGCGATGGACGCCGCCGACACGCCGCTGCTGTTCGCGATCCTCGTCGTCGGCTCGACCATCGGGGTGGTCCTGAGCTATGCCGTCGATCTCCTGGAACGCCTGCTGCTGCCTTGGCGTCGGCGATGAAGGCCGCGACCCGCTCGCCGATCGGCGCCCGGATCATCGAGAGATGTCACCGAAGGGAGAAGGGAGGAAGAAGATGAAAAGACTGCTGGCCGGTGCGGCTCTCGCGGCGGTCGCCGCGACATTGCCGCTTCACGATGCCGAAGTGACGGCGGCGGAAAGGCTGAAGATGACCATGAACTGGACCGCCGATTCGGCCCATCTCGGCTTCGCCCTCGCCGAGAAACGCGGCTATTACGCGAAGGAAGGGCTGGAAGTGGAGTTCGAGGAAGGGCGCGGATCTTCGGTGGCGGCCCAGCTCGTCGCCACGGGACGGACGCCGCTCGGCTATGCCGATGCCGGGGCGGCCCTCAAGGTCGCCTCGCAGGGGGCACCGATCCGCATCATCGCCACCATCTGGAAGTCGAGCCAGTTCGGCATCCAGTTCCTCGAAAGCTCGGGCATCGAGAAGCCGGCCGATCTGAAGGGCAGGAAACTCTCGGTCGCACCCGGCAGTGCCATGGTCGCGCTCGTGCCGATGTTCCTCAAGGCCAACGGGCTCGACGAAGAGGATGTGACCATCGTCTCGGCCAAGCAGGAGGCGGCCATCGGCCTGCTGGCCTCGGGACAGATCGACGCCATCGCCGAGACGCCCGAGAATGTGGTCGTCCCCCTGGCGCGGCAGGGGCTCGCCGTGGGCAACATGTATTTCTACGAGTACGGCGTGCCGCTCGTGAGCCTCAGCCTCATCGCCCGCGAGGACCGCATCGCCGAAAACCCGGACCTCTATCGCCGTTTCGTGCGGGCCACGCTCCGCGGCTGGCGGGACGCGATCGAAGAACCGGAAGCGGCCGTGGACGCCTTGCTGGAGCTCTTTCCCGAGACCCGGAACAGCAGGGAGGATCTGCTCGCCGCCGCGCGCTACAGCTTCTCCTCGGTCTGCCCGGGCGGATCCGGTGACGTCATCGGCTACACCCCCGAGGAGACCTGGAACGGCATCTACGAGGTGATGACCACGGCCCTCGATTTCCCGACCACCAAGCCGATGTCGGCGTATTACACGCTCGATCTGCTGCCGGAAGAACCGGTCACCTGCCCGTAACCGGAAGGCGCCGGCGTATCGCCGCCGGAAGGAGGCGCGATACGCCGGTCGCTCCGTGCGGGCCCTGGCGGCTGCGAGAGACGAGCATTGGCGACGGGCAACCTGTCGGCGGCAGTTGCGGGATCGGCGGTGGCATCGGCGATCGCGGGGCGTTCCGGACGGGCCGCGGTCACCGCCTTGCAGGCCGCCCTCGCGGTGGCCGTCCTGCTCGGCACCTGGGAGATCCTGGTCCGGGTCTACGAGATCCCGATCTGGCTGGTCCCCAAGCCCTCCGACTTCCTCGCCCGGCTGTACACCGACGCGGCACTGATCGCCTATCATGCCGCGGCCACCTCCTGGACGATCCTCCTGGGCTTCCTGCTCGGTGTCCTGGTCGCGGTGCCGCTCGCGCTGGCGATCGTCTCCTTCGGCGCCCTCGAACGCGGTCTCTATCCGCTGATCGTCTTTCTCAACATCATGCCGAAGACCGTGGTCGGGCCGATCTTCGTCGTATGGTTCGGTATCGGCCCCCTGGTCTCGGTGTTCCTCGTCTTTCTGATGTGCTTCTTTCCGGTGATGGTCGATTCCATGTCCGGCTTCCGTGCGGTCGATCGGCGGCTGTTCTACATCACCCGCTCGATGGGAGCGACCCGCTGGCAGGAATTCCGCCATCTGCGGCTGCCGGCCGCGATGGGGCCGATCTACGCGGGGATGAAGATCGGCATCGTCAAGGCGATCGAAGGGGTGATCATCGCCGAATTCATCGCCTCCCAGGCGGGTCTGGGCTATCTGATCATGCGCGCATCGGGGTTCATGGATCTGACCCTCATGTTCGCCGCCCTGGTCGCCACCGCGCTGGTGGCCCTCCTCTTCAACGCCGTGCTCACGGGCGGCGAGCGCCTGCTCCTGCCCTGGGCACGGCATCTGCAACGCTGATGCGGGGAATCGGGCGGCGATGACGGCAATCCGGCCATGAGCAGAGGCGCCTCCATCAAGGTCCGCGGGCTCTGCAAGACCTACGGCAGCGGCGCCCGTGCCGTCCATGCGCTCGGGCCGATCGACTTCGACGTCGCCGCCGGCGAGTTCGTCAGCCTGATCGGCCCTTCCGGCTGCGGCAAGAGTACCACCATGCTGCTCGTCGCCGGCCTCGAGCCGATCACCGCCGGCCGGGTCGAAATCGACGGGCGGCCGCTCACCGAGCCCCTTTCGGACGTCGGCATCGTCTTCCAGGACCATCTCCTTCTCGAGTTCCGTACCGCCCTCGGCAACGTCATGCTCCAGCAGCAGATCCGCCGCCTCGACCGCGACGAGCAGCGGGCGCGGGCCGCGGAGCTGTTCTCCCGCCTCGGCCTGGCCGGGGCCGAGGACCGCTATCCCTGGCAGCTTTCGGGCGGGATGCGCCAACGGGTGTCGATCGCGCGGGCGCTCGTGCACGATCCTTCCATGCTGCTGATGGACGAGCCCTTCGGCGCCCTCGACGCGATCACCCGAACCCAGATCCGCCACGATCTCGAGCTCCTCTGGCTCGACACCCGCAAGACGGTCCTGTTCATCACCCACTCCATCGACGAGGCGATCGGTCTCTCCGATCGGGTGCTGGTGATGTCGCCCGGACCCGGCCGGATCGTCGAGGAGATACCCATCGACCTGCCGCGGCCCCGTCCGGCCCATCTCGGCGACCATCCCGAGTTCGCCCGCTACGCCCGACGGATTTACGACATCTTCGAGAACCTGGGGATCTACCGCTTCCACCGGGACCGGCCGTGATGCGACGACGCTACGTCATGATCGGAGCGCCGGTGACCGCCGTCCGCACCCCGCCGCTCCTCGAACACCGGCTGGCCGAACTGGGGATCCCGGCCGAGGTCGCGACCCGGAACCTCGAACCGTCCGAGCTCGCCCCTTTCCTGGACGCACTCCGCGAGGATCCGACCATCGACGGGCTGCTGGTCACCATGCCCCACAAGCGGGCGATCCTCGCCATGCTCGACGGGCTCACCGGCGAGGCGGCCGCCGCGGGCAGCGTCAATGCGGTTCGTCGTCTTCCCGACGGACGCCTGATCGGGGCCCAGTTCGACGGCATCGCCCTCGGGCGCGCCCTCGCCCGGCGCAGTTTCGACGCCGCCGGCTCGCGCATCCTCCTCGCCGGCCTCGGCGGTGCCGGTCTGGCCATCGCTCGCGCGCTGCTCGCCGGCGGATGCCGGAGCCTGGCGGTGGTGGAGCGGGATCCCGTTCGCCGCCGCGAGGGCCTGGCCGGGCTGAAGGGGGATTTCGGTGCCGCCGTCCGGCCCTGCGATCCCGGGGAGGAGGCCGCTTTCGATCTCCTGGTCAACGCCACCCCCTTGGGGATGGCGGCGACGGATCCGAGCCCCTTTTCCGACCGGCTGGTGGCCGCTGCCGGAATGGTCGCCGACATCGTCGCCGATCCTCCCGCCACCCGTCTCGCGGCCCTCGCCCGCACCTTCGGCAAGCCGCTGATCACCGGCCGCGAGATGGTGTGCGCCCAGATCGACCCGATCGCCGCCTGGCTGTGCGGCGACCTTCCCCTGCGGTCCGTCTGAGGGGTCGCCGCGACTTCCGTAGCTGCCGAGGTCCGCGGCGGCCGGGAGGGCCGTTCCCTGCCGGATCGGCGACAGCCAGCCTGCCCGGCGAGGCCTCGCGGTCGGCGATCCCCTTTTCGGTGAAGCGCACGAGATGGATGTAGACCCGGCATGGTTGCGCCTATCGGAGCGCCGGATCGGCGCGCCTCACCCCGCTTCGAGGAAGCTGTCGCGGCCGGGAGCGGCGGCCAGGAGGCGCCGCGTGTAGTCGTGGGAAGGCTCGCGGAAGACCCGGGCGGTCGGCCCCTGCTCCACCACCCGGCCGTGCCACATCACCATGATGCGATCGCAGATCTGGGCCGCCACCCGGAGATCGTGGGTGATGAACAGTACCGCCAGATCGAAGCGCCGCCGCACCTCGTCGAGGAGATCCAGCACCTGCGCCTGCACCGAGACGTCGAGGGCGGAGACCGCCTCGTCGGCGATCAGCACGCGGGGTTCCATGGCCAGCGCCCGGGCGATGCAGATGCGTTGCCGCTGGCCGCCCGAGAACTGGTGCGGGAAACGGTCGAGGGCCTCGGGAGCGAGACCGACCACCCGCATCAGCTCGCGGGCCCGTTCGAGCGCCTCTTCGCGGCTCAGACCGAAGTTCATCGGCCCCTCGATGATCGACTGGCCGACGGTGCGGCGCGGATTGAGCGAGCGATAGGGGTCCTGGAAGACGATCTGGATGTGGCGTCGGTGGGGCCGCAGCTCCCCCTGGCGCAGCTTCGCCAGATCCACCCCGTCGATCAGGATCTCGCCGCTGGTGATGTCCACCAGACGGACGATGCAGCGGGCGACGGTGGACTTGCCCGAGCCGGATTCGCCGACGACTCCGAGGGTCTCGCCCCGGCACAGGGTGAGATCCACATCCTTCGCCGCATGCACCACCCGACCGCCGCCGAACCAGCCGGCATGGCCGTAGACCTTGTTGAGCCGCCGCACCTCGAGGGCCGTCTCGGCCTCCCCGCGGGCCGGCCTTTCCGGTGGCGTCAGACTCGGCACGGATCCGATCAGCATCCGCGTGTAGGGATGTTCGGGACGGGTGAGCACCTCCGCCGCCGGCCCCTGCTCCACCACCCGGCCCTCGCGCATCACCACCACCCGATGGGCGATCTCGGCGACGACACCGAAATCGTGGGTGATGAACAGGACGCCGGTGCCGTGACGGCGCTGGATCGATTTGACGAGCTCCAGGATCTGCGCCTGGGTGGTGACGTCGAGGGCGGTGGTCGGCTCGTCGGCGATCAGGAGCCCCGGATCGAGGACCAGCGCCATGGCGATCATCACCCGCTGGCGCTGGCCGCCGGAGAGCTGATGCGGATAGGAATGGTAGAGGCGCTCGGGCTCCGGCAGGTTGACGTCGCGCATCGCCTCCAGCACCCGCTCGCGGCGTTCGCGGGGGCCGAGCTCGGTGTGGATCTCCAGCACCTCGGCGATCTGGTCGCCGACCTTCATCACCGGGCTCAGGGCGGTCATCGGCTCCTGGAAGATCATCGCCATCTTCTCGCCCCGGAGCCGCCGCATCTCCCGTTCCGGCAGGTTCAGGATGTCGCGGCCGTGAAGCCGGATCTCGCCGGCCACCGGCTTCAGCTCCTTGCGCGGCGTGAGGCCCATCACGGTGAAGGCGGTGACCGATTTGCCGGAGCCGGATTCGCCGACGATGCAGACGATCTCGCCGGCCCCCACCGACAGACTCACCTCCTCGATGGCGTATTTCCGGTCGGCGCCTTCGGGCAGGGTCACGGTCAGCCCGCGGATCTCGAGCACCGGAACGCCGGCGGCACGGCTGTCGTGGCTCATCTGCTCCTCGCTCCTCACATCTTCCGCGCGATGCGCGGGTCGAGGGTGTCCCGCAGCCCGTCGCCGACGATGTTGACGGCGAGGACGGTGAAGGCGAGGGCGATGCCCGGGAAGAAGATGATCCACGGGCTGATCTGGAAGTAGGTGCGCCCCTCCGACATGATGTTGCCCCAGCTCGGGATCTCGGGAGGAATGCCGGCGCCGAGGAAACCGAGGATCGATTCGGTGAGCATCGCCGAACCGCTGATGTAGGTCGCCTGGACGATCAGCGGCGCGATGGTATTGGGAAGGATGTGGCGGAGGAGGATCTGCGGCAGCCGCGTGCCGGCGGCGATCGCCGCCTCGACATAGGGTTCCTCGCGCACCGTCAGCACCACCGAGCGCACGAGACGCACCACCCGGGGGATCTCGGGAATGACGATGGCGACGATCACCGTCGCCAGGGTCGCCCCGGAGAGGGAGATGAGAGCGATGGCCAGGAGAATGCCGGGGATCGCCATCAGCCCGTCCATCACCCGCATGATCACCGCGTCGAGGGCACGGACATAGCCGGCGATCATGCCCATCACCAGCCCCACCGAGATGGCGATCAGCGCCACCGCGAGGCCGACGGCGAGGGAGATGCGCGCCCCGTAGATCACCCGGGCGAAGACGTCCCGGCCGAGAAAATCGGTGCCGAAAAGGAACTCCCCCGTGGGCGGCTTCAGCCGCTTGATCGGGTTGAGGGCCATCGGATCGCTGGTGAACAGGGGGCCGAGGACGGCGATCGCCACCATCACCAGGAGCAGCGCCCCACCCCAGAAGACGCCGCGGTTGGCGAGCACCAGACTGGCGAGGCTCGCCTCCTGCCTCGTCGGGAGCTTGGCGTCGGCCGACAGGGCGGCCGGATCGGTGTCACGCCCCGTCGCCATCAGTAGCGGATCCTCGGATCCAGCAGGGTGTAGGAGAGATCGATGAGCAGGTTGATCAGGATGTAGACGAAGCTGAAGAAGAGGATGAGCCCCTGGATGATCGGGTAGTCGCGGGCCAGCACGGCGTCGAGCACGAGCCGGCCGAGACCGGGGATGTTGTAGACGCTCTCGGTCACCACGACGCCGCCGATCAGCAGCGCGATGCCGATGCCGATCACCGTGACGATGGGCACGGCGGCGTTCCGGAGCGCGTGGCGCAGCAGCACCCGGAGCTCGTTCTGTCCCTTGGCGCGGGCGGTCCGGATGTAGTCCTCCTCCAGCACCTCCATGACCGAAGCCCGGGTCATGCGGGCGATCAGGGCGATGAAGATCACGCTCAGGGTCATCGTCGGCAGGGCGATGTGGCGCAGGAAGGCCAGCACCCCGTCCTCGAAGGGGCTCTTGTAGCCCTGTACCGGCAGCCACTGGAGCCCCATCGCCAGGACGTAGATCAGGATGTAGCCGAGGACGAACACCGGCACCGAGAAACCGGCCACCGAGAAGAGCATGACGAAACGGTCGAGGAGACTGCCCGCCCGCCAGGCGGCGATGGTCCCCAGCGGCACGGCGACGACCACCGCGAAGGTGATGGTGGAGAGCGCCAGCAGCAGGGTCGGTTCGAGGCGCTGGGCGATCAGGGTGGTGACCGGCAGATTGGTGAAGATCGAAGTTCCGAGATCCCCCTGCAGGAGCGCCCCGATCCATTTCGCGAACTGGACCGGAATCGGCTGGTTGAGACCGAGCTGCTCGCGGATGCGGGCCACGTCCTCGGCGGTGGCGTAATCGCCGGCGATCACCGCCGCCGGGTCGCCCGGCGCCAGCCGCAGCATCAGGAAGACGAAGACCGCCACCACCCCCATCACCGGAACGGTGGCCAGAATGCGCATCAGCACGTAGCGCAGCATGGCCTTTCCCCGGGGGAAGAGGCCCGGCCGCCCGGGGCGGCCGGGCCGGAACACGGGATCACGCGACGTCCATGTTCCAGAAGAACTGGACCGGCGATTTGATCAGGCCCCGGACGTTCTTCCGATAGGCGACGGGCACGAAGAACTGACCGAGATGCCCCGAGGCACCGATCGCCCAGAGCCGCTCCTGCGCCTTGTAGGCCTGCTTCTTCTTCTCCTCGGCGGTGGCCGCGAAGGCGAAGGCCCGCCGCGCCTTCTCCAGCTCCTCGTCGGAAGGCCAGCCGAACCAGCCCTTCTCGGGATCGCCGGAGAAGGCGATGGCCATCGGGTCGATGACGTCGGCGCCGATCCACCAGGTGTGGAACATGTTCCAGCCTCCCTCCGAGACCGGGTCGCGCTTCGCCCGGCGCGAGGTCAGGGTCGACCAGTCCATCGCCTGCACCTCGACCGTCATCCCCATCTTGCGGAGCTTCTCGGCGGTCACCAGCGAGAAGGCGGAGAGCACGGGGATGTCGGTCGGCTGCATGATGACCACCGGGGTCCCGTCGTAGCCCGCCTCGTCGAGCGCCGCCTTGGCCTTCTCGACATCCCCCACCTTCATCACCTCGGAGCCGATCTCGCTCGCATAGGGCGTGCCGCAGGGATAGACCGAATAGCAGGTCTTCCAGTACTGCGGATCGCCGATCGCCGCCGCCATGTAGTCTTCCTGCTTCATCGCCATGATCGCCGCCCGGCGCACCTCGGCCCGGTCGAAGGGCGGCAGCAGATGGTTGAAGCGGGCGAAACCGATGTTGCCGAGCGGATCGTTGATCTCCACCACCACATCGGGATTGGCCGAAAGGATCGGCATCAGATCGTTTGAGGGGCTCTCGAAATAGTCCACCTCGCCGGCCAGGAGCGCGTTCATCGCCGTGGTCTGGTCGGGGAAGTAGGTCCACTCGACCCGATCGACCTTGGCGATCTTGCCACCCGCCGCCGCGGAGGGCGGCTCGGAGCGCGGCACGTAGCCTTCGAACTTGGTGTAGACGACCTTCGACCCGGGCACCCATTCGTCCTTCTGGAAGACGAACGGCCCCGAGCCGATGTACTCGCTGACCTGCTCGAAGGGATCGGTCCGGGCCACCCGCTCGGGCATGATGAAGGGTACGTTGGAAGAGATCTTGCCGATCGCCTCGAGCACCAGACCGAAGGGCTCGCTCAGCCGCATGACGAAGGTGCGGTCGTCCACGACCTTCATCTCGGCCACCGCCGCGAAGAGCTGCTGGCCCATGCCGTCGCGCTTGCCCCAGCGCTCGAGCGAAGCGATGCAGTCGTTGGAGCGCACCGGCTCGCCGTCGTGGAACTTGAGCCCCTCGCGCAGCCTGAAGGTCCAGGTCAGGCGGTTGTCCGAGACCTCCCAGCTCTCCACCATCTGCGGCTGGGGACGGAAGTTCTCGTCCATGGCGAACAGCGTATCGTAGATCATGTAGCCATGGTTGCGAGAGATGTAGGCGGTGGTCCAGATCGGATCGAGGTTCTTGAGATCGGCGTGCGGAATGACCCGCAGGACCTTGGCCCCCTGAGCCCGTACATGGGGAACCCGGAGCCCGGCCGCGAGCGACAGCGCGAGGCCGGCGCCGACGGTCTGACGTCTCGTCCATTTCACCATGATCGTCCCTCCCTGCTTCGTGGGATCTCGTTCGTCCGCGGACACGGTGCGGCGTCCTCGTCTTCTGTCAACCGATTTCGTTCCCGCTGTCGCGGGCTCCGGGAACCGGTAGGACGACATCCGGCGAATACCGCGGCCGACGGCGGCGGGGAACGGCTTCCGCCCGCCCGTCCGCTCCGGCCGTGGCCGCTCGGATCCGGCCTTCGGCGTGCATGATGACCTCCCCCACGTCGTTCGTGCTCCCCGCGACGCCGGAACCGTACCCAACGGCGAAGGGGTTGGCAATGCGGGGAAGTTCCCGGTCGCCCGACGGCTTGCGCGCGGGCCCCGCCGCCGCCAGACTGGCGCCGGACCGTAGCGGTAACCGAGGGGGAGGCGCGCGGCATGGTGGAACGCCCGCTCTGGCAGTGGAGTGCCTGTGATCTGGCGGCGGCGATCGCCGACCGGCGGCTGACGGCGAGGGAGGCGGTGGAGGCGGCGGTGACCCGCATGCGGACATGCAACCCTCGGATCAACGCGGTGGTCGACGATCTGAGCGATGCCGCCCTGGCCCGCGCCACCGAGCTCGACCGGCGGATGGCGTCCGGCGGTCCGGTCGGTCCCCTGCACGGGGTGCCGGTGACCATCAAGGAGAACATCGACCAGAAGGGGCGCCCGACGCCCAACGGTGTGACCGCCTATCGGGAGGTGGTGGCGCCCGCGGATTCCCCGGTGGTGCGCAACCTGGAGCGGGCCGGAGCGGTGGTGATCGGCCGTACCAACACCCCCGAGTTCTCCTTCCGGGTGACCACCGACAACCCGCTCCACGGCCGGACCCTCAACCCCTGGGACGAACGCTTCTCGCCCGGGGGCTCCTCGGGCGGCGCCTCGGCCGCGGTGATGTCCGGCATGGGGGCGCTCGCCCACGGCAACGACATCGGCGGTTCCCTGCGCTATCCCTCGATCGCCACCGGCGCCACCACGGTGAAGCCGGGTCTCGGCCGGGTGCCGGCCTACAATCCCTCGGCCAAAGCCGAACGCGGCCTGCTCGCCCAGATCATGTCGGTCCAGGGGCTGATCGCCCGCGAGGTCCGTGATCTGCGTCTCGCCATGCCGCCGCTCCTGGTCTGGGATCCCCACGACCCCTGGATGGTGCCGATGCCCTTCGAAGGGCCGCCCCTGGAGCCGCCGATCCGGGTCGCCTTCACCCGCGAGACCTACGAGTTCGCGCTTCATCCGGCGGTGGAAAGGGCGCTCCTTTCGGCCCGCGACGCGCTCCGCGATGCCGGCTATCGGGTCGAGGAAGTGGAGCCGCCGCTGGTGCGGGAGACGGCGCGGGAGGCGCTGAGCTGCCTCCTGGGCGAGGTGCGGGTGCTGCTGGAGCCCGAGATACGCCGGCACGGCAGCGCCACCATCAAGGCCATCTTCGACGAATATTTCCGTCAGTTCCGGCCCTACGAGGGGGACGAGCTGCTGGCGGCGATGGCCCGGCGTGCCCGTTATGTCCGGGAATGGTTGCTGTTCCTCGAACGCCATCCGCTGCTGCTGACGCCTTTTCTTCCGGCTCCCCGCTATCGCTGGGACCGGGACACCGAGGGGGCGGAAGGTGTCCGGGAGGTGTTCGCCGGCGGTTACTACGGGATTTCCATGAACTTTCTGGGGTTGCCGGCGGGGATCGTCGCGGCGGCGATGGACGAGGGCCTGCCGGTGGGGGTTCAGATCGTCGGCCGGCGTTTCCGCGAGGATCTGATCCTCGATGCCTTGGAGGCGGTGGAGGCGCGGGTCGGGGTGATGGCCGAGCGGCTGTTCGGGAGGGAGACGGACGAAGCCCCGTAGCCGCCGTTCGGTGTCCGGCTGGGCGGTTCGCTCCCGCTCCACTCCACCGCCTTCCCGGGGGCCGCTTTTCCGGTCCGCGGGCGGATGGCGGCAAAGGAACGGCGCGGGCCTTCGGGCGTTCCGGCGATCGTCGCCCCGTGACGGCTCCTGCCGGCTGGTGGGCTGGGACCGTGGTAGCGTCCGGGGGTTCGGGTCGGGAGTTGGTTTGCGGGGGTTGAGGTTGGTTGCGGGGGTTGAGGTTGGTTGCGGGGGTGGGATTTGAACCCACGACCTTCAGGTTATGAGCCTGACGAGCTACCGGACTGCTCCACCCCGCGTCATGTTTTCCACGGAACCGGGTTCCGCGGGGGTTTTGGATGCGGTGTCCCGTCGAACCGGGGGTTCGTCGGGGGTTTTCGTTTTTTTTCTCCGTGCCGTCCGCGGTTTTTTTCTGCGGGCGGCGGTGTTTCGTCATGGTGAAGAGGACGGGGGAGTGTCGGGAGGACCCGGCGACGGCCTACTCTCCCACGTGTCGTCACGCAGTACCATCGGCGCTGAGGGGTTTCACGGCCGAGTTCGGAATGGGATCGGGTGGGGCACCCTCGCTCCGGTCACCGGGTCGTCGCGACACTCCGCCCCCCGGGGAAGTCGGCGACTTCGGGGTGGGGGGTGGGTTTTTCTCCTGCGGGGATCGGGTGATCTCGCGGCGCGGGGCGAGTTCGTTCGAGCGATTAGGACCGGTAAGCTCCACGCGTTGCCGCGCTTCCACATCCGGCCTATCGACGTGGTGGTCTTCCACGGCTCTGATGGCGAGACCTGGTTTCGAGGTGGGTTTCCCGCTTAGATGCCTTCAGCGGTTATCCCGTCCGGACTTAGCTACCCGGCTGCGCGGCTGGCGCCACGACCGGTCCACCAGAGGTCCGTCCACCCCGGTCCTCTCGTACTAGGGGCAGATCCTCTCGGGTCTCGAACACCCGCGGCAGATAGGGACCGAACTGTCTCACGACGTTCTAAACCCAGCTCACGTACCACTTTAATCGGCGAACAGCCGAACCCTTGGGACCGGCTTCAGCCCCAGGATGTGATGAGCCGACATCGAGGTGCCAAACCACGCCGTCGATGGGGACTCTTGGGCGTGATCAGCCTGTTATCCCCGGCGTACCTTTTATCCGTTGAGCGATGGCCCTTCCACACGGAACCACCGGATCACTAGGGCCGACTTTCGTCTCTGCGCGGCCCGTCGGCCTTGCAGTCAGGCGGGCTTGTGCCCTTGCACGCAACGG
>Ga0256839_1001058_pt1 | contig 34332 bp, 37 predicted proteins | sample 354166metaG_FD_185968 | JGI IMG/M metagenome (GOLD analysis project Ga0256839, IMG submission 185968) | Hydrothermal vent microbial communities from Mid Atlantic Ridge, Atlantic Ocean - 354-166 | ecosystem: Environmental > Aquatic > Marine > Hydrothermal vents | place: Atlantic Ocean: Mid...
CACCTGCCTGTGTGGGTACCACCCCGCCTTAGAGAAGGCTTTTGCGGCTTCCTTTCCGGAGATGACCGGCAGCTTTGGCATCAAACCACAACTTCAACAACCTTAGAATGCGGTTTAGAAGCAGCTTCTTTCACGACATCTTCCGCCAGCGATTCAAGGCAAGCCTGAATAGCCTCCTTGATGTTCTCCAGGGCTTCCTCTATGGTATCGCCCTGAGAGTGGCACCCCGGTAAAGCAGGGCAGCTAACCACGTAGCCCCCGACCTCTTTATCCTCCTCAATAACAACCTTGAACTTCATACCCCCTACCCTCAACTTTAACAATTTCACATGAAATGGAGAGGCGGCCCTACTGCTGTTTGTTCCCTTTCAGCTCCACTATTATCTCCTTTATTACCAGCTCTTTGATCTCCTGCACAAGCTTCTCCTTCTCGGAGAGCACGCCCGGGGGGTGTACCGTTTGTGGAGCAGGCTTGCTATCCTGAAATTGCCCATCTTCCCTCATCACACCTGAACCCCTTCAGTCTCCGCCCAGTAATATACAAAACCTGTTAATCCCTTGTATCTCTCAAAGGTTTCCTTATCCACAATCAGTATCTCTGGTATGTTTTCACCTATAGCCAGAATTTATCTTCCAACTTTCTTTCCAGTTTATTTCCAGTTACCACCAGAATATCCCAGTCGCTTCCTTCAGAGTAGTCTCCCCTTGCTCTCGAACCGAAGAGAATTATTCTCTCCACCTAAATCCCATATTTTTCCGCTGTTTTCAGAATTATCTCCCTTATCTTCTTCAGCTTTTCTTCCATAGTTTAAACACCCTCTACCTCAAGCTTTTCCGAGATAAACTTCCTTACTTTTTCTGCCATCTCTATATAAATAATGCCGCTCTGTTCACAGGAGTTATGCCTGCTTTGATCTTTAAAACGTTAGAAAGCAGCATCCATTTGGAGTTCCTCAGATCCGGAATCAGAGGAGCTTCCATGTTTTTTCACCCAGGGAAGGGTTTATCCCTTCCCATATTTAAATGTTGCGATTGGTCTTTAGTTAGTTTTGGATCGTGGGAATGATTCAGGTGTACTTTTGATGGAAAAGAAAATCTCTTGATAAACAATGAAAATGAGAGTGGATTATTACAAACTTTAATGGGGGGCTGACAAGGGGGTTATTTTTTATATTTTTTTATATTTCATAAAGCTTTAATTTGTGGTATCCCTAAATCTACCATCCAGCTTTGTATCGCTTTTTTAACTGTGTTAGGATCATCAATATCAAACTCTTTCCAGATCTTTCCTAAAATATCTGCATTAATATTCTGAAATGTTTTTTCTTTTAGTAATAAAACTTTTTTGCCCTTTGCCATCATATAACCATACTCTAAAGCCACATTTGGATTCATCTCATTATAATATAAGTTTTCCAATACAGCAATACCGTATCCACATCCATTTAAATAAATCTGGATATTATCCCACAAATATCCAGTATCTGAATAATCTTTTTCATCTGCTCTAACAGCCTCTAAACCATATTTATCTAGTTCAAGTTTAATTGAAGTATACAAATTTTCTAATTTTTTATCTCTATCTGGATCACCACCAGAAAATTTCATCATTATAAATACTGTCTTTTCTGGTCTGTGTTCTTTTAAAAATTTTAGAAGACCTTTTTCTATTGATTTCGATAACGTAGAATCTTTTTTTATTTTGAAATTGTTTTCATTTGTTTCATGCAACTCTTCTTTCACTTTTAACAAATTTCTCAGCGGGTCGTTTTCTTCAGTTAATTCATTTATGAATTCTTGAAGTAGACGTATCTTTTCTTTTTCATCTATCGGCTGTTCTCCGAGTGTCATAACCCAATCGTATATTTTTTGAGAGCGTGCAGAAGTAATTGTTTGATGTGGATGATAAGAAACGGGAAAATCAAAAATTGCCGTTGCTATACCATCTATTCTCTTAAGAGTTGTTTTGTCTTTTAATTCTTCCCCTAATTTAAAACCTATTAATTTAAAATTAATTTTTTTATTATGCTCTGTCATTATGTAGAATTTCTGATGCGGAGATATATATAAATTTTTTGAGCAAAAAGGTACAAAAACAATTTGAAAATATCGGCCTTATTTTAATCTGAATTGTCCAGAAAGATTGCAAAACGTTAAGTAGTATAGTTTAAGGAATAAATCCCTCCTATTGGACCTATACCCAAACCTGTAAACCTGTATAAACCATATCCCCACGCCTTCAGTATGGCGCCATGATAGCCTGAGCCACTCAACATAACTTTCATGCTGTAAAATTATTCCTGAAAATAAAGCATAAGTACCACTCACACCCAGATTTCTGTGGGGATGATTGATGCAGGGGGTGCGCATGGACGATAACGGAGAGTTTCTGCGGGTTCTGCTGAGCATAGAATCTGAAGGCTGCGTCATCCACAGGCTTGCTGCCAGGCATCCCTGGGTTGAATTCAGGGTGGCAGAGAGGCACGTTCTCCCTGGCGGCGGAATGCTTGCAGGCATGGTTGTGCGGAGCGGTGAGGCTGTGCGGGAGTTTCTCGGTGAGCTTGCTGCCTGTGATGAGGTCAGGTTTCTTCAGCCTGTTTACATTGCTGGCGGGTATCTCAGGCTCAGGCTGGAATTCAAGTGCGATTCCTGCGTGGTATGCAGAATAGCTGAGATGCTGCGCATCCCTCCAGAAGAAATCTCGTGCAGCAATGGCAGAGTCGCAGCGGCGTTTATACTGAAGAACGGCGAAGAGCTGCGCACCATGGTGGCGCACCTGCGGGAGATGAGAGCAAACTTCAGGGTGCTTGAAGTCAGACGCGGATGCTTTAGCCCCCGGGAAGTGCAGCTCACCGATAGGCAGCTTGAGATTCTCAGGTATGCATACCGTGCGGGATACTTTGACCGTGACAGGAGAGTCAACCTGCAGCACATCGCCAGGCACTTCGGTCTGAGCCCTGCCACCATCGGCGTGCACATGAGGAGCGCCATCAAAAAGATACTTAAAAGGGTGATATAAGGTGAGGACATGAGAGAGTACCTGGGGATGTTCAAGCTCCGCATAGTTGCCCTGCTCGTGTTCGTCGCTATGGTGGCTGCAGCGGTTGGCTCGGGGGGCAGCCTCCAGGTTGAGCGGCTGCTACTGCTTTTTGCAGCAGGTGCTCTTGCATCAATGGGAGCAAGCGTGCTGAACCACTATTTTGACCGGGACATAGACGCGCTTGTCCCCAGAACCAGCAACAGACCACTTCCCTCAGGCAGGATTAAGCCCAGCACCGCATGCTGGCTCGGTGTTTTGCTGGTGGGTACCTCTCTGCTCCTGTCATCACGCCTGAACTACCTCACCACCATGTACATACTTGCTGGAGCGCTGGTTTACGTTCTGGTTTATACTGTGTGGCTCAAAAGGCGCAGCGCCCTGAACATAGTCATAGGGGGTCTCGCCGGTAGCTGTGCCGTACTTGCTGGATATGCGGCAATCCGTGGCGACACCACCCTGCTCGCCCTGCTGCTTGCCCTTCTGATATTCCTGTGGACTCCGCCCCACTTCTGGGCATTTGCCATAGCCAAGAGCTCTGACTACACCAGAGCTGGAGTGCCCATGCTGCCGGTGAAGTACGGGAATGACAGAGCAGCAAAGCTGATAGTCATGCACACCGTGCTGCTGGTTCAGGCGTCCCTGCTGCTCTACGCCTTCGGCTACTTCGGCGGATTGTATCTGGTGGTGGCGGTTGTTCTGGGGGTTTTGCTGCTGGCTTTCAATCTGAAGCTGCTCGCCACCAGAAGCACAGGCTGGGCATGGAGAAGCTACAGGTTCTCAGGTATATATCTTATAGTCCTGTTCACAGCCATACTGCTGGATGCACTATTTAAACAGGCTTAATATTTTAATACAACCTTTAATTTCTATGTGTACATCCGTTAAATCATGGTGGCTGATGGGGGTAATGAGGAAATTCCTTTCATGCAGAGGTTTCTGGACAACATGTGGTTGCTGCTGATTCTGAGTTTTGCCATACTTGCGGTGTCCTACGTGGGATGGGGAATTCTGGAAGCACTTAACGTTCCCAGCAGGTGAAGGAGGTGCCGGGATGAGTGTCGCTCCCCCTCAGGGTGTGTGGTGGAAGGAGAGGACGCCCAGGGAGGAGAAGCTCTGGGTTGCCATAGCCTTGGTGTGGGCGATTGTGATGTTTGTGATGATGCCCCTGTGGCACATCTACGGCAAGCAGAACCCCTCCACAGAGACCTACAGGGTTTCACCGGAAGAATATGTGAGACTCACCCAGGAGTTCATAGAGAAGTATAAGGTGGGTGAGGAGAATGGCGTTCCCGTTGTGGAGCCGCCGCCGGGGAGCGATGTGTACCTGCTGGGCAGGCAGTTCAGCTGGGAGCCCATAATCAGGCTCAAAAAGGGTGAAACTTATCGCTTACACCTATCCTCGGCTGATGTGCTCCACGGCTTCTCGGTCTATCCAATGAACATCAACTTCATGGTGATACCCGGCTACGACTACGTGCTCACCGTGACGCCAACCCAGGCGGGAGTTTACAGCGTGGTGTGCAACGAGTACTGCGGGTTGGGGCACCAGGTAATGGTTGGAAAGATTATAGTGGTGGAGTGAGGTGACGATATGAGCGATGATTTCAGGACCTGCCCTGTGACGGGATTTAAGGTGCATCTGCCTGCTGAGAGGCTCATCAAGGTCAACGCAGTTACGGCGGTGGTGGCGCTTCTTGTGGGGGCGATTATGGCGCTCTTAGTGGCGCTCACCAGGTGGGAGACCGTGCACCTGCTGCGCCCCTTAGACTACTACAAGTTCTTAACCCTGCACGGCTGGAACATGCTGGGATTCTGGATAATATTCTTTGAGGTGGCAGTGCTCTACTTCGCCGGCGCTATAATGCTCAACTCCCGTCTTGCCTCGCCGAAGCTCGGCTGGCTGGCGTATGCGCTCATGCTGGTGGGTGCTGCTGGCACTAACATTACTGTTCTCATGAATCCAGCGAAGAACGCGATAATGTTCACCTCCTACGTGCCTCTGAAGGCAACCCCCGGCTACTACCTCTCGGTAATCCTCTTCGCCGTTGGCGCACTGCTTGCGGTTTTCAACTTCCTGGCGACGCTGTACATTGCCAGGAAGGAGAGGACCTACCGGGGCTCTCTTCCCTTAGTGGTCTTCGGCGCCCTGACGGCGGCAATAATAGCGGTGAGCACCCTGCTCTTCGGCGCCGCTGCGCTGGTTCCCACCCTCTTCTGGTCCATGGGCATATCCCCCACCTGGGATGCACTAACCTACAGGATAGTCTTCTGGGCTTTCGGGCACCCCTCGCAGCAGATAAACGTGGCGGCAATGATAGCAATCTGGTACCTGCTCGCCTACCTCACCGTAGGGGGCACGACGATAAGCGAGAAGTTCTCCCGTCTTGCGTTTCTCTTCTACATCCTCTTCATCAACATCGCCTCGGCGCACCACCTGCTGGTTGACCCTGGCGTAAGCTCCGCCTGGAAGATATGGAACACCAGCTATGCCATGTACTTAGCGGTGCTTGCGAGCATGATGCACGCTTTTGCTGTGCCTGCGGCGATAGAGGTGGCGCAGCGCAGGAAGGGCTTCAACCGCGGCTTATTTGAATGGCTGTGGAAGGCACCCTGGAAGAACCCCTCCTTCTCGGCGCTCATCCTCTCAATAGTAATCTTTGGCTTCCTGGGCGGGATAAGCGGCGTGATTCAGGGCACGGAGCAGCTCAACATAAGGTTCCACAACACCCTTGCGGTGCCCGGCCACTTCCACGGCACAGTCGCAGGTGGCACAACTCTGGCGTTCATGGGCATAACCTACTACGTGCTTCCGCTGATATTCAGGCGCGAGGTTGTGGGCAAGAGCCTGGCGGTGTACCAGCCCTGGATATTCGGCATAGGCATAGCTCTGGTCTCCATAGGCATGCAGGGCGCTGGTCTATACGGTGTGCCCAGGAGGCATGCGGACATAACCAGCTTCGGCGGCTCCGTCTTTGCCTTTGACTACGACCCCACCGCCTACTTCTGGCTTTCCCTGCTGGGCATTGGCGGCATCCTCGCCTTCACCGGAGCGCTGCTATTCGTTCTAATAGCTGTTGCCACGCTGATTAAGGGAAGGAGGCTCTGAAGATGGAGGAAGAGGTAAGACCGAAGGGCACTCTCGCGCTGGTGCTGCTCTTCTTCGTGGTGTTTGTGCTCTTCTACGTGGTCAACTGGATATGGCTCAGCGGTGTATGGGTGCTGAGGTAGCGGAGGAGCAGAGTTGAACAGCGCCCACCTCCACCGCTGGCTCCTCTTTTCTGTTTTTTCACTTGTTTTTGCCGGCGTCTTTGCCTTCTTCGCCGCCATGGCGCGCACCCCTGCGGTCAGGCTCTTCCCTGTGGAGGAGCTCTTCAGGGTAGCGCTGGTGGTGCACGTTATCTTCGCCGTTGTCATCTGGTTTCTGGGCTTCAAGGCAGTGCTCTGGTGCTACTGCGCTGCCGGAAGGGGCTCAGCTGTCAGCCGCCTGTGGAGCTATGGACTGTATGCCGCCATCGCCGGTATGCTCATGGTGGCAGCCTCACCGCTCTTCAGCGCCAGGCCTCTGCTCATAGACTACATCCCTCTGCTGCTGCACCCCCTCTACTTCGGAGGGCTCATTCTCATTGCCCTGGGAATGAGCGCCGTTGCCCTGGCATACATAAAGCACTCTACGGGTGTGAAGCTTGACCTGCCCTCCTACACGATGCTGCTTGCAGCCTTCGTGCTCTTCGTGACCTTCCTCAGCTTCTTCTCCTCCGCCTTTATCAACGGCACCGACTACCGCGCCCTCGTCTGGGGTCCGGGGCACATCTTCCAGGTAGCGAGCACCTTAGCGATGGCTGCTGCCTGGTTTATCCTGCTGCGGGAAACCCTGGGCAGGGACCTGGACTCCCCGCCGGTGAGGAGGCTTCTCCTCCTCTACCTTGCGGTGGCAATGCTCATGCCGGGCATCTACTTCTTCCCCCGCTCTGAGCAGTTCTGGCTGTTCACCCGGGCGATGATGTACGGGATAGCTCTTCCGAGCGTCTTCGTGGGGCTTCTGGTGCTCAGAGCCCTGGCGGAGCAGCCATCGCTGGAGCTGCGCAACCCTGAGGTGGCATCCTTAGTGTATTCCTCAGTTCTCTTCGGCACCGGCGGTGCCATGGGTTTCTTTGCCACGAGTGCTGACCTGCGCGTTCCGGCTCACTACCACGGTGTGCTCGGCGCGGTAACCCTCGCCTTTATGGGTGCCACCTACCTGCTCCTGAGGAAGCTGGACATACCCTACAGCCGCCGTGCTGCCATGCTCCAGCCCCACCTCTACGGAGCGGGTCTGCTGCTTATAATCTCAGGCCTCTTCTGGGCTGGGATGCAGAGCGCCCCTCGCAAGACGGTTGAGTATGCGGACTCTGCCACCAGACTTGCCATGAACCTCATGGGACTCGGCTCTGTTGTGGCGGTGGTGGGCGGCGCCGCCTTCGTGGGCGTTGTGCTCCTGGCGCTGCTCAGGGCTGGCAGGTGAAGTTTATCGCATCCATGGGGCAGGCGTCTATGCAGGCTCTGCAGGGCTTCTCCGCATCGGGGTTTCTAACCCTCTCGCACCTGTTCATGTCCACCTCTACTGCAACACCCTCCCCTATGCGCATCACCATCCCCTCACCGCTTTCCCCCTTACCCCCTCCCACACCGCCCCTGAGGGCGTTCACGGGGCATGCAACCACGCAGTTGCCGCAGCCGTTGCACAGCTCTTCCAGCACCACCATCTTTATCCTCCTCTCCCCCCGCAGCACGGGCAGCAGCTTCAGGAGGAGCAGCAGGAAGAAGGCGGACAGCAGCAGGGCTACCGGCGTGGCATCCATTTACCCATCACCCAGGTGGAACCTGCCCTTCTCAAATTTCAGGATGACCACCCTGCTCCTTTCAAACCTCACCCTCTCCACCAGTCTGTACCTGAATTCACCCTCCGCAGAGTCCCTTATTCTGACCTCTAAGGTGTGCTCTCCCGGCTCAACTTCTATTCTCTCGTAGGCATAGCTGGGCCCATCCCTCCACAGCCCCGAGGGCTGATAGCTCTTCCTGAGCACAGTTCTGCCATCTATCGCTAACACCACCTCCACTGGGGAGCGCTCCCTGGGGCAGGGAGTCAGGTTGCCAGCTCTGAGCTCCTCCACAGTTGGCTCCCTGCAGGGCACCAGCCGCTCCCCCGGGTGGCTCATGGTGAAGAGGAGCATCGCTTTATCTGCCTGCATCAGGGAGTAGGCGGGGGATGTGGAGAAGTAGCTCAGAGGTAGCGTGAAGAGGAGCAGCAGCATAAGTATGAGGTGCGGTGCTGGCTTCTCCCTGTCACACTTTCCTTCCTCCAGAGCGGATATGAGTTTCTTTTCTTCACCCGGCATTAGCCAGCACAACCTCACCCGACCCGCTTCAGGATGCTTCAGCACGGGAGCTCGTCTTCCAGATAGCCTGTCCTCTGTCCATAGGTTACCGAAGCGGTACCTGCAGTCTCCGTGTTTGCATCCCGCGATGACGAGCTTATTCACACCAGCATCAAGGGCATCCGCAACAGCCAAGGGATGAAGCATCCCAATGCAGCGCAGGCTGAGCACCTTCACATTACTCTGCATGAGTCTGTCTGCTGCCTTACCACCCAGGCAGTGCCTGCAGATGACCACCAGAGTCTTATCCCTCTCAGCCAGCGATTTTACCTCTTTCCTGAGCAATTCAAGCTCCGTATCTCCAAACTCTACAGCGTTGAAACTGCAGGAGCCGACGCATATCCCGCAGCCTGCACATCTGCTCCCTGATACGCTGGCGACCTTCTTTTCGCCATCTTTAAGCATACTTATAGCACCGTACGGACAGTCAGCATAACACAGCTCACATCCGGTGCAGGTTTCTCTACGAATTCTGGCGCTGAGCCATTCTTTCTGAAGTAGCCTGGGCACCGCAAGCAGGAATGCGGTGATGGCTATCAGCAGGAGCCAGCTCAGGCGTGGATGGCTCTGCATCAGCGGCAGGGGTAGCATGTAATACCAGTCCACAGGCACTTTGACCGGGATATCGTATGGCGTGGCTGGTGGAGCGCTGATTGCTGGCTTGAGCAGCGATAGGGTCAGCAGCACCGCCAGAAGCAGCACTGCAACACGCTCCGGTGGAAGCAACCTGACGCCGGATAGTCTGGAGAAATGAAGCAGCAGAAGTACTGATGAGAACAGGGGGAGTGCAAGATGAGTGAAAACCACCGCAAAGAAAAGCAGACTGGTCAGACTTTCTTCACCGGCAACCGACATGGCGAGGGGTTTTGGAAATACCGGGAGCTCATCCAGAAATTCAGTTATGCCAAGCGCCACAAGCTGCGCACGCTGATCCCACACCATCCAGTAGCCTGTGAGACCCTCTATCAGTACAGCACCAAATAAAAGAACCCCCGAGACCCACACCAGCCACCTGCTCTGCAGCAGCCTCCTGGTTATGAGGGTTCTGATACCGTGAAGAATAAGAACAATTATGAGGGCATCTGCAGAATACCTGTGAATACTGCGCATAATCCCGGCTATACGGTCTTCAGTTATATTATTTACAGAGATGTATGCGTTCTGCGCGTTTATACTGTAAAAAGGCAGCACGTAAATGCCGCTAATTGCGGTTAACAGCAGCAGGAATATGGCAATCTGCCCCAGATGCATAAAGGGGTTGTATCTGGATGTGAAGGCACGGTTTACCAGCAGCTCCATTCTGGAAAACAGGGTCATTACATGTATAATGTGCTCTCCGCGGGGTAATAACTTTCTGCGAACATGTTACCATCGGACTTTTAACTGCCTGATAAGGCGATAACACCCCATGCCCCCCGGGCATGAGCATCCCAAGCCCGTGTTAGTCTGCTGTGGTGCCATCGGATGTGCATTATTGTGCAATTTCACGTGCATTATTTGTCCAATCCCTGGCGGTTGTGCAGTTATATGCTCATTCAATGCCGATAAAAAACTTTTTATAGGATGAGGTTCTACTGTAGAAGGTGCATGAGAGGACACGGGCAGTTTAAATACCAGTCCCGGAGGCAGTACGGGAAGGTTGGAGGTGAAAGCTGTGGTAGTGTTGAGACGGATTTCGGAGTCCGTTAAGGACTACGACACCATCAGGTACACCACCTGCGACAACATGTGCGAGAGCGGCTGTGGAATGAAGGTGTACCTGAAGGATGGCAGAATAGTTGACATCTGGGGTGACGATGAGCACCCGCAGAACTACGGCTCCCTTTGCCCGAAGGGAACCGCAAACTACCAGCATGTGTACAACCCCCTCAGGGCAAAATACCCCGTGATCAGGGAGGACAACGTTAACGGGAAGTTCAGGCGTGTAACCTGGGATGATGCGCTTGACTTTGTTGCCGAGCGCCTGAAGTACATACGTGAGAAGTGGGGTGCCCACACCGTAGCCTGCCACCGCACAGGAAGGAGCAGCTACGGTAACAAGCTGGGTGGCTCCAGGTTCCTTGCCATGTACGGCACGCCCAACATCTACGGCCAGGGACCGCTCTGCTGCGAGTCCCCCGGAGCGAGGGGTCAGTACGTATTCGGTGCCAAGGAGTTTCTCCGCTTGATGAACCCCTGTCAGGATGCGATGAACAGCGACACCGTGTTCATCGCAGGTGCAAATGCAGCGGCGCTGGAAGTAATCACCATGAAGTGGTTCATAGAGGCGCAGGAGCGCAATGGCGCCAAGATGATAGTCATAGACCCGCGCTTCAATGCCACGATGGCAAAGGCAGACCTGGCGCTGCGCCTCAGACCAACCACCGACGCCTACCTGGCGAACTCCTTGGCGCACGTGCTCATCTACGAGATAGATGGCATAGACAAGGAGTTCATAGCCAAGTGGACGGTTGGCTTTGACAAGTATGCAGAGCTTGTCAAGGACTACACCCCTGAGAAGGCTGAGAACATCACCTGGGTTCCGGCTGAGGACATACGCAAGGCAGCCGAGTGGATAGCCTATCCCAGGAGGACGCACTTCACGGGCTGCTTAGGTACCGCGCAGCAGTACAATGCCGGCAACGGCAATGCCGCCTACCAGATACTGGTGGCGATCACAGGAAACGTGGGTGTTAAGGGTGGTGGCTGGAACTGGCTGCACAACTGCAGACCTGTGCTGAGCGCCGGCAAGGACCTGAAGGAGTACGTGGCTAAGATAAAGGAGCCGCAGCTCTCTGACAAGATCATACCCTGGGGCGACACCTCAAGCGCCTGCACCATAAATCCTGGATACACCGGCAAGCCCTACCCGGTGAAGGGGCTGATATGGAACGGCAACCACATAGTGCAGTGGCCCAACAACAACAAGGTGAGGGAGTACATGAAGAACCTGTACTGCGGTGTGCACCTGAGCTTCCATCCCAACGAGACCATGAGCTGGATGCATGCAGCATTTCCGATAACCAGCTTCTTTGAGCACGAGGGCGTGGTGCACCACGGCAACAACCGCCACGTGCAGTGGCACAACCAGATTATTGAGAGGCAGTGGGAGTGCAGGGCAGACATAGACTTCTGGGCAGGTCTGGCGAAGCGCTTTGAGTTCGCCGAGGCTTACTATGCGCCCGACGGTAAGAGCTGGTGGGCGAAGAAGGACGTCTTCGGCAACCCGCTGCCCGAGGACCCGAAGTACCCCGGCACCACCCACGAGATTGATGAGCGTGTCTGCCAGAACTGGTTCCACTCCCAGGAGCCCTTTGTGGCTGGCATAACCGCCGACCTCATGGACCCGGAGATGTCCCCCAAGGGCGGTGTGATGTGGCCTGCTGAAACCAAGGACGAGGCTATGATGTACTCCGACCCCGAGGCGACCATAAGAGGTGCCCAGTGGATAATGTACAAGGAGGGCGTCAACTACCCCGGCACCGACAAGCGCTTCCCCACACCCAGCGGCAAGGTGGAGATATACAGCAGGGCGCTGGAGCAGATAGGCTGGTATCCCATGCCCATACACATAGAGCCCAACAACGCACCAGTTGCGAGACCAGACCTGTGGGAGAAGTACCCGCTCATCCTGTGCACGGGTCGCTTGGTTGCGCACTTCCACGAGATGGGTCACTGGTGGCCCTGGATGGTTGAGCTGGAGCCCCACAGATTCATCAACATCCACACCGACTTAGCCAAGGAGCTGGGCATACGCGACGGCGACACCGTGGTCTGCGAGAACGACTACGGCAAGGTCATAGGTCCCGCCTGGGTCAATGAGATGGTTGACGTAGCCGAGGTCTGGGGACCAGAGGGCTTTGACAAGTACCAGCCCTTCTATCCCTACAGCAACATTAACGAGCTCGTGGATGACACCGTGAAGGACCCCTTCTACACGCAGGCGCAGTACAAGTGCAACCTCGTGCGTGTGTATCGCCTGGGCGATGACCCGGATAAGGCTGTGGAGAAGACCAAGGAGTTCTTAGCTAAGCACAAGCGCACACCCAAGGACTACCTGGACCCGGAGAAGGAGCCGAGCGTCAACCTGGGTACCTACACCAGACTCACCCAGGAGGGCAGCGGCATCTACTACGTAGGGGTGCCGCGTGAGAAGTGGGAGACCAAGTGAGGTGGTGGAGATGGATGAGGTCTTCTCAGACAAGGGCTACTGCCTCAACCTGGACCAGGAGACAGCACGCTCTGCCATGGAGCGCATAGAGAAGATCGGGCTCAGAGAGGCGCAGGCTGCCAGTGTCTGGGGTATACCCCCAGACCACATTGCCATGTTCGTTGACCTGAAGCGCTGCATAGGCTGCTTCGCCTGCGAGACTGCCTGCAAGCTTGAGCATGACGACCCCATGGGTCCACGAAGGATGCGCGTGATTCAGGTGGGACCGAAGAAGGTGGGCAGGCACACCAAGGCGATGTACATACCCATGAACTGCTTCATGTGCGGTCACGCCGCCTGCGTTGAGGCATGCCCCACCGGGGCGATGACCAAGCGCTCCAAGGACGGCATAGTGTTTGTGGACAGCGAGAAGTGCATAGGCTGCAAGCGCTGCATGCAGGCGTGCCCCTTCGGCGCACCACAGTACGACTCAAGGACGGGCAAGGTTATAAAGTGCGACTACTGCATGCACCGCATTGACCAGGGGCTGCAGCCTGCCTGCGTGACCAAGTGCTCCACTCACGCCCTCTACATCGGCAACCCTGCTGACATAATGACCTACTTCCGTGAGAAAGACGCCATACGTCTGGCAAGAGTTTACTTTGACGACAGGGCAGACACCGACCTGCTGACCTCACCTGCCTACGCATTCCCGGAGCGGGCGCTCTTCATACCCAGAGTGCGCCTGAAGCCTGGCAAGCTTCCGGAGCGTGTCACAGAGGTTACAAAGCCCGTCTACAAGAAGGAGCAGCAGTAGGGGCTCATCCCCCTACCCTTTTGATTTTTCAGGAGGATAAGAGGTGGCAAAGCCCAAGGGTTACCGGGGAGAGCTTGATGATGCTCTCAGGCAGGCGCTTGAGGGCGTGGTGCCTGAAAATCTTAAAAAGAGAGTCATGAAGAATCCTGACTGGATTTATGTGCTCACGATTATCAGGGAGATGAGAGCCCGTGAGCTCGGCAGCTACTACTTCGGCAGCGATGTTATGGTTTCTCCATGCTGCCCCATGCCAGAGCGTCTGGGCTATGAGGATTAACAGGAGGTCCTGGAAATGCAGGTTCAGATATCTGAGCCCTTCAGGGAGGATGTGGTGCTGAAGGAGCCAAGGGACGGGGATGTGGTCATGCTCATTGACCTGAAGCGCTGCATAGGCTGCTTCTCCTGCGAAACCTCCTGCAAGCTGGAGCACGAGCTCGGCATGGGTCCCAGGCTGATAAGGGTGATTCAGGTGGGACCCAGGGAGGTGAGGGGCAGGATCAGAACCCTCTACATACCCATGCCCTGCTTCCACTGCTCACCAGCCGCCTGCGTTGAGGCATGCCCCACGGGAGCGATGCAGAAGCGCTCCAAGGACGGCATAGTGTTTGTGGACAGCGAGAAGTGCATAGGCTGCAAGCGCTGCATGCAGGCGTGCCCCTTCGGCGCACCACAGTACGACTCAAGGACGGGCAGGGTTGTGAAGTGCAACTTCTGCATGCAGCGGGTTGACTACCGCAGAACCTACACCCGTGAGGAGCTTGAGAAGATATACCGGCACGTGCCCCAGAAGAGAATCTACCTGCCTGTTCATGACGAGGTGGGCAACATAAAGCGGGACAGCAAGGGCAGGCTGGTGGATGAGAAGGGTGAGCCGCTCTCCGGAAGAAAGCTCGCCGAGGCTGGTGAGATGCCAGAAAGCCTGAGCTACTCGGGGCTGTGGAGCGCCTGCGCCACCAAGTGCTCCACCGAGGCTATGACCTTCGGCTACTACAGGGACGTCAAAAAGCTCATAGAGCAGAAGGCAGAGAACAGGCAGATACACCGGGTGGGCAGCGTCTTCTATGCCCTGCCCCCTGAGGACTTTCCGCTTCCGCGCTCCAAGTAGCGCGGACCTACAGTTTTATTTTCAATTGTTTCCTTAAAGCATCTGAGTAGAGGTGTTCAGCTTGCCGGAGTCTTCGGTGTTTGAGGAGAACAGGTATGTTAAGTGGTTCATAGACCCTGAGCTGGCAAAGGACTGGAAGAACCTGCTAAAGAAGTACCCCTATCTCTTCTGGATACAGTCAATGAACGTGCGTGACAGGAAGCAGTGGGCGGTGCTGGTGAGGAAGTACTCACCCGAGCTGCGCCCGCCGGTGAAGGTGCACGGAGCTGAGAGCTATGCCGAGCTCAGCGTTGCCAGAAGAGATGCCTGGTTCCAGCTTTTCAGATGCCTCACCGAGGTGTCCCTGAACCTTGTCAGGGAGTTTCAGAGCGGTGAGTTCGCGGATAAGCTGAGATGCAGCTTCGGCAGGCTGCTTGGAGAGAGGGAGGTGGAGACGTACCTGGAGCAGCTTGAGCGTGTTAGGCTGGAATTTGAACACCTCCGTGCCGAGAAGCTGCAGCGGGAGCTTGAGGCAGAGCGCTTCACCATATTTGACGATGACCTGATGCCGTACCTGTCAGCCCACGAGTCGGTGTACAGGAGTGAGAAGCAGCTCATGGGCGACCTGACAGCGCAGGTTAAGGAGCTTTACCGGCGTGCCGGCTATGTGGTTGACAAGTCCAGAGGGAACCTGCCCCCGGATGAGGCAAAGCTTGAGGTGGAGTTTGCATATCGCCTGATAGAGGATGAGATTCAGGCGTGGAGAAGGGGGGAGAATGAGAGAGCCATGGAGCTTCTTCAGCTTCAGAGGGAGTTCATCCAGCAGCACGCTGCGCTCTGGCTTCCCTACATGTTCGCAGACCTGGCAAGCAGGGAGTTCAGAATAGGGATAGCCAGGAAGTACCACGGGGATGTGCGGGATGAGGAGCTCTACGCCCGTGAGGGTGCGGTGGTGGAGATGGACTTTCTTCAGGTTATAGCGGGGCTGGGCAGGATGCTGGTGGAGCAGGAGTACCTGCAGGTTGAGGAGATGCTGCAGGCTGCAGGCAAGATTTCTGCAGGGGAGCTTGCAGCCGCCTTCAGCGGGGTTGTGCCGCTCCCGACTGCGGGCGAAAACACCTACCTGCTGAGGGCAGGGCAAAATGCTTGAGAAGGTGTATGAGGAGCTGGCTCTCAAGCGCATGCAGCTCAGGCAGAGGTTTGAGGAGTGGGCGGAGAGGGGGCGCATTGAGAGGTTTGCCTCAGGCTGGCGCAGCTTTGCTCCCGAGCCTGTGCACGAACCCTGTGCGGGGGTGGACGGCAGCTTCAACTGCTGCCAGTACAGGAGCGCCGTGCTTTATGCGGTGAATGCCTGCGCATGTGTGCATGCAGGCGGGAAGCTCACGGAGCACCCCCGTGCCGAGGTTGACCTGCTCCCGCCTGCCTTTGCCAAGGAAATACTGGAGCTGCGCATGGCAAGGATGGAGCTTCAGTGCGCCCTTGATGCGGCTGAAGAGGTGGAGCTGGTGATGCTTGACGGCTCCCTGCACAGCGCCCTCTCAGCCCCCAGAAACTGGTGGCGCTTCATCCCCGTCAGAAGGGCGGAGGAGCTGGCTGAGCAGGTGGAGCGGGATGGGCTGCATCTGCACGGGACTGAGAGCGACGAGGAGCGGCTCCTCTTGGAGTACATAGCCTACCTCCAGACGCTGCAGGAGCTGCTGGAGCGGGCGGGTGTTGAGAAGCTGGTTTGCATCTCCAAGAGCTCCACAGAAAGCACCCTCCTGAAGGGCGTCCCGGACCAGGCTGTGTATGAGGCGCTGTCCACCTCTCCGGGATATTCACGCCCCCGGGAGAAGCTGCTGCACCACAGGTTCCCGGTGCACGAGCAGCTCTTCAGGAGCATAGTGTTCACCACCTTCTACGCCAGACTGGAGCCCGGCAGAGCCGTGCTCAGGGTGGAGCTGCCCAGGGAGGCGGATGAGGCTGAGCTCAGGAGGCTGCTGCGCATGCTCTCCTCGATGTGCGTGGAGGGCTATCCGTACCTGCTGAGGAAGGCTCACGCCAGGGTTGTGGTCACCAAGGGGGACATGGCAATGGTTTCGGCGGCTGTTGGAATAACCGAGAGAACGGGCAGGGAGGTGCTGGGATGAGCCCGGATAGAATGGGGCTGTGCGTGGGCGAGGCTGACACTAAGCATGTGAGCATCATAGCCAAGCGCATGCCGGAGGTTGGGGAGTATGCGGTGATTGAGTACGACGGGCACAGGGTGCTGGCGGTGGTGGAGGAGGTCACCAGGGGCAGCGCCACCATCTCCGAGAAGCTGCTCTCGGCAGAGACTGTTGAGCGGATAGTGCGCATAGAGGGTGCGGGAGAGCAGTACATCCGCGCCAGGCTTCGGCTTCTCGGAGAGGTGGAGAGCCTTGGCATGGTCAAGCTTCCGCCGCCTCCAGGTGCACCTGTTTACCGTGCAGACCCCGGAACCCTGCGCAGAATCTTCAGCTCCGGCAACATAAAGCTGGGCACGCTGCTCAGCCATCCCGAGGTTGAGGTTTACATAGACGCCAACCGCATGGTTACCAGGCACTTAGCGGTGCTGGCGATAACGGGGGCGGGGAAGAGCAACACCGTGAGTGTGCTCATAGACGGGCTGCTCAGGCTGGGCGGCATGCCGGTGGTGTTTGACATGCACTCCGAGTATGCGGAGGCGGAGTTCTCCGGCGAGGTCAGGGTGCTCAAGCCGAAGCTCAACCCCAGGTACATGCTATACGCCGAGCTCAGAAGGCTGGTGAACATTGACGACAAGGCTTACATTCAGGAGAGGTACCTGAGAGAGGCACACCGGCATGCGCTGTCTCATGGCAGAGGCAGCATGATAGACGTGATGCTGGCTTACTTGGAGGAGGTTTACTCGGGAGAGGAGCTCACCGCCACCGAGAAGAACTCAGTTTCCGGGGTGATGAACAAGCTCCAGGACTTCAGGGAAAGGTACGGCGAGATTCTGGATGAGCACGCCCCGGAGATGGTGGAGCTTCTAACACCAGGTGCCCTCAATGTGGTTGACCTGGGCGAGGTGGACGAGGACTACGCTGATGTGATAGTGAGCCACCTGCTCAGGAAGCTGCTGCTCAGGCGAAAGCGCAGGGAGGTTGCACCAGCCTTCTGCATCTTAGAGGAGGCGCACATTCTCGCCCCGGCGCACCGCTCCACCCTCTCCAAGTACTGGATAGACCGCATAGCCAGGGAGGGCAGGAAGTTCGGGATAGGGCTGTGCTTAGTGAGCCAGCGCCCCAAGAGCCTGGACCCCAACTCCCTGAGCCAGGCTAACAACGCCATAATAATGCGCTTAGTTGAGCCCAGCGACCAGAGGCACGTGCAGCAGGCGAGCGAGCGCCTCAGCGACGAGCTGCTGGCGCAGCTCAGCTCCCTCAACACAGGCGAGGCTGTGGTGCTGGGGCTGATGACCCGCCTCCCGGCGCTGGTTAAGGTGATGAAGTTCAGGGGGAAGCTTGCAGGCGGCGACCCTGACGTGGTGGCGGAGTGGCAGCAGATGGCTGAAAAAGAAAGGGAGGAGGGAGAGAGGCTCAGGAGGGAGGTTGACGAGCTGTACTCAGGGCTGGATTAGCCTGCGCAGCTCATCCTCCATGCCGCTGCAGCAGGCGAGCACGCTGAGCCTCTCAATCCTGCCGAGCCCGGCGCCGTCCACGCTCACGTGCCCCCCGGCTTCCCGCACTATCCTCAGGGCGGCGGCAACGTCAACGTTGCGCAGGTAGCCGCGGAGGTCAATGAATGCCTGAAAGTCGCCCTTTGCCAGGTGGCAGAGCTCAAGCGCTGCGGAGCCGAAGGTGCGCACACGCTTCACACCCGAAACCAGCCGCTCAAGCCTGCGAAAGCCCGGGGGCGAGCAGTAGGTAACTATGCAGGAGTGCTCAAGCTTCCTGCGCCTGCATGCTATTCGCCTCCGGTTTAACCTGGCACCCCGCCCCGCCTCTGCTTCAAACTCGTCACCCGTGTGGAGGTTGAGCACATAGCCGGTGTGCACGTCCTGCACTCTTGCCTCAGGTGAGCGGTCTGCAAAGCCTATGGAGAGGGCGTAAAAGGGTATCCCGTGCACCGCGTTGAAGCTGCCGTCCACGGGGTCAATCACCGCTATGTACTCGGGCTCGTCTCCGAGAGTCAGAGCACCCCTCTCCTCGGTGAGCACGAAGAACTCCCCTGAATCCCGCAGCACCTCAAGCACAAGCTTCTCGGCAAGCAGGTCCATCCTGGAGCTGCTCGCAAGCTCCGGCATGCGCTCCCGGAGCTCTCTGCCCGCACGCCTCGCCACCGCAAGAAGGTTCATCCCTCAAGCACCTCGTCCATGCTTCCCGCACGGTAGCCCAGCAGGTCAAGGGTGATGTACCTGAAGCCCAGGCTGCGAAGGTGCTGCGTGAGCTCCTCACGAAGCTCCAGCACCCTGCCAAGCTCCTCCTGCTCCACCTCTATCCTGGCGAGGGTGCCGCCGGCGTGCAGCCTGACCCTGACGTTTCTGAAGCCCCGCTCAAAAAGGTAATCCTCGGCAAGCTCCACCTTCCTGAGCTTCTCTCTGGTTATCCTCTCACCGTAGGGTATGCGGGAGGCTAAGCACGCCATCGCCGGCTTGGTGCTCACAGACAGCCCTAAGTGAGCTGCCACCTCCCTGACGTCCTGCTTGTGCATGTTGAGCTCCAGCAGCGGACTCCTGATGCCGTGCTCCCTCAGAGCCTTCAATCCAGGGCGGTGCTCGCCGAGGTCGCTGGCGTTGGCGCCGTCGGCTATGAGCTCATAGCCCTCCTGCTCTGCAATTCTGCGAAGTGCCAGCGCAAGCTTTGAGCGGCAGTAGTAGCACCTGTTCTCGGGGTTCATGCAGAAGCGCTCGTCCTCAAGCTCGTCCTCCTTTATTATCCTGTGCTTTATGCCGATCTCCGCCGCAACCCTCTTAGCGTGCTCAAGCTCCCGCCTGGGCATGGTGCTGGAGTCTGCGGTAACCGCAAGGGCTCTGCCGCCAAGCACCATCTTCGCAGCCGCTGCAACCACGGCGCTGTCAACTCCGCCGGAGAAGGCGATGAGGGCGCTGCTGTAGCTCCTGAACCACTCCAGCAGAGCTTCAAGCTTCTGCTCCGCCTGCATGGCTTTAGGCGTGCACCTTCCCGTCACATACCTTTTTCCAACGGGAAGGCTGCGGGTGTGTTAAAATGGACGTTGCAGATAGAATACGGGAGATTGAGGAGGAGCTCAGGCGCACCCCCTACAACAAAGCCACGCAGCACCACATAGGCAGGCTGAAGGCAAAGCTTGCCAGGCTCAGGCAGGAGGCGGAGCAGCGACGGGGCGGCGGAGGCAGGGGATATGCGGTGCCGAAGGAGGGGGATGCCACCGTCGTGATGGCAGGCTTTCCGAGCGTGGGGAAGTCAACGCTGCTAAACGCGCTCACCAGCGCGGAAAGCCAGGTGGCAGACTACGCCTTCACCACCCTTGAGGTGGTGCCGGGCATGCTCCACTACAACGGCGCCAGAATCCAGGTGCTGGATGTTCCCGGGATAATTGAGGGCGCGGCTGAGGGCAGGGGCAGGGGTAGGGAGGTGCTGTCGGTGATGCGGAGCGCTGACCTGGTGCTGGTGGTGGTTGATGCCGCTGAGCCGGAGCAGCGCATGGCTGTGGAGAGGGAGCTGCACAGGGCTGGAATCAGGCTGAACACCACGCCGCCGAGGCTGAAGATAGTGAAGAAGGACAGGGGCGGGATAAGGGTGAGCTCAACCGTCAGGCTGACGGAGCTCAGCCAGGAGACGGTTAAGGCTGTGCTCGCCGAGTACAGGATTCACAACGCCGAGGTGGTGATTCATGAGAACCTAAGCTTGGACAGGCTGATTGATGCCCTCGCTGGAAACAGGGTGTACGTCAGAGCGCTGACGGTGGTGAACAAAGCAGACCTGCTCGGCAGGAATGAGCTGGAGAGGCTGAGGAATGAGATGAAGAATGCTGTGTTCGTGTCTGCCAAGCATGGCACGGGAGTTGAGGAGCTCAAGCGCAGGATTTACGATGAGCTCGGGCTCATGAGGGTGTTTCTCAAACCCCCGGGTAGGGAGGCGGACATGAGCGAGCCCATGGTTCTTCCGCCAGGGGCAACGGTCAGGGACGTGTGCACCAGGCTCCACAAGGACTTCCTGCGGAAGTTCAGGCACGCAAAGGTGTGGGGGAAGAGTGTGCGCTTCCAGGGGCAGAAGGTGGGGCTGGAGCACAGGCTCGCCGACGGGGATGTGGTGAGCATAGCGCTTGAGAGGTAGATTTATAAGCCACCGCACACCTAAGTGGTAATTCAGGAGGTATAGCCATGGGTGACGTGAGGGAGTTCAAGGCAGAGGTGACGATAAAGATTGACTATGAGAAGTGCAAGGGGCATGGGGAGTGTGTGGATGTGTGCCCCGCTGATGTTTACGAGCTGGTTGATGGCAAAAGCACCGCCCCCAGGGTGGCTGACTGCATAGAGTGCTGCGCATGCGTGGAGGCGTGCCCGGAAGGAGCCATTGAGCACAGCTCGTGCTGAGGAGGGTTGGAAGATAAGGCTGCTTGCCATTGAAAATGCAAAAGGTGAGCATCTGGGCTATTTTGAGCAGCTTGCCGAAGAGCAGGGAGTGAGGGTGGAGTACCGCAGGCTGTGGAAGGGAGATGGGCTGAGCGGTGCCTTGGAGTATGATGCGCTTGTTCTCTTGGGCGGCGGGATGAGCGTGAATGACGAGGCTGAGTACCCCTACCTGGTGGAGGAGAAGCAGCTCGTGAGGGAGGCGCTGGCTGCGGGCAAGCCTCTGCTGGGCATCTGCCTGGGGGCACAGCTCATCGCAAATGCTCTGGGGGCAAGGGTGTACCCGGGCGAGAGAAAGGAGCTGGGATGGGGCGAGGTGGTGCTGACTCAGGAAGCCAGAAGGGATGAGGTTTTTTCAGCCTTCCCGGAGAGGCATGAGGTATTCCACTGGCACGGTGAGACCTTTGAGCTTCCAGCCAGAGCCGTGCTGCTGAGCAGCTCGGAGCTCTACCCGCATCAGGCGTTCCGCATAGGCTCAGGCTATGGTTTGCAGTACCACATAGAGATGACAGCTGAGCTGGTGAGGAGCTGGGTGAGGGAGGTGCCGGAGGTGGAGGAGCAGGTGCTTGACAGGCTGGAGGAGAGGATTGAGGAGCTGAATCGCCTGGCAGAGGTGTTCTTCAGGCGCTGGCTGGCTCTGGCGGGTGTGTGAATGGAGGAGATTTTTGAGAGCGAGCTTCCAGGTGTGGGAAAGAAGTACACGGTGAGGCTGGAGGAGGGAACGCTCACGCTGCTCCTGCATGAAGATGGCAGGAGGGAGGTGGTCTACGAGAGGGAGGGCGAGGAGCCTGTGATAATAACGCTGAGTGATGAGCTTGCCAGAAAGATTGCACTGATTCTTGCGGGCGCCTACTTCACCCCGGCACCCCTGGAGGCGATTGGCTCGGTTATCTCGGGAAGGGTGCGCTTAGAGTGGGTGCGCACGGGCAGGGCTGCCGGAAGGACGCTGGGCGAGCTGGATGTGAGAAACCGCACAGGGGCGAGCGTGATCGCTGTTGCCAGAGGAGACAGGGTGATCCCGAACCCGGGGGCTGATTTCAGGCTTGAGCAGGGGGACGTGCTCATCGCAGCAGGCAGGGAGGAGGAGCTGAGAAGGCTCAGGGAGCTCGTTGAGTGAGATGCTGCGTGACCTGGCGGTAGTGCTGCTGCTGTCACTCGCCTCAGGAGCGGTGCTGCGCTACCTGAGGCTGCCGCCCAGCCTGGGGTACATCATCGCCGGCATACTCGCGGGTCCCTACGCCATGGAGATGGTGGAGGACTTAGACGCAGTTTCGGAGTTTGCAGACATCGGGCTGATTCTGCTGATGTTCACCTTGGGGCTGGAGTTCAACCTGCGCAGGCTGCGCAGCGCAGGGGTGCTGGCGATTGCAGCGTCTCTCTCGGGTACGCTGCTCCTGCTGGGAACCGGCTACGCCGCAGGAATGGCAATGGGACTTGAAAGCATGGATGCGGTGTTCCTGGGTGCTGCCCTCTCCATAGGCAGCACGGCAATTGTGCTGAGGATGCTGAGAGACCTGGCAATGCTGCACACCAGGCAGGCGGAGATGATGATAGCCATACTGGTGGTGGAGGATATCAGCGCGGTGGTGCTGCTGACGCTGCTGTCGGGTATATCCATGCTCACACCCTCCATCGGAGCCCTGGCAGAGGTGGTGCTCAGGATAGCCGGCTTCTTCACCCTCGTGTACCTGCTGGGCGTCAAGGCGGTGCCGGTGCTGATGCGCAGGCTGAATGCCCTGGGGGGAGAGGAGATGCTGTTCGTGGCGTCGCTGGCGATGTGCTTCTCCTTAGCCTTCTTCGCCCAGAAGCTCGGACTGTCGCTGGCGCTCGGCGCCTTCGTGATGGGTGCGGTGATAGCGGAGAGCAGGCTCTCGGAGCAGGTGCTCAGAAACATCGCCCCGGTGAGAGACCTGTTTGTCATGCTCTTCTTCGTGAGCATAGGGATGCTGATTGACCTGAGGGCGGCGATTGGCTTCCTGCCGCAGGCGCTGGCGCTTCTGCTGATGCTGGCAGGACTGAAGCTGCTCACCAGAGGCGGACTGTGCTTCCTCGGTGGAATGCGGGGAAAGGAGGCTGTCGCGGTAGGGCTGGGGCTGCTGCCCATGGGCGAGTTCTCGCTGGCAATGGTGAAGCTGGGCTATGACCAGGGCGTGGTGTCCCAGAAGCTCTACCCGCTGCTGGGCGCACTGGTGGTGCTGAGCGTTTTCTCCACACCGCTGCTGCTGAAGCGCTCAGACAGCCTGGCTGGTGTGCTGGCAAAGCTGGCTCCGGCTTCGCTGAAGGAGGCAGCCGCATACATGAGCTCGCTGTTCTCTGAGCCAGGGGGCACACGGGAGCGCGGGGAGGTAAGGAGAAAGATGCTGTACCTGGTGGTGTGCTCGGGTGCGCTTTTCGGTGCCCTCAGGCTCGCAACGGCGCTGAGCCGGGGTATGGAGCCGGAGCTGAGGGCGGCGGTTGCGCTGCTTTTTGCGGCGCCGGTGCTCTGGCTGATGCTCAGCCAGCTTTCGGGCGTGGCAGAGCTGCTTACGGAGGCGGCGGGCAGGAGATTCCTGCCGGGAGAGAGGGAGGCGGCAAGGGAGGCGCTGAGGAGGATGCTCCTCCTGACCCTGCTCGCCTTCCTGAGCCTGTTCATGATGCCAACGCTGGCTGGCTACTTCCCGGAGCTTTCGGATGCCGTGCCTGTGCTGGTGCTTCTGCTACTGCTCCTGCTCAGCATGCTGTACTGGCAGACCCTCATCAGCCTGCACGAGAGGATATACAGGCTGTTGCAGAGCCTCAGGGGTGGAGAGAAGCCCGCAAGCCTGCTGGCAGAGCTGGCGGCAGGGGGAAGCATAGGTGAGGTGGTGGTGGAGGAGGGAAGCGATGCCTGTGGCAGGAGCATTGCAGAGCTCAGGATAAGGGAGCTCACCGGCGCAACGGTGCTGGCGGTGGTGAGGGGCGAGAGAACCATCACAAACCCGAGCCCCGAGGAGAGGCTCATGGCAGGTGATGTGCTGCTGGTGTTCGGCTCGGCAGAGGCGAGGAGGAGACTCGGAAGGCTGGTGAGCAGGCAGAGGGGGTAAAGGTTTTTAGATGGCGAGGACAATAATCCATGCGATGCGGGTGGAGTTCGCGGGCAGGGACCTGGTGTCAATGCGGGAGCTCTCACGTCAGGAGATTGAGCACATACTCAACACCGCCGAGCGCACCGAGTTCTCAGGGGATGTGCTGAAGGGCAGGCTGATGTGCTCGCTGTTCTTTGAGCCCAGCACCAGGACCAGGCTGAGCTTTGAGACTGCAATGAAGAGGCTTGGAGGAGAGGTGGTGGGGTTTGCAAAGCCGGGAGCGGCGTCCCTGAGCAAGGGTGAGAACCTCACCGACACCATAAAGACAGTCTCCTGCTATTCTGATGTAATAGTGCTCAGACACCCCCGCGAGGGCGCAGCAAGGCTTGCAGCGGAGGTGAGCGATGTCCCGGTTATAAACGCCGGCGACGGCTCAAATCAGCACCCCACGCAGGCGCTGACAGACCTCTACACCATACGCAGGGAGCACGGCAGGCTGAAGGTGAGGGTTGCCATGGTGGGGGACCTGAAGTACGCCAGAACCGTGCGCTCCTTAGGGCAGGGGCTGGCAAAGTTCGGCGCAAGGCTTCTGCTGAGCTCACCCCCGGGGCTTGAGATGTCCGAAGAGCTGTGCGCGGAGCTGGAGAGCATGGGCGCCAGGCTGGAGGTGTGCACCAGCATTGAGGAGGCTGTGGAGAGGGCGGATGTGCTGTACGTTACCAGAATCCAGAAGGAGCGCTTCCCGGACCCCGAGGAGTACAGGAAGGTGCAGGGGGCGTACAGGATAACTCCAGAGCTGCTTGAAATCGCCAGCTCCAGAATGATCGTGCTGCACCCCCTGCCGAGGGTTGATGAGATATCGCCGGAGGTTGACCACACCGACAGGGCGAGGTACTTCCATCAGGTGCGAAACAGCATCCCCGTGAGGATGGCGGTTCTCAGCTTGCTGCTCGGGGTGGTGTAGAATGGAGCGGGATATAAGGGTGAGGAAGATTAAGGATGGCACGGTGATAGACCACATAACCGCAGGTCAGGCGCTGAACGTGCTGCGAATACTCAACCTGCCCTCCAGCTCGGGCGCCACGGTAACGGTGGCGATGAACGTGCCCTCACGGAAGGCGGGCGTGAAGGACATAGTGAAGGTGGAGGGGCGAGAGTTGAGAAGCGAGGAGGTGGACAGGATAGCGCTGCTCGCCCCGGAGGCTACGATAAACATAGTGCGAAACTACCGGGTGGTGGAGAAGAAGAAGGTTGCCATACCCCAGATGGTGGAGGGGGTGCTGGGATGCGCCAACCCCAACTGCATAACCCACTTTGAGCCCGTGAAGCCACGCTTCACCGTGGAGAGCAGAAAGCCCATAAGGCTGAGATGCCACTACTGCGAGCGAATCATGTGCGAGGCTGAGATTGCCAAGCAGTTTTAGCCATGAAGGGCGAGGAAGCCAGAAGGGTGCTGAGGGAGATAAACAGGAAGTTCGTGGAGAGGTACGAGAGGATAGACCCCAGCGATGAGTTCTTCATCTACACCGCACGCAGGCTGAGGCAGAGCATCAGGGTGAACACCCTGAAGGCAGAGCTTGAGCTGGCGGTGGAGAACCTGAGCAGAAGGTTTGAGCTTGAGCAGGTGCCCTGGTGCAGGGAGGGCTTCTGGGTGAGCGGTGGCAGGGTGAGCACCACCGCAGAGCATGCCCTGGGCGTGGTGTTCATCCAGGAGGCGGCGTCAATGCTGCCTGTGGTGGCTCTTGAGGTTGAGCCGGAGATGAAGGTGCTGGACATGGCTGCCTCGCCAGGGGGCAAGAGCACGCAGATTGCCCAGTACATGGAGAATCGCGGGTGCTTGGTGGCGAATGAGCCGAGGGTTAAGAGGCTCTCGGTGCTTGCGGCAAACCTGCAGAGGTGCGGGGTGCTAATAGCCAGGGTTACCAGGATGGATGGCAGGAGGTTCTCGGAGTTCCCGGAGCGCTTTGACAGGGTGCTGCTTGATGCGCCGTGCAGCAACGCGGGCATGGTGAGGAAGAGCTACAGGTACCTGCAGGTGTGGGGGAGGAGACGGGCTAAGAAGCTGTCCAGGCTGCAGAAGGAGCTGATTCTCGCAGCATACCGGGCTCTTAAGCCGGGAGGCGTGCTGGTGTACTCCACCTGCACCCTTGACCCCATAGAGAATGAGGAGGTGGTGGACCACCTGCTCAGGTGCACGGAGGCTGAGGTGGAGGGGATTGAGCTGCCGCTGAGGAGGCATGAGCCCTTTACGGAGTTTGAGGGAAAAAGCTACTCCAGTGAGGTGAGGAAGTGTCTGAGAATACACCCCCAGGACAACGACACCGAGGGGTTCTTTGTGGCGAGGCTGAGGAAGCCGTAGTGCTTGAGATGCTTGAGAGGCAGTTCGGAGTGAGCAGCCTGAAGCTCAGGCTCAAACAGGGCGGCGGTGGCAGGTGGTACGTGCGCGTGGAGTGCGAGCAGGAGCTTGAGGCGGCTCATCCAGGGCTGTACTTCGGAACCCTGGAGAGGGATGGCTTCAGGCTGTCGGTGGAGGGGAGCCACATAGTGGGAAGGCTCGCCTCAAAGGGCGTGGTGGAGCTTGAGAGGGAGCAGGCACTGCGCTGGATGATGGGTGAGGATGTTGAGGCTGAGGCGCCGGAGGGGTACGTGATACTCAGGTATGCGGGCTACTTCCTGGGCTGCGGAAGAGCCAAGGGAGGGGTGGTGAGGAACTTCCTGTCAGCGAATCGCAGGCTTCCGCCTGAGGCTGCCAAGGCTCTGCCCTGAGGTCACGGTGGTGCGCAGGTTGAGCAGGGGCTCGGTGGAGGTGCAGCGGGCGGTTACCAGGGCGCTGTCGGGTAGCTCTGAAAACCTGCCGGCAATGCCGCCGAGCACAGCCTCAACCACCTCCACGGGAGAGGCGGGGGAGGCGCACACTCCATGCAGAACCTCTGCCTCCTCGCCTGAGGTGAGGCTGGAGTGGGCTCTCGCTCCAACAGAGGACTCCAGCACCTCTATCAGCTCCTCTATCCTCACGCCCTCCACGCCCTCGCTCTCAACCTCGGCACGAACCGTTACCTGCTGTATGCACCCCTGCCCGCCCCTGCGCGTGGCTATTATGCCCCTGAGCTCGGCGCCTATGCGTGTCCTCACGCCTCCGCCACGCTCCGCACGGGCGCTGGCGAAGAGCCGAACGAAGTCCTGAACCTGCCTGCCTGCCGGAGACCTGCGGGGCAGCATCAGCGTGCTCTCCATGCTGACCTCGCTCATGCTGGCGTAGCCGTGCCTCTCCAGCACCCTGAGCACAATCTTGCCGCAGAGCTCCTCCAGGCTGTGGGCAGGCTTTGAGGAAACCTCCTCTATGACCTCGTTTATCGCCTCAAGGTTCCTGGACATGTGGGTGCCCTTCTGAAAGCTGGGCAGGTCAACGTAGCACTCAAAGGTGGCGGAGAGTATGACCTCCCTTCCTGCACCGCTCCTGATGCGCAGGAGCTTGCGCACGTTGCTGACACCAGCCCTGGAGATGGGCATTCTTATCTCGGGCGCCCTGACCTGAACGTCCGGCAGCATGTTACCACTTACTTTTATCTTGTCAGCTCTCGGGGATTGCACGCAGGTGCAAGGTTAACAATATAAAAGGCGGGGAGCATGCTGCAGGACGCGAGAAGGCTGTTTCTTAGTGCGGTGTTTGTAGTTTCTGTGATGTACGTCACCGGGGGCTTCGCAATCGCCGGCTACAGCTTCAGCGATGTGTTCGGGGTGAGTGAGGGGTTCTTCAGAATCTACCTGCCGGAGATTGAGCTGCTGCTCCTGCTGTCGGTTTTCTTGGGGATGAGCTTTGGCAGGCTCTTCTGCGGCTGGCTGTGCCCGCTGAGCGCCATCTTCGGCTTTGTTGAGCCGCTGGGAAAGAAGCGCAGGTGGCACGGAAAAGTGTGGTTCAGGCTGAAGTATGCAAGCCTGGCTGCGGGGCTGGCACTGCTCTACTATGCCATGACCGCAGGCGTGCCGGTGCCGGTGGAGCTGGCAGCCTACGCCGGTATGGGGCTGCTGGGTGCGCTGGTGGTGCTGGAGGTCGCCTACCCCAGGCTCTTCTGCACCTCACTCTGCCCCGTCGGAGGGTTCTTCAGCGCGGTGGCAAAGCTGGCGGTGTTCAGGCTGCACGTGGATGATGAATGCACCGCCTGCGGCAGGTGCAGCAGGGTGTGCGAGATGAATGTGGATATATGCGGCAGGAAGAGGCTCAATGAGTGCTCCTTCTGTCTCGCGTGCATTGAGGAGTGCCCGTACAGGAGCATCAGCGTCAGGTGCTCCGCTTAGACCACCACAGGTGGAAGATGAGCGCAAGCAGGGTTATGCCGGAGGCGAAGTACATGGTGGCGGTGTAGCCGAGGGCGTGGGAGATGGCGCCTCCGAGCAGGGGACCGAGAACCATGGAGATGCTGGTGAAGGAGCCGAGGAGACCCACACTGGTGGCGGCTTCGGTGTTGTTCTCCAGCAGGTACCTGAGGGAGCCCACGTAGAGCATTGAGTAGGAGAGCGCCAGGAAGAGCTGAACCGGGAGGATGCCGAGGTAGCTGTCCAGAAGGGCGTAGCTGAGGAAGACCAGCATGCTGAGCACCAGCCCGAGACGCAGGTGGAGCAGGGGCTTGCCGGTGTTGAGGTGGCGCATTATTATGAACTGGGAGAAGGTGTTGGCGAAGTATATCACGCCTATCCAGAGCTTGCTGGCTCCCAGGGCTGCCAAGTAGAGGGGGAAGATGAGCCAGACCGCAAAGGCGCCGGTGTGCCTGAGCAGGCTGGGAAGGTAAATGTGGAGGTTGCGCTTCATGAGATGCACCGGAAACAGGGGGGTGCGGACCCTGAGGAATTCAAGCTCTGCCATGCGGAGGGAGAGCGCAAGGGCGGGGAGCATGAGCAGGAAGCACACCAGAAACACCAGCCAGTACGCTTCAAGCTCGCCAAGGCTCTCGCCCCCGGTGGCGAAGATGCCCGCGAGAAGGCTTCCCGCCGCCCAGCCGAGGGAGCCGAAGGATGCCAGCGTACCCAAGGGTTCGCCGGTTTCGCGGCTCCTGGCAAGCAGAGGGGGTGTGAGCGCACCCATGCCAAGACCGGCAAGGGCTCTGACGCCAACGAGGGCGGCGCTGCTCTGGGCGGGTATGTGGAGCAGGTAGGCAACTGCAGACACCGCAACTCCCGCAATTACAAATACACGCCTCCCGGTGAAGTCGGAGGCTCTGCCAACTAAGTAGGAGGAGAGGAGCACTGCCAGACCGTAGGCGGTGCCTATTATGCCTATCTCAAATCTCCCAGCCCCGAGAGCGCTGGCATAGTTGGGTATGAAGATGGTGCTCATCATCGCAGCCGCATAGCTCAGAAACAGAATACCTCTGGCATGCATCGTGCACAGGTAGCAGCAGGGGAGAGATAAACCCTTCGCTGCAGAAAAAGAGTGGAGAGGAGGAGGCAGTAGGAGTGTCACCCCTCCCCTGCTGACCTCACGGGTTCCGCTATACTGCTTGACCGCACCCGCAATAAAGGTTTTCTTTCGCATGCTGAAACAATATCCGCAAGTTGTATTGTGTTGTTAAAACCCGCCCACTGAGTGGGGTGATGCCACTGAGATACTATCGCTGCGGTCTCAGACATGCAAGGACATACCTCCCGGAAGCCTTTGTCTGCTGCTTTAATACAAATATTGACCTGATAAAGCACCCCGCCCCGGGTGAGCTTGATTCTCTTGAGTTGGAGCTCAGAGATGAGCTTGAGAGGTGCGCGCGCACGGGGAAGCAGATGGAGGTGCCGGTGGACAGGGAGACGCTTGAAGCGCTGATGCGGGAGCTGGGCTGGGATGAGGTGGCGCCGGGCGGGCAGGCGGGGCAGATGGCGCTCACCGCCGCCAGGCTGGGTGTGAGGTGCTATCTTCATTCTGAGCCGGGCAGAAGGCTGGGGGAGCTGTTCGGGGGCCTGGAGGTGCTGGTGGGTGAGAGCAGGGGCTTCGTGCGGGTGGATGAGGCTGAGGCTGAGGGCGAGCTGCCGGTGCACTACGTGATAGAGCTCAGAGCTGGAGATGTGCACTTTGGGGTGCGCGTACCCGAGAACACGCGCTTCATCGCCTCCCACGACACTGCAGCGTTTGAGCTGAGGATTAACCCGCACTACATGGAGCATGTGTCGGCGGTGATGGAGAGGGTGGAGAAGGCGTGTGTGTCCGGGTTTCATCTGGTTGACGGGGAGCATGCTTCAAGGGTGCGGGTGGCTGCGAGGCTGATGGAGGAGTGGAGGGAGGAGAATCCCAGGCTATTCATCCACACCGAGCTGGGAGAGTTCTGCAGCAGGAGAACGCTGGAGATGTTCAGGAGGTATGTGCTGCCCTCAGTGGATTCGGCGGGCTTGAATGAGGTTGAGCTGAGGCAGCTCACGGGGGAGCAGAGGCTTGAGGAGGCTCTCCTGAGCGTGAGCCAGGAGGTGGAGCGGCTGGTTTTTCACACCTCCAGGTATGCGCTGGGTGTGGCGTCGCCTCATGACCATCCCAGGCAGTTCAGGGCGGCGCTGCAGTTCGGCACGCTGCTGGCTGCCTACAGGGCGGTGCACGGCACGCCTCCTGCCATGGAGGAGCTGGAGCGCTTTGAGCCGCCGAAGCCGGATGCGGGCGCGCTGCAGGTTTACAGGAGGCTGCGCAGAGCACTGGGGGAGAGGCTGTGCTTTGTTCCCGCGCTTACGGCGCTGCACCCGAAGCACACGGTGGGTCTGGGCGATACCTTTGCAGCAGGCTTCGTGCTGGTGGTGTAGTTTTTGCCGCAAGCTTGACATGCCCGCAGCGCATAGCAGGTGGTGAGGGGTGAATGCTGTGAGGAGAAGGATAGGCTTCAGGGAGGCGCTGAGCATTGGCATAGGGGGAATGGTGGGGGGCGGGATATTTGCGGTGCTCGGGCTGAGTGTGCAGCTCTCGGGGGGTGCCGCGCCGGTGGCTTTTATGATAGCCGGCACGGTGGCGCTGGCTACAGCCTACTCTTATGCCAGGCTCTCGGTCAGGTTCCCGAGCAGAGGCGGTACCATAGAGTTCTTAGTGCGCGGGTTTGGGACAGGCGTGCTCTCCGGCACGCTCAACCTGCTGCTGCTGGCGAGCTATGTGGTGATGGTGGCGCTCTACGCCTACGCTTTCGGAAGCTATGGCGCAAGCCTGCTCGGCTCCGCATCCCAGGCTGCCAGACACCTGCTGGCTGCCGCTGTTGTGGCTGTATTCACGGCTGTGAATGCCTTGGGGGCGCTGGTAAGCGGGAGAACCGAGGATGCCTTAGTCGCGGTGAAGATGCTTATACTGCTGCTGGTGACTGCCGCCAGTCTAAGCTATGTGGATGCGGCGCGCCTGTCTCCAGCCACCTGGGCAGACCCCGTGAGCGTTGTGGCGGGTGGAATGGTGATATTCTTAGCTTACGAGGGGTTTGAGCTCATAGCCAACACGGCAGGGGAGGTGGAGAGCCCGTCGGTGCTGCCGCGGGCGTACTATGCATCCGTGCTTATAGTTGTGGCAGTCTACGTGATGGTGGCGGCTGTTACCGTGGGCACGCTGCCCTTTGAGAAGATTGTGCTGGCAAGGGACTACGCGCTGGCGGCGGCTGCAGAGCCGGCGCTGGGTAGAGCGGGGTTCCTGCTCGTGACGCTTGCAGCTCTGCTGTCCACGAGTTCGGCGATAAATGCAACCCTCTACGGTACGGCAAGAGCCAGCTACGTGGTGGCGAAGTACGGGCAGCTCCCGGAGGCTGTGGAGAAGCCGGTGTGGGGGCAGGCGTACGAGGGGCTGCTGGTGATAAGCCTGCTCTCAATAGCACTGGCGAGCACGGCAAGCCTTGAGTCCATATCCATAGCCGGGAGCGGCGGTTTCCTGCTGGTTTTTACCTTCGTGAATCTCGCAGCACTGAGGCTGAGGAGCTGCCTGAAGATAAATCCGCTGGTGCCGGCGGCTGGCGCGGTGATGTCATCCGCCGCCTTGGTGCTGCTGGTTTACAGGATGGCAGCCGAGGAGCCGGTGAGCTTGGGGGTTTTTGCAGGCATGCTCGCGGGAGCCCTCGCCGGCGAGCTCGCATACAGGCGGCTGAAGGGCAGGAGGCTGGGGGAGTACGTGGATGCATGCCTGTGCAGAAGGGAGGAGTGCGTGAGGGGCTGGGAGGGCTGGCTGCACAGGGCTGCCGGGAGTGTCAGGAGGCTGTACGCGGATGCGGAGGTGTACCTGGTGGGGAGCGTGGCGAGGGGCGAGCTCTCCAGAGCCGGTGATGTGGACCTGCTGGTGATTACCGAGCATCCGCCGTCCGCAGAAGAGAGGAGCAGGGTGCTGGAAATAATCAAGCGCCAGGCACGCCTCAAACCAGAGCACGGGATTCACCTGCACTTCGCACCGAGTGTTGAGAGGGAGAAGGCACTGAAACGGGCAGGACGGTTCGTGAGGGTTGGATGATTCTGGATTGTCAAGAGCAGAGCAATCAGCGCAGAACAGGAGTGGCTTCAGGCTCACACATAAGATGCCTCCCATTATTCTTGCGGTACGTTAGGCAGGCTTCTGTTAGACATGCATCTAACCGAGGAGAGTGAACGCGGGTATGTGCTCAAGCCTGAGGCTGAGCTGGCACGCGTACTCTCTGACCCCACCAGACTGAAAATCCTTGAGCTCCTTGAAAGGCAGGGCGAGGCAAACACCACACAGCTCGCTGAAGCGCTTGGCGTTTCAAAAGCCACGGTGAGCCACCACATGAAGCTCCTGCAGAGGGCGGGAATTGTCAGGATTGCGAGGCTTGAGGGCGGCAGCGGCATCCCGAGAAAGTATTACGCCCTGAAGGTTGGCATGATAGAGAAGCGCAGCACGGAGGAGCACGCAGACCTAGAAAAGCTCATAGGAGGAAGCAGGCTGAGGCGCACCTTAGGCGATGAGGTCAGCCTGCAATTTCTTCGCCTCTACACCAGTGCGCTGCTGCATGCCGGCATAGATGCTGACAGCCTGCTCTACGACACCGGCTACTGGCTCGGCAGCCGGGTTATGGCTGAGAAAGTAGAGGGTCAGAGCTTTGAGGAGGTTCTCCACTCCATGGCAGAGCTCTGGAAGAGGCTGAAGCTCGGCGTGGTAACGGTGGAGGTCACAGCAGAGGGGGCGAAGCTCAGGGTAAAGGAGTGCTACCAGTGCATGCACATGCCCGCCGTTGGAAAGCCCCTCTGCAGCACGGACGGCGGGATTATCGCCGGGGTGCTGGAGAAAAAGCTGAGCAGACGGTACAGCGTCAGGGAAACTAAGTGCTGGGGAACTGGAGAGGAGATGTGCGAGTTTGAAATCAGAGAAATAAAAGAAGATGGTTAGATTCTGGAGTTCAGCTCCTTCAGCAGCTTCTCAAGGTCAAGCCCCCGCTCTTCTGCAACCTCCCGCAGGGTTCGCTTCATTGTGGCGAAGTCGCACTCGCAGATGTTGTTCTCCAGCAGATAGTCTATGGCTCTCGGGTAGTTTCTGAATACCTCCTCCACTCTGGTCTCGGGGGTTATCATCTCGCCACGAGCACGCTCCTTGAGCAGCGCTCAACCACCTCTCTGCCAACGCTGCCCATCACCAAGCTCTTGCGCTCGGAATGGGGACCCACCACCACTATATCGGCGTCCACCTCTTCGGCGGTCTTTATTATCTCCTCGGCGGGATGCCCGAGCTTCACTATCTGCTCCACCTCCAGGTTGTAGTCTGCAAGGGCAGCACTGGCTGACTGCAGCACCTTTTTGCCGGTCTCTGAGAGCAGGTCCGGCAGGTCCTTACCCTCCCTCTTCAGGGTTTCAAGAACCTCCCTGAACTCCGTCTCGCCTATGAGGTCCCTGAAGTGGGCATCCCCGATGTGAGAGACGTACACAAGAGACAGCTTAGCACCAAGCCTGCTGGCAAGCTCGGCTCCAACCTTGAGAGCCTTCATGGAATCATCACTACCGTCAAACGCCACAAGTATGCTTTTCACGCCTCAAACACCTCCTAAAATATTTAAAAGGGGGACGCAGGGGCTCAGAGCCCGCGTCTCACTCTGTCAGAGTCCACCGTAGCTCAGACCGTAGCCGCCGCCGTAGCCACCGCCGTAGCCGCCACCGTAGCCACCGCCGTAGCCGCCACCGTAGCCACCGCCGTAACCGCCGCCGTAGCCAGCGCCCGCGCCGCCTACCGCGCCGCCAAGGGTAACCTGCTCACCCTTGGAGAAGCTGTATCCGACGATGAAGCTCAGCGCCATCGCCACAACA
>Ga0256839_1001059_pt1 | contig 34298 bp, 25 predicted proteins | sample 354166metaG_FD_185968 | JGI IMG/M metagenome (GOLD analysis project Ga0256839, IMG submission 185968) | Hydrothermal vent microbial communities from Mid Atlantic Ridge, Atlantic Ocean - 354-166 | ecosystem: Environmental > Aquatic > Marine > Hydrothermal vents | place: Atlantic Ocean: Mid...
GGCGCAGATGGTGTAGCCATTTCAAACAGTGCTATGCAAGCGATAGGTTGTGTTGCGGCAAGAATGTGTAACACAAACAACTGTCCGACGGGGATCGCCACTCAAAAAGAAGACTTACGCCAACGATTAGATATTGAGAAATCATCAAAACAGCTACATAACTTTTTTAATGCCTCTGTAGAACTCATGCAAGTTATGGCACGAGCCTGTGGGCACAATAATTTTAGCCAGTTTACTCAAGCAGACTTAGCAACATGGCATCGTGAAATGGCATTACTCTCAGGGGTTAAATATTCTGGTGTAACCCAGTTGTAACACGTTTGATATTTTTCTTCTTTTATGCTGTTGGTCTCGTTGTCGTTCGCTTCGAACAGTGAGCACTTACAAGAAAATAAAAAAGCCCCTCGAAAAACACGACGGGCTTTTTTTTATTTGGCGGAGAAGGAGGGATTCGAACCCTCGGTACGGGGTTACCGTACATACGCTTTCCAAGCGCACTCCTTCGGCCACTCGGACACTTCTCCGTATTTTACATAAGCAAATATAATTGAGCTGCAAAGGAAGCGGAAGTTTAAGCTGTTTTATGGCTACTGACAATCTAAATCTAATATCCTAAACCCAGATAGGAACAAGAATAGATCGCCAACCTTTGATTTCAAAGCCCATTCAAAATACCGATTGCACTAAAAGGGTAATAAAATTTTCGATATACCAACTGTTTTAGGTTGGTTTAATTACACACATTAATTTGAGAGTTTTCATACTGCTCATTGAGCTAACCATCTTATAATCCTCAAGTAACTTACGATAAGCATAGCTTGCATATTGCGAGCCTCTATCACTGTGGTGCAACAAGTCTTCTGGTGGTTTACGCAAAGCATAGGCGTGTTTAATCAACGCCGTTGTCATGAGCTTACTCATTGCCCAGCCAACAATCTTGCGAGAATATAAGTCCATCACAATGGCAAGATAGACCCAGCCTTGACGTGTTTTAAGGGTGGTAATATCGGTGCTCCATATCGTGTTTTCCTTTTCTGGATTAAATTTTTGATCCAATATGTTTTCAGAAATACCATAGTTGTGGTTGCTGTTAGTGGTCGATTTATAGCTCAACCGCTGTTTACACACAAGATTGAGTTTTCTCATAATCGTTCTTGTGCGTGTCTCACCAATACAAAATCCCGGTTTATTTAAGGCCTTGCGATAACCGATGCCACTGCGTGTTTGATTAAACAGACGCTTTGCTTCTCGGTAGAGCAACAGCTCTTCCTCGGTAATTAGTTTGGCAGGCTTACGTCGCCACTGGTAATAAGCACCAGGTGTAACGCGTAAGACCTCGCATAAATCGACAATGGGGGTAGTGTTCCGCCCACTTTGAGAATGGCTCTGAATTTCACTTCATTTCCTTCGCAAAGTAGGCGCTCGCCTTTTTTAAGATTTCTTTCTCTATCTTAAGTTTTTTGACTTCTTTACGAAGTCGAAGCAACTTTTCTCTTTCTTCCCCTGTGAGTCGAACACCTGATGTTTCATCAGCGATTCGTTTCTTCCAGTTGTAGATCTGATTCGGTTGAACGCTTACGGCTGATGCGGCATTAATTACGCTGTAGCCTTGCTCTGTCACAAGCGCTACGGTTTCTTCAAGATTTTTTTCGTTTTGTTGATGTCATATTTACCTCGATACGTGATTTAAGTATCTCTTATCAGTGTGTGTAAATTTATCAACCTAGAACAAACACCAGAAGGTACTCACTGTACACACAGGTGTTGTTTAAAGACTTGCTTGCTCGAGAAACCTCCAAGAAAATTTATTTGTTATTTCCTTGTAGTAAGTCTTGAAAATCACTCAGTTTCCTCCAATCCCCATCAAATGCTATTTGAGCCTGTTCGGGCCAGCTTTTAGGGTCATGCATTCGAAACTGAGGGCCGGCACTTTCTAAAATTTTAATTAATAATTCAAACTTAGCATCTTTTAGTTTTTCAAAACTAGTGAGGCCATTTTGTTGTAGCAACGCTTCGATACTCGGCCCTATACCTTCAATTTTTTTTAGATCATCACCTTGAGTGATATTGGTTACCTTCCCAAAAGGTGAATTAGCAGGAGCATGTTTTGTGGTTAATGAAATAACAGGGTTTTCTTGCCCTGAGTGATCTTCTTCATCAATAAATTCTTGGTAAATTTTTAACTCTTCCCACTGTCCTTTTTCGGCCATTCCAGCTTGATGCGGCCATGATTCAGTTTCATGTGCAGAAAATCGTTTGTCGGCATTGGTTAAATAGCTTTTAAGTGTATCTCGGTCTGTTTTTCGTAAGGTTTTAAAGGTGTAAATCCCTTGTTTATTGAGTATTTCTTCGATGCGAGGACCAATACCTTCAATCTTCTTTAAGTCATCTTTGTTCGAGCTGAGTGAGTTTTCTTTTTTCGAACTCGAGTGATGAGCCTCTAGACTTCTTCGTGTGAAATCTTGATATTCTGTCAATTTTTTCCAATCACCTTTTGCAGCGAGGCTGGCTTGATGAGGCCAAGTATCAACAACTTTAGAGTCAATATTAAGTAGTGAAGATAGACTATGGTTTTCTTTATTAGCATCACGTAAATCAGTAAATGAACTTATTCCATTTTGTTTTAATTGCTCTTGTAGCTTAGAAGTTATTCCATCAATTTTTGTCAAGTCGTCAGTCCGGGGTGTTGCGTAGCTTGAACGACTTGGTGATGGTGCTGTTACCGCTCGGGGCTTACTGGTGGTATTACCAATGATGGGCTCTGATGTGTCATTGTTTCGTAAACGGGAAGAAGGTGAATGAGTTTCAACGGCGGTAGAGGTATCATTATTCTGAGCACCGTTAATATAGCTGCTATTCCTAGACCTATAGCTTCGAATTAGCCAGCATAATATGCAACCTAATAAAAAACTCCCAGCAAGCATTACCAGTATTTCTAAGGTTGCATCTTGTTGGTTGTAGGATTGTGTGACAGCTTTTTCAAACATGTTATTTTCCTTGATGTTTCATTTGAGCTCATTGTTTTATTCCGTACAATGGTCTTTTAGTTATCGTGTTGCATTACAAATTTATAGGGGTAATTTCGATACGACGATTATTTGGTTTTTCTGCTTTGGTGTTTTGCACAGATAAAGGTTCAGCAGATCCTCGTGAGGCGACATCAATTTGTTGATAAGGCGCACCTCTTTGGATTAGTATTTCGCGTAATGACATAACAAGGTTAATACCATCTGCTAGATTTTTTTGTGCTGAGCTAAATGCATCACTGTGGCCTATAAGACTAATTGTATTTTGTTCATTATCTTTTAACCATTTTATGATCTCTGCTAAATAGTCATTCGTTTCTTTGTTGAGCTTATTCGAGCTAATGAAATGGGTTTTATTGGGTACAACGAAACGTGCGTTTTTAAAGCGTTTGCTGGCGTTATCATTAGTTAGTTCAAAAATGAGTTGTTTGGATGTAAGGGTGTTTTCTGAATCTTTTGTGATAACAATTGGCGGCTGGCTAAAGGCACCTTCTTCATTTACAAAGGGATTGCTTCCCTTTTTTATTTCGATTAATGTGGCGATACCATCATTATCATCGTCAGAATCTACCGGGTCTATTTTTCCATCTTTATCGGTATCCGGCAAATGACTAACCGTGCCACCTGCAACTTCTTTGGCATCATCTAAGCTATCACCGTCAGTATCAGTGGATAAAGGATTTGTACCGATTTCCGACTCAAAGCGTGTATCCAAATTATCATTATCATCATCTGGGTCAAGTATATTAATGATGCCATCATTATCCGTATCTAATGGTTTGTCAGGATTATGACCTAACTCTTCGTTATCATTAATACCATCATCATCCGAGTCAACATTATTTGGGTCGCTATTAATTTTTTCCTCAAACAAGTCACTTAAGCCATCGCCATCTTTGTCGAGGTTTTCTTCTGCGTCGAGCGCATCAATAATACCACTTTCGTCAGTATCAAGTGGCTCTCCATATAGTTTTTCAACCTCTTCTAAATCACTAATACCATCGCTATCGCTATCAGCAAGCAGGGGGTTAATTCCAAGTATGAGCTCAGCTTCGGTTTTAATTCCGTCAGCATCATCATCCTTGTCTAAGGCATTAATAATGCCATCATTATCCGTGTCGAGTGGCTTGAGTGCATTTCCACCTAACTCTTTCAAATCATCAAGCCCATCATTATCAGTATCAACTAACAGTGGGCTAGTACCTATTTTAACCTCTACTTGGGTAGTGATGCCGTCATTATCATCATCATTATCAAGTGCATCAATGATACCATCGTTATCTGTATCGAGTGGATGTTTGATATCTCCACCAATTTCGAGTTTGTCAGAAAACCCATCATTATCACTATCTTTATTATTTATTTCAGTGTTCAGGAGTAATTCATCTGCGTCACTAATCCCATCACCATCGGTATCATTATTTATGTTTTTTGTGTCGAGTGCGGTAGCTGGCAGCGTTAAGGGGGAAGTAGCTGCTTGTTTATTGCTTATCGGAGTAGCAGTAGTAATGCTTAACTTAGTTTCACACGTGTTTTTTATACGACAGCTGTAATACCACCAGCTACCAATAAACCATAAGGTTGTAGCAATTAGGGCTAGCAATATAGAGAGTATATGGGTACTTTTCTTCATGAAAGCCAATTAATCCTGTTGTTTTAAAGTAGCAGTAATGCTTTTCACTTTTTAAAACTAGAGTGTATAACAAATTCTTATTTAACACCTAGAGAGCCGTATTAATTGGTGTAAATTTAAGCAATATTGAGGTAATAGACAGTTTAGTGATCAAATGTTTTTTAAAATAGATTGGAAATAAAGTTTTACATGGTGTATTTGTGCGAGCAACCGAGGATTATTTAGGTGTCCGAGGAATCATAGGCTTGTGCTATAGTCTTGTTTTTATTTGGGGGTTAGGGTAGGTAATACTGAGTTAGTGGCAATTTTTCAACGAAGTGTCACGAATGCTTGATATTTGAAAGCTGACTAATCCAATAGCTTAACCCAATGGTGAGTAGAACCGATAATGCAAAGGCATAAAGACCATAGTGAACTTCAACTTTTGCTAGCGCCCCAAGTTTTACAGAGACAAGTAATAATGCAACCACAAATACATCTAACATCGACCACTTGCCGATTATCTCTATAACGTGTAAAACGTTGTCGAGAAAGGATCCTTTAGGATAACTCAAATTTAAGATGAGTAATAAGCTGGTAATTTTTAAAAGAGGCACACAAAGACTAAAAAAACCAATTATAACAAAGAGAAACCATTCTCCCTGTTCAAATAGTTCTTTAATGGTTGAGAGTAAGGAGACCGTATTTTCAAAGAAGTACATTTTTTCTAGCGTTAATAAGGGAGCTGTAAGGCCAACAACAAGGCAGGCTAGCGCTACGAGTAACAATATGTTAATGGTTATTGCTTGTTTCAAAAAAAGTTGTGTTAAAGATTTCATAAGTTTCAGTTTGAATATTATTTGGATGCTTATCGTGGGTATAATAATGGTAACAAATGACTGTAGAAAAAGTTACTAGATTCGAGAAAGCTTAATCAAGCGATTGCGTGAGTTAGATGATGAGTAATGACTGAAGCTCCAATAACCAAGTTACCTGTTTTAAAATACAAAACGTAGCTTGCTAACGATGTTGCCTTGTCTACTCTTACAAAGGTTTCTAATAAGATTAAGGCATTATATGCAAATGGATTTTTTAACCCTATTTTCAAGCGGCCAACTCATTGCGATTACTTTAATTTTTATTTGGACTGGTTTTGTACGCTCTGGCATAGGCTTTGGAGGCGCGGCTCTTGGCTTGCCATTACTATTACTGGTTGATGATAAGCCACTTATCTTTTTACCTATAATAGGGACTCATTTACTCTTCTTTACCTCCATAACACTAGCAAGCCGGATTAAAAATGTTAACTGGTCTGTTGTTTCGAGTGTAATGTTCGTTATTATCATTCCTAAAATAGCAGGACTCATTGGTCTGTTTAGTTTTCCGAGTATTTGGGTCGTGATTGCTGTATTTTGTATTACCCTTTTTTATGGCATTACGTGGGTTTTAGATTACAAAATCAAAAGTAACTCCAAAGTTGTTGATACGCTTTTATTAATTCTAGGAGGGTATGTGAGTGGCACATCATTAATTGGTGCACCATTAATCGCTGCAGTGGTTGCTAAAAAAGTAAGTCGAATTCAGTTACGAGAAACGCTTTTTGTGTTATGGATAATTCTTGTTACGTTTAAAATGGGAGCCTTTGTTGTTTACGATGTTGAGTTACAATGGCAGTTTAGTTTAATCCTATTGCCCTTTGTTGCAATTGGTCATGTAATTGGTTTAAAAGCTCACGATTATCTTCTGCAAACAGAAAGTACCACGTTCCACCGCTATTTAGGTCTCTCGCTCATTGTTGTATCATCCGCGGGATTGATCAAATACATATTTGAGTAAAAACTATGGCCACGTTTAAAACTATTCATCATGTCAGTATGATTGTGTCTGATTTGGAAAAATCATTGGCATTTTATTGTGATGTTTTAGGGTTAACCCTTAACACATCACGACCTGAGATGAAATTTAAGGGTGCTTGGCTGGATATTAATGAACAACAGCAAATCCATCTTCTACAAATAAACAACCCTGATTCCGTCAATCGACCTTCACATGGTGGACGGGACCGGCATACCGCTTTAATCACAGAGAAAATAGAGGCTGTTGAAGCCAAACTAAATAAAGCGGGGATAATCTACACAAAAAGCCAGTCCGGAAGGTCGGCATTGTTTTGTCGTGACCCTGATGGCAATACCTTGGAAATAATGGCATGAAAATAATGAAAGAAGGTACTAATAATGAGCAAGAAAAAAGTGAATTCTTGAGCAGCTTTAATGGTAAGTTATATGGTGTGCTTCGTTGGGATCAGTTGGATGAATTATGGCAAACGGTAAAGAATGGTAATGAACAGGGTTGGTATATCTATGCCGTAGGCGAGCTATTACCAAGCCATAAAATAACAGGCGAAAGTGTTAATAGCTACGTTGAAGAGCTAAACCAGCTACTTCGTCGGGAGCATGACGAGGATTATTGCGGAGTTGTTTACACTGATAGCTTCGAGACACCCCGATTAATAAAAGTGTTTGATCCGAATAACTTAGGCACATCCTGTAGCATTGCAACACAAGGGCCGCTACCATCTTGGGTAATCACCAAGATGAAGCCAGAAGTGTTATCCCGTGAATCAAAACAAACGGGAAATAGACGTCGTTGGTGGAAAACTATCTTTAGTAAATAAATGTAGTTGATTGTTGATTAAAATGGAATCATGATGAATAAATTTTTACTACTTGCTTTGATGCTTCTACTTGGAGTACTCGCTTTTGCTTTAGGTCTTTTTTCTAAAGAATCATCCACTGCGTTATCTCAATATGTACCTGACTCTGTAGGTGAAATGTTTTCTACAACCACGCGTCATCAATCTACTGACTTAAACACACAGCAAGAAAAAAAACGGCATGCGGCAATAGCAGCTTTAGTAATGCCAGATAGTGTAAATGTTAACTTAGAGCAAACAGCTTTAATAAATAACGTGGAAAAGAAAAGTCCAAATACGCTCAAGAGTTCAGAAAATGCTAAAGATGCTGTGATTGAAATATCTGATGCTCTGATGGCCGAAATGCAGCAAGAGCTTTCTTCAAAACCAAGCCTTGAAGCTTTAGCAAACATTAAGCAAACGGTTAATGAGGTTGAAACTGAAAACCAAGTATTAAAAGAAAAGCTTATTTCTTTAAATGAGCAATCAAAAGAAAGTATTAAAGTTTTGGAAAAGCTCGAAAAGCAACTTAGAAATGAACTGAATGCTCAAAAAGCACTTCCAAACGGACGTGATGATCTTATTAAAGAGCTTGAAAAGAAAATCCAAAGTTTAAATCACTAATAGTCAATTATCCCGTTTCCCTCGTAGACACTCCCTTCTTTTTTCGAGTAGAATACACCCGTTCAATAATCATGGATTTAAAGTTAAGTATTTAGCTTGGATACCATGTGTTTATCAGTTGATCAGTGTTAATAAATGATTGTTGATTTTTTAGAAAGTAAGGTCTAAAAAAAACAATAATTTATTTTGTGTGTATGTAAGAATGCTTTTGATCCCCCCTGCTATTAATTACCACATAATAGCTTCTCAAAAGTCATAAGGGAGTAACAGCTTGAAAAACAGCGCAATCTTAGTTCTTGAAGATGGCAGCATCTTCTACGGCCAATCCATTGGGTATAAAGGCACCAGTATTGGTGAAGTCGTCTTTAATACGTCATTGACAGGGTATCAAGAAATACTCACTGACCCCTCTTATGCTCAACAAATTATTACTTTAACCTACCCTCATATTGGCAGTACGGGTATTAATAAAAATGACGAAGAGTCAGAATCTATTTTTGCTTCTGGACTCGTCGTAAAAGATGTACCTAGTTTGTTAAGTAACTGGCGTTCAGAAGAGTCTTTGCCAGATTATTTGAACAGAAAAAAAGTCGTTGCCATTGCTGATATAGATACTCGTCGCTTAACAAGAATCTTACGAGAAAAAGGGGCTCAACGTGGTTGTATCGTTGCAGGGATTATTGAAGACTCGACTATAGAACTAGCCAAAAATGAACTTAAGACCTTCCCAGGTCTAAAAGGCATGGATTTGGCTAAGGTCGTTTCTACAAAAAAAGCCTACACTTGGAAGGAGCATACATGGGATTTAATAACAAATGAACATGCTAGCCTGAGCACTGAAGAAACCAAATTTCATGTTGTTGCGTATGACTTTGGGATTAAGAAAAATATTTTACGCATGATGGTCGATCGTGGTTGTCGTGTTACGGTCGTGCCTGCACAAACGTCAGCCTCTGATGTCTTAAAAATGAATCCTGATGGAGTCTTTTTATCCAATGGTCCAGGCGACCCTGAGCCATGTGATTATGCCATTCAAGCGATTAAAGACGTACTTAAGAAACAAGTTCCAATATTTGGTATTTGTTTGGGTCATCAATTACTAGCATTAGCCAGCGGCGCATCTACTTTAAAAATGAAATTTGGTCATCATGGTGCCAACCATCCGGTACAGAGTTTAGCGACTAAACGTGTGATGATAACGAGCCAAAACCATGGCTTTTCCGTCGATGAGAAGTCATTACCGGATAATCTGATAGCCACACATAAGTCATTGTTTGATGATAGTTTACAAGGTGTTAAACGTACTGATGTACCCGCCTATAGTTTTCAAGGTCACCCTGAAGCTAGCCCAGGACCACATGATATCGCCCCAATATTTGATGATTTTATAGCCCTTATGTCATTAAATAATCCTGCAAGTCAGACTGCCAGCATGGAGGCGAAGTAATGCCTAAACGTACCGACATTAAAAGCATTTTAATTATTGGAGCTGGGCCTATTGTGATTGGTCAAGCCTGTGAGTTTGACTACTCAGGGGCGCAGGCATGTAAGGCGCTACGCGAAGAAGGTTACCGCGTTATTCTCGTAAATTCTAACCCTGCAACTATCATGACTGACCCGGAAATGGCAGATGCAACCTATATCGAACCGATTCGCTGGCAGACCGTTGCAACGATTATTGAAAAAGAACGTCCCGATGTTTTACTGCCTACCATGGGTGGCCAAACCGCACTTAATTGTGCGCTTGATCTTGATCGTGAAGGTGTTTTAGAAAAATACGGCATCGAAATGATCGGTGCTAAAAAAGAAGCCATTGATATGGCTGAAGATCGTGAGAAATTTCGCGTAGCGATGGAAGAAATCGGTTTAAATTCAGCGCGCTCAGGCGTAGCCCACAGTATGGAAGAGGCTCGCCAAGTACAAAAAGGCTTAGGTTTTCCAACGATTTGTCGGCCTTCATTCACCATGGGTGGGTCTGGTGGTGGCATTGCTTACAATATGGATGAATTTGATGAAATCGTTGCCCGTGGCTTAGATTTCTCCCCCACCACTGAAGTATTGCTTGAAGAGTCTTTACTGGGCTGGAAAGAGTACGAAATGGAAGTAGTACGTGATAAAGCAGACAACTGTATTATTATCTGTGCGATTGAAAATCTTGATCCAATGGGTATTCATACTGGGGACTCAATCACGGTTGCACCTGCGCAGACTCTCACGGATAAAGAATACCAAATTCTGCGTAATGCATCCTTGGCAGTATTGCGCAAAATTGGTGTTGAAACAGGCGGCTCCAATGTTCAGTTCTCAATCAACCCCAAAGATGGGCGCATGGTTATTATTGAAATGAACCCTCGTGTTTCACGTTCATCTGCTTTAGCCTCCAAAGCGACCGGCTTCCCGATTGCAAAAATAGCGGCAAAATTAGCAGTCGGTTATACCCTAGATGAGTTGCAAAATGATATAACAGGTGGCGCAACGCCAGCATCGTTTGAACCTTCAATTGATTACGTAGTGACTAAAATCCCACGTTTCAATTTTGAGAAGTTTCCTCAGGCTGACCCACGCTTAACCACGCAAATGAAGTCTGTCGGAGAAGTGATGGCAATGGGCCGTACCTTCCAAGAATCTTTTCAAAAAGCGTTACGCGGATTAGAAATTGATATTGATGGGTTAGATGAGCGGGTTGATTTAAGCGCCAATGATGCCAAAGATATTCTACGACAAGAACTGACTGAAGCGGGCCCAGAACGTATTTTATATGTGGCTGATGGATTTCGTTTCGGTATGAGTCAAAAAGATTTATTTGATTTAACCGGCATAGACCCTTGGTTTCTCAATCAAGTTGAAGAACTGATTATCATGGAAAACCAGCTTAAAGGCACATTGCCTAATAGCTTATCCAAAGATAAAATGTTTGAGCTTAAGCGTAAAGGGTTTTCTGATCGCCGTTTAGCAGTATTATTAGATACCAAAGAAAAAATCGTTCGTAAGTTTCGTCATGATTTAAACGTTAAACCTATTTATAAACGTGTTGATACCAGTGCGGCTGAATTTTCAACTGATACTGCTTATATGTACTCTAGCTATGATGAAGAGTGTGAGTCAAATCCAAGTGATAAAGATAAAATAATTATACTGGGTGGTGGACCAAACCGTATTGGGCAAGGTATTGAATTTGACTACTGTTGTGTTCATGCAGCCTTATCATTACGTGATGATGGTTATGAAACCATTATGGTTAACTGTAACCCTGAAACTGTTTCAACGGATTACGATACCTCTGATCGCTTATATTTTGAGCCACTAACATTAGAAAATGTACTCGATATTGTTGATCTTGAAAAGCCCAAAGGCGTTATTGTACAGTACGGCGGACAAACCCCGCTCAAACTTGCAGAAGCGCTAGAAGCTGCAGGTGCACCCATTATCGGTACCAGCCCCGATGCAATTGATTTGGCGGAAGACCGTGAACGGTTCCAACAGTTAATAGAAAAACTAGGCTTAAAACAACCGCCAAACCGCACCGCTAGAAATATCGAAGAAGGGGTTCGTTTGGCGGAAGAAGTGGGTTATCCGCTGGTAGTACGTCCGTCTTATGTATTAGGCGGCCGTGCTATGGAAATTGTCCATAACGAAGATGATTTGCGCGTTTATATGCGTGATGCGGTTAAAGTGTCTAATGATTCCCCTGTTTTGCTTGATCGCTTTTTAGATGATGCAATAGAAGTGGATGTGGATGCAATTTGCGACGGCACGGATGTTCTGATCGGTGGCATTATGCAACATATTGAGCAGGCTGGTGTTCACTCAGGTGATTCGGCATGTTCATTACCGCCTTATTCTTTAAGCCAAGAAATACAAGATGAAATGCGCCAGCAAACTCGTGCAATGGCATTAGCTTTAAATGTAGTGGGTTTGATGAATGTACAATTTGCGATTCAAACTAACGATGCCGGCAAGCAAGCCATTTATGTTTTAGAAGTTAACCCACGCGCCTCTCGAACCGTACCTTATGTATCCAAAGCAACCGGGCGACAGTTAGCTAAAGTCGCCGCACGTTGTATGGCCGGTCAGTCATTAAAAGAGCAAGGGATGGTAGAAGAGATCATACCTGATTTGTATTTTGTTAAAGAGGCCGTATTCCCGTTTATTAAGTTTCCAACTGTAGACCCCATTCTAGGCCCCGAAATGAAATCGACAGGTGAGGTTATGGGCGTTGGCAAGACATTTGCTGAGGCCTATGGTAAATCTCAACAAGGGGCTAGTGTCGACTTCCCTAAAATTGGCGGAACAGCCTTTATCAGTGTTCGTGAAGCTGATCGAAAAGCGGTGATAGATGTTGCTAAATTGTTAACAGATCTTAAATTTACTTTAATAGCAACACGCGGTACGGCGCGTACATTAGAGTCAGCTGGCTTTAGTTGTGATGTGGTTAATAAGGTCCGCGAAGGTCGCCCGCATATTGTTGATTTACTTAAAAACAATCAAGTTGATTTTATTGTTAACACTACCGAAGGTAAAAGTGCTATCCAAGACTCTTCTGAAATACGTCGAGTTGCATTACGCGCTAAGGTGGCTTACACAACCACTATCACAGGGGCTTGGGCTTTATGTCAGGCATTGATGCACAACGAAGATGAAGTTGTTTACAAACTACAAGACCTTAGTTAAGGAGAATCTGATCAAGTCCCATTATTTTTAGCTTGCTGAAATTGCTGATATTTACCACAATTTTCCGTACAAGGAAGTGATCGCCAGGTCTTACTTCGTGAAAAAATAGCAACCATTTTACCAAAGAAAATCATAATTGGACTTGATCAGAGATTCCTAAAACAAAGCATAACCGTCTTAAGAAAAGGAAAATATTATGCATAGAGCACCCGTCACACAAAAAGGCGCTGAAATATTAAAAGCAGAGTTAAATGAACTTAAAACTGTCACCCGCCCAGAAATTGTTCAGGCAATTTCTACGGCAAGAGAGCACGGTGACTTAAAAGAAAATGCCGAATACCATGCTGCCCGGGAACAACAAAGCTTTTGTGAAGGCCGCATTCAAGAACTTGAGTCTGTTTTATCCACAGCGCAATTGATTGATGTAAGTTCATTAAATGTTGAAGGACGTGTTGTTTTTGGCGCTACCGTAGAACTTGAAGATCTAGAGTCTGAAGAAACCGTAACGTATCAAATTGTCGGTGATATTGAAGCCGATATAAAACTTAATAAGATTGCGGTATCATCCCCCATTGCACGTTCGATGATAGGTAAAGAGGAGGGTGATGTTGCTACCGTTAACGCCCCAGCTGGCATCCGTGAATATGAAATCATTGACGTAAAATATATTTGAAGCATTGCTTCATCTGTTTCAAAGGAAACCCAATAATAAATGAAAACGTCAATAACCACGATTGATATACTGCGCCATGGCGAAGTTGAAGGTCGTGAAGTTTACCGTGGAATAACGGATGATCCGTTAACCGAAGCTGGTTGGCAGCAAATGGTTGCCTCCTTAGAAGGAATGAGTGATTGGGATATTGTTATTTCATCGCCGTTGCAAAGTTGCAGTGAGTTTGCCGAGCTCATTGCTTCTGAAGATGACATTGACTTGGACATAAATGATCAATTAAAAGAAATTGATTACGGCATGTGGGATGGACTTCCTCCCAGTGAAGTTCTAAAGAAGGATACTGACTTACTGTACGCTTGGAGTCAGTCACCTACAACTATCACCCCACCTGATGGTGAAGACTATCACCTATTTCAAGGGCGAGTTTTAGCCGCATTTAAAAAACTCATTGAGGAACATGAAGGTCAAAAGCTATTACTCGTTTCGCATACAGGCGTTATTCGTATCATTCTCATGTATATATTAGGTATGCCCAATGAAAACTTATTTAGTCTTCAAGTGGCATATGGAAGTCTTTCAACAGTACACATTCACCATGATGAAACAGGGCAGTGGGGCTGTTTAGTTGAGTATAAATAAATGAGTTTTATTACTGAAAGCAGTAACAGCATTCCCTTAGTTCCTCTGGTGAAAAATGAATTAGAGGACTATTTAAAAGAACAACAAAATTTTGTTAGTAACTGGGTGAACCAGTCTTCATTTAAAGCATTGCCTAATGAGTTCTGTCTTATACCTAATCAATCGGGACAAATAGATCGTGTTCTTTGTGGTGTACCACTTTTTTCAGAGAATAATCCTGATAGTGCTCCTATTTGGTCAATGTCATCATTTTCAACCTCATTGCCAGAAGGTGAATATCATTTTGAAGCGAATGTGTCTGAAAATGAAAAAATCCAAGCTGCTATTGGTTGGGGCTTAGGTGCTTATCGTTTTGACTTTTTCAAGAAAGATTTCTTGGTGCCTAAAAAAATACCTTTATTAAAGGTAGAAGCTAATCAGCTCGCGCAAATTCAAGCTTTTGTTGATGCTTTTACCTTAGTGCGTGATATGGTCAATACACCCGCAAATCACATGATGCCAGAAGAGCTTTCTGAAGTGGTTCAAGAGTTGGCACAGCAACATCAAGCACAGTTTAGTGAAGTTATTGGCGATGATCTATTAACTGAGAATTTCCCCGCTATTCATGCTGTCGGCCGTGCCAGTGAGCACCCCCCCCGATTAATAAAACTTGAATGGTCATCGGATGCTGATAATACCGAGCTACCTTTACTCACATTGGTGGGTAAAGGTGTCTGTTTTGATACTGGTGGGCTTGATCTGAAGCCTTCCAAGTTTATGCGTAATATGAAAAAAGATATGGGTGGTGCGGCTCATGTTTTAGGCTTGGCGCATCTTATTATGAGTTTTGATTTGCCGCTACGTTTGCAAGTGTTAATTGCTGCCGCCGATAATGCCATCTCAGGTGATGCCTTTAGACCTGGGGATATTATTGATACGCGTGCGCATAAGACTGTAGAAATTGACAATACCGATGCAGAAGGACGTTTAGTATTATGTGATGCGCTCACTTTAGCCTGTGAAAGCTCATCATCATTAATTATTGATTTTGCCACCTTAACCGGGGCTGCTCGGGTTGCCGTGGGCACTGAAATTCCTGCACTATTTAGTAACTCATTGACACTCGCAAGAGACATACAACTAGCCTCGGACAATACCGGTGAAACACTTTGGCCATTGCCTTTGCATCATGCGTATCGCTATCAGCTTGATAGCCCCGTTGCGGATATTACCAACTGCTCGGCAGAAGGCTACGGTGGTGCAATTACCGCAGCTTTATATTTAAATGAATTTGTCGATGAAGATATTGAGTGGGCGCATTTGGATGTTATGGCTTGGAATAATCGCACTAGAGACGGACGACCCAAAGGTGGTGAGGCGATGGGGTTATTGGCCGTGTTTAACTATTTACAACAGCGATTTGTATAAGCAAGAGTTACTTCGAAACCATCGCTTGAGTAGTCACTTGCCCAACAAAACTACCAACGACCCCACCAGCTATCGACCCTATTAATACGTTTTCTCCCTTTGATGCAGCTATAATCATTCCGCTTAATGACCCTAAGGCTTGCATTCCTTCTTGTCTATTTGAACAGGCCGTTAGTGATAATACTAATTATCAAGAGTGAGAAAGTTTGTTTTATGTGGTAAGTTAGTTTGATCATATGCCTATTAGATAACTTAGTTAATAAGGTCTAGACTGAGAAATCATTTGCCCTGCAAGGTTGCCTATTAAACCTCCTGCAATAGAGCCTAAGTATGCGTTCTCACCCTTATCCCTTGCATAGGCTGCCCCCGCGAAACTACCTGCCGTTGCTAATACTTGCTTTAAGCTCGAACAGCCTGAAAGCCCTACAACTAAACTTATTGTAATAAGTATCTTCGTTATCATTATTTTCCCTTTGTTTTTTGTAGTTTAGTGCCGATTTAACCAAACATCTAAACCCTGTGCATTAAGTAGAGCATCCATTTTTATAATTTTTTCACACGTAGATTGTGACTGCTCACAACCCATTTGATTCAATTGATTAAGTAAATAATTCATCACTTTCTTTTGAATAAACGCTATACGATCATCTTTAATATCTTGTGCCTTTAGCGCAATGCTTTTAAAGGCATTAATACTGTTTTTAAGTTGCCTAACAATAGCATCACTTGGGGTCATTGTACCGTAATGGGTGAGATACATGGTTTTGGGGTTTAACGACATTAATCGATCAATACTGGCTAGTAAAGCATCAGGGTCAAACTGTACGGGTGTGGTTGTGGCAAATATGAAACGCCCCTGTTTTGTCGTAATTTGAGGGTAAGAAACACCAAAAGTATCTCCCGTGAAGATACCTTCGCTGCGCGCATCATAAATACAGAAGTGATGCCGCGCATGACCCGGAGTATCCATAAAAATCAATACTCTACCGTTTAAGTTTATACTAAAATTATCCGCTGCTTCTATAACACGATCTGCATCAATCGGGCGAATTGTTCCATAAAGTTTTCGAAATTTATCTTCACCGTAGACTGCAATTGTGCCTGCTTCTAACTTACTGGGGTCAATTAAATGGGGTGCGCCAAAGGGATGGCAAATCAAGCTAGCCTTTCTACAAAGTTTCATTAAATCACCTGCGCCGCCTGCGTGATCGAGGTGTACATGGGTAGGAATGATATAGCGCACTTGATCAAATGATAAGCCTCTCTCAATCAAAGCTTGTTCAATATAGGGCACACTATGATTCGTGCCTGTTTCAATAATGGTGACATCACCTGCTTCTTCGAGAATATAAATCGCAGCCACGCCTGCTTGCCCATACTCTGCATCAAGCTGTGAAATACCATGGCTTAAAGTTTGAGATTTTTTAAGTGAAAATTTCATAAGCACGTTATAATCTATAATAATTGGGCTCTCAGCATATTACATAAGTCATGATGCTACAAAAATTAATTACACATCAAGCAGCACTTCAAGCCTGTAAACAATGCCCTGAAATGATTCAACCGGTCATTGTTGGAAAACCAATCAAAGCTTCTATTATGCTAATTGGCCAGGCACCAGGCATACATGAAGGGAAGATTAAAAAACCTTTCGGCTGGACCGCAGGGAAAACCTTATTTAAGTGGTTTGAGTCGATTGGCATGAATGAGGAGGATGTTCGTCATCAAATTTATATGTCAGCAGTATGTCGCTGTTTTCCGGGGAAAAACAAAAAAGGGAGTGGCGATAGAGTCCCCAATAAAATTGAAATAGCTAATTGTAAAACGTGGCTAGAAAAAGAACATGAACTACTCCAGCCCAAATTGATTATACCGGTTGGTAAATTGGCAATTTCACAATACTTACAAGTAAAAAAACTCGATGAAGTTGTCGGAAAGCAACATATCGTTGATACCCCATTATTGCAGGTTGATTGTATTCCTTTGCCTCACCCTTCTGGCTTATCCACTTGGTTTAATACCGAGCCGGGTAAAACACTATTACAAGATGCTTTGGGGTTAATTGAAAAACATAGCGCTTGGAAGGAGCTTGTAAGCTTAGACGGTAGATAACACTACCGTATAGTTTCATTAGTGGCTTTGTTTTCCTTCTCAATTAATAAAGTTTCAGCGCATTTTTCTTTCGTCATTGAGCCGTGAAAAGGTCATAATATATAAATTAGCCAAGATGCAGGCTTAAATGATGATGTTGATAGTCATGTGTTTTTAGCTTAAACGACAAGCAACGAAAAAAATGGATATGTCGAGAATTGATCAACATATCACAATGCGCCATCTAATCTCAAAGAATCTAAAACAATAACGGCGATTGCTGGCAGGACTGCTATTGTCTGATAGAGAGGTCAATCAATCGCACTAATTATTGTTGTTTATACATAATGGAAAAGGAGAAACTAATTCGTGTTTTTATAAAAATAAGGTGCTAGAAGCACAATATGAGGCATTGCTCGAGAGCATGGCGGGAATAAAATAGCGTGACTTTCCCTGTTTTAATGGGACCAGGGAGAAGTTTAACCATTTTTAATCTGTCAAACCTCTACTGCAAAGGTTTCAATACGTTAAAAACTACTCATTAGAACACTAGCTTGCAAATTTAAAGCTGATATACTGTTCGACCCTTGATTAAAGTTAACTGTAATTCATCCAAAATTAATCAAACAACGGGCCGATAAGTGCAAAGATAAACAATGCACTTTGTTTACACAAGATTTATGAGGAACCCCATGCATAACAACGCATCGACAAATGTGCTATCCGATAGTGTCTCTAATAATAAAAGTGCTTCGACAGGAGCTGCTTCAAAAATAAATACCTTACCTGAAAAGCAAGGTTTATATGACCCAGCGAATGAGCATGATGCCTGTGGCGTGGGGTTTGTTGCGCATATTAAAGGTGAAAAAAGCCACAATATTGTTCAGCAAGGTTTAACGATTCTTTGCAGGGTTACTCACCGTGGTGCAGTTGGTGCTGATCCTAAAGCAGGAGATGGAGCAGGTTTGTTAATGCAAATTCCTGATGCTTTTATGCGCGCGGTGGCTAAAGAGAAGTTTGAGCAAGATTTACCCGCAGAAGGTGAATACGGCGTTGGCATGGTGTTTTTCCCACAGGATAAATCACAACGTAAAGTGTTGCAAAAAGCCATTGATGTTGCTGTTGAAGATTGTGGTCAGCGTGTTATCGGCTGGCGTAAAGTCCCCGTTGATGCCAGTGGTTTAGGTGAAAGCGTTAAGCCAACTGAGCCTAAAATCTATCAAGTATTTATTGCTCGTGGTGAGAGCACCGTTGATCAAGATGCGTTTGAACGTAAATTATTTGTTATTCATAAAATGGTTACTGCGCGTGTCAATCAGCTCGGTGTAACGGGTTCAGGTGATTTTTATGTCTGTTCGATGTCATCTCGCACGATTGTTTACAAGGGAATGCTTTTAGCCGAACAAGTGGGTGAGTACTATCTTGATCTTATGGACAAACGTGTGGTATCTGCGATTGCGTTAGTGCATCAACGTTTCTCAACCAATACATTTCCGACTTGGGATTTAGCCCACCCATTTAGAATGATTGCGCATAATGGTGAAATTAATACCAATCAAGGCAATGAAAATTGGATGGCAGCGCGTCAGGCTTCAATGGAATCTGAAATTCTTGGTGATGATTTAGATAAAATCTGGCCTGTTATACCCGAAGGTCAGTCAGATACAGCAAGCCTTGATAACGCGCTTGAATTAATGGTCGCGGGTGGTTATTCGTTAACCGAAGCCATGACAATACTCATCCCCGAGGCTTGGTATGGTAATGAGCTAATGGATGAGGGTCGGAAAGCGTATTACGAATATAATGCAGCAGTCATGGAGCCATGGGATGGCCCAGCTGCGGTAGCCTTTAGTGATGGCCGTCAAATAGGAGCAATGCTTGATAGAAATGGCTTACGCCCAGCACGTTACTTGATTACCGATGATGATTTAGTGGTAATGGCATCTGAAATGGGCGTGCTAGATATTCCCCAAGAAAAGATTATAAAGAAGTGGCGTTTAGAACCGGGAAAGATGTTTCTTATTGATATGGAGCAAGGTCGTATCATCTCTGATGAGGAGCTTAAAAAGGATCTATCCGATGCGCACCCTTATCGTGATTGGCTCAATGAAAGTCAAATAAAAGTCTGTGAGATCTTTGGCGATGCTGAAGTACCCGAGTCTTTAGATGCAGATACACTGTTAAAAAATCAACAAACATTTGGCTATACCCAAGAATATATTAAATTTGTCTTAGCGCCGATGGTGAAAACAGGTATGGAAGGGACGGGGTCAATGGGGGTTGATAGCCCTGTTGCGGTGCTTTCACACCGTACTCGGCATATATCTAATTACTTTAAGCAGAACTTCGCTCAGGTGACTAATCCTCCGATTGATCCAATACGGGAAGAGTTGGTGATGTCTTTAGTGACGTTTATTGGACCACGACCTAACTTATTAGGCCACGCAAAAGCCGATAGTATGCGGCTTGAAATAAAGCAACCGATTTTAACGAATGAGCAGCTTCACTCAATTCGCCACATTAATGATCATGCAGGCGATGCCTTTAAAACTAAAACCTTAGATATTACCTATGATGCAGAGCAAGGCGAAGAAGGCATTGAAGCGGCGCTTAGTGCTTTATGTAAGTCTGCAAAAGAGGCGGTAGAGGGTAAATACAATATACTCATCTTATCGGATCGCAATGTATCAGCTTCGCGTTTGGCGGTTCCAGCCTTATTAGCAACATCGGCGGTTCATCATCATTTGATTAAAAAAGGGCTCAGAACAGACTCTGGTTTAGTTGTTGAAACAGGTTCTGCACTCGAAATACATCATTTTGCAACCTTGGCAGGTTATGGTGCAGAAGCAATAAACCCATGGTTGGCATTAGAAACAGTTGACGATAACTTAGATTATTTTGGGGGTAGTCTGGATACGGCGACAGCCCATAAAAACTATATAAAAGCGATTGGCAAAGGCCTTAAGAAAGTCATGTCGAAGATGGGGATTTGTACCTATCATTCCTATTGTGGCGCACAGATATTTGATGCAGTTGGTTTAAGCAGTGAATTTATAGAGAAGTATTTCAAGGGTACATCAACCAATATCGAAGGTGTAGGCTTAGCGGAAATATCTCGCGAGGCTCGGCGTTGTCACACACGTGGTTTTGGTGATAAACAGGTTTATAAAAAACATCTTGATGCGGGTGGAGATTACGCCTACCGCGTACGCGGTGAAAAACATATCTGGACACCGACAACAATTTCTCGTTTGCAACACGCAGTACGTTCAAATAATGCTGACACTTTTGCAGAATTTTCACATGAGATTGATGAGCAGTCGGCAGGTTTATTAACCCTACGTGGGTTAATGGACTTTAACTTTGCAAATACACCCATTCCGATTGAAGAAGTTGAAACAGCGACTGAAATTGTAAAACGTTTTGCGACTGGTGCGATGTCATTTGGTAGTATTTCGTATGAGGCACATTCAACGTTAGCAATAGCGATGAATGCTATTGGTGCGAAATCAAATACCGGTGAAGGTGGAGAAGAATCAACACGTTTTAATCCGCTACCTGATGGCTCAATGAACCCCGAGCGCTCCGCGATTAAGCAAGTCGCATCAGGTCGATTTGGTGTAACTACCGAATACCTTGTTAACGCTGATGATATCCAAATTAAAATGGCGCAGGGTGCAAAACCCGGTGAAGGTGGGCAATTACCGGGTCATAAGGTCAATGAGCAAATTGGTCGTGTACGTCATTCAACACCGGGTGTTGGTTTAATTTCACCGCCACCGCATCATGATATTTATTCCATCGAAGACTTAGCGCAGTTAATTCATGATTTAAAAAATGTTAATCCAAGTTCACGAATCTCTGTTAAGTTAGTTTCAGAAGTCGGCGTTGGTACGGTTGCCGCAGGTGTTACCAAAGCACATGCCGATCATTTAACAATATCAGGCTATGACGGTGGAACCGGTGCTTCTCCGCTTACCTCTCTACGTCATGCAGGTTCTCCTTGGGAGTTAGGCTTGGCAGAAACACATCAGACTTTGGTGCTTAATAAACTTCGTTCTCGTGTTTGCGTACAAGCCGATGGTGGTTTGCGCACAGGGCGAGATGTGGTTATTGCTGCATTGTTAGGTGCGGATGAATTTGGTTTTGCCACCGCGCCTTTAATAGCAGAGGGCTGTTTAATGATGCGTAAATGTCATCTAAATACCTGTCCTGTCGGCGTTGCAACACAAGATCCTGAACTGCGTAAAAAGTTTACCGGCAAGCCTGAGCATGTGATTAACTACTTCTTCTTTGTCGCCGAAGAAATGCGTCAGCTTATGTCTCAGTTAGGGTTTCGTACCGTTGCGGATATGGTGGGTCAATCAGATAGACTTAATATGCGTGATGTGATTGATCATTGGAAGGCTAAAGGCCTAGATTACAGTAAGTTACTCACTAAGCCGCAAGCCGATTCACATGATGATGAGCACCATACAATGGGCCAAGATCATGGGATTGATGCGGCGTTAGATAATGACTTAATTGTACAAGCAAAATCAGCATTAGAAAACGGCGAAAAAGTTACCATTGATATAGCTATTCAAAATCATAACCGTACCTTTGGCACAATGCTGTCGGGTCGAGTTGCTGAAAAGTATGGGCATAAAGGTTTGGCCGATGACACCATTCACATCAATGCAACAGGTACTGCAGGTCAATCATTTGGCGCATGGGTTGCCAAAGGTGTGACCCTTGAATTATCCGGTGAAGGTAATGACTATGTCGGGAAAGGCCTATCAGGCGGACGTTTAATTATCTACCCGCCAAGTTCTTGTAAAATCGAAAATGCCGATGAAAATATCATTGTTGGTAATACGGTTCTTTATGGGGCGGTTGCTGGTGAGGCCTATTTTAATGGTGTGGCGGGTGAGCGTTTTTGTGTGCGTAACTCTGGTGCCACAGCAGTCGTCGAAGGTTTGGGTGATCATGGCTGTGAATATATGACCGGTGGAATCGTGGTATGTTTGGGTGAAACTGGCAGAAACTTTGCGGCGGGTATGTCAGGTGGTTTTGCGTATGTGCTGGATGAAAAAAGTAACTTTATCACCTTGTGTAATACAGAGATGGTTGAGTTAACACATTTACGAGCCGATGGTGAAAGCGCTGATATTGATAATATGCTTGAAGCGGATGAAGCACGTCTTAAAACCATTATTGAAAATCATGTTAAATACACAGGCTCGAAGCGTGCTCAGATGATTTTAGATAATTGGAGTCAATACCTCGGACAGTTTGTAAAGGTAATGCCGGTTGATTATCGCAAAGCACTAGAAGCTAAAGCGACTAGCAGCAAAGTAGCATAAACCTAGTACATAGCCCAAAAGAAGAAACAGAGCAGATAAAAGTAGAGAAGTTAAGTTATGGGAAAAGCAACAGGATTTAAAGAATACAAACGTCATGACCGTGGCTATGCACCGGTTAATGAACGTATCGTGCATTTTAAGGAATTTGTCCAGCCACTGAATGAAGAGGAGTTAAAGCTTCAGGGTGCGCGTTGTATGGATTGCGGTATTCCTTTTTGTCATGATGGCCCAAATGGTGGTTGCCCAGTGAATAACTTGATCCCAGATTGGAATGACCAAGTCTATCGTGGCGAATGGCGTGAAGCGTTAGATTCTTTGCATTCAACTAATAACTTTCCTGAGGTGACGGGTAAAATTTGCCCCGCGCCATGTCAAGAATCGTGTACTTTAAATATTAACGATAACTCCGTCACCATTAAAACCATTGAAAATGCCATTATTGATAAAGGCTTTGAAGAAGGTTGGGTTAAGCCTGAAGTTGCCGAACAGAAAACAGGAAAAAAGATAGCAGTTGTAGGTTCAGGGCCAGCAGGTATGGCAGCGGCGCAACAACTCGCACGAGTGGGTCATGATGTGGTGCTCTTTGAAAAAGAAGAACGCATCGGTGGTTTAATGCGTTTTGGCATCCCAGACTTTAAATTAGACAAAAAAATGCTAGATCGTCGCATGCTTCAAATGTCATTAGAAGGTGTGGACTTTAGACCCAATACTTTTATTGGTGTGGATATCCCTGCTAAACAGTTGTTAGAGGAATATGATGCAGTGGCACTGACAGGTGGTTCTGAACTACCACGCGATTTAACCATTAAAGGCCGTGAATTAAACGGTGTTTATTATGCAATGGATTTTCTAAAGGCTAATACGAAATGGGTGCAAGGCATTCACGCAGAAGATCAAGTAATTTCAGCGAAAGGTAAACATGTGGTTGTGATTGGCGGTGGTGATACTGGCTCTGACTGTATCGGCACATCAACCCGTCATGGTGCGGCTAGCGTAACACAGTTAGAAATTATGCCACGCCCCCCTGAAAAGGAAGATAAAGGATTGGTTTGGCCTGATTGGCCGAATAAAATGCGTACCTCGACTTCACAAGAAGAAGGCGCAGAACGACTTTTTTCAGTTGCTACTAAAGAATTTATTAGTGACGGCTCGGGTAACCTCAAAGCCATTAAATGTATTAAGGTTGAATGGACGCAAGGCGAAAAAGGTGCTTGGAAAATGAGTGAAGCTGAAGGTTCTGAATTTGAGCTTAAAGCAGATATTGCTACCTTAGCAATGGGCTTTGTTCACCCAGTGTACGAAGGTATGCTTAAAGAACTAGAAGTAGAACTTGATCCACGCGGAAATGTAAAAGGTAAAACAGAGGGCGACCAAGCTTATTACACATCGCTTGATAAAGTATTCTCAGCAGGTGATATGCGCCGTGGGCAATCCTTGGTGGTTTGGGCAATTCGAGAAGGACGACAGTGCGCGCATGCGATTGATCATTACTTAATGGGGTCTACTAGTTTACCTCGGTAATTATATTTCACTTTAAAGTATCGTCTGCATTAGCTTGAGGCTGACTACATAAAATTATCTGTTACGTTGAGCCTCTTGCTCGAACCAGATAATGTTAAGGGGTTAAAAATACGTGATTCGTCACTTCGTTCAGATTTGACTAATAATAAAAGGTTTAATAGATGGCATCAGGACGTATTCCACAAGACTTTATCGATGACTTGCTGTTGCGAGTTGATATTGTTGAGGTGATTAATGCGCGTGTTCCATTAAAGAAAAAAGGCAAAGATTATGCCGCCTGTTGCCCTTTTCACAATGAAAAGTCAGCTTCATTTTATGTAAGACAAGATCAGCAATATTATAATTGTTTCGGTTGTGAAGCAGGGGGCTCTGCACTCTCATTCTTAATGGAGTATGAGCATTTAGATTATGTCGAGGCAATTGAGTCTTTGGCAGATTCATTAGGTATTCAAGTCCCAAGAGAAAAAGGGGTAAAAGGGCCGAGTCAAGAGCAACAAAAACGCACTAAAGATTTGTTTAATCTGATGGATGAAGCTAACGACTTTTATCAAATACAGTTAAAAGCATCGAGTAAGGCCATTGATTATCTTAAAGGACGAGAGCTGAGTGGTGATATTAGTAAACGTTTTAATATCGGTTATGCTCCCGATGGTTTTAATCACTTTTATCAGCCTTTTCTTAAGCAATATAGCGAGCAGCAATTAGTCGATTCTGGCTTAGTTATCCGCAAGGATGAAGACCCTAAAAATAGTAAAGTATATGACCGCTATCGTGACCGGATTATGTTTCCAATTCGTAATCGTAAAGGACAAGTCATTGGTTTTGGCGGGCGTGTTTTAAGCAAAGATACCCATCAAGCTAAATATATAAATTCACCCGAAACTACTTTGTTTCATAAAGGTTCAGAACTTTATGGCTTGTATGAAGCGAGAAAGTTTACTCAAAAGTTAGAACGCATTGTGGTGGTAGAAGGCTATATGGATGTTATCGCCTTAGCTCAGTTTGATGTCTCGTATGCAGTGGCAACGTTAGGTACTGCCACTACACCGACTCATATAAAACAACTTTTTAGAGCTGTACCTGAGGTGATTTTTTGTTTTGATGGTGATAGAGCCGGACGTGAAGCAGCTTGGAGAGCACTAAATAATGCGTTACCTGAGATTCAAGATGGTAAAGAAATTCGCTTTTTATTTTTACCGGATGGTGAAGACCCTGATACACAGATTAGAAAAATAGGTAAAACACAGTTCGAGGAGTCATTTACGGACGATGCGCTTTCATTAACCGATTATTTTGTCGAGACCTTGCATCAACAAAACAATATTAGTTCAGGTGAAGGTAAGGCGCGTTTTCACGAAGATGCTATTAAATACCTTAAAAATATTCCTGATACGTTTATTAAAGATCAGTTAGTTTCTCGTTTATCGGCTTTAATAGGAGTCAACACCCGTGCCTTTTTAAAAGGTGCCACCCAAAAAGAAATCAGTAACCGTACAGCACAGAATACTTCACGAATAGGTAACCGTGAAGTAAGGCACACGCCCATTCGTTATGCGATTAGCTTACTCTTATCTAACCCAGATCTGGTAAAGTTTGTTGATAATATTGAACCGATAGCGCTATCTCATCTGCCAGGTTCTGATTTGTTGGCTACACTCATTGAAGCCATTCAAGAAAAGCCTCAAACCAATGCGGCTGTATTAATGGAGCGCTGGAAAAATACTGAATATGAAGCGCCTTTAATACAACTCATGAAGTGGCAACCAGAAACAGAAGATAGTGAGGTTTTAGCTAATGAGTTTAAAGATTGTATAAAATACATTCATAAACGAACCAATGAACAAAATGTTGAATCATTAATACATAAAGAAAGAACTGATGGATTGAGTGAGCAAGAACGGAAGCAACTTGTCTTTCTGTTGCAGCAAAAGTAGATAAAAGTGATATTTAGACGATTTTATTTTAACTGTCTATTTAATTATAAAGTTTCGTCACCATAGTTTTGCTAAGGAAGTCCTGATTAAGTCGATTAGAATTTAGCGACAGTTTTAGCCATCTAAAACTATTTTCACTTGATCATGATCTCCTTAATCAAGCGTTATTTAGCATAACAGATAAAACTATGTCTCTTTTATCATCGATAGGTTACCAGATGATAAAATGTGCTATAATGTTTGATTAGCATTATTTTAGTGAAAGTTGCTTTTACTTCTAAGCTGCACATAAATATAAACGTTGTTTTTACGGGTAAAGTAACGTTAACAAACGAATAAATAATGATGGTATTGAATAACTTTGCGTATTCAAGCTATCCGATAGGTGTAATGAAATTATGACCAGTAAGAAAAACACGGCCAAGAAAGTTGATAAGAGTCCTTCAAAAAAGTCTATAAAATTAGAAACCACAAGCGAAGCTATAAATGGGGAAGAAACTACTGAAGCGCAGCCGAGCGATCAACAATCAAGTTTAAAAACACTTATTACCAAAGGTAAAGAGCAAGGTTACCTTACTTATGCAGAAGTTAATGACCATCTGCCGGACTCGATAGTCGACCCCGAGCAAATCGATGAAATTGTTACCATGATTGGTGATATGGGAATCAAAGTGTTTGAGAAAGCACCCGATGAAGATACTCTACTATTAAATGAAGAAGCTACAGACACCGATGATGAGGCCGCAGAAGCTGCTGCCGCAGCACTCACCAGTGCGGATAATGACTTTGGCCGTACCACTGACCCTGTACGCATGTATATGCGTGAAATGGGCACTGTTGAATTATTAACTCGTGAAGGCGAAATTCAAATTGCAATACGTATTGAAGAAGGCTTATATGAAGTATTAACCGCTTTATCGACGTATCCTGCCTCTGCCGAATTTTTGCTTGATTTCTACGCCAAGGTCGAAGCTGAAGAAAAACGCCTTACCGATTTAATTTCAGATTATATCGACCCTACTGCTGAAAGACATGTTATTCCTGAGCCAGCCCCCATTGTGTCAGCGCAATCGAAAGAAGAAGCAGCCGCAGCAAAAGAAGAGGCTGATGAGGAGGAGGTCATTGAAGACTTAGGCCCTGATCCAGAAATAGCACAAGAAAAGTTTGCTGAGTTGAATGACTTATATGTGCAAGCTTGCCAAGCACAGAATAACAATGACGAAAAACTCTATCTAGAAATGCGTGAAAAACAAGGCATGAAAATGCTCGAGTTTAAATTTACGCAACCGATCATCAATACCTTAGGTAATCAATTACATGAGATTATTAATCGTATTCGTGGTCACGAACGTCAAATTATGAAGTTTTGCGTACAAAAAGCAGCAATGCCACGCAAAGATTTCATTACGGGTTTTCCTAAGAATGAAACCAACCTTGAATGGCTGAATGAGTATATTGCTAAAAACCCACAGCTTGAAGAAGCACTTGAACCCTTCAAAGATGATGTGCGTTTCAATCAAGTGCAACTTCAAAAACTTGAAAAGCAGACACGTTTAAGCGTAACTCAAATTAAAGAAATTAATCGCACTGTATCAGTAGGTGAAGCCAAAGCACGTCGTGCTAAAAAAGAAATGGTCGAAGCAAACTTGCGCTTGGTCATTTCAATTGCTAAAAAATACACTAATCGTGGTTTACAGTTCCTTGATCTTATCCAAGAAGGTAATATCGGCTTAATGAAAGCCGTGGATAAGTTTGAATACCGCCGTGGTTATAAATTCTCAACTTATGCAACATGGTGGATACGTCAGGCTATTACGCGCTCTATTGCAGACCAGGCAAGAACGATTCGTATACCCGTACATATGATTGAAACAATTAATAAATTAAATAGAATATCTCGTAAATTACTCCAAGAAAAAGGTCGTGAAGGTACGCCAGAAGAACTCGCCATTGAAATGGAAATGCCAGAAGAAAAAGTTCGTAAGGTTATGAAAATAGCCAAGGAGCCGATTTCGATGGAAACCCCGATTGGAGATGATGCAGATTCATCATTAGGTGACTTTATTGAGGACGGCAACGTACAATCCCCCATTGATTCAGCAACCTCTACAGGCTTGGGCGAAAGCACCCGTGATGTATTAGGAAGCTTAACTCCACGTGAGGCAAAAGTGTTACGCATGCGTTTCGGTATTGACATGAATACCGATCACACCCTAGAAGAAGTAGGCAAACAGTTTGACGTAACACGTGAAAGAATCAGACAAATTGAAGCAAAAGCCTTAAGAAAATTGCGTCATCCAAGCCGATCAGATATGCTACGCAGCTTTCTAGAAGTGAATAAAGATCCAGGTAGCCATTCCTAGCTTTTTCTCATCATCTAGGGCCTGTAGCTCAGTTGGTTAGAGCAGTAGACTCATAATCTATTGGTCGAAGGTTCGAGTCCTTCCAGGCCCACCATATATCAAGGATTGTAGCGTTTGCTACAATCCTTTTTTTTGGTTTGTGCCAGTTTTGTGCCAAAATTTATTCAATTTGACACGAGTTTTCAGAATATTCAGCCAAATGAGTCTGCCCTAAGTGAGCATAGCGTCTGACCATCTCTGTACTCTCCCAAGCACCTAGCTCTTGAAGGACATTAATTGGTGTCCCATTCTGTACATGCCATGATGCCCATGTATGCCTCAAGTCATGCCACCGAAAGGATTCAATTCCAGTCTTTTTTAAAGCTTTGTACCAAGCCTTAGTTGTTAGTTGACCAATAGGGTTACCCCTAAAAGTGAAAACAAACTCAGGGTGATTTCCTTCTAAAGCTCTCAACACTTCAACTGCGTCACTATTCAAAGGTATATGAATAGGTTTCCCAGCCTTCGCTTTATCAGCATAAATCCAGCACACTGAACGCTCTAATGAAACCTGAGACCATTCCAGTGTTTTGATATTACCTTGACGTAAACCGGTTGCTAGAGCAAATCGAACAGCATATGCTTGGTGCTCAGGTAATGCCTGAATTAAGCGTTTTGCCTCGCTTGGTTTAATCCAACGTACCCGACGAGTTGGCTCTGGCAACATACGAACTTTAGGAATACGATCAATCCACTCCCAGTCGTTCTTTGCTTTTCGCAAAATAGAACGTAAACAAGCTAACAATCGATTAACTGTCGCATGCGCAACACCTTCTTTTAATCGGCACTCGGTTAAGTGGTCGATTAAATCACGATTAATCTCAGATAAAACTTTATGCCTTAAGTAAGGATCTAACCATCGTAAATAAATCAGATCTCTACTATGACTGGCCTTATGGTTTGATTCCCGAATAAACCGTAAGGTTGTTTCTTGCCACGATCGCTCAGGTTTGTTTCCAAGTTTATTTACTTCCCATGCTTTAGCTTTTAACTTGTCATGGTATTCTTGCGCTTGGATCTTATTTCCAGTCCCAGCTGAGCAGCGTATTCTCTGTCCATTTGGTGCTGTGAATCGGATCCAATAGTTTTTACCGCGTTTGTATATTGACATAGTGTCTCCTTGTGTTTTATAGAGTCACTTTGCGGTATTTCCACAGAGCAAGTGTACTTTGATCTGATGTGATCAACAAGATCTTCTTTAAGGTAAACCCAACGCTTGGCAATTTTTGCGCCCCTGATTTCACCAGTTTTACTTTTTTGTCGCAGTGCTGAACTAGACATGTAAAGAAATTGTGCTGCTTGCTCTAAATTTAATGTTTCAATATTCATATAGTGTTCTTTTTGTAATTACAAAAATCACTAAACGTTTACTTAAGAAATAAGTAGTTTGCCATGGATAGTTCAGATAATTAACCTGAATAAAAAAATACTGGTGCATGGCTATTCCGTCTAATGAAAGAATATGCATGAGCCTACGTGCAAACACTGTTGTGTATATCTATCGCAAGATACCCTGTGAATAATAGGGGTGCGATACTTGGCTAAAATATAGGACATTTGAGTTATAGAGCTAAAACAAAAGTAAAAATCAATACGATTTCTAAAAATCCAATTGTAAGTTTCGTAAATGTTTTTTATTGGGTGGAACTAGTTAAGAACCATTCAATTAACATTAATTGATAACTTCCGATTAAAGTAAACTATGCTTATAGTTATTCATAGTTATAATAGACTAGGAGTTGTATTGCACCGATAAGAGAGTTTTAGCATTTGATCGTTGGTTGTTATTTATTACTTCTTACTGCTTTACTTGATGCTTTCTTCATCCCCAATTGGCAAAGTAGCCAACCCCAATTCCTTTAAAAATGCATTTTGCTTTTTGGTTTCAAAATGTTCGCTGGCGTGTGTCGATATTGCCATCTTTTAATAGCTTTGTGCGTATGCGTGTTTCAGCACCGCCACGGAACAATACAGAATGATGATTTTTCCCACTCAATAAAGTACCAGCCGATGGTTCAGGTTTGTACGATGCTTCAACCTGCGTAGCACGATATTCCTGCGGAATTAGTCGATGTACCTTCTTGGGGTGCTAGCCCCTCTAACTAACAAGGAAGCAAAAAACCGTTGTTGTGGGTGAAACGACATCCAATATTTCCTTTGGTAAAGGTAGCTTGATGCTTACTTGCCAAAAAAGTGGGTATTGTACCAAGATCAAATGTTTTTGAGTAAAATTGAAGATAAAGAAAGGAAATACTTAAAGTATCGATTTTATTACGATAAAAGAGATATTGATTACTTTGGAGACGGGGATATCGTTTATAAGAAAAGCTTTGAACTTTCCTTTATTCGTTTTTTAGGTTTTTTTAAAAGTCAAAATTAGGTGTTATCATGTTGGGCTTCTCAAGCTCCTCAGTAAATCTACAACGTAAAATGGATAGATCATCATGGCAAATAAGCAACCCACACTGATTAGTTTTTTAGGGAAAAGCACATCAAACCAAAAAAAAATAATAATACTAGGCACAGCCGGAATTGATCACTGACTTGATTGAAAATACGAATACGAGTGTTAAGCGTAACGATGCTTACATTCGAATTCTCATTAGTTAGTTTTTGTAATTCCCATGCAAGGTTATTCATTCACAATCTCGGATCAGTTGTGGTAAAACCACTTACAGTTGCTCAGTGTTCATCATCATTTATAACCTATAGCGGCTATAAAAGCGTTTACAAAAGAGATGTAAACGTACTTTTTAAAGATAAAAAGTATGATTTAAAAGATCCGTCAAATCTAAAACCAGTATCGTAACGTAGCCTGTTGGTACGGGATACAGTATTGCTAAATGAATAATTCTCATGCGAACTGTTGTACGCATATATACACAAACTTTCTTGTGTTAGGGGTTTTCGTGTACTCGAAGAGTACGGTTTATCTGTAGCAGTTTGCTTTCAAAGAAAGCCTTTTTATATAAAGTGAAATTTTTTCAAAATTCACCAAGCACTTAAGAAATACAGTATATTTCCAGCTCCTTTCAAAGTGCGTCTGAGCTTAGAACGAGTTTGTTTTACAACAAAACTCTATCAATTTGGTTGCCGTAATATTGACAAATTTTAGTCAAATTAAATTTTTTACAAAATTATAATTCGCCTATAATTCGCAAATATACTATTTTGGAGGTAACGATGTCAATAAAAACAGGCGAAGCCATGTTTTTTTGGCATACGTCACTATGTAAAATAGCGTAATTGATTTATATCAAATTACTAAAATTTCATAGTGACGTATGCTTTGATATCGTGATGCAAATATTAAATCAGCTCTTTTTAATATTTATTTGTGTGTGTAGAGAAGGGCTTGTTACTAGTAGTTTTGAACTCTTCGTATGACTTTCTGTAAGCTTAACCTTTGTTCTTATTGATTTATAACAATCAACTTCAATATGTTTCGCTGGATTAATTTTTGTTTCAAGTTACCCTTTTTGATCCTACTTAATTTCTTCTTGAGTTGAATTGAATGACAAAGGTAAAAGCAGTTATTTGAGCGTATTTATAATTATATCTTTCACATCTTTTGTGGCTGATGAATATTGTAATATTAAAATTGCTAATTCATCATCATCTGCATATAAATAAGTAACGGGTATAGATAATGCTTTTGCTAAGCGACTTGCTGTAGCAAAATCAGGTACATGTTTACCTCTTTCATATTGATTAATTCTGGGGCTTGCTGAGAATTGATCGATTCCAGCTAATATCCCTAACTGTTTTTGTGAGATTCCTTTTTTTATCCGTGCGGCCTTAAGTCTTTTGGCCACAGGGGACATTATTGTCTTATTTTTATTCATATAGTACCTCAAGTTAATGAGGCTAAAATAATCTTAGTATTTTGCTTGATTAGATACTAAGGAATCCTTAGTATCTAATACTATGAATGATTTATTAAAAAAGCTAAGTGAAGAGGAGCTTCAAGGTTTAATTGAAAGATATTATTCAAACGAGAAAGTATCTGTACTTTTGGAGGAGTTTGAGCTTGATATAAATGCAACGGAATTAATAAGAAATTTTCCTCTAAAAGAATTGCCTGATGTTCAATGTCCGTATTGCAATATTGCTATGAAACAGCGCTATCCAGCCAGAGGAATAGCAAGATATTCATGGCCAAGCCCCTATTGTGGAAATTGTGCGCATAAATTGCAGTCACCATGTGGCTGTGATAAGTGTGATGAGTTTGCGCGTGAAGAAGAAAAGCAAAGATTAATAAGCTTTAGAGAAAAGATTTCAAAAACCACTTTTGTAAGAAAATGTAATATACAAATCGATGGGTTAACGTTAATGCAAGCAATGGCACTTGTTACACTGAGTCTTATCTCTAGAGACGAGAATGACAGTCTTATTTCATCTATAGCGTCTCACCACCTTCGGTTAGCACCGACAGAAATTATGACCTTGGATATTATTAAGTCTTTGCACAAAGATCACTTTATTGAAATAGCAGAAGAGACATCGTTTCATTTCATGGAATTTGGTGAACTAGGTAATATCGATCAGCTTATTTGGGAGGATATTGAATGGCGTTATAATTTAGTAAATGATGAAAGTAGTAATGCTGAATTCCTAAGAGAGTTAGAAATAACCATTCGTGACAAAACTTTGTGGCCGTTATCTTGGGAAGATGACTTAACCAAAGTTTGGAAAGAATTGGCGTATCAGCATTGTTGTAAATATTTACAAGTTCATGTCGAAGAACATGGGTTTTTATTTAAAGCAGGTGAGAAAACAAGAAAAGTTATCAATCACACACTTGATAACTATTCGATTTTAAAAAGTTACTACTTTCTTTGGGTTGCTGTTCGTAATGTGGCCTCTTATTGTTTAAGAAAAAATCTAAGTCAGTCGCAAGCTGGATATATTATACCTGGCAATATAGAAAGGCGTGTCGATAAGGCCTTGGCCAGTAATGACTGGGAAGTGAAGGAATACAGAAAAGATAGCCGTTGTGGTAAGTCAGCAATGACCGATTATTTTGCTAATGTTGTGACAAACCTTGGTGAAGACTTTTATACGGAAAAACCTTCAGTTGATAAATGCTCTTAAGCAGAAAGAAGATGAAAATAGAGAGTCAATGCGTGTGGACTCACTATAGTTTCAGTTACAAATAAGGGCTGACTGCCCATCTCAAAATCAAGCAGAATAGAACAACACGATTCAGCTTGATTTCGTTCCCCCGTGTCTTACTGGTTTGGTATCACTTTTGTTGCACAAAACTGTGTAACTACATTTACTTTTAATAACTAGAAAGAGGATTTACCATGAAGAAAACTATTATTTTATCATCATTATTATTGCTATCAGCTTGTGGTGGTTTTGATAAAGAAGTGGAGAAAAATAGAGACGTAAAACTAAGGACTATTTGTATTGAAGGACTTAGCTTTTTATCCTACCAAGGAGACTGGGGGACGAATTTCGGGCAGATTTATATACCTGCTAAAAACCCAGCTAACCCACCACAACCAAAGACTTGCATCAATAAAGCAAAGCAACCTGTAAGGAATTAAGACAATGAGAGACCTTTGCATGAAGTTTCATTTCCCAAGTTACTCTGATAATTGAGCCATATTTTTAAAAAATATCGGATCAATCGCTAAATTTGTTCTATTTTGA